>ERZ773224.194-NODE-194-length-86018-cov-11.636786_pt1 | contig 86018 bp, 91 predicted proteins | sample MGYA00580526_ERZ773224 | MGnify/ENA primary metagenome ERZ773224 (study PRJEB29015, sample SAMEA2737743) | human gut metagenome | biome: human gut; feature: human-associated habitat; material: faeces | place: China | collected 2012 ... | reverse complement strand
TAAATAAATATAATTTATCTATTATTTTCTATATATTTTAAATATAGAAAGGAAGGGTAACATGAAAAAAATTACAACTTATTTATTTAGTATAATGTTGTTGTTCTCTTTTGCAATTATTCCAGTTTATGCATTAGATGGACAAAACGTTAATTTTGATTTACATTCTATAGTTTATGATGATGGAGAAGCTATAGATTCTGTTGTTTTGAAAACATCTAATCTAGAAATTGATCATAGCAAGATAACAAAAGATATGTTTAAAGTTCATGCAACAGGAACAACAGTATATTCTAGTCAACTTGAAAATGAATTTTTTGGTCCTAATTCTCAATCTGGTTTACAACATTGTGGATTATATGATGAAGAAAGAAAAGTTGAAAGTGTAGAAGAAAAAAATGGAAATATTATTTTACACTTAGTGACCGATAAAGAAACAAAAGGGAAAAACACATTAGATTTTACAGCAAATTTTACAACGTTAAAAGGGTGTAATTCTTTATTGAATATAAAGTATACAATTACTTTGAATGAAGGATTACCATTAAAAGATGGAAGTGAATTAAGTAATATTCAATTTTTACAAAATGAAAAAATCATAAATGAAGAAATTGATAAATTTAGCGCAGGTGAATCAAATGGGTTAAAATATCAATTTTATACACCTAATAATGCAAATGATGGGAATAAACACCCACTTATAGTATGGTTTCATGGAGGTGGAGAATCTGGATTTAGAGGATTACACTATAATAATCTTTCTCAATTAAAAGCAAATAGAGGAGCTATTTTAGATAGGGATGGAAACAAACTTGCATATGATGGAAAGGTTTCATCAGTTGGAATTGTTCCTGGTAAACTTGGAGACAATAAAGATGAAAGCATATCTAAAATTTCAGAATTAACAGGAGTAAGCATTGAGACAATTAATAAGTATTTATCAGCACGGTTATGTAAAAGATGACACATTTGTTCCCGTGAAAAAAGTAGCTAAAGATAATTCTGACTTGAAAGAAAAATTATTGCAAATTTCAGGGGTTCAAATTAATGATGTAGATGGAAGAGTATATACTTTAGGACAAGAAGCGGCACATTTAATTGGGTATGTCCAAAGCATAAATGCAGAAGAATTACAAAAATATCAAGATAAAGGCTATACTTCTACAAGCATAATTGGAAAGTCAGGGCTAGAACTTGCATATGAAGATAGATTAAAATCAACTGATGGAATTCAAATATATATTGCAGACGAAAAAGGAAATCTTGTGACAGAAATTGCTAAACAAGAACAAAAAGATGGTGAAGATGTAAAAATTACAATTAATAGTGATATTCAAAAAAATTTATACACACAGTTAAAAGATGATAAAGGACTATTTGTTGTAATGGAACCAAAAACAGGAGAATTACTAGCACTAGTAAGTACACCATCATATGATTCTAATGATTTTTCTTTAGGAATGACAAATGCAAAATGGGAAGAACTAAATAATGATACCTCTAAACCATTATATAATAGATTTTTACAAAGCTATTGTCCAGGATCTACATTTAAACCAATTACAGGAGCAATTGGACTTACAATAGGTGCATTTACTAAAGACGATACATTTAATTATAATGGTACAAGTTGGCAAAAAGATTCAAGTTGGGGCGATTATAAAGTAACTACTTTAACAGCATATAATGGACCAAAAAATTTATTAAATGGTTTAATACATTCTGATAATATTTATTTTGCACAAGCTGCACTTAAAATTGGAACTTCAAATTTTACATCTAACTTAGAAAAAATAGGATTTAATGAAAGCTTAGATTTTCCTATTACACTTGCAAAGTCTAAATATTCTAATTCTAATACAATAGAAAGTGAAGGGCAACTTGCAGATTCTGGTTTTGGACAAGGAAATATTTTGGTTAATCCTATACATATGGCTTCTATTTATTCTAGTTTTGCAAATGATGGAAATATGATTAAGCCATATATTGAGTATAAAGAAGATGCTAAAAGTGAAATTTTAAAGGAAAATGTTTTTACTAAAGATGCTGCAAATACAATAAAAGAAGATCTAATACAAGTAGTAGAAAATCCACAAGGAACAGCAAATGATATGAAAGTATCTGGAGTAACAATTGCAGGAAAAACAGGAACAGCAGAATTAAAGCAAAATAAAGATGATAAAGATAGTGGAACATTGGGATGGTTTAATTGTTTTACAACAAATAAAGATTCAAATTTACTTATTATTGGAATGGTAGAAAATACTCAAAATAATTCAAATGGTGGAAGTCATTATTTAATAAAGAAAATAAAAACACTATTTTAGTAAGAAAAAAATATAAATAAGTTGCATACTTAATAAAAATATAGTATAATAAAGCTCACCATTCAAAAAAACTTATATGAAGGGACTGAGAAAGATGAAAAAAGTGCGGGAAGCTATTAAAGTATGGTATGCGAGAAATGAATCTAACATATCTGCAGTAGCTGGCATAATTGCACTGGTTGTATTGATGCTTATGGCAGAACCAGTTGCATGAAGGTTCCCAAAAAAGCAGTACATTAATATGTGCTGCTTTTTTCTTTTCATATTTAAAAAATTTAATATAATTATAATTTACATGTTCTTAAATTAATTTATAATTTTTAAGGGGAGAAAGTAAGAAACATAGAAAAAAGTACTTGTAAAATTTTAGTTAAACTATTGCAAAAGAATATATGTTTATGTATAATAAAAATGAAGTGAAAAACAAAAGAAAAGGGATTGGTTAAATTATGTTAGAAATAAACCGTGTAACCCTTGAGGCTCTACACACACACACACACACGATATGTTTAGTAAATAGAATAAAAGAAAAATATAATAAAAAAATAGCAATAAATTTATTGCTATAGACTAATAAGTTTTTAAATTTTATTTTAAGCACAAATTTAGTTTATAGGTAGATTTTATTTGCTATCTTTTTGTATTTAAAATAAGTAAAGATAAATAAAGCAAAAATTTAAAGTGCATAAAAAATATATAGCATAGAAGGGGGAAAGAACAAATGAAACAAAATTTAAAAGAAATGGTAAAGGGGAAAAATGGTATTACATTAATTGCGTTAGTAATAACAATAATTGTGCTTTTAATACTTGCTGGAATAACAATTGCAACTTTAACAGGAGATAATGGAATTTTAACAAAAGCAAAACAAACAAAAGAACAAACACAGCAAGCAGAAAAAGAGGAAAAAAATGATGTGGCAAGAATTGAGGATATAATCAATGAATATGATACAGGAATAAAGGTAGAACAAGTAACAGATGTAAATCCAGGAGTATTAGAACAAGATGAAACAAATGTAAACACTTATATAATAAATAGTATAGAAGATTTAGTATTTTTTTCATATGATGTAAGACAGGGGAATACTTATGAAGGACAAACTGTAAATTTAGGATTAAGTTTAGATTTTAATTCTAGTAAATCATATGTAGATGCATTTAGAACAGATTATGGAAAATATGGATATGATGGAGAATTAAAAACATTACTTACAACTGGTGAAGGGTTTAAACCAATAGGAAAAACTTCAACTAAAAGTGATAATACGATAAAAGAAGGAAATTTTGCTGGAACATTTGATGGAAATAATTTTGTACTTTCAAATTGTTACATGAATAAAGATGTAACACAAATGACAGAAAACTATAGAATGGCATTGTTTGGAGGATATTTATACGGAGAGATAAAAAATCTAGGACTAGTGAATACAAACTATAATTTAATTAATTCATCAAAAGAATGTTATGTTTCTGGGTTGGCAATATTAAGTAAAGAAAATTCAAAAATTTATAATTGCTATGTAACAGGAAATATACGACAAACTAGCATGGGAGTTGGCAATGTGAATTGTTCGGGAATTGTAGCATTTAATTCTGGAGAAATTGAAAATTGCTATAATGCTACTCAAATTATAGGAGAGATAAATGATAGTACTCTAGTGGCAGGGTGTTATATAGGAGGGATTGTAGTAAATCAACAAGAAAATAGTATTGTTAATAGTTATAATACAGGGAATTTAATTGCAAGTGGTACTGCTAGAAAATTTGAAATAGGAGGAATTGCTAGGATTATAACTGGAAAAAAAGATAATAAAATTGAAAAATCATATAATACAGGCAAAATCACACTAGAGGATATAAATAATGCAGAGCAAGTAGCATTAGGACGGGATTGTAGCATATGTAGGTCATGAGGGAACTACAATAAATAATGTATATAATAAAGGAGAAATTGTATTTACAAGTGCAAGTTCTAAAACATTTGTAGGGGGAATATGTGGAATACATGACAATTATAAAGACACAGAAGACAGTTATTTAAAAAATTCATATAATATTGGAAATATAAATGGCGAAGTAAGTGGAGAATTATATGTAGGCAATATTTATGGTAAGACAACATCAACAACTTTGATAGAGAACTGTTATTATTTACAAAATTCACAGTATGAGGGAATAGGACAAAATAATTCGGATAATAGTGAAGTAATTGGATTTACGGAAGATGATAAGGAAGAACTGGTGTCCAAACTTAATAAAACTATAAATGAATGGAAATATGACACAAATAATATAAACAATGGCTATCCTATATTAAATTGGCAATAGGAATTATCAATAGGAGTTACATCAAAAAATACAACAAGAGAAGCAGGTGTAGTAAATGATGGGGAAACAGTAAGTAAAGATAAATTAAGTAATATTTATGATTTATTAGGAAATAGTTTTGAATGGACACAAGAGGCCAACTATACCGATTATCGAGTATTCAGGGAAAGCTATTACGGTAATAGCGGTGCACCAAGCAATTGCAGCAACAACAATCCTATCTATTCCAGTTCCAACATTGGCAGCAGGCTCACACTTTATATAAAGTAGGACTGAACTCTAAAGCCGTGAATTAAAAATTATAAAAAAATAGAAAGAAATAGTAAAAATTGAATAAATAATAATACATGTAAATGCTGAATTTTGTAAATGAAAAAAGATTACAAAATTCGGCATTTTATGATATATTGGGGGTTGTCAAAAAAATCTATTTATGATATAAAAAAGAAGAATAATACAAAAGAGGAGAATAAAATGGAAAAAAATAATAGAATAAAGCGCAAGCAAAATATGAAAATATACTCTTTATATAGAATGTTGTCATTAGATAGAATTTTTTACTATGCAATAGAATTTTTATTTTTAACTCAGGTAAAAAATATAAGTGCAGCAGATGTAGTATTAAAATCTTCATTTTATGCATTATTTATGATTATTCTTCAAATACCAGCAACTATTGTGGTTGAAAAACTAGGCACAAGAAGATGCACAATTTTAGGAAATATATTTAATGTTATATATTTAAGCCTAATTATTTTTTCTACAAATTTTGAAATGCTTGTATTGGCAGAATTTATTAGTGCAATATGTTTTTCTTTAAAAGACATATCAGATACGACTTTATTAACTCAATCTATTCCAGCTTATTCTAAAAAGGGAGAAATATTTTCGAAACTTGAAGGGAGAGGTTCTAAAAATTATTACTATATAAATGCAGTAACATCAGTATTGGCTGGTTTCTTATATGTTATAAATCCATTCATTCCTGTTATATTTGCTTTATTAGTTACAATTTTAGCAACTATAATGTCATTTGGCTTTCAAGAAATAGAAAATGAAGAATTGAAAAATGAAGATAATAAATCAAAAAATACAAATATATCAATAATTTCTTATATAAAAGAACTTAAAGATGGATTTAAATTTGTAATTAAATCACGTAGACTAAGAAGCTTAATGTTATATTCTGGAATAATATGGGGATCATTTTGCTTAATTAGTACATACAGAACTAGTTTGTTAAAAGATATAGGAACACAAGAACAGCTAATTGCAATAATTTCTGCAATTGTAGGTATTGCATCTGGAATTGGAGCAAATGGCCAACTATATTTTCATAAAAAATATCGTAATAAATCTTTTTCAGTAATTTTAATACTAACATCAATAATGACACTAATAATGGGATTTGTTGGAATTACAAACATTTCTTTTGTTTATATGGTAGTTATAATAACACTTGCAAATATAATTATAAAATTATTGCAAGGAATTCACCGGAGTTTTATGTTCTAGATATATGGGGAATTTTACAACTGAAAAGATACTGCCTAAAATTTTTGCGGTAAATGCAATTAGTAAAAATGTATTTAGAATGTCAATAGGTTTTTTAGGATCATATCTTCTTACAGTAACAAATACGGCAAATTCAACAATCATTTTTGGAATAATACTAACAATTGTATCAATAGCTTTAATTAGTTATATGAGTACAAGGCTTGGTTTAAAACCAAAAGAATATAGAAAAGAAGATATAGAATTTAAAACTTAAAATTATGCTTGTACTTTTTATAATTTAACTATATAATATAAAAAGTTTAAGGAGGCAAATAATGAATTTTATAGAAAATGTAAAACAAAGAGCAAAAAAACAAATTAAAACTATAGTTTTGCCAGAAGCTGAAGATATACGAACATTAGAAGCTACTCAAACAGTTTTAAAAGAACAATTTGCAAAAATAGTTTTAATTGGAAACAAAGAAAAAATTTTAGAAAAAGCAAAAGAAAACCATATAGACATTGAAGGTGCTAAAATTATTGAACCAGAAGAGTCTGGAAAATTTGATGAATATGTAAACACTTTATACGAGTTAAGACAAAAAAAAGGTATGACAATTGAAAAAGCAAAAGTTCTAGTAAAAGACCCAGTATATTTTGGAATGCTAATGTTAAAAGATCAAAATACTGAAGCAGATGGCCTTGTATCAGGTGCAGTTCATTCTACAGCAGACACTTTAAGACCTGCACTTCAAATATTAAAAACAGCAGAAGGAACAAAACTTGTATCAGCATTTTTTGTAATGGTAGTTCCAAATTGTGAGTATGGAGAAAATGGAACATTTGTATTTGGAGATTGTGGGTTAAATCAAAACCCTACAGACGAAGAATTATCAGAAATAGCTATATCATCTGCAAAAAGTTTTAAACAATTAGTGCAAAAAGAACCTAAAGTTGCCATGCTTTCATATTCTACATATGGAAGTGCTAAATCAGAATTAACACAAAAAGTTATAAGTGCAACACAAATTGCAAAAGAAAAAGAACCTAATTTAATATTAGACGGAGAAATGCAATTAGATGCTGCAATAGTACCACAAATAGCAAAAATGAAAGCTTCATCAAGCCCTATACAAGGAATGGCAAATACATTAATATTTCCAAACTTAGATGCAGGAAATATAGGTTATAAATTAGTACAAAGACTTGGAAAAGCAGAGGCATATGGACCACTTTGCCAAGGAATTGCAAAGCCAGTAAATGATCTATCAAGAGGATGTAGTAGTAATGATATAGTTGGTGTTATTGCAATTACAGCTGTTCAAGCACAAGAATAATAAAGGGGAGTGCAAATATGAAAATTTTAGTATTAAATTCTGGAAGCTCATCTTTAAAATATCAAGTAATAGATATGGAAAACAATGAAACTATTGCAAAAGGGTATTTTGAAAGAATAGGGCAACCAAATTCTTTTTTATCGCACAAGGTACATGGCAGAAAACACAAATTTGAAATAGAAGCCAAAGACCACGAAGAAGCAATAGCTTTTGTACTAAATAGGTTAACAAATGACCACTATGGTGTAATAAAAAGTTTGGAAGAATTAGAGGCAATAGGACATAGAATTGTACATGGTGGAGAAAAATTTAGTGATGCTGTTTTAATTACAGATGAAGTAATTGAAGAAATAAAAAAATGCAGTGATTTAGCACCACTTCATAATCCAGCAGCAGTACTTGGAATAGAAGCATGCAAAAAAGTTGTTCCAAATATGAAAATGGTAGCTGTGTTTGATACAGCATTTCATCAAACAATACCAAAAGAAAGGTATATTTATCCTGTACCATATAAATACTATGAAAAATATGGAGTGCGTAAATATGGATTTCATGGTACATCACATCAATATGTAGCAAATAGAGTTTGCCAAATGCTTGGTAAGGACATTAACAATTCAAAAATAATTAATTGTCATTTAGGCCAAGGAGCTAGTATTTGTGCAATACAAAATGGAAAGTCTGTAGAAACAAGCATGGGACTTACTCCATTAGGTGGAATTACCATGGGAACAAGAAGTGGAGATTTAGATCCATCTGTTTTAACATATTTAATGAAAAAAGAAAATTTGTCGGCTGAAAAAATGGAAGAAATTTTAAATAAAAAATCAGGAGTTTATGGTGTTTCAAGAGTTTCAATGGATTTTAGAGATATAGAATATGAGGCTTTATCTGGAGGAACACATGCTAAACTTTCATTAGATATTTTTTCATATTTAATTGCACAATATATAATGAAATGTGCAGTTGCAATGAATGGAGTAGATATAATAACATTTACAGCAGGTGTGGGGGAGAAAAGCCCATATTGCAGAGAGTTAATATGTAAACAATTAGAGTTTTTAGGTGCAAAATTAGATTTATCAAAAAATGAAATAAAAGGCGAAGAAGCAGTAATTTCTACTGATAATTCTAAAATTGTATTGTGTGTTGTGCCTACAAATGAAGAATTAATGATTGCTAAAGAAACTGAAAAAATAATAAATAATTAGGAGGAAAAAATGAAAATATTAGTATTAAATTGTGGTAGTTCATCACTAAAATATCAATTAATTAATATGGAAACTAATGATGTGTTAGCTTCTGGAAAATATGAAAGAATAGGAGAAGAGGAAGCTTTTATTACACATAAAGTAAATGGACAAAAAATTGAAATTAAACATCCTGCATTAAATCATGAAGAAGCTATAGATTTTACATTAAAACAATTAATAAATCCAGATTACAAAGTAGTTGATTCATTAGATGAAATAAGTGCTATAGGACACAGAGTAGTACATGGTGGTGAATATTTTTCTAGTCCTGTTATAATAACTGATGAGGTTATAAAAAAGGTAGATGAATGTGCTGAACTTGCTCCATTACACAATAAAGCAGCAGTTTTGGGAATGAAAGCATGCCAAAGTGTAATGCCTGGAAAACCAATGGTAGTTGTATTTGATACAGCCTTTCACCAAACAATACCAAAAGAAAGATATATTTACCCAATACCATATGAATATTATAAAAAATACGGAATACGTAAATATGGATTTCATGGTACATCACATATGTATGTATCAAACAGATTGGCTGAAATTGAAAATAAACCAATAGAAGACCTTAAAATTGTAACATGTCATTTAGGCCAAGGTTCTAGTATATGTGCTGTTAAAGGTGGAAAATCTGTAGATACAAGTATGGGATTAACACCTCTTGCTGGAATACCAATGGTTACAAGAAGTGGTGATTTAGATCCATCTGTTGTAACATATATAATGAAAAAAGAAAATATGACAGCAAGTGAAGTAGAAGATATGCTAAACAAACAATCTGGTGTTCAAGGAATATCAGGATTAGCACCTGATTTTAGAGTAATAGAGTCAGAATCATATACAGATAATGAAAGAGCTAAAATTGCTATGGAAAGCTTTAAATATGCAGTTGCAAGTTATATTGCAAAATATGCAGTTGCTATGAATGGAATAGATGCAATTGTATTTACAGGCGGTGTTGGAGAAAACCAAATAAATATTAGAAAAGGAATATGCAAACAACTTGAATTTATGGGAGTTATTGTTGATGAAGAAGCAAATAATGTAAGAGGAGAAGAAAGATTAATTACAAAACCTGAATCTAAAATAAGAGCATATATAATTCCAACTAATGAAGAGTTAATGATTGCTAAAGAAACTGAAAAACTAGTAAATTATATAAAATAAATAAATAGAACCCAAATTATTAAACTTTTTGTCTAATAATTTGGGTTCACTTCAATTTTAGACCTGTTTTTATTATAAATTTTAAATAAATATTTTAGTAAACCATTTCCAAAATTTACATAATTTCATATTATATATAAATACAAAAAGAAGGGAGGGGAATTATAAATTTTGGAACTAAAAGGAAAAAAAATAGGATTTGTACTTACAGGATCATTTTGTACATTTAATAAAACAATAGAAAAAATTAAAGAATTGGTAAAATTAGAAGCAAAAATAATACCAATAATGTCTTTTAATAGTTATAATACAGATACTAAGTTTGGAAAAGCCAAAGATTTTATAGATGAAATAGAACAAATAACGAATAATAAAATAATACATGAAATAAAAGATGCAGAACCAATTGGACCTAAACAAATGACAGATATTATGGTAGTGGCTCCGGCTACACGGAAATACAATTGCCAAACTTGCCCATGACATAATAGATACACCAGCAACAATGGCTGTTAAATCACATTTAAGAAATAATTTGCCAGTTGTAATTGCACCATCAACCAATAATGGGCTTAGTCGGAAATGCAGAAAATATAGGAAAATTGTTAAATAGAAAGAATTATTATTTTGTTCCATATAGGCAAGATAATCCTATAACAAAACCAAGGTCACTTGTATTTGACCCAGAATATATAATAAAAACAATTAAATATGCTTTTGAAGGAGAACAAATACAACCTATATTGTTATGAATATAAAAAAATTACAATATTAATTTATCTAAATAGAAAATTAATATTGTAATTATAAATTTATAAATTTGCCAAATCTACAACATAAGGAAAATAAATCTACAAATAAAAACTCTCCCGAGCGTTGCTAAAAGCCTGTTGTTTTTGACACTTCAGTATTTTTGTGGTATAATAAAAAGTGAAAAACCTTGTATTTACTCCGTTTTTCAGCATTCGTTCGTAACTCGTTTTATAAAAAATTATTTTAGGAGGATTTATTATGACTGAGTCATTTAAAGCGAGAGTTGAGAAATTTATCAACATTAACCATGACTACGTTTGCAGAGTTCTTTCGAAATGTGAGTGGTTTGTACTCCGTAATTCTATTGTATTTCATACTGACACTCTTGAAAGTCTGGTTATTCCTGTAGGTTTGCATCTTGAGGTTTGTGATAGTTCTAAAGGGAAAAATTATTTTCTTGTTGACAATTATGAACCTGAAAATTCCGAAGAACTTATATCTAGTGAATACTTCTGGGATTTTTATGCAGAGGAATACAAAAGAATGAAGAGTTCTAACAAGTAAGGCAATTACAACTACTTTGAATGGTAGATCCTTACAGTAAAAGAGTAAAGCTTCTCTTAGTCATATACTAAGTTGTTCAAAAGAGTTCCTTTCATTAGGGAACTCTTTTCAAAATATTAGAGCAAGAATTTGATTGTTATGAATATAAAAAAATTACAATATTAATTTATCTAAATAGAAAAATTAATATTGTAATTATAAATTTATAAATTTGCCAAAGGATTACTTTCAACAGCATTTCTAACTTGTTCATTATTAACATGTGTATAAATTTCTGTTGTTGAAATACTTTCATGCCCAAGTAATTCTTGTAGTGCTCTAATATCAACATTTCCATACTGATACATAAGTGTTGCGGCAGTATGACGTAATTTATGTGTAGAGTATTTTTTTGTATCTAAACCTGCAGCTTTAAGTTCTTTATCTACAACATACTGAACGGTCCTACGACTTATTCTTTCTCTTCGTTCACTTAAAAATAGGGCATTTTTTGAATCATATTTAATTGCTTCTTTAGGTCTAACATTTAAGTATTCTTGAATAGCATTCATACAAGCTTTATTTAAATATATAGTACGTTCTTTGTTTCCCTTACCAATAACATTTAATTTACATTCACTAAATATAATATCTGTAGTATTTATTCCAACAAGTTCAGATAGACGCATACCACAATTTAAAAATAAAGTAATTATTGCATAATCTCTTTTAGAATTACGATTATCTTCATTTGCTGTAACATTAAGTAAACGTTTACTATCATCTAAAGATAAATATTTTGGTAGTCTTTTGTCAAGTTTAGGATTTTCCAAATTTTGAGCAGGGTTTATTTGTATTAGATTTGCTTTTTGACTAAGGTATTTAAAAAATACTCTTATACTAGAAGCTTTACGTGCTCTTGTTGCAGCTTTACTATGAAATGTATTTGTCATATATGCTAGAAAAGCATGTATGTCAGAAAGACTAATTTTTTTAATAGTATCAATTCCTATATCATTAAATTTAATATTATCTAATTCAGTTTCATTTGTCATTTTAAAATGTATTTTAATAAATCTTAAAAACATAGCAATATCATAATTATATTCTTTTATTGTATTTGGCGATTTATTTAAAATCGTTGCAGTATAATCTAAAAATTGATTTACATATTCTGGATTATCTTCTCTTTGTATCATTTGTTATTCATCTCCATTTATTATAAAAGTTACAATTGCATGGCTGTCTAAATTATCATGAAAAAAGTAATTTTTATAACATAAATTAAATTCTTTATTATTATTTGTTTTATTTAATAGTACAATAATAATGCTATTATTAGTATTTTTAAATGAAATTACATTTATATCATCTGTATATGTGCTTGATGCAATTTTTTTTGCATCTTGTTTAATGTATTTGCAAAACTGCGATAAATAATAAAAACTAGGTGTTTTAATATAACCATTATTTCCTTTATTTATCATTATAGGGGAATTACAATTATTGTTTTTATGATTTGGTCCTCCTTTATAATCTAAAACCAAATTCCAGTCTATGAAAGCATTTGCACCTGCATTAAAATCTCCTATAATTTCACTTGCATATAATTCAGCATTAAACAATTCATCTTTAGGTTTAAAATTAGAATAACCAGTACATCCTTCTGAATGGATTAAAAGCTTATTTGGAAACAAATTATGAAACAATTTTATATTTTCAAAATTGCTTCCTGTGTACCAGTGGAATGCTGCGCCTGCTGCATAATCAAGGGCACTATTATCAATAAATTCTGATATAGCTCTATTTAAAAGACCTTCTTTGTTGTGATCCCATATTAAGAATTTGGTATTTAAACCATTTTTCTTAAATATCGGAAATAAGTAATTTTTTAATAAGTTTGCTTCTTCTTGTGAAGTATAAGTACATGATTCCCAAGATTGGCTTGCATTTGGTTCATTTTGAATAGTCATGTAGTCTATATTTATGTTTTCCTTTTTGTATTCTATAACATACCTTACAAGATATTTTGCCCATAAGGAATAGTATTTTTCTAATAATTTTCCACCATGATATAGATTATTATTATTTTTCATAAATGCTGGAGGAGACCATGGACTTGCTAAAAATTTCAAATCTGAAAACCTTTTTTTAGCCATTTTTATAGTTTGTATTATTAATTTATCATTTTCAATACTAAAGTCTGTTAAATCTTCTTTATATGAGTATGAGTAGCTTTTAGTAGAAAAGTCTGAACTTCCAATAGGGAGTCTACATATAGAGTAGTTTAAACCATCTTTAGAAAAGTATTCATCTATTATTTTGTCTGCTATATTTTTATCTATATTATTTAGTACATAAGCAGAACTTTGTGTGATTGCAGCTCCAAAACCTATAATTGATTGACTTTGTAAATGAGGGTATATATTTATTACTTGATTTTCTATTGGTTTAGAACATGGCATAAGATTTAGATTTGATGTGATATTTAAGTACAAATTTCTTTTAATGTTTGTTTCTATTTTTGTTAATTTCATAAAATCCTCCTTAAATTCTTTTTATATTATATACTAATAAAGAAAAAAATGGAACATGATAATTAAAAAAGTTTAATAGTAAGTAGTTTATTGAAAATTGTTGCATTTTATGGTATATAATTAGTATATTATTGTTTTATAGAGGTGGAAAAAATGACTATATCAGAAGTAAGTAAAAAATATGATTTAACATCTGATACATTAAGATATTATGAAAGAATAGGGCTTTTAACTAATGTACCAAGAAATCAAAATGGGATAAGAAATTATGACGAAAAAGCATGCAAAAGAATAGAGTTTATTAAATGTATGAGAAATGCTGGAGTAGAAATTGAAATTTTAATAGAATACATGACATTATTTGAACAAGGTAAAACAACAGTAAATGCAAGAAAAAATTTATTAGAAGAGCAAAAAGAAAAATTATTAGAAAAACAAAAAAGTATTAGTGAAACTCTTGCAAGACTGGACTATAAAATAAAAATTTATGAGGAAATTGCTTCAGGGAAAAGAAAGGATTTTACTGAAGAAATGTAAATAAATGATATGTGGGAGAAATTTTAGTAATGAGAAATTTAGAAAATATGCTAAAAAATAAAACAATTGAATGTAACAGATTAGTTGAATATGGATTTAAAAAACAAGAAAATAAATACATATTTAAAAATAAAATATATAATAAACAATTTGAAATAGTTGTAATAATTTCAGATAAGCAAAAAACATCAAAATTAATTGATTTGGCAAATGATGAAGAATACATAATGGTTGATATACAAGATTGTGCTGGAAAGTTTGTTGGAGAAATTAGGCAAGAGTATGAAAAAACTATACAAGATATTATTAATAAGTGTACTATTGATGAGATTTATAAAAATCAACAATCAAAAGAAGTAATTATATATATAAAAGAAAAATATGATGATGATTTATTATCACAAAAGGTTTATGACTATTTAACAACAATACCAAAGGGAAAAGTTGTAACATATAAACAAATAGGGGAGTTTTTAGGAAATAAGGGATTAGCACGTGCTATTGGAAACATACTCCATAAAAATCCAGACGGAGATAAATATCCTTGCTATAAAGTCTTAAACAGTAAGGGGGAACTTGCAGAAGCATTTGTCTTTGGAGGAAAAGATATTCAAAGAAAAAGACTTGAAAAAGATGGAATTAAAGTTGTTAATAATAAGGTAGATTTGAAAATTTATCAGTGGAAGCAGAATTAGAAGTTGGAATAGGAAGTTTATTTATAATTAAATATTTTAATATGCAAATAGATGTGGAATATTTTTATTTTATAAAAAATTCATTTTTTTAGATGAATTAAAAATAACAGGCTATAAAATAAGTTTTTTTAATATAGATTTTATAAAAAATATGTGATATACTAAAAGCAAAATTAAGGGTATATATTATTATGAAAAATAGGGGGGGAATTAAATTGAAAAGAATATTAATTACATTAATATTAGCATTATTAATATTAGGAATTGCAACAACAGTAAATGCAAGCGAACAAACGGCATTTATTACAAGTACAGAAATTACTTCAAATAACAATGCCTATAGTAATGAAACACTTGGAGAAAATCGGATTAGTTTTTTATGAAAGACCATCAAGCATATATGAATTTTGGGATGAAAACAATCAGTACAATATTATTTATGAAAATACCGATGATTCAAGCAAGTTAGGCTGGATTACCTTATCTTCTAGTTTAACTAAAATAAAAGAAGTTCAATTAGATAGAGAGCTTGAAATATTCGGAAATGCAATATATAAAGATGGATATTTATATGTAGTATATGGTCAGGATGATCAAACAACAACAAATTCATCTTCTAGTAACTTTGCTACAACAGTAACGATAGAAGTTGTAAAATACGGAAGGGACGGAAAAATAGTTTCTAAATTGCCAATCCAAGCAAGGGACACTAGTAGAATGGATAAAATAAACACTAATCCATTATTTGTAGAATATGGTACAAAAGAACCTTTTAAATTTGGAAATTGTGATATAGCAATCAATGGTGATGTTATGAAATGTGTATATGCAAGAAAAATGTACAATGGACATCAATCAAGTCAAGCACTATACGTAAGTATTAGTAAAATGACATTGCTAAATGCTAGTAGCGAAAGTGATTATAATAATTCAGATGGATATTATTTTATAAATAATGAATACTGGGTTTCACACTCTATGGCTCAAAGAGTTATAGCAACATCGGATGGACAATTTATGACTGCAGATAGAGGAGATGGAGCACCAAGAGCTTTCTATATTGCTAAAAGTTATATTAATTCAAATGGTAAAAGATACCTAACTAGTCATGAAATGTTTCATTTTAGAGAAAGTTCAGATGAGGAATTTGGATATAATTCTACTTTATCTAATCTAGGAAATATAGTGGAATTGTCTGATGGTTATATGTTAATAGCTAGTTCAGAAAAGACCTTATCTTTAAATTATGCACAAAATAGATATGTAAATGAAGCTCAAAATATGTTTATACAAAAATATAAAAAAGATTCTTGGAATAAATCAACATCAGAAAAAGACATGCAAATGCTAAATACAGCAGAAAGAAAGTCAGAAACATCTAGAACTTCAACTAAAAATAAAGGAAGCCTTTTCTTATCTTCTACAGGTGAAACAGATTATGGCGTAAAATGGATGACAAATTATAATAATACAACTGTTTTAGGAACAAGAGCAGTAAAAATTAATGATACAAAATTAGCTCTATTTTGGGCAGAAAAAGATTTAGAAACTAAAAGCAATGGCAAATTAGATACAACTGGAAATATGAGATATTTTTATGAAATCATAGACAACAATGGAAATATTTTAAAAGGGCCTTATCAAATACAAAAAGGAGCATTAAGTAGTTGTATTCAATATAATTACAAAGATGGATATATATATTGGACAGAAACTGATAAATCAGATAATAAAAAAATGACAATACATAAATTAGATATAAATAAAACAGCTGAAAAAGTAGAATTAAAAATATCAGAAACAAATAAAAATATTACAGATGCAGATATAAGTAGCTTTAAAATAACAGCTACAACAAATGCAACTACTGGTATTACTTGGAAGTCTAGTAATATAAGTGTAGCAACAGTAGACGCAAATGGGTTAGTAACAATAAAAGGAAATGGTTCAGCAGTTATAACAGCAAGTTTGAATGGATATGACATCAACGAAAAATGTACATTAAATGTAGATTACAAATGTAAAAAAATTGAAGCAGAAGCAACAAAAGTAACACTTGCAAAAGATGAAATGGCTAAACCATATATAAAAGTAAAGGTTACACCAGATAATGCAAAAGTAAAAAAACTAAATTGGGTAAGTTCTAATAGCAACATAGTAGAAGTGGTAAGTTCATCAACATCATATGTAACAGTAAGAGCTAAAGAAATAGGAAATGCAACTTTAACAGCAACTACAACAGATGGAAGTAATTTAACTTTAAAAATAGATATTAATGTAATTAATCCAATTACTGGTTTAAATGCCAAAGCAAAAACTATAACATTAAATAATGGAGAAACTAAGAGTTCAGGAATTACAAGTACACCAGCAGATGCAACAGAGAAAATTAAATATACTTCTTCAAATACAAATGTAGCAATAGTAGACCAAAATGGGTTAGTTACAGCTAAATCTCCAGGAACTGCAATTATAACTGGAAGTACAGAATATAATGGATTAGAAATAAGTGTAATTGTAAAAGTTGGAACGCCATTAATAAGCATAAGTTTAAATAAAACAAGTGAAACTCTATTAGTAGGATCAACGACTCAATTAAAAGTTAGCTATAATCCCGAAAATACGTCAGATAGCAAAAATATAATTTGGTCAACAACAAATTCAAATGTTGCAAGAGTTGATGCAAACGGATTAGTTACAGCCAAATCTGCAGGAACAGCAACAATAACAGCAGAAACTAATGATAGCAAAAAAACTGCAACTTGCAAAATTATAGTAAAAGAAGCAGAAATTGCTATAACAAAAGTAACATTGAATAAGACCAACATAACTATGGAGCCAGGAAATCAATCTACTTTAATAGCAACAATATCTCCCAATAATACAACTCAAAACAAAACAATAATATGGAGTAGTAGTAATACAAATATTGCAACAATTAGTTCAACAGGAATAGTAACAGCTAAAGGAGCAGGAACAGCAACAATAACAGCGAAAACAACAAACGGACTTACTGCAACTTGCAAAATAGTTGTAAATGCTAAAATTATACCAATTACAGGAGTAAAAATAAACATAGATGCATTAGCGATAAATAATGGTGATTATTATGATAAATTAACTGCAACAATAACACCAAGTAATACAACCCAAAGTAAAACACTAATGTGGTCAAGTAGTAATACAAATATATTAGAAGTAAATTCTACAACAGGATTATTAAAAGCAAAATCTGCTGGAACAGCGGTAATTACAGTAAGAACATCAAATGGACTTACTGCAAGAATTAATGTAACAGTAAAAGAAAATCAAGTAGCAATTACAAATGTTTCACTAAATAAAGCAAATCTAAATTTGAAGAAAGGTACAACAGAAACACTAGTAGCAATAATATCACCATCAAATACAACTCAAAATAAAGCAATAACATGGAATAGTAGTAATTCAAATATTGCAATAGTTAATTCAAATGGTGTGGTAACAGCAAAAAATGCTGGAACAGCAGTGATTTCAGCAAGAACAGTAAACGGCAAAATAGCTACTTGTGTGGTAACAGTTCAAAATGTATCTACACTGGTTAATCCAACGCCAGAAAAACCTGTAAAGAAAAAAGTTCCAAATGTATTATATCGTACACACGTACAAAATATAGGTTGGCAAAATTATGTTGAAAATGGAAAAATGGCAGGAACATCAGGAAAGTCATTAAGACTAGAAGGCTGCAATATAAAACTTGCAAACAATGAATATGGCGGTGGAATTAGATACCAAACACACATACAAAACATTGGATGGCAAGGTTGGAAAAAAGATGCCGAAATGTCAGGAACATCTGGAAAATCATTAAGATTAGAAGGTATAAGAATAGAATTAACAGGAAACATTGCAAATTACTATGATATATATTATAGAGTACATTGCCAAAACTTTGGCTGGATGGGCTGGGCTAAGAATGGAGAATCAGCAGGAAGTGCAGGTTATAGCTATAGATTAGAAGGAATAAAAATAGTTTTAGTCGAAAAAGGACACTCAGCTCCAGGAAGCACTGCAAAAAGTTTTATATCTAAATAATAAATAAAAACTGATTTATCATTCAGCATAAAAGGAATTCCAGCAGAAAAAATATTATGGAACATTTAATATACCAGATATTGTATTTGAAGACATAAGGTTTGATTTTATAGATGGAAAAATAATAAAAGCAACAACTAAGGAAAAAACAAAAGAACTAAATGAAATTCTTAGAAAAGAATTTGGCGGTGGCAAAATTTACTTTGATGATATACTAATAATGAAAGATGAAAAATTTACATTAGAAGAGTTGAAAAAATTAAACTCTGAAAATTTAAAAAAACTTGAGAATCAGAGATTGATCCTGCTACTTTAATTTTACTAAAAAAAGCTGTTGATATTACTGGTGCTAAGATTGTATTATCATCATCATCATGGAGAATAATGAGAAAATGTAATGAGTTGGAAAAATTTTTGATTAAATTTGGAATCTCATTAAGTGGTAAAACACCATATGTAGATGGGAAACGAGGATTAGAAATCAAACAGTATTTAAATGAAAATGAAAATATCGAGCAATATTTAATTTTAGATGACGAAATCTTTGAATCATTTGATGAAGAACTGGTTAATCATTTAATTTTAACCAAATTAGATCAAAATTACCATGGCTTTGGTGAAGGATTAACTGATAGACATATTAAACAAATTGTTAAGACATTTGGAAGAGTAAATAAAGGAGAGAGATTTGATGAGGAACGATAACGTGCATAATTAATTTAGCGTCAAATATAAAGTATAAATTATAAAACTGATTTAAAATTGATTTTAGAAATAAATACCTATGGACGAAAAAAGAAATGAAATTATTTTATTTGAAAACCAAGGAGTAAAATTTTAAGTATAATAAATTTTATAAGGACATGCTTATTTATAAACAAAGATAAATTTAGCAAAAAAATTTATGGTTTTAGGCTATACAATTTTATTAATTGTTGGAATTTATACATTATTGATGAAAATTTATTAAAATTATTGACAAAATGACATATTTCATGCTATTATGAATATAATAATTAAGAACATCGTTGTTTTTAATAAATGTGTTTGTCGCCGCCTCTTTGAGCGACTAACAAATTAGAGAGTGTATAAATTTTCGAGGCTTACCAGAGATGGTAAGCCTTTGATAGTATAAGGAGAAATAGTTATGCAAATAGATGTAGGGTATTTTTATTTTATAAAAGATTCATTTTTTGATATTATGGATGATCCAGAATTAATGAAAAATAAAGAAAGTGGAAATAAAAGGCCTTGTTATTATTGTATTAAAAGTAAAAAATATGATAATATTATATGGTTTATTCCTGTTAGCACAAAAATAGAAAAATATAAGAAAGTATATGATAGCAAAATTCAAAAACAAATAAAATTAGGTAAAAATCCATCCGTTGATACTATTATTTTTGGCGATATTGCAAATACATATAAAGTTTTAAATTTATATAACCATGGGATGAAAAATATTATTTTTCCTAATATTGATAGAATCTTAGAAAAACTATTACAATAGTAGAATAAATATATACTCAAAATATTTATATTATATAAAAAATTGAATAATGGTAGGAAATATGCTATACTATAAAATATATGAGTAATAAAAACTCAATCTTATAAAGAAACTCGTAAACTAATTTGTTAAGGAGGTCAAACACATATGAAAAATCATTTAACTTTAGGCATCTATCCAAACAAGTCTTACAAATATAATGTTGTTAGAGATAAAGACTTGGAAAATCATATAACATATAACAAAACTTTTCGACCAGGTAGACTGTTGTATGTTGATGGAAAACGCGTTTATGACGGAGGAATAAAACAAGAGTGTTTAGCTAAATTTGATGTTATTGCCGAAAAATTCTATGAAAACTCAAGTAGAATAAATATGGACATTCCAACAATTCCATATAGGTAGCGTAGCAAGTAAAGTAAAAAAATTAAATGAAGGTAGTGTAAAAGCTATCTTCTTTTCTTTTATAACATGAAGATACATTTTTATAATTTAAATAAAAATGAGTAGAGTAGGGGATAGCCATATTTTTAATGTTGTAGATTTATATTTAATATAAATATTTATAGCAAAATATGCAGAAAAATTTTATACAAAGTTTTTACAAAATAGAATTTGATTCAGATTTATAATTAAAAATTTTTAAAATCAAAAAGAAATTATATTTGAAATTTTAAAAATTATAAATTAAATTTTAAATAGAAAAATTATTTAGATTTAAAATTATAAAGCTGATTTATAGCTAATCTCAAACCTACTCTACTTTTGTAGTTTTATTACGAATTACAGATAATTTAAAAAAGATATAGACAAACATTTATTCTTGTTATAAAATATATTCAATAGTTCAAAAATACTAGAAAGTTAAAACTTATAAGTACCAATAGATATACTAAGAACTAAATTTTATATAAAGGATGTGTTCTTATGGACGAAAAAAGAAATGAAATTATTTTATTTGAAAACCAAGGAGTAAAATTAGAAGTAAACTTAAAAGATGAAACAGTGTGGCTTACACAAGAGCAAATGTCAAAATTGTTTGGAAAGGCAAAATCTACTATTAATGAGCATATTAAAAATGTATATAAAGAAGGTGAATTAATAGAAAAAGAAACTATGACTAAATTCGGAAATTCCGAATTTGCTGATAAACCAACTAATTATTATAACCTAGATATGATAATTTCTGTTGGGTATCGTGTAAAATCACAAAATGGTATTTTATTTAGAAAATGGGCTACTAGTGTATTAAAAGATTACATGCTAAAAGGTTATGCAGTAAATCAAAAAAGATTAGAATATTTGGAAAAAACTATAAAATTAATAGATATTGCTAATCGTATTGATGAAAGACTAGAAGGAAATGATGCAAAAGAAATATTAAAAGTAATTGGAGGATATTCAAAAGCATTAGACTTATTAGATGATTATGATCATAGAACTTTAAAGAAAATTGAAGGAAATATAGACGATAGGAAAATTAAATACCAAGATAGTAAAAAACCATGTATTTGCAGATGGCAATAAAAGAATTGCAGCAACTTTGTTTATATATTTTCTAAATTTTTATGGAATATTATATAAAAACAGTAAACAAGTAATTGATAATAATACATTAACGGCTCTTACTTTATTAATTGCTGAATCGAATCCAAAGGAAAAAGAAGTAATTATAGATTTAGTGATAAATTTTTTGAATAATAAATAAAATTGGAGGTAAACAATATGTTAAATTATGAGTATAGTCCAGAAAATGTAATAATTAGAGATAAGAATGATTTGAAAAGCAAGTTGCACAACAAGGTTTAGATGATATAAAATTAAATAAAACATATTCTTTAGATGAAGTTTTTAAGCATATTGATAATTTATAAATAGGAGTGAAATATAATGAAAGTATATATAATAAGACATGGAGAAGTCCCACATAACGCATTAAAACAATATAATAATGAAAATGAAGATTTAACTAAAAAAGGTATAAAACAGGCTGAAGAATTAAGAGAAAAAATAAAAACAATTGATTATGATATTATAATTTGTTCTCCTTTAATTAGAGCAAAGCATACAGCTAAAATTATAAATGTTAAAGAAAAAGAAATACTTATTGATAATAGATTAGAAGAAAGAAATCCCGGTAGTTTGTCTGGACAATCTCTAGATGTAACAAATAGAGACGAATACTGGAACTATTATACTGAAATACAATATGGAACAAGTGAAAATATACAAGAATTCTTTAAAAGAATATATAACTTTTTAGATGAATTAAAAATAAAGGACTATAAAAATGTTCTAGTAATAGCTCACAGTGGGGTATCAAAAGCATTTGATGGTTATTTTGAAGGTATAAAAAATGGTTTGTTCTTAGATAGAGGATTAAAAAATTGTGAAATAAAAAAATATGAATTCTAAAAAATCAGTAGAGTAGGGGGATAGTACTATTTTTGATGCTGTAGCTTTATATTTAATATAAATATTTATAGTAAAATATGCAGAAAAATTTTGTGCAAAGTTTATACAACATAAAATTTATTTAAGATTTACAATTAAAAATTTTTAAAATTAAAAATAAAATTTAAAACATTATAAATTAAAGATTTTAAATTTATAGAATTTTTTAAAACGAACATTTGTTAATTGCAAATTTTAATGTTTGGTTTTTAATTTATATGTATTTTAATTATTATAATTTAAACTTACGAAAATCAATTTTAAGCCATTTTAACATTTAAACCATATAACTTGGTTGTTTAGCATTTTAGCAAAATATTGATAATTCTGGTTTTGAGAGATTTTAGATAAAAAATAACCAAATTTTTTATACTTATATAGGTATATAAAAAAATGCAAAAATACCTCAAAAAAGCAACGCACGAGAATCGATTTTAAGCCGTTTTTATTTTTAAGGCTTATAGTTTGTTGTTGGCGAAATACGGCAAATAAAGAGAAATAGGCATTTTGAAGATTTTAAAAAAATTATATAATATGAAATAAAAATTATTAAGTAATAAAATTAAATTTTAAATAGAAAAATTATTTAGATGTAAAATTATAAAGATAAATTATAAAGCTGATTTAAAATTGATTTTAGAAACAAATATCTAGGACTAAACTAGCATTATTACAAGTAATAAATTATAAAGTAATGCTAGTCGAACGATAGCTAATAAATAGCTAGTAAAGCCTTTAAGGCTAGTAGTTACAAGAACTTGTGGGTAGGACTCTAAAAAGAGTTTTATTATTTTACTCCTATCTCTTTTTGAACAAAACTTTGATAATACCAAGGTTTTTCACATAATAAAACTAGATAAAAATAGGAAATTTTAAGATTGGAGAAATTCAATCTTTTTTTTGTTACGAAGATTTCTGCCTTCTCTAAAAAAGAAAGAAGGCAAAAATAATGAATGAAAAAAATAATCAATTAAAAGCAATAATAAATGAAATTGCAGGAGAGGAGCAGTTATATAAATGCACTATTCCTGCATTAAGGAAACCAACACTAGATAATATAAAAGAAATTATCAATGCGTGTTTTAGAAAATACAAAACATTTGATGATGTTACTAGAAGATTATGGAGAGCAATCATTCGTATGGATAAGATTGATACTGAAAAATTTGATGACTTGGAAATTGATAGGCTATGTGATTTTAAGTACTCCCTAAAAGAGATGAAAGATAAATATGTTCATATAGTAAAAGAACCTATACCTATTCTTGTTATGCAACTAATTGATTTTCAAATCCCTCAATTTATGAATGAGATTAAATATAGTGATGAAGAATTATCTAAATTGCATAGAGGTGATTTAATAATGATTGCAAGAGAGGCAAAGGAAAAGACCATCTTAAAGATTACAGATTTCGAAGGTGTTGATTATTATGCAGAATTTATAAAAGAATTAAATAATGAAATTGGTAAATTCTTAAAAGATAAACAACATTCACTATTAGCAATTAAATATGATCCATTTCTTGTTAGATGGTAGTCTGGAGGATGGACTATGAGAAAGAATGATTTAATTACTTACAAAATGTCCAAAGAAGAAACAATAAAGTATTTAAGAAATGCTTTAATTGTTTATCCAGGATTAAGAGCAATGATAGAAGAACGAAATGTAAAAGTTGAAAGAATGGCTAGAGCAAAATATGCGTTATTTGAACATGACAAACTTGAAGAAATGGAACAATTTGAAAATGTAGATGAATATGTATTAAGCGAAATGAAAAAAGATAAAGAGCTAAACGAATTGAAGTATCAATTTAAAATGATTAGTAGTTTTATACAAGATTTAACAAAAACTAATGCGTATAAATTATTATCTTATATTAGATTAAAATACTTTTTTGATATGCCAAGAAGAGATATTATCAATCAACTACATTTAACAGAAAAGACGTATGACATAATAGATGATTTCTTATTAGATAAGTTATATCGTTCTGTTATAAGTAAAGGAAACATAGTCAAAGATTGGAGTGATGTTGATGTGTAAAGTAATAGCAATAGCGAATCAGAAGGGTGGAGTAGGAAAAACAACTACCACTCTTTCTTTAGGTGTAGCACTAGCAAAACAAGGAAAAAAGGTTTTGCTAGTAGATGCAGACCCACAAGGAAATTTAACAACTTGTACGGGATTTAATGAAAATGATTTTGATACATCTCTTGCATATTTAATGGAAGCAGAAATTGCTGATGTAGATATAAATTCTGAAAACACAGTTTTGCATAGCAATGAAAATGTTGATTTAATACCTTCAGATATTGGTTTGTCAGCAATAGAACTTTCATTAAATAATACTATGAGCAGAGAATATGTAATGAAAAATGCTTTATCTAAATTAAAAGATAATTATGATTATGTATTAATAGATTGTATGCCAAGTTTAGGTATGATTACAATAAATGCTCTAGCGTGTAGTGATGAAATAATAATACCAGTTCAATCACAATATCTTGCAGTTAAAGGTATGACATATTTATTTGATACCATAAGAAAAGTAAATAAAACAATTAATCCAGATTTAAGTATTAAAGGAATACTTGTTACACTTGTAGATAAAAGAACCAATTTATCTAAAGTAATAAAAGATGAGTTAGAAAATGCTTATGGAGATAAGATTAAAATATATGATACCGAAATACCTTTAGCTATTAAAACTGCTGAAGCTAGTCTTAAAGGTCAAAGTGTATTTGAATATGATAAGAACGGCACAGTAGCATTAAGTTATAACAATTTTGCAAAGGAGGTATTAGAAGATGAGCAAAGAAAATCTAAAACTAAATCTGCCATCATACGATAGTATGTTTACTACACAGAAAGAGCGTGATGATGAAAATGCAGAAAAGATACAATTAATACCAATAGATAAAATAAAAGACTTTCCAAATCATCCATTCAGGGTGGAACAAGATGAGAAAATGGAAGAAATGGTAAATAGTATTAAAAATGAAGATGTGGTACATCCTGTTATAGTAAGACAAAAAGATGATGGTAGTTATGAAATGATAAGCGGACACAGAAGAAAGTATGCGTCTATGCTTGCAGGTAAAAAAGATATAAAAGCAATAGTTAGAAATCTAACTGATGATGAAGCTACTATATTAATGGTAGATTCCAATATACAAAGAGAACAAGTATTACCATCAGAAAAAGCATTTGCTTATAGAATGAAGTTAGATGCTATGAAACATCAAGGAAAAAGAACTGATATAGATGAAAATGAAACTTGTGTTGAAAATCAACACAAGTTAAAATCAAGAGATATATTAGCAAATCAAACTGGCGAAAGTGTAGATAAAATAAGAAGATACATAAGATTAACATACTTAATACCAGAGCTATTACAAAAAGTTGATGATACTTCTTTAGGATTTACTCAAGCAGTAGAATTATCATATATAACTGAAGAAAACCAAAATCTTATAAATGTATCAATGGAATATAACGAAATAAGTCCTTCTGTTAGTCAAGCAAAAGCATTAAGAACATTAGACTCAAGAGGAGAACTAACAGAGGATTTAATAGAAAAAACTTTGGGAGAGCTAAAACCAAATCAATTAGAAAACCAAAACATTAAATACAGAGAGATAAGGCAATACTTTCCTAAAGATTTCACAAATGAAGATATAAGAAATGTCATACAAGATTTATTAAAAAGCTATTATCATAAATGGCACAACAAGAATAGAGATGCAAGATAAAAGTATATGTGTTACATTTATTCTTTCCCTTACAATCCCTATTTATTATTACTAGCTAATAATATTACTAGCTAAAAAGAGAATATATAATAAATTATTATAGCAATATAGATATTTAAGTATTAGAATATCAATCACTACTATAAATTTTGAATTTACACTATTCTCAAATCCTTAAAAGAGTTTTATAATTACACTATAAGGGGTTGATATGTATGGATAAGTTATTTAAAAATAAAAAATTAATTATAATATTAACTGCATTTATAGTGATTTTAATTATAGGAGCTATATTTAGTTATATAGCAATAACAAAGGATTTATTTAATAATAAAAAGGCTGTAATTTCTCAAAGTGAAGTTAGTCAATTAGAGAATAACAAAGAAACAGATAATGGGAATGAGATAATAGATAATAATACCAAAGAGGTTAGCAATAATGTTCAAGAGCAGATAGAAAATCAGCAGGATAATGCAGAAAATAATAGCAATCAAATTAGCCAACCAGAAGCGGAAACAACAGCACAGCAAAACACTCAAAGTATGACACAAACTAAAGAAACAAAAGCAGTTAATCAAAATACAAAAGCGGTAGAAACAAAAACTACAACAAAAAGTACGAAAGCACAAGAAGAAACACCAAAGACAACACAATCTAATAGTCAAACTCAAACACAAACAACACCAGTAACACAAGAAACTAAACAAACTGAAACGCAAGTAACACAGCAAACTACTCCAAAGCAAGAAGAACCAAAACAAATTCAATGTAGTGGTAATAACCATTTAATTGGAACAGGCAATACTGGTAAGTGGTTTAATACAAGGCAAGAAGCAGTGAATTATTATAATTCAACATATGCTAACTGGAGTAAAAAGTGGGAGAATTTTGAAATAGATGATAATACATTTCAGAAAAATTGTCCTAATAGATATGAGGTATATCAATGTATTTGTGGCAAGTGGACTATAGATTTTTTCTATGAATATTAAAATAAAATATAATTTTTTTAGAACAGGCAAATTAGCTTGTTCTTTTTTTTGAGCAAAAAAGAAGGGAAAAATTATAATGTTAAAATTTAAAAAAGTAATATCTGTACTAATGATAGCGTTCATTTTGTTAGGCGTAGTTCAACCAGTTTTTGCAGCATCTGGAACAGGAACTTGGGTAGGTCAGCAATATGAATCAAACATAAAAACAACAGAATATGAGGGCAAACCCTATGGAATTTATTTAAGAAAATTAAGAAATACAGCAACTGGAGAAGAAAAAACAGTTTTCTGTGCTGAACATGGCATAGGTTTTTATTCAAGAGTTAATTACAATGGCTCTTTTTATACCGTAACTGATCCAACTATGAAAAAAGCGTGTAAAATTGCTTATTTCGGATGGTATCAAAAATATGGCGATTATGTTGTAGGAGATGATACTGTGTCAGGAGCAAAAAGGTCAGTAATGTTAGACAATGTATTCACTCAACAATACATTTGGGAAGTCATTGATAATTCAGATGACACATTCCTAGATGCAGGAGTTCAAGCACAATATGAGAGCTTTAAGGCTGATGTAAATAACAAAATGGCTGAAATAGAAAAAAGACCAAGTTTTAATAATACAACAATTAATATTAAAGCTGGAGAAACTAAAGTTATACATGATGATAACGGACAATTAGCAAAGTATAATTCTATTGATGCAACAAAAGATGGAGTAAGATTTGTACATAACAAAGGCGAAAATTCAATGACAATTTCGGTTGATGAGAATGTCAATATTGAAAATTTAAGAATTTCCGATGCAACATTTAAAGAATGGGGCTTAATCAAGGAAGGAACAGAAGACCTTGATACAAATGTTTTTTTTGAATTTGAAGATGGTATTCAAAATCAATTATATGCATTAAATTATGATGACCCAGTCGCATTAAATTTTTCTTTAAAAATTGAATTATATGGAAGATTAGAATTATCAAAAGAAAATACTAATAAGGACTTAATTGATGGTTCTGTATTTAATATTTCAGGCAATAATTATAACAATGATGTTGAAGTAAAAAACGGAAAAATTACAATTGATAAATTACAAAAAGGAACATACTACATTAAAGAAGTTTCAGCTCCAAATGGTTATGTAATAAATAAAGAAACATACAAAGTTGAAATAAAAGCTAATCAAACAACAACTCAAGCTATTAAAAACACAGAGCCAACAGGAGAAATCACTTTATCTAAAACAGATAAATATACTGGAAATAGCAAAAGAGTAAATGGAACAGTACATCACGGAGATGCAACATTAAACGGAGCAGTTTATACTCTATATGCAAAGAATGACATATACAATGTTGCTAAAACAATTAAGTATTTTTCAGCAAATGATAAAATTGCAGAATACAAATTTAATGAAGCAGGAAATGCAACAATAACAATTACTGCAGATACAACTTTAGCTAATATTACAACTAATGGAAACACAATTAAAGGATTACCTATTGGTAGTTACTATGCTAAAGAAACAACAACTCCAAATGGATATACAGACGATAAAAATGTATATGACTTTAATTTAGAATATAAAGACATGAATACATCTGTTGTAACACTAAAGAAAGTTGCAGAAGAAGATGTTAAAAGAGCAAAATTTGAAGTAATAAAAATTTCTTCAAACAACAATACAACAGCTGATAAAATAGCAAATGCAGAATTTACTGCTATACTTTCAAAATATGTAGAGCATTATGGAAGTTTTGAAGAAGCACAAAAACATTTAAACGAATTTGCTGATGACGAATATTCAGTATTTACAACAAATGAGAATGGTCACGGAGTTTCAAATTTATTAGCTTATGGAGAATATCAAGTTAGAGAAACAAACACTTCAAGTGATAAAATTGAGACAGTAGAAGATTTCTATGTTAATATAAACAAAAACTCTAATGGAGTTATAAAAGAATTTGTTGAGAATGATTTACATTTTGAATCTTACATTAAAATGATAAAACAAGATAAGAAAACAGGTAAGATAGTTACTTTATCTAATACATCATTTAGCTTATACAAATTAAATGAGCAAACTGGAGAATACGAAAAAATAAGTTGCAAAGTAGGAAACATCAAAGTTGATACTTGGACAACAGATAAAACTGGAACAGCTTATACAGAAGATAAACTTCCAGCAGGAACATATAAAGTTGATGAAGTTAAACTTCCACAAGGTTACTTAAAATTGGAAGAGCCTGTTACATTTGAAATTAGTTTATCAAATAAAACATTAGAATTTGATAAAGAATTAGATCCATACATTTCTGTAACAATAAAGAATGAACAACCAACAGGAACAATTAAACTAGATAAAAAAGTGGCACTTAAAGATAGTGTAGATACAAGTTTAGTTGATATATCTGACTTAAGTAATATTAAATTCAAACTATATGCTAAAGAAGATATTATAGATATGGCAGATGGCTCTAAAATATATGAAAAAGGTAAGGAAATTGGTACTTACAACCTAACAAAAGAAGGAAAACTTGAAATAGCAAAATTACCAATGGGTGTATATGAATTACAAGAAGTTCAAACGCTTGAAGGACTTGCATTAGACAATACAAAATACGAAGTTAAATTAGAAAAGAAAGATGATGTCACAAAAGTATATTCAGTAACAAAAGAAGTTAAAAACGAAACTACTTTAGTAGAAATTTCAAAGACTGATATTACAGGAGACAAAGAGTTAGAAGATGCTAAACTATCTGTAATTGATGAAAATAATAAAATAATTGATGAATGGACATCAACATCAAAAACACATAAAATTGAAGGCTTAAAAGTTGGAAAAACATATACTTTAAGAGAAGATTTAGCTCCAATAGGATATGTAAAATCAAGTGATATTGAGTTCAAAGTTGAAAATACAGGCAAAGTTCAAAAAGTAACTATGATTGATAAAGTTGTAGAAATTTCTAAAACTGATATTACAACAGGCGAAGAGCTAGAAGGAGCAGAACTAACTGTTACTGACGAAAATGGCGAGGTAGTTGATAGTTGGACATCTACTAAAGAGGCTCATAAGGTTACTGGACTTGAAGAAGGCAAGAAATATACTTTAACTGAAACAACTTGTCCTTATGGTTATAAACAAGCAGAAAGCATTACATTTGAAGTTTCAAAAGATAAAGAAACACAAAAAATCGAGATGAAAGATGCTCCAATACTAAAGAATGTAAAAGTACAAAAAATAGATAATGAAACTAAAGAAGTTATCAAAGAGAAATTTGTATTTGGAATATACAAAGATGCTGAATGCAAAGAGCTAATTCAAGAAGTTAAATCTAATAAAGATGATGGATTTGTAGAATTTAAGGATTTAAGATACGGAACATACTATGTTAAAGAAGTATCAGCTCCTAAAGGATATGAACTATCAGATAGAATAGCTAAAGTTGAAATTAATGATAAAGGTATTTTTGTTGACGACACACAAATGACTGAAACAGAAGATACAATTACATTTGATTTTGAAAACAAGAAAATTGAAGTTCCAAAAACTGGAGATAATTCAGCAGTAAGATTAGCTTTAGGAGTAATGCTTTTAGCTTTCTTAGGTATAGCGTGGGTAGTTATAAAAATTTTTAAGAAAAAAGATAATAAATAAAAATCACATTTGAGGGAAAAATATGTAGTAAGATAATAATTTTTGTGGCAAAAATATGCAAAAATGGAAAATTAGTAATTGATTATTGACTTTTGGGAGGAATATTAATAAAAATTCCTTGCAGAAGTCAATGCAATAATAAAAAATGTGAAAGTTTAAAACAAAAGTGCCTTCAAATATGTGAAACTCAATACAAAAAGTCCCTCGATTTTTGTGAAATAATATATTGCTGTATTATTTTGCAAAAATTAACTTTAACATTCCTATACTATTTTGCAAAAAATGGTTTCAATATTCCTATGCTATTTTGCAAAAATATCAATAAAAAGCAAAAAAAATCAAAAAAATTTGACTATTATGCGTATAAAGAGGTATAATATATGCATAGGAGGGAAAAAGATGAACATAGAAGAAATTATAAATAAAACAAATGGAATAATAACTGCGGAAGATTTTAGAAAATTTAATATAACAAAATATGAAATTAAAAAATTTCTTGATGATGAAAAAATTTACAGATATTGCAGAGGAATTTATATAGCAGATGGATATTTTCCAGATGAATTTTATATTTTTCAAAAGAAATATAAAAATTCAGTATTTTCATATAATACAGCAATGTATCTCCTAGAACTAAGTGAAAGAACACCATTTTATTTTGATATAACACTATATTCAGGATATGGTCTAACAAAGTTTGAAGAGAAAGTTAAAATTCATTACACTAAAGTTGAAAATCTTAACCTAGGAAAAATCAAGGTAAAAACACCAATGGGATTTGAGGTAGATTGTTATAATAAGGAAAGAATACTATGCGATATTATAAAAGGAAATAATATTGGAATTGATAAAGAACAAGCTAATAAGTTTATTAAGGAAACAATTGGCAAAAACAAAATTGATACAATAAAACTAATTGATTATGCAAAAAAACTAAAATGTGAAGAAAAAGTTAGAAATGTTATGGAGGTATTTATATGATAAATAATGCAAGATCGTTGTTAGATAAGTCAAAAAATTTTGCAAATAAAAACAATGTTACTGTGCAACAAGCTGTACAATATTTTATGTTTGAGAGATTTTTGGATAGATTAGCCCATTCAGAGTATAAGGAAAAATTTGTGCTAAAAGGAGGTTTCTTGTTATCAGCCATTATGGGAATTAGTGTAAGATCTACAATGGATATGGATGCTAATATTTATGGATTGAATTTTGAAGAATCAGAAATAACAAAAATGGTATCAGATATTATTCAAATTGATTTAAATGATAATACAGCGTTTGAATTTAATAAATCAGAGATAATAAGAGAAGATAACGAATATGGTGGATTTAAAATAAAATTAACAGGTAAGTTTTTTAATTTAAGAGTTCCAATTCATATTGATATGTCAACAGGAGATGTTATAACACCAAGGGCAATTGAATATAGTTACAAAACTATATTAGAAGATGAACAAATAAATATATATACATATAATTACGAAACCATTATTTCTGAAAAACTTCAAACTATTCTAGTGAGAAATAATAGTAATAGTCGAATGAAAGATTTATATGATTTATATTATTTTATTACATATAAAATAAATGATATAGACAAAAAAATTTTACATGAAGCTATAATAAAAACCTTCAAAAATAGAAAGTCGGAACATTTATTATCTGAAATTGATAGTATTTTAAGTGTTATAAAAAATGATTCAACACAAAATAAATTATGGATAGATTATTCCGAAAAATTTGAGTATGCTAAAGATATAAAGTTAGATGAAGTAATAGATAAAATTTTAAAAATTAAAGAATATGTATATTAAAGATTATATAAAAAAAGAGAAGTTGATTTTTAATAAAAGATTAACTTCTCTTTTTTGCGTTATACAGAAAGGAGGAACAATGTCAAGTTCAAAGAGAAATTATAGAATAAAAACTTTTGAAAAGCTAGAAGCACTTGGAATATCAAGTGAGAAAGAAATTTTAAATATGAAAGTAAATGAATTAAAACTTTTAATACCATTTAGTGTAAAAGATATTCTTAATATTATTGAAATGCAAGAAGGTGTAAAAAAAGATGGTTTAATTCCTTATTTATTTGGCACTAAAAAAGAAAAATAACGGAAGGAGGATTTGTAAATGGCAAACAAACTATTAAAAACACAGGAATTATTTGGAGAAGAAATATCTATAATTACAAAGAATCCGTCCGAGTGGTTAAAGTTTCTTGATACTTGCTCAAACAACTATAAATTTTCATTTACAGAGCAGGTTTTAATTTATGCACAAAAACCAGATGCAACTTATCTAGCCGAAATAGAGCAATGGAATAGAAAGTTACATAGATGGATAAAAAAAGATACCAAAGGTGTTGCTTTAATAGAAAATGACGGAATAAATACAAAGTTAAAACACGTTTTTGATATTTCTGATACTTATGATAAATTCGGTAGAAAAGTATCTATATGGCAAGTAAATCATAGATTTGATGAAGAAATTATTGAAGATTTAGAAAATACCTATGGCAATCTTGAAATGAAGAGTAATTTAAGTGAAGCTATCATATCTGCAAGTTACAATATGGTAGAAGACAATTTTCAAGACTATTTCACAGAATTAAACAGGGTTACAGATAATAGCTTATTAGAAGACTTAGATGAAGATACATTAAGTTATTATTTTAGAAGAATAATGTCGAACTCTGTCGCTTATATGATGATGAAAAGATGTGGACTTACTCCTGAAGATTATTTTTCTGAAAATGATTTTAGAGAAATAACTAATTTTAATACTATTCAAACTATTACAAAGTTAGGCATGGCAACAAGTGACATAGCGGAAAATGGATTAAGAGAAATTTATGATACAAATAGAATATTAACAAAAAACTCTAAAAATAAAAATTACACATTTGATAGAAAAAATAATAATTATTATAATGAAAACAAATCAGAGAGGAGTGATGATTATGGCAATAACATATCACAGAGAGGGAGATTACCTAATACCAGATATAATAGTGGAGAACCAAGAGAAGAAACCACTAGGAATGTATGGCAGAGCCAGACTGAAATTTTTGAAGGAACACAGGAGAGGAACATGGTCAGAGCTAATAATGATGAACACATTAGCGAACCACCTTCAAGAGATAGAACAGACAGCCACAACGAGAGTGAAACAAATAATAGAGCAACTAGCCAAACAGAACAAAGTGGACGAGAAGATGAAAGAGGAAAATCAAATGCTTTGGGTACAGAGCATGAACAACTTCAAGGCTCAAGCGGAGGAAATAGTTTACCAAGAACTAATTTACAATTAAATCTTTTTGAAAACAATATTACTGAAGAAAAACAACGAGAAGATATTGATATTCTTGAAGAAACAGAACCTAATATTGATGAAAATATAGCAGAAGTAGAAATTACTCCTGCTAATTTTTATGCTCAAAATACAGAAAACGAAGACAAACCTTTAATATTATCACAAGAGCAAATTGATAATATCCTTATTTATGGAGGAGTTGTTGAGGAAAGTAAATTTAGAATATATGACCATTTAACTAATCCATACAATAATGAAAAGCCTTCAGACTTTCTAAAAAGAGAATACGGAGATGGCGGTTATTCATCAGAAAATGGTTGGATTGATTTTAGTAGCAAAGGTATAAGTGTAACTAAAGGAGAAAACAAAACACTTCTAAAATGGAATAATCTTGCAAAAAGAAATATCGAGATAATAAATGAAGGTAGATTTTTTAATGAAGAAGAGCAAAGAGAATACCAAGATTATATTAAAAAACAAAAAAGAAATTTTGCTGAAGAGTATGTTGATTTTTGTATAGATAACAATATTTTTGATTGGGGCGAATTAAGAGATGAGCAAGAGGAATATGAAGATGTTGCTGAAGTAAAAACAAAAGAAGAGAGAATTGAAGATACTTTAAAATTACTTGAGAGTAAGGAAGATATTTTACAAGAAGTTGAATACTTAAATAGTGTTAAGCTAGCAATGGCTGGAGATGAATTGGAAGTACAACTTGAAAAGTATATTAATTCATTTAATAGATACTATAATGCTTTAGATATAGAGGAAAACAGGCAAATTAATGTTATTGACTTAACTACACCAGAAGCACAAGAATTTATACAAACTGCTCAAAATATAAATAATCTATTTAAAGCAAGAGAAGAAAATGGAGCTCCATTAGATAGAGATAAGTATTATCAAGATAACGAAATATCAACAGAGCCTAGCATTAACCAAGAAAAAATAAATTATCATATTACAGATAAAGAAATAGGTGCAGGGACTCCGAGAGAAAGATACAGAAACAATGTTGAAGCAATAAAAACATTAAAGAAAATTGAAAGCGAAAATAGATTAGCTACAAAAGAAGAACAAGAAATTTTGTCGAAATATGTAGGTTGGGGAGGTTTAGCAGATGCTTTTGATGAAAGCAAATGGGTAAATGAGTATAAAGAACTTAAAGAACTACTAAACGATGAAGAATATAATAATGCAAAAGAGTCAGTTTTGACAGCATTTTATACTCCCCCAATAGTAATAAATTCAATATATAAAGCAATTCAAAATATGGGCTTTGAGCAAGGAAATGTTTTAGAGCCAAGTTGCGGTGTTGGAAATTTCTTCGGAATGATACCTCAAGAATTAGAAAAATCTAAACTATATGGAGTTGAACTTGATAGTATATCAGGGCGAATAGCTAAACAACTTTACCAAAATGCTAATATTCAAGTAAAAGGCTATGAAAAAACAAATTTGCAAGATAGTTTCTTTGATGTAGCAATAGGAAACATACCATTTAATAACTTTAAATTAAGTGATCCAAGATATGATAAAAATAATTTCTTGATACATGATTATTTCTTTGCTAAAACATTAGATAAAGTACGACCACGGTGGTGTTATTGCATTTATAACAAGTAAAGGAACGCTTGATAAAGAAAATTCAGCAGTTAGAAAATATATAGCACAAAGAGCAGATTTACTAGGTGCAATAAGATTACCAAATGATACCTTTACAAAAAGTGCAGGCACTAAAGCTACATCTGATATTATATTTTTACAAAAGCGTGAGTCAATGAGAGATATAATGCCAGACTGGGTATATCTTGATAAAAATGAAGATGGTATAACAATGAACAAATACTTTGTTGACCACCCTGAAATGATATTGGGTAAAATGGAAATGAAGACAACACAATATGGAAGATTAGATTCAGTTTGTAGTCCTATACCAGAGCAAAATCTAGAAGATGAATTACAATATGCAATATCAAATATTCACGCAAGTATTCCAGACTATGAAATTCAATCAGATGATAATTTGGAAAATGATGAGATAAAAACAATACCTGCAGATCCAAGTGTTAAAAACTTTTCATATACAATAGTAGATGGAGAACTATATTTTAGAGAAAATTCAATAATGACATTTCAAGATGTTACACTAACTAATAAAAATAGAATTATTCAAATGATTGCAATTCGTGATAAATTACGAGAGCTTATAGACCTTCAATTAGATGAACATTCAGATGAAGAGGTACAGATGTGCCAGCAAGAATTATCAAGTTTATATGATAAATTTACAGCAAACTATGGAATTATAAATTCAAGAGCCAATGAAACTGCTTTCTCAAATGATAGCAGTTATTTTTTATTGTGTTCACTTGAAAAATTAGATAGTGAGGGAAAATTCAAATCAAAAGCAGATATTTTTACTAAAAGAACTATAAGACCAAATATTAGAATTGAAAGAGTTGATACATCAAATGAGGCATTAATTGTTTCGCTTCAAGAAAGAGCTAAAGTTGATTTAAACTTTATGGCAAAGCTAGTAGGTAAGCCTAAAGAAGAAATAATAAATGATTTACAAGGATTGATATATAAAGTACCTTTTTCAAATAATAATGAAACTCAAGAATACGAATATCAAACTGCTAATGAGTATTTAAGCGGAAATGTAAGAAACAAATATGAAGTAGCTAAAACACTTGCTGAAGAAGATGAATCATTTAAGGTAAATGCTGACGCATTAAAAGAGGTTGTTCCAAAAGACATACCTGCAACAGAAATTGGAGTAAAACTAGGCTCTACTTGGTTACCAACTAAAATAGTAAGACAATTTATGTTTGAATTATTAGAAACTCCAAGATGGTATTATGAAAGCTATTACAGAGGCGATTTAATAGATGTTAATTATTCAGAGCAAACTGGAGAATGGTACATATCAAATAAAAATCGTGATAGTGGTAATGTTAAAGCAAACTCTACCTTTGGTACTAATAGAATAAACGCATATAAGATTATAGAAAATACATTAAATTTAAAAGATGTAAAAATCTATGATACAGTATTCGATGAAAACGGAAATAAGACAAGAGTTCTAAACAAGAAAGAGTCTGCCATTGCTAATGCAAAACAAGAGATAATAAAGCAAGAATTTCAAAATTGGATATGGAAAGACCCAGCTCGTAGAGAAGAACTAACTAGACTTTATAATGACAAATTTAATTCAATAGTACCTCGCGCTTTTGATGGTAGTCATCTAAATTTTGTTGGTATGAACCCAGAAATAAAATTAAGAACACATCAATTAAATGCAGTGGCACATATTCTATATGGTAATAATGTTTTACTAGCACACGAAGTACGGAGCTGGAAAAACTTTTGAAATGGTAGCAGGTGCAATGGAAAGCAAAAGATTAGGACTATGTAATAAGCCATTAATTGCAGTTCCAAATCATATTGTAGAGCAATTTGCAAGTGAATTCTTGCAATTGTATCCAAGTGCTAACATTTTAGTTACAACTAAAAAAGACTTTGAAACAAAAAACAGAAAGAAGTTTTGTAGTAGAATTGCAACAGGAGATTTTGATGCAATTATTATTGGACACAGCCAATTTGAAAGAATCCCTATGTCAATAGAAAGACAAAGAGAATTATTGCAAAGTCAAATCAATGACATTATAAATAGCATAGATGATGAAAAGAGAAGCAATGAAGGAAATGGCTATACAATAAAACAACTTGAAATAACTAGAAAGAAGTTAGAAACAAAACTTGAAAAGTTAAATAATCAAAGTAGAAAAGATGACGTTATAACATTTGAAGAACTAGGTGTAGATAAGCTATTTGTTGATGAAGCACATAGTTATAAAAACTTATTTTTATACACTAAAATGCGTAATGTTGGCGGAATAGCACAAACAGAGGCACAAAAATCATCTGATTTATTTATGAAATGTAGATATTTAGATGAAATAACAGGAAATAAAGGAACAGTATTTGCGACAGGAACTCCAGTATCAAACACAATGGCTGAATTATATACTATGCAAAGGTATTTACAATATGACGAACTAAAAAAGGAAAATCTTGACCATTTTGATAAATGGGCATCAACCTTTGGAGAAACAATTACTGCGGTAGAACTTGCACCAGAAGGTGGTACATACAGGGCAAAGACAAGGTTTGCAAAATTTCACAACTTGCCAGAATTAATGAGTATGTTTAAGGAAGTTGCAGATATACAAACTCAAGAAACATTAAATCTACCAAGACCTAAAGCAGAAAACCATAATGTTGTAACTAAACCAAGTGAAATGCAAAAAGATATGGTAACAAAACTAGGAGAAAGAGCAGAGGCAATTAGAAATGGAGCAGTAGATCCTAAACAAGATAATATGTTAAAAATAACGAATGAAGGTAGAAAATTAGCTTTAGACCAAAGGCTTATAAATCCATTATTACCAGACGATGAAAACTCAAAAGTAAATGTAGCTTGTAAAAATGTTTATGATATATGGAATGATACAAAAGAGCAGAGACTTACACAATTAGTATTTTGCGATTTATCAACTCCAAAACAAATAAAATCAAAAGATGAACTATTTTCAGAAGATTATCAATTTACTGATGTGTATAATGATTTAAAGAAAAAATTAATTATGAAAGGTATTCCTGAAGATGAGATAAAATTTATTCACGAGGCAGATACAGAGGCTAAAAAGAAAGATTTGTTTAGCAAAGTACGAAATGGAAGTGTTAGGGTTTTAATTGGCTCAACACAGAAAATGCGGAGCTGGAACTAATGTACAGGATAAACTTATTGCATTACATCATTTAGATTGTCCGTGGAAACCAAGCGATTTGACGCAAAGAAATGGTAGAATGATAAGACAAGGAAATCAAAATTCAAAAGTTAATGTTTATACCTATGTAACTGAAGGTACATTTGATAGCTATTTATATCAATTAGTAGAGCAAAAACAAAAATTTATATCTCAAATAATGACATCCAGAACATCTATGCGTTCAATGGAGGATATAGACGAGAAAGCATTATCTTATGGAGAGATAAAAGCATTAGCCACAGGAGACAGCAGAATACTTGAAAAAACGAATTTAGATGCAGATGTTAATAAACTTACATTATTAAAGCAAAGTTTCTTAAATCAACAATATGAGCTTCAAGACAAGCTAATAAAATTCTACCCTGGTGCAATAGAAATGCAAAATGCAAAAATTGCAGCAATGGAAGAAGACGTAATAAAACTACGAGATAATACTTTAACTTCTGATAATAAAGAAAATGTATTTTCTCCAATGACTATAAACTGCGTTGAGTACACAGATAAGGAAAAAGCAGGTAAAATGTTACTTGCAGTATTGCAGGATTTAAAAGGTATGGAAGTTCGAGATATTGGAGAATACAGAGGCTTTAATATGAGTGTATCATTTGATTCGGTTTCAAGAAATATACGAGTAACACTAAAAAATAGATATTCTTATTCAACAGATTTAGGATTAGATGCATTTGGAAACATTACAAGAATAAACAACTTACTAGATAATATTGAAACCAAAATACCTAATGAAAGAAATAAACTTGATACATTAAATCAACAGATGGAAACAGCAAAAGTTGAAGTACAAAAAGAATTTCCACAAGAGCAAGAGCTAAAAGAAAAAATGGAGAAGTTAAATCAACTTAATGCAGAACTTAATATTAAAATTGATGAGAATGAAATTATAGACGATTTTGATGATGAAAAAGAAAATGATAAATCAAAAGAAAAATCTGATAAAAATAGAAATGATGACACCAGATTTTAAGGCTATTTTAGAAGAAAAATTTTTATAAAAAAATTTAAAATATTGTCAAAGTAGAACTTTACTTATTTAATGCTCTTTTTCGGCTGTAAGTCTTGTAATTGCGTAATTTGGAGGGGGTTGCAAATATAAAAAGTTATGATATAATTTGATTAAATCGAGGAAAGAGTGATAAACAATGACACAAAGGCAGATTGATAATGTTATAGAAACAACATTACTGGAAAAGAAAATTAATAATCAAAACTATATTCGATATAGCTTTTATGAAATAAATGTAAAATATCCGAAAGAATACGGAATAGAAAAACAAGATTTAGGTATGTTTTTACAACAATTAAGAAAAAGGCTAAAAGAAGAAAATTATCATATATATACCGAAGGTCAAAAATTTGAATATGATAATGCGAAAAGGATTGTAGAAAGTAATGAAATATTAGTTGCAATAAAACACTAGAAAGAGGATGTAAAAGATGGAACTATTTAATGATAAAGAGCTTGAATTATTAAGAAAAGCAGGAGTAAATGTTGAAGATAAGCAAGATTTTACAAATGATGATAAGAAGTATATTTTTAGACAAGTATCAGAATTTATAATGAGCCATAGTTCTAAAAATGGAGATATTGGAAGATTACAAAACGAGTACGAAAGTATTTTTAGAACTGTGAATGTAAAGTAAGATGTAGTAATATGTTCAATGAATGTAGAAAAGCTATATATACAATAGTTCGTTACTAAAGTAAAATGGAGGAAAATAAAAAATGAAAGTTTCGGAAGTTAGACCAATACATGAAGCACAGGATATGATAGAAAGAGGTTTGCCTTGTAGTAGGGGATGCATAGTTACTCGTGATGAATTGAAAAGAATAGTAGAATTGCCATGTGTACCAGTGGCTCTGTCTTTATACGATAAAAATATAAGAACAAGAGAGGCTGATGCTAATCAAAATAGTATAAAAAAGGATTATGCGGAAATATCTATTGACCTTAACTCTTTGAGTGAAGAAAACAGAGAAATATTAAGAAAAAAATATCCAAAACAATATGAGCAAGCACTAAATAATCCCAATAAAGAAGAATTAACATTTAGCTTTAAAGTTCGACTTAATAAGAATAGTACAGTAGAACAAGTAAGTGAGGCTTTTTTGGAACTAACAGAAGATTTTATACAACAAGATGTATTATATGGAAAAGAAAGTATGGAGGAGTTTTTTGAAAAGTTATTACAGAATGGAGTGGTAACATTAAATGAAAATGAAACAAAGGAAGACGCAATTCAAACATTATTTAGAGACGGACAATCAAGAGCTGCATTACAAGAATTAGGATATTTAACTGATATGGATTATTTTGATTTTGAAGATAATGCAATATGGGCTACAAAAGAATTATATGACAAGCATAAAGCATATTTAATGACGTTAGAAAAGAAAAAAAGTACGCAAATTACACCAACTGAAATTTCATCATTAGGAAAAAAAGAAATGAATAAAAAAGCAGGTATATTTTCTTCACTATATTATAAAGTAAAAAGTAGATTAAACAGAATTCTAGATAAAGATGAGAAAAATAGAAATTAAATTTAATTCCTAACTCTTTATATAATTAAATAATAGGAGGTATCAAATATGGCAATAAGAATACCAAAGCGTGATACTATAAGTGGAAAAATAAAAGAATATAACGAATTGGGTTATTCGGAAGAAAAATATGAAAGATTTTATTCTGATGCTACTAGAATATTAACAGAAAAATGGGATGAGTATGCTAAAAACTCAAACTTATCTGAAAATTATAAAAATATTTTAAAGTATGCGTATACATCATACTTAAAAAAGTTAAAAAAGATGGATTTTATTGATCCTGAAAATATTACATACATATTTGAGGTGCTAGATAAAAATATTACTTCATTTAGTAGTAGAAATAGTGGAGGCAATATATACGCAGTTTGGGGATCAACAGATGGTCAAATAGCTATTAATACTGAAAAATGTAAGACAATGAGTCAAGAGGAAATTACTAGAATAATATTTCACGAAATGACGCATGCTTTAATAAATAGAAAGATAAGTGGAGAAAATCCTGCCTTTGAAAATACGGAAAATGTAAATCATAATACAATGCATTTTAAAGCAAAGATTGGAACAAAGATTGGATATGTAAAAATAAAAAATAAAAGAGAAGAGGCTAATTGTATAGATGCTTTTTTAAAAGAATTATTAGCAGAAGAAATGGCACAACAGCTATGGTATGAAGATGATAATAGACCTGCAAGAACAGAACAACCAGCAGGAATTATAGGATTTCAACCAGATAGAGTAATATATTCTAATTATGGACCTGGATATAATAGATGTTATCAACAATTGGGTGAAGAATTTGCAAAAAATTTAACAAATATTAATACACCAGAAAATAACACTCACGAAAAAAGATTAAAAGCTTTATTAAAACTATGCTTAAATCCAAATGTAGATGTTCTTGATACTATATATAATGGTTATTGTAATCCTGATGAAGCACACAAGGCAAAACTTTTTTCTGCTCTTGGAAATGTTACATCAAGAGCTGGAGGAGCAAGTTCAGGAGGAAGAGCTTTAATTGATACAAGTTTAATATATGCTGACGGGGAATTATTCAGAATTTTAGAAGAAGATAGAGAAAGATTTTGTGGTAGAGTGACTCCACAAGATATCTTAGAAACATCAAGACATGCTATACGAATAAATCCAGGACAAGTATCAAAAGGAGTTCGTACTGCAAGAGGAATAAAAATGAGAAATAGAACTGATAAGGACGAGCATACACGTAACTAACAGATTTTAAAAATAATATCAATTTATAAAAGAAGGAATGATTTAAATAATTAAAAGAGAAGTAAAGCTGTTGAATTATTTGAAAAAACATATAAAAAATTAATATTTTTTTCGGAGGAACAAAGATGAAAATAAGAGAATCGAAATTAAATAAAGATATCTTAGAGGGGCTAAAAGCTAAAATTATAAGGTATTTTAGTAATCAAAGTTATACAACAAGCAAACAAATAAAAATAATTCTTGAGAGAATGAATCGCATAGCTGCTTTATATGTAGAGAATCGAATTGAACAAGGAAGAGGAAAAATGGGTTGCGGACCTGATAGGATTTCGGTAGATGAAATGTTTGTAGAATTTGAAAATGATATGCCAGTTGGATTTGAAGAAAAGCAAAAAAAGCTAATAGAATCACAATTAGGACATGAGTTGTTTCACGCAGCATCAAAGACAGAATCTAAAGATGAAAGTACAGGCGAAATCGTACAAAATGCTGGAATAAGAAGAACCATAATAACCGAAAATGTTGACATAAATAAAATTGATAAACAAGAGCATTTAGAAGCAATATTTATTTATTTATATAAGATAAATTCAAATAATAAAAAATTAAATAATAGGAATAGTTTTAGATTAAATCTGGGATTGGATGAAGGAATAACCCAGATGATGGCAGAAAAAGTATGGGGATATGTTGTTTCACCACAATCAGATCATTATAGAGATAACAAGAAATTGGCAAAAATATTGGATTGTACTTTAGGAGAAAGAGTTTTATATAATTCTTACTTTTTTAAAACAAAAGAATTAGATGCAGAGTGTAATGAACTAGCTGGTGATAATTCTTTTTATTCTACATTTAATAGAATCCTTGATAATTATGATGTGGCAGATACATTGTCTACGCAACCGTGTTTTAACGAACATGATAAACGTATTTATATTGATTTTAGAAATCAAATGCAGCCTGACTTAATTAAATATTTTACTGCAAATATAATTATTCCAAAGATAAAACAACTATCCGCAAATGAAAGAAAAGAATATTTAAAAAAGGTTTTTAGTTGTGTTAAGGATGATAACGAATTTTATACTCAACTATCAAACTGTATTAAACAGATGTATAAAATGCAACCAGATGAACTAGTAAAAGTAAAACAAGACAGTTTAACAAGCTTGAACAAAACCATGAACATTATGAATGCTTTTACTAAATGCATTATGAGTGGAGAATTATGCGATAACCTTCTTTTAGTTTATGGTAATAACATAGCATTAAAATCAAATATAACAGCACAGACGATGGCATTAATTCCAGAAGATTCTTTAATTGAAGAAGAATTACTTGCAACAAAATTTAATCAAGATAGCAGAAAATATACAGAATCAGTATTACAAAAGCATGGAATTGGTTTTAGCGAAGGCATGAGTTTAATACAAAAGAAAAGTCAATTTGCAAGAGTAAAAGTAGAGGCTAGAAAAAAGGGATATTTAATTTTAAACTCTTTATCTGAATGTGAAAATACAAATGGGTTACCAATACAAATTATATGTGTTCCAAATGATGGGAAACCTATAGAATATGATGATATGAAAACTATAAGTGATAGATATAGTGTTACAACAATACAGGATGAAATTTTAGGAAAAAGAAGTGTTGTTATTGATAATGTAACAGGTAATACAATTGACAATCCAGAAATACAGAGTTTAGCAAGATTTACAGATGTATGGAGGAAAGGTGGACTAACATTTGATAAAGAAAATAGTGGACATAGAATGTTTTACCAGAATTTTAGCAAATTTGTATGTGCTCAACTAAAAGAAAAGCGGTACTATCAATATAGAAGAGTTCTATCGACAATTTAATGCTCCTAAGAACGAAATTTACAAATTTCTTAGTACAAATCAAAATATTGCAATAATAGAAAGTGTATACAGAATGATGGATCAAACATATCCATTGGAAACTGAATTACCACAGACATCATATGAAATGGTAAAAGGTCAAAAAAGTGAACAAGAAGAACAGAGAAAATTGTTGCAAGAAGTAGTGGAAAGTGTAACACCAGAAAGTATCATGGATGCTACAAAAAGACGTGCACAAGATACTCCAGGTCGTGTTTCAGATGGGGTAAAAAAGGCAACAAGTATCTTTGGTAGAATTAAAGAAAATAACGATAAAACTATATCAGAATAGTAAAGGAGAAGCGTATGGAAGATTTAAACAAAAGATTGGTAGAAGTCGAATATATCTTAAAAAAATTAGATGATGAATATATAAAAAAAATCCCACAAGAAATATGGGATTACATAGAGGAAAAAAAAGATAAAAATTATATATTTAACTATGATGAAAACAAAACATTAGTCGAGCAAAATTTAAGTATTGATACAATTTCAATACTAACGTATATAAATATGGAGTATTTACTTGGTGAAGAACAGAAAAGAGAAATGATAGAGTTTTTAAGAAAAGATGAAATGATTGCAGAACAAGAAAAAGCTAAATTATATAATACGGATGATTTATTTAAGAACAGAAAAGAAAGCGAACAACAAGAAACTTCATTAGTAGAAGTAAGAATTGAAAAATGGTATGATAAAATATTCGGATTTTTAGGAAGATTATTCAAAAAGTAAGGAAATGAACAAGAATTAGAGCAAGGTATAACAAAAGAAAATTGACAAACCAATATCTTAGTGTTATATTGAAAACAATTTAATAAAATAGGAGGCGATAACAATGACAAAAGCAGAAATGATAAGCACATTAGCAGAAAAAAATGAACTAACAAAAGCACAAACAGAAAGAGTTTTTAACAGCATATTTGATATGTTCAAAGATGAATTAGCTAAAGGAAATGATGTTGCAATTAGCGGATTTGGTTCTTTTAAAGTATCAAAAAGAGCAGCGAGAGAAGGTCGTAACCCTCAAACTAATGAGAAGATTAAAATACCTGCAAGAAAAGCAGTTACATTCAAAGCAGGTTCAGCTTTAAAAGATATAGTTAATAAATAATTATATTAAAAAATACGAGAATTAGAATAAAATCTAGTTCTCTTTTTAGTTAAATAAAACAATAAGGAGTCAGTATAAAATAAAAATTTACTGGCTCTTTTTTTGTTGGAAAGAAGGTTAAAAATGGAAGAAAACGAAGTAAAAAACACATCCAAGTTAAAGGATGAATTAATGAAAAAACTAGAAAATGAATATAGTGAATATAAAGAACAATTTATGAGTTTAAGTCCAAAAGAAGCAGTAGATAATGCTTATGAATTAGTAGTTAAACAAGAAATTTTAGATAGTTTTAATTACGATATGAGCTATGATAAAGAAGAATTACAAGCACTTTTAAAACAAGATAATTTATTATCACAAGCCTATGATGAATGGCTTAGTGCAGATGGAAATTTGCGTGTAGCTTTAGAATATTCTATTGATAATGTTATAGAAATGGCTGTTAAAGATGGTCAAGAATTACAGTTATCTAATAAAGATAAAGTAAAAATAAATACTAGATAAATATAATAAAAAGGCTCTTATTAAAACTAAAAATAGAGCCTTTTTTATTTTATAAACAAATAAGAAAGGGGCGAGAGAATTGAAAGTTTCGTGTTCTAAAGAGGAATTAGATAAGGCTAGAAAAATTGATTTATTAACTTATTTAAAAAACTATGAACCTAGTGAATTGGTACAAATAACGAAAGATACTTATACCACTAGAAAACACGATAGTGTTCGTATAAATAATGGATTATGGTACAGATTTTCAAAAGGAATAGGTGGCAAAAGTGCTATTGATTATCTTGTTAAAGTTGAAAATTATTCGTTACCTATGGCAGTAAGAAAAGTGCTTAATAAAGTCAATTATAGAGCTCCAATATTTGAGAATAATATGCAAAAAGAACTTGATAAGCACATTGAAATACCCAAAAGAGCAAGTGATAATTTAAAAATTATAGAATATTTAACTAATCGCGGAATCGATGAAAGCATTTTAAATTATTGCATAATTAACAACTTAATCTATCAAGAAAAGACAACAAATAATGTAGTTTTTCTAGGCTATGATAATGAAAATAACATCAAGTATGCAGGACTTCGAGCAAGTAATAATACAAGAATTATGCACGATGCAAAAGGCAGTTCTAAAGAGTATTCTTTTAGAATTTTAGCTAAAGAAAAAGTTAATTCAATACATCTATTTGAAGGTGCAATTGATTTATTATCTTATGCAACTTTACTGAAAGAAAAAGGAACAGATTGGAGAAAAATAAACCTAATTTCACTATCTGGAGTGTACCAAACCAAAGTTAATATTGAGGAAAGTAAGATACCTATTGCAATAGAAAAATTCTTAAATAAAGAGCCACAAATAGAAGAAATAATTTTACATTTTGATAATGATATGGCAGGTAGAAATGCAACAAAAGCATTCCAATTATTATTAAAAGATAAGTATAAAATAAGAGATATTCCTTCGCCTTATGGCAAAGATTTTAACGATTATTTATGTTATAAGTTGGGGCTTATAATACCTGCAAAAGAGCAACAAATTTCTTCTTTAGCAAGGTAAAATTAAGGACTAGGATTTTAGATGAAATATAAAATTTATGTCCTAGCAAGCACTGAATGTGGCTAGCCGCAAAAACGGCATAACCAAATTCTACTAATATGGGGACACCCCAAGCCCCTAGTAAGATTTTCTAACGAAAATCCAATGTAAAAAACATAGGAGATGATGATAAATATGAGTGAGGAAAAATACATAAGAAGAAAAAGAAAACAACCTCGACAAAGAAGAGGTCGAGAAAGATATATTTTTTTAAGTATAAGAATTACTCCACAAGAAAATGAAGACTTATCTAATAAAATTCAAAGAGCCAACATTACAAAATCTGAATTTGTAAGACGAGCTATAGCAAATGCTGTAATAAATGAAAAACCAGATAGAGAATTTTATGAAGCAATGAAGCAAATGATAAGAATTGGGAACAATTTAAATCAACTAACTAAAAAAGCAAATTCATTAAATTTTATAGATATTGATGAGTATAAAAAACAATCTCAAGATTGGAATAAATTTATGAATGAAGTAAAGAAAAAATACTTATAAAAGGAGGTTTATACATTGGCAACTTGTGCAATATGGAGAATAAGCGACAGACTAGATAAAGTCATTGATTATACTAGCAATATTGATAAAACAAAAAAAGAAGACATTTCAGATGTAAAATATACAGATTTACACAAAACACTTGAATATGCAAAAGCAGGTTATAAAACAGAAGAGCAATACTATGTTTCAGGAATAAATTGTGATCCAGATACTGCGTATGAAGAAATGATTGCAACAAAAGAATTCTTCCATAAGACGGGTGGTATTCAAGGATTTCACGCATTTCAATCTTTTCAAGAAGGAGAAGTAACTCCAGAAGAAGCACACGAACTTGGAATAAGACTTGCAAAAGAATTATGGGGAGATAGATTTCAAGTATTGGTTTCTACACATCTAAATACAAAACACATACATAATCATTTTGTACTATGTTCGGTATCATTTGTTGATGGAAAAAGATTTTATGATACAAGAGAAACTTATGGATTTATGCGACATATGAATGATGAAATTTGTAGTGAATTTGGATTAGATGTACTAGAAGAAAAAGAATGTAAGAAAAGTAAAATAAATTATAGTAATTACTACAAGAAATATGTTCAAAAAAATGGTTACAGAGCAACAGCAAAAAAAGATGTTGACTTTGCAATTAGACAAGCCTTTTCATACAAAGATTTTTTTGCAGTAGTGGAAAAAATGGGATATGAAATTTACGAACGATATGGCAGGATTTCTGTAAAAAAAGAAAACCATGCACCAGTTAGAATTGAAAGAAGTTTTGGAGATAATTATTCAATAGATAGAATTAAAGTTAGAATACGCGAAGAGCAATCTGCTAGAGTTCCTTTTATAGAAAATGCAAATAAAAATTATATTCCAAGAACAATATCACTTCATAGAAAATCCAATATAAAAATAAAAGGATTTATGGCAATATATTTCCATTACTACTACTTGTTTAAAAGATATAATCAAAACCCTATGAATTACAAGCTAACTCCTCAAATGAGAGCCGACTTGATTAAGATGAATACATATTCAAATGAAGCAAAGCTATTATCAAAATATAATATTCAAAACTCAGATGATTTACTAAATTTAAAACAAAGTAAATCAAAAGAAATTAGAGATTTATCAATAACAAGAGAAGGCTTATGGTACAGACGCAGTAAAGAAAAAGATGAAGATAAAAAAGTCGAATTTTGTAATAAAATAGCAGAATTAAATTCTAAAATAGAAGAATTAAGCAAGGAGGTGGAATTATGTAGAGATATTCAAGCTAGAATTCCAAAGATGAAAGAAAATCTAAAAGAACAAAAGAAACTTGAAGACGACAAAAGAAAAACAGAAAGAGGAAAGATATACAGAAGAGGAAATTATTTTAGAAATTTTTAAAGAAAGGGCTTCTAAATAGAAGTAAAGGTATTAAAAATGAGTACTGGTGGAGATGCAGCAGAGCAAATGGTAAGGTTTTATCTTGAAGGCTTTGAAGTAGTTGCAAAAATATCTGGTAAAGGTGCAGAACACGCAATAGCAATTCTACTTAACATTATGAAAGATAGAAAACAGACAAAAGGCAAAGCAAGACTTAATACAATGATAAAATCTGGAAAGCCTCTTACTATTTTTATAATAAATAGAAAAGATTTACCAAAGTTTGCAAAAGAGGCAAAAAGATATGGTGTTCTATATACTGCTCTTATGAAGAAACTAGATAAAAATGAAGATGGTATTGTTGATATTATGGTCAGACAAGACGATTCAAGTAAGGTTAATAGAATTGTTGAAAGATTTAAACTTATAGCACCAAATGATGCACAAATCAAAACAAGTGTTAAGAAAAGTTTAGATGAGAAGAATGAAGGCAAATTTGAAATCATTACCAGGGACGGAAAAGTAATTGAGCCAAATGAAAGAATAACCAAACCAAAATTAGAAATTATTGATGTTCCCAGTTATGAAGAAGAAATTAAGAATGACATTAAAAAAATTAGCCAAAAAGATAATAAGGAAAATATTAAAAGTGAGAAAGATAAAGTTGATATAAATGTCAACGAACCTTCTAGCATATTTGATGAAAAGAGAAAATCTGTTAAAGATAGTATTTTAGAAATTCAAATTAGAGAAGGAGAGCCACATGAACCAAGAGGACAGAAAGATGGACAAAGAGAGCTAAACAGAATAAGCAAGGCAAAAGACAAAATGTCAATCTTAAAATCTCAGGACATAGACTCAAGAAATTTCAATCAGGCAAAGACAGAAAAAAGTCCTCTGTCCGAGCCCAACTTGCAGACATCAAAAGTAAAAGATGTTAATAGAAAATCAGTTAGAGCCCAATTAGCTGAAATTCAAAACAAAATGGACTTTGAAACCAAAACAAAATCAAAAGAAAAGAATATTGCAACAAAAGAGCCAAACAAAGGCAAAAAAGCAAAATCAAAGAAATCTGTTTCAAAAGCAAGATAATACTTAATGCTAATAAAGTTGCAGGATAGGAGGGAAGATGAGAGATAAATTATATACAATAGGACTTACAGAAGACCAATATCATTTAGTAGTTAATTGCTTAAATGATGTTAGAACAAAGTGTATTGAAAAGGATATTGATACAACTGATATAGATGAATTGTTGTTAAAAATAATTGAAAACCACGAAAAGTTTGTAAGCAAGGAGTGGAGCTATGAAAGATAAGAAAACTAGATACACATTATATCTTATTGGCATAATTCCTGTTATATGGTTTTCACTAATAATTGCTCCAATTGCAAAAGGTGGTATTGTTAGTATTATAAAAAATTTTGATAGTGTTATTGCAAACCCATTTAATATAGTTTGGTGTGAGAATAGTTTAAGATCTATTCTTATTTTTTTGCTTGTTTATATTTTAGGTATCTTAATGTATGACTCATCTATTAAAAATTATAGACGAAATGAAGAGCACGGCTCTGCTAGTTGGGGCAATGCAAAAGAGCTTAATAAAAAATATATGCAGTTACCTGAAAGTCAAAATAAAACTTTAACTAAAAATGTTAAGCTAGGGCTAAATGCTAGAGCTCATAAAAGAAACTTAAATGTGCTAGTAGTCGGTGGCTCTGGTGCAGGTAAAACTTTTAGTTATTGCAAGCCTAATATAATGCAAGCAAATTCAAGTTTTGTTATTTTAGACCCCAAAGGAGAAATCTTAAGGGACACAGGACATCTTTTAGAAAGTAAAGGGTATGAAGTTAGAATTTTAGATTTAATAAATATGGAAAAATCACATTGCTATAACCCTTTTGTATATTTAAGAAATGATAATGATGTTCAGAGGTTAGTAACAAACTTATTTAAAAGTACAACACCTAAAGGTTCGCAGTCAAATGATCCATTCTGGGATACTGCGGCGAGTATGTTGCTTTTAGCACTGATATATTATTTAGTTTATAGAGCACCAAAAGATGAACAAAACTTTTCTATGGTTATGGAAATGCTTAGATATGGAGCAATAGAAGATGAAGAGTCAACTAAACCAACTGCATTAGATTTATTGTTCCAACAATTAGAAGATGAAATTCCAAATCATATAGCACTAAAGTATTACAGAAGTTATCATTCAGGCTCTGGAAAAACTTTAAAATCAATACAAGTTACACTTCAATCAAGACTTGAGAAATTCAATCTTGAAAGTATGGCAAGTTTAACTAATGCAGATGAATTATCACTTTCAACTTTAGGAGAGAAAAAAGTAGCATTATTTGCACTTATTCCAGACAATGATACAAGTTTTAACTTTTTGGTAAGCATACTTTATACTCAACTATTTCAACAGCTATTCTATATAGCTGATTATAAGTATGGAGGCAGTCTTCCAATACCAGTTCACTTTGTAATGGACGAGTTCGCCAATGTTAGTTTGCCTGATGATTTCGATAAGATTTTATCAGTAATGCGTTCAAGAAATGTGTCAGTTTCAATAATCTTGCAAAACCTTGCACAATTAAAAGCTTTATTCGATAAACAATGGGAAAGTATTATAGGAAACTGCGATACATTTTTATATTTAGGTGGAAATGAACAAAGTACACACAAATATGTTTCAGAGCTTTTAGGTAAAGAAACAATTGACACTGATTCACATACTAGAAGTTTTGGTTCACACGGAAGTTACTCTACAAGTTATCAAAATACAGGTAGAGAGCTTTTAACACCAGACGAGGTGCGAATGCTCGATAACAAATATGCTTTATTATTTATAAGAGGAGAAAAGCCTGTTAAAGATGAAAAGTATAATATGCTAAAACACCCTAACATTGACTTAACTGCAAATGGAAAAGGAAAACCTTATATACACGGATTAGCAGATAAACAAGTTGCAGAAATAAATTTTGACGAGAATGAAGAAATGTCAGAAGATGCAATTCAAGTTACTAAAGATGAAAATATAGAAAACGAATACGAACTATATTCAGAATTTGATATTGAAAAATATTTTGATTTAAAGAGCTAACAAAAATGTTGGCTCTTTTGCCGTATAAGGCAGGAAAGAGAGGATTTTATGAAAAATATTAAAACAAAAAATAGTAAAAAAATGTTATTAAAATTAGGCGTAGTATCAGTTTACGCAGTTATATGTAGTGTTGTAATGGCTACAAATGTTTTTGCTGCAGATGACCCAATAGCAGTAGTAAATAATCTATCAAACTTTATTTTTGGGTTAATTAGAGCAGTAGGTATGATAATTCTAGGTTTTGGTGTAGTACAAGTTGGTATGAGTTTAAAAAGCCATGATCCAACACAAAGAGCCAATGGAATTATGACTCTTGCAGGTGGAACAGTTATTACATTTGCAAAAGAAATTCTTACACTTATTACAGGTGGAGGACAATAATAAATTAAAACATAGGGGAGACCGACAAAAAGGTCTCTCATTTATGTATTAAGGAGGGAGGTTTTAAATTTGAGTTGGGTAACAAATAATTTAAGGTCATCTTTAGATATATGGAATGGAAAGATGAACGAAATATGGACAATTGTAACTCAAAGTCCACAAACTTTTAAAGAAGGAAAAATATGGGCTGTAATGTCAAATATTAATGGAGCACTTCAAGCAGTTGGCTTTGCTTTATTGGTGTTGTTTTTTACAATAGGAATAGCAAGACAATTTTCAAATATTGCTGAAGTAAAAAAGCCAGAGCACGCCCTGAAATTGTTTATTAGGTTCGTCCTCGCGAAAGCCGTCGTAAGCTATGGTATGGAGCTTATGATGGCGATATTTAATATAGTTCAAGGTGTAATTTCAAAAATCATTTCAACGGCAGGTTTAAGTGGTGCTAATAATACTTGGCTACCACAGGAAATTGCAGATGCGGTAGATAAATGTAATTGGTTTGACCAAATACCACTAGGAGCAGTAGCAATACTAGGTGGTTTATTTATTATAGTATTAAGTTTCATTATGATTTTATCGGTATATGGAAGATTTTTTAAGCTGTATTTATATACCGCAATAGCACCATTACCTTTATCAAGTTTTGCAAGTCAGCAAACTGAACATATAGGTAGAAGTTTTATAAAGAGCTTTATAGGTGTGTGCCTTGAAGGAGCAATAATTGTACTAGCATGTATTATATTTAATGTATTTGCCTCCTCAGCACCAGGAGTGAACACAGGAGATGATGTAATAACTATGGTGTGGAAATACCTGGGCGAGTTACTATTTAATATGCTAGTTCTGGTCGGAACTATTAAAATGAGCGATAGAGTTGTAAAAGAAATGATGGGATTATAGGAGGTAATTATGAATACAGATATTTTATCAATAGAATATATGAAAGAAAAAAGTGAACAGCTATTAAATAATCAAGAGATAAAAGATTACTTAAAGCAAAACAATAAAGAAATGATTATAGATATAGAAACTTATGAGAGTGCAGGAATATTTGAGGATAAAACTTATTACTTAATGATGACTTTAGGTATTCCTATAGGAAATTTGGGTTACTATGATCCTACTGGGAAAGAAGTATCGTCAGAAGATGATGACTTTGACTTTGATGCAGACCATAGTGATTTCAAATGGATTTATACACCAATCAATAATTTTGAAGATTTGGAAAAACATTATTCAACACATAGATATACAAATTTTATTACAAATCGTGAATTTTTTACAGCAGAACAAGAAAGACACATTGCATACTTATTGGAGTTTTCAAGTGATACACGAATCTTTGATGAATATACAATGAACAAATTGCAAAACGAATTGATTGACAATGTTCCTCTAAATTATGAAAAAGCAATGGAAATATTAAAAAAATACTATACGCATGATGTATGTAAAAAATTTGTTTATGACTTTGGTGTAGATAAAGAAAGATTTTTATATCTATCAGGAATAAATTATGATGATTTTAAGACTAGAGTTGACAAAATAGAAATTGATTTTAATAAAGTCTTTAAAAATTATGCGAAAGATAAGATAAGCGATTTAGGTTACTTAAAAGCTGATATTAGAAAGGGCAAAAGTTTGATAAAAGATGTGACTTATAAAGTAAATTACATTGATAGTGGAATAAGAGAAATTAGCCCTGCATATTGTGTATCTCCAGCGGAGGCATACGAAGACGAAAGTATATCAGACTATATCAATGAACAAAACAAGGATATAGAAGACTATTTTGGAGATGACCCAGAAGGACTAATTGTATGCGAAAAAGAAGACGATAAATTCAAAGTAAAATACAATTTAGGACAGATGGTAGATGCAAGTTATCCATTACTTGGAAATATGACATTTACAGATATTGATAAATCATTTTATGAGCAAATAAACAAATACTGGAATGAACTTAATTGTGATGAAATAATGCTTTCAGGCATTGAAACTGAATTGGACATTGGAAATGGTAGTGGAGATGGATTATTAAAAGATGCAGTTAAGATATGTGAAAAACTAGAATATGGCTATGATGTAAATGAAATAAAGGAACTAGCATCAAATTATAAAGAATTATTTGGCAAATATGGAGTTTCTATGAAAACAATAGATAACTTATATGAAATGATAAATAAAGATACAAGAATTTCAAGGTCAGAGCTAAAAGACGCAGTTCTTAATCTAATAAGTAATATAGATAATTTATCAATAAATGATGAGAAAATATCATTAAGAGATAAAGAAACAACATTAAAACCTATCGAATATGAATTGAAATCATTTGAAGATAAAGAAAAACCTAAAAAAAGAAATAAGGAGGCACGATAAAATATGGAAGTTAAGATTAACAAAGATATAAGAGAAATACAAGAAACTATATTCTTTGGCTTATCAATGAGGCAATTTATATTTTCTGTTTTAGCGTGTATTGTTGCAGTAATTCTATATTTTTTATTAAGAGGACATTTTGGTATTGAAACACTATCGTGGGCATGTATTTTAGGTGCAGTACCATTCGCAGTCCTGGGATTTGTAAAATATAATGGAATGACTGCAGAGCAGTTTATATGGAGTTGGTTAAAGAGCAAATTCGTTCTACCAACTCATTTTTGTTTTAAGGCAGAAAATTACTACGCTAATGAATTTAAGCCAACAATAAATAAACACTTAAGAAGAGATTTTATAAAGAACAAGAAAGAGCCAAAGCCTAAAAAAATAAAGAATAAAACATCAAAAGCAAAGGAGGATAAAGAAATTGAAAACTCTAAATAAACTATTTAAAAGAGATAAAGAAAAATTTGTAGTTCCACGTTCTGCACAAGATATTATTCCAATAAAAGCAATATGGGAAGATGGAATATTTTTAGTTGGAACAGATAAATATTCTAAAAGTTTCAAGTTTTTAGATATAAATTATGCAGTTGCAAGTAAAGAAGATAAAGAGGCAATGTTTATAGACTATTCAGACCTGCTAAACTCTCTTGATACAGGAGCTACTGCAAAGATTACTATAAACAATAGAAGAATAAATAAAATAGATTTTGAAAATCAAATATTATTAAAAATGCAAGATGACAACCTAGACAAATATAGAAAAGAATATAATGAAATGCTTATAAATCAAGCAAAAGATGCTAACGAAATTATACAAGAAAAGATTATAACATTATCTGTATATAAAAAATCTATTGAAGAAGCAAGAACCTACTTTTCAAGAGTGGGGGCAGACTTAATTTCAAAATTTGCAGCATTAGGCTCAAAATGTGTAGAGCTAGATGCTATTGAAAGATTAAGAATATTACACGATTTTTATAGAACAGGAAATGAAACATCTTTTAGATTTGATTTTAAAGAAACAATAAGAAAAGGTCATAATTTTAAAGATTTTATATGCCCTGATTCATTTGAATTTAAAGACGACTATTTTAAAATAGGGGATAGATACGGAAAAGTAATGTTCCTAAAAGAATACGCAAGTTTTGTAAAAGACTCAATGGTAACAGAGCTAACAGAACTTAATAAAAATATGATGCTTTCAATAGATATAATTCCTGTACCACAAGACGAGGCTGTAAAAGAAGCAGAGAATAGAAGAATGGGAATTGAAACTAATATAACAAACTGGCAAAGAAAACAAAATGCTAACAACAACTTTAGTGCAATAATTCCATACGATATGGAACAACAGAGAGCAGAGTCAAAAGAATTTTTAGACGATTTAACAACAAGAGATCAAAGAATGTTTTTAGTAGTAATTACAATGGTAATAACGGCAGATACAAAACAAGAATTAGATAACACTAAAGATGATATAGAGCAGATTGCAGGTAAAGGACTTTGTCAAATGGGAACATTAAAATTCCAACAACTAGATGGACTTAACCAAGTATTGCCTATTGTAAGTGATTTTAATAATATAAAAGCATTAAGAACACTAACTACTGAAAGTTTAGCAGTGTTTATGCCATTTAAAGTACAAGAAATCCGCCACGAAGGCGGTATTTTTTATGGTCAAAATGTTATAAGCAAGAATATGATTATAGCTGATAGAAACCAACTTTTAAATGGAAACTCATTCACTTTAGGAGTATCTGGTAGTGGTAAATCATTTATAAGTAAAGAGGAAATAGCAAGTATCAGATTAAAAGATAAAGATGCTGATATTATCATCATAGACCCTGAACGCGAATATTCAAAACTTGTTAGAGCCTTTGGTGGAGAGGTAATTAAGATAAGTGCTACGAGTAGAAATCATATAAATGCAATGGATATGACAAAAGATTATGGAGATGGTGCAAACCCTGTAATCTTAAAATCTGAATTTATATTATCACTTTGTGAGCAACTTATAGGTAGCAGTAATCTTGGTGCAAAACAAAAGTCTATTATTGATAGATGTACTGCAAATACTTATAGATTTTATCAACAAGGTAATTATCAAGGTACACCACCAACATTGCAAGATTTTAGAGAAGAGCTTTTAAAACAAGATGAACCAGAGGCTAAAGAAATAGCACTTGCTATTGAATTATTTACGAATGGATCATTGAATACGTTTGCAATGAATACTAATGTTGATACATCTAACAGTTTGCTTTGTTATGACATTTTAGACCTGGGTAAACAACTATTACCAATAGGAATGTTAGTAGTCTTAGATTCGATTCTCAACAGAATTACATCTAATAGAAACAAAGGTAAGCATACATATATATTCATAGATGAAATTTATTTATTATTTCAATATGAGTATTCAGCTAATTTCCTATTTACACTATGGAAGAGAGTAAGAAAGTATGGAGCTTGTTGTACTGGTATAACACAAAATGTTGAAGATTTATTGCAGAGCCACACAGCAAGAACTATGCTTGCAAATAGTGAATTCATAATAATGCTAAACCAAGCAAGTACAGATAGAACTGAACTTGCAAGATTATTAAATATATCTGATTTACAAATGTCTTATATAACAAATGTAAAGGCAGGGGAGGGACTAATAAAAATTGGTAGTGTATTAGTACCTTTTGTAAATAAATTTCCACGAAATACGGAATTATATAAGCTAATGAGCACAAAACCAGGAGAGGAGTTTGAAGAATAATGAAGAAAAGATTAATACTTCATATTGGCGTAATTATAATGCTAGTAACTTTTTTAGTTGCTAGCATTATTTACACCGTAAATCACTTTGTAAAAGCACATAGGGAAGATAAAGAATTTAAAAGATTAGAAGAAATAGTTACTATTGACGATAACAATAACGAGGGAGATGCCTTGTCGAATTTTGATGAAGAAAGTCAAATAGAAAATCAAACGAACGAGAATGAAAATATTGGTACTCAAAATAGTAAGACAACAAATTATTCAAATATGGATTTAAGTAGTCTCAAAATCGAAAATAACGACCTTGTAGGGTGGATTAAAATTGATGGAACGAATATAAGTTATCCAGTAATGCAAAATGGGAATTATTATTTGAAAAGAAATTTTTATAAAAGATATTCAGAATATGGAACACCATTTTTGCAAGAAAATTGTGATGTGAAGAAAAGCGACAATTTAGTTACTTATGGTCATCATATGAATAACAAAACGATGTATTCAGCAATAGACAATTACAAGAGTTACGATTTTTACAGAAATCATAAATATATTAAATTTTACACAATAGAAGATGGACAAACTAAAGAGGGGTTATATGAAGTCTGTTTTGTATTTAAGACTGTTTCAACAGGAGAGGGGTATAAGTATTACTCATATACAAATTTTTACGATATAGACGAATATAACGAGTTTGTGAGTGGGTGTAAAAATATTCAATTATATGATACAGGAGTTCAAACAGAATATGGCGATAAATTTATTACAATGTCAACTTGCGAGTATTCGCAGAAAAACGGAAGAATGGTTGTTGTAGGGAGAAAAATATAAAAGGTACAGTATAGACATAATAGGTTGACGCCACAGAAATTACAGAGATACTATGTAAACTTTAGCATAATAAAAGAAATAAGAATATACATAACAAGTTGACGGCTCGGAGATTATAGGGAAAATATGTAAACCAAGAGCCTATTCAAACAATATTCTTTCCAGTCTAACAAGTGCATACAACACTTAAAAATCCATTAAAAAGGAGTTGAGGTTATGGCAGATATAAAAGAAAAACAAAGAGCACCAATAAAAATATTAGATAAAACCAAAGCTGGAGCAGAACGAATAAAAGACAACCTAGTAGATGTAAGAACCAAAAATGATTTAGATACTAATGATAATGGAGAAGACTATGCAGTAAATAGAGTTGAAGAAAGTACAAAACAACTATCTAAAAAAGGAATAAATAAAGCTGATGAATTTGGAAGAAAATCATTAAATGAAACTAGGCAGAATATTGGCAAAGTGAAAGATAAAATAATAGATACTCATAATAGAAATACTGCAAAAAAGACTGCTGAAACTACTAAAAGAATATCTAATGAAATTAAAGGTACTATTAAGACAAAAGATAATGTTATGAAGGCAAATAAGTTAATTAAAACGAATGTTCGTAACGCAAAACGAACGGCTGATACAACAAAAAAAGCTATCAAAACAGCTGATAAAGTTGCAAAGGAATCTAAAAAGGTAGCAAAAGAATCAGCAAAAATGGCACAGAGAATCGCTAAAGCAACTAGAGAAGCTGCAATTCAAACAGCAAAAGCAGTTAAAGTAGCAATAAAGGTTACTATTAAAGCTATTAAAGCAATTGTTGCAGGAACTAAAGCATTAATTAGTGCAATAGCAGCTGGAGGTTGGGTTGCTATTGTAATTGTAATTATAATAACCATAATAGGCGGAGGTTTCATTGCCGTACAAAATATGAACAACAACGGAGGTGGTGGAGAAGGAGGCTCTGGAACAGTACCAGGGCAAGTTTATCAATCATCTTGGGGTACAGATATGGTTTTCATTGCTAAAACACAATTAGGTAATCAAGGTGGACAACCTTATTGGAGTTGGTACGGATTTGAAAATAGAGTTGAGTGGTGTGCCTGTTTTGTATCGTGGGTTGCTAATCAATGTGGTTATATAGATAAAGGTATTATTCCAAAATATTCAGGCTGTAGAACAGCTGTAACATGGTTCGATGAAAAGCATCAGTATATGCCAAGAGATTCAGGTTATATTCCTAAATGTGGGGATATAATCTTTTTTGATTGGAAAGATAAAGAAACTGGAGAGCAAGATGGATTGGCAGATCATACTGGAATAGTTGAATATACAGACTTACAAACTATGAAAGTACACACTATTGAAGGAAATACAAGTGATTCTGTTGCAGAGAGAGTTTATGATGCAACTAATGTTGAGATACTAGGATATGGATTGCCTATGTATCAATAAATTTAATTAAAAATAGCAGAGCTGGGAGTATATCCTAGTTCTGCGGATTTTTTTATTTTTCATCAATTTTAAAAGTTCCGCTTCTTAATAATATTTTAAAATTGTAGCTATGCTAAAACCTAGCTTATTTTATGCTCTGTTACGGTCGCAAAGCTTATAATTGCGTTATTTGGAGGGTTTGCAAATAATTTGTAATATGATATAATCTGTCTAAATTACAAATTTTTATAGGAGTAATCAAAATGAAGGTACTTATATTTAGTTTTAGTAATAACAAAGTAAATGAAGATAGTTTTATTCCTAACGAAAAAGGATTAACCTTTTCATGTGTTGATGAATGTATAGATGAGTTAAATAAACAAGAAATTCAAAATGAACATATTTGTATGAATTTCAAGAACATAAAGAAATGTATGGCATGTGGAGAACGAGGCTGGGGAATTTGTTTAAAAGAAAATAAATGCATTATGGAAGATGATTTTAATAAAATATACAATTTAATGAGTGAATATGACGGCTATATATTTATTACTCCAGTATATTTTTGGGAGATGAGCGAAAGTGCTAAAACATTTTTTGATAGATTAAAAAGATGTGAGGCTTTTAACGATAATTCCAAAATAAAAGGAAAGAAATTCATTTCAATTGCGTGCGCTGGTGGAAGTGGAAATGGAACGGATAATACTTTAAATTCTTTCGATGTATTAAATCATTTTATGAACATGGAAATGATAGGTAGAATACCTGTAACAAGATTTAATTATGAAGAGCAGAAAAATGAAATAAAAAATGGTATTAGTAAATTTAAGAGTTAGTGAGGTATGATTATGAATTTTAGAGAAGCAGAAATAAAAGATAAAGAATTTATATTAAATGCAAACAGAGAAATAAATGTTTTATCAGGTTTAAATGACAGCACTTTTGAAAAAAGAATAGATAAAGATTTATTTGAAGATAGAATTTGTAAATCAATTATTGCTGAAATTGATGGAAATGCAGTAGGAATGATATTATATTCTTATTTTTATTGGGCTAATTGTGGTAAGGGTATTTATTTATCACAAGCGTATGTAAAAAGTGAATATAGGGGACAGGGAATTTATAAGCAATTACTGAAAGAACTTGAAACAAAAGAAGATGAATGTAACTTTATTACAGATCTAGTTGGACCAGAAAATGAAGGAATGCAAATAGCATTAGAAAAGATGAAATTTGAATCATCAGATTTAATAACTTATTATAGAATGATAGAAAGATAAAAATAGTAATTTGTAAGGAAATAATATGTATAATAAAAAGAAAAAAATACAAGAAATAAATATTTTATATAATATGTGGAAAACAGGGAAACTTGGTGGAGAAGTTATGCCAGAAGATGCTAATCCAAATTTAGATAATAACTCAAAGGAAAATTATCTTTACTTTACATTACCTATGGCATTAAATTATCAAAGAAATTCATATAAGCTATGGGAAAGTGCATTAAAGACATATAATGATGAAGAAACAAATTTTGTATTTAACCCTAAACTTTGTTTAGAAAAATCATTTGAAGAAGTACAACATGCTCTTACTAAGTATAAGGTTGCGTTACAAAAACAAAAGCAAACTGAAATATGGATTGCTTTGTGTACAACTTTTGTAGAATTATTTAACGGAGACATACGTCAATTATTTGATAAGCTAGATAACGATGTAGATAAAATTAGAGATTATATCCAAAAGCAAAATAAGAAGAAATTTCCCTATTTATCAGGAACAAAGATATGTAACTATTGGTTATATGTAATATATCAATATACTGATAGAAAGTATAAAAATATGGAATGTTTAACAGTCGCACCAGATACACATGTAGTTCAAGCAACGCATAAATTAGGGCTTATAAATGATGAAGAACTTAATAGAAATGATGTGCAATTGATAGTAATAGATAGGTGGAATGAACTATTGAAAGGAACAGAATTCAAACCTATTGATATACATACTCCTTTATGGTTATGGAGTAGAAATGGTTTTAAGGAGGTCAAGTAATGAAAGTGCTTTTTGCAACAACAAATCCTGCAAAAATAAAAAGATATGCAGACAAACTAAAAGAAAAAAATATAGAAGTTCTAACAATTAAAGACTTAGGAATAAATTTAAAACCAGAAGAAACAGGTAAAAATGCGATAGAAAACGCATATATAAAAGCTAAAGCATATTATGACGAAACAAAAATAACAACAATTGGTATGGATAATAATTTATATATAGAAGAACTACCAGAAGAAAAACAACCAGGAACTCATGTTAGAAGAGTAAACGGAAAAGAGCTAACTGATGATGAAATGATTGAGTATTATTGTAAATTAGTAGATGAATACGGTGGAAAGTTAACAGCTAAATGGGTATATGGAATGGTTATATATGATGGAAAAGAGACAAAAAGATATAGTTGGAGCAAAAGTCATTTCTATCTTATAAATAAACCTTGTGAAAAAAGAAATCCAGGTTATCCATTAGATTCAATGTCAATTATGCCAGAATGCAACAAGTATTTTGTTGATTTAACTGAAGAAGACAGAAATATAGATAAAGCAAATTATAAAGAAGATGATGTTATTAATTTTATAGTAAACAATATTTAAAGAATACAATCTTATCGGCAAATTGAGGTTGATATTGATTTATAGGAGAGGTAATAATGAACAGAGAGTATGCAAAAAACTGGTTAAATAAATTAAAAGAATATTGGTTTAATAAAGATATAGAAAGTGCAGTTTCTTTATTTACTAAAACCACTTTTTATCAAGAAACACCATTTATGAAGCCATATACAACACTTGACGAAATAAGAGAAGAATGGCAACATGTAAAAAATGAAAATATACAAAGTATAGAACTTAAAATACTAGCCATAGATGACTATATACTTATTGCACAATGGGTATTAAAACAAAATAATAACGATTTTGATGGTATTTATGAAATAAAGTTTAATGAAAATTTAGAGTGTGTTTATTTTAAAAGTTGGGAAATGATGAAATAGGAGGAAAAAATATGAATGAATGGAAATGTCCAATTGAATATATAGATGAAGATATTAGAGAGATTGTTAAATTAATATATAACAATAATATGAAACCATATAATTCTTGTAGTGGCTCATATAAAGATCACAAAGATGAATCACTTTGGACAGAAAGTGCCAGTATAGAAATGCTCGATTCTGAATTAACAAGAGAGCTAATAGCGATTCTTATTAAAGATAAAAGGTTTAAATGTTCTATTTCAAAAGAAAGAGAATGTGTGCTTTATGATAATAAGCTTCCAGAAGGCTTGAGATTTAAAATAGAATTTGAAAACATTTGTGGTGATATGCAACAAGTATTAATGATGTTTATGCAATCGGTTATTCAAGCTAAAAAAACTAAAATTGGTAATAGAGAAGAAATTGATATTGTATGTGATTTAATAGATGCTTTTGATGTTACACATGGTAATCAAATCCAATTTAGTTTTAATGATGAAATGAGATTAGAAGACCATGAAAATGAAGATAACTATTCAATTGAAATAAAAGATAAAAGGAAGTTTGAAGGTTTAGGAAAAAGTATTAATCATGTAATTAATGGGTTTATTCAAGACGAAAGTAAATGTAAAATATATGGGAATGATTTTTTATCTATGATTTCAGTATTAAAGAAAATTAGAATGGATTATTATAAAGCTCCAAGATTAAATCCTGGCGAAGAAGCACAGGTGTTTCAATTGGGTTCAAAAAGAGTGAATAAATTTACAGAAGGATATAATGAAAGAATCAAAACTGCACAAGAAAAATTAGAACAAGAATCAAGGAACGAATTATTTACGAGCGAATCATTTAGCGTTGATGATTTAATGGGTATGATTGATTTAGAAAAATAAGATATAGCAAGAGTCATTAAGGAGGTTGAATATATGATTAAATCAAGGCTCTCAAATAAAGTAGAAGTTAGAGAAAAAGCATTAAATGGTAAAGGAATATTTGCTAAAGAAAATATAAGCAAAGATGAAATTGTATTTATTAAAGGTGGACATATTTTAACAAGAAATGAAATATTTTCATCAGGAGTAATAAACAGCTATTTTCCTATTAGTGATGAATATTTCCTAGGTGCTACTAATAAAGAAGAGGAGGATACGATAAAATTATACCAAAATCATTCGTGTAACCCTAATGTTGGACTTCATGGAGAAATAACATTTGTAGCAATGAGAGATATAAAAAAAGACGAAGAATTAACTGTTGATTATGCTTTTATTGATAATGAAGATTATTCTTTTGAATGTACTTGTGGTTCAGAAAATTGTAGAGGTATAATAACAGGATTTGATTGGAAAATAAAATCATTGCAAGATAAGTATTATGATTATTTTGCTCAATATCTAAAAGATAAGATAGATAAAGAAAGTTTGTAAATATAAAATGGAGAGAAAAAATGTATAAATTAGTAGCAATAGACTGTGATGGAACATTACTAACAGATAAAAAACAATTAACTGAAAGAACAATTAACACCATAAAAAAAGCAAGTGAAAAAGTTAAGATTGTTATAGCAACAGCAAGGGCTTTTTATAGAGTTGAAGAATATTTGGAGAATATGAATCTGTTAAATAATGATCAATATACAATATGTTTTAACGGGCGGAAGCATAGTTAATAATGGAAATCAAAAAGAAATAGAATCTCATACTTTTCAAGACGAAAGTATAAAAGAATTAATACAATTATCAAAATCGTTAAATACACAAATTTTATTGTATGCTTATAATTATTTGATTGTAGAAGAAGTACCTTCAAAATTAAAAAATAATAAAGGAATAAATTTTGAGATAATAAAAATGGAAGAACTAGATTTATCTAAATATAGTATTTATAAAGTAGTATTTATAGATAATCCTGAAAAAATAATTCAAATGAGAAAAAAATTAACTAAAGAAATTTTTGAAAAATATGAAGTAACTAGTAGTGTACCAGATTATATAGAATTTGTACCAAAAGGAATTACAAAACATAAAGCATTAGAGAATTTATGTAATATATTGCAAATTAAAAAAAGTGAAATCATAGCTATTGGAGATGGAGAAAATGATATAAAAATGATAGAATTTGCTGGTATAGGAATAGCTATGGGAAATGCAGATAATATTGTAAAAAATATAGCAAACGACATTACAGATTCTAATAATGAAGATGGAGTTGCAAAGGCCATTGAAAAATATATAACATATAAAGTAGGAGAGATAATAATGGAATACTCATTTAGAAAATGCACAATGGATGATTTTAATTTCTTATTTGAGTTAAAAAAACAAAATTTCAAGAAGTATGTCGATATGTATTGGAAATGGGACGATGAAGATCAAAAAGAAAGATTGAAAAAAGATTTAGAAGAACATTTATCGCATAAACACATTATTCTTATAGATGATAAGCCAATAGGTGTTTATGCTTTACATACAACTGAAAATGGAGATTGTTTTATAAATGAAATAAGTTTAATAACTGAATATCAAAAAAGAGGAATTGGAACAAGGATATTAAAAGAACAATTAAACAAAAATTTTAATAAGGGAATTAGAACTATATTACAAGTATTTAAAACGAATCCTGCAAGAAATTTATACGAGCGATTAGGTTTTTGTGTATATGGCGAAACAGAAACACATTATCAAATGGAAGTAAATAACAATATTAACTAAATCATTATAAAACATTGGAAAAATGCACCATCATTTTTTCATAACATTACGCATTATATTATTTAGCAGCAGAAAAAATAGCAAAAGAAAATAGTCCATTAGCTTTTGTAGCGTTACTGTAAATGATAGCCTTCGACTGAAGTCGAGGGCTTATTTTCCTTCATATGAAGGCTTCTAAAATATTTTAAGAATTATAATAAGGGACTCAATGCAGAGTCCCTATTTGTAATTTTGCAGATTTCAGATTAGAACTCGATGGGTCCCATTCCGTTCTGCCAAATGGTGTAGCCGACTTCATCTCCAGAACTACAATACTTGAAGACTGTGCCGACAGAGACAAGATGGGCTTTTTCAGACAGAACGTCGAGTTTTACAACCTCTGAACTTTCAACTAAAGCAACCTCAAAACAAACAAGGTCAACATTAGGATCGTTCTTACGGCTGATTATCTCCCGAATTGTAACTGCCTGACCTGCCATGAAGTCAAAATAATTTGCATTCATAAAATTACCTCCTAAAGCAATATAATATTGTAATTTTATTATAGCAGGATTAAATTCAAATGTACATGGAAACTATTTCCATTGAAATATTTGCTATTAATTTTTATAATAAATGTAAGGGGGCTTTTATTATGAGAATTATTAAATATGACACAAATAAGATATTAAAAAAAGAATTACACAAAAGTTATAGATATTTTATTAGAGAATGTAATAATTCTAAAAAGAGCAATGGATATGGATTAATAAGAGATAAAAGTTTTTATGACAAAGAAATTGCAAGTATTGCTTGTGTTGGCTTTGGACTAGCTGCACTAATAATAGGAGTAGAGCATAAATGGATTAGTTATAAAAATGCATTTGATAAGGCAGTCAAAACACTTGATACATTCATAAATAATGTAGAAGGAACTAATGGATTTTTTTATCACTTTGTAGATATGAATACAGGGAAAAGACAATGGAATTGTGAGCTTTCTATAATAGATACTGCTATTTTTATATGTGGAGCTCTAACAGCAGGTGAATATTTTGGTAAAGAAATAAAGGTTAAGGCAGAACTTTTGTATAAAAATATTAATTGGAATTGGTACACTAACAAGGAAACAAATTACTTTTATATGGGGTATAAACCTGAAAAAGGATTTTGGGAAAAATGGGATATGTATGCAGAACAACTTATGTTATATGTATTGGGAGCAGGCTCTCCAACATATAAAATAAATAAAAATATGTACTATGAATTTGAGCGAAAGAAAGCAGATTACAAGGATATCAAAGATATAATTTATACATATGGAGGTACACTATTTACATATCAATATTCACATGCTTGGATAGATTTTAGAAACTTAATAGATGAGGATGGAGTTAATTGGTTTGAAAATTCTAAAAAAGCAATAAGGGCTAATATGCAATATTGTATAGATAATAAAGAAAAATTTAAAACCTTTTCTGAAAATTCATGGGGATTAACCTCTTGCATTGGTCCAAAAGGTTATTGCAGTTTTGGAGCTCCACCATGCAAGGCAGACTTAAATATCGAAAACGATGGAACAGTAGCTACTTATGGAGCAGTCGGCTCAATTATATTCACGCCAGAGGAAAGTCTAAAAGCTATTGAATATTATTATAATAATTTACCAAAGTTATGGGGAAAATATGGATTTAAAGATGGATTTAATTTTGAAGGTAAAAAGGAATGGTATTCTAAAGAATATATTGGTGTAGACAAAGGAATTGAAATGGTAATGATTGAAAATTATTTATATGGTACAATTTGGAAATATTTTATGAGAAATGATTTCATTAAAAGTGGCTTAAAAAGTATAGGATTAAAGAAATCTGAATTACCAAAAGAGAGCAAGGTGAAAATATGAAAAGCATAATTATACTAGGCCCAGCAAGAGTTGGAAAATCTACACTGGCTTCATTATTATGTGAAAAATACAACTTAAATTATATTAGTGGAGATAGCATAAGAAATGCATTTATTAATATATATCCAGAATTGAATTATAGTTCAATGAATACAATAGAACGCATTGATTTTTGCAATTTTATAAAATGGGTAACTAGGGAAAATAACATACATTTAAAACGTGAGATTCATTATGTGATTGATTCTGCAGAAATATCTATTGAAAATGCCCAAAAAGTTTTTAATGATTTTTTAATAATAGTTATTGGAGCAAAAGATATTAGTATAGATGAAATGGTAAAAAATATAAAAAAGTATGATACAGAGCTAGAATGGACTTACAGATGTAATGAAGAAGAATTAAAAATTATAGCTAAAGAAACAATAGGAAATAGTAAAAAAATTTATAATGATGCTGAAAAAAATAATGTTATGTATTTTGATACATCATTTGATAGAGAAAAAGTATATGATAAAATTGTTGAGTACATAGAGGGTAACCTATAACAATAAAAAGGTCGTAAACGTTATGAATATCGGACTTTTACTTGAAATGTAATAGTAGGTTGACTTTACATAAAATTTGTGCTACAATATAAAAAGCAATGTTTTTTATCCGAAACCAACAGGCAAAAACTTGGAGGTTTCGACACCTCCAAGAAATTCAAGGAGGTAATCACATGAAGAATGAAGAGCTTAGAAAGGTAATGCTTGAACAGGTTTGCAAAAACAAAACAACTACGGTAAAAGCAATCGAAAAGGTTGATAAAACAAGAATTGTTCGTTTTAGAGCAGACCCTAAGAAACCATCCTTTGTTACAACAGAAGGTGCTATCGAAATGCAAAGAAGACTTGCAGAGAAAAAGGAGGACTAATTATGGCTCGTGAAAAGTTTGTAAGGAAACACTGCACAGATGAGGAGTCAAAAGAACTTTTCAAAAAGATTGCAGATACCAGACCAAAGACAGCTTGTCAGGCAGAGAAAGTTGCTATAGCGATGTATAAAGAATTAGCAAGAAAGCTCGAAGCAGAATCCAAAAGGAAAGATTAAGTTAACAGATTCACAAAAAGCACTTTGATTGTCAAGGTGCTTTTTGTGTTTTATAAACAAAACTTTGGTAAACTTTATCAATATTGAATATTACTTGCAATTTACATAAAAATACTGTATAATATTGTTATTAATTATTATTACATAGCTAAAAGCTAGTGGTTCAGTTGTGGGATTAGATAATCCGAGTTTCAGCATAATTGAACATAGATTTATAGGAGTCAGGGTGAGTTCAGCATCCTAACAAAGCCAAAGCAAGTTGCACTTATATGCGCAGTTGCATAACCAATAATTTGGAGGTTTATTATGGATAAAAAAGGTTATAAGGAAATTTTCCAAAATGTTTTCATTAAGAAGGAAGATGAAGAAAAGTTACGGAAAATTGTGGCTGAATGGGAAGGATACGGCGGATACGGAGAAATAATCAATTTTGATGATATTGCTCCTATTCTCGAAAGTACAGGTATTAAGAGAAACAACAATGAGGTAATAATTAAGAAAATTAATTCTTGTAGCTTTGAATTCTACAGTGAGACTTGGGGAGAAAATGGAACTTTAACATTTCTTTGGACAGAAGGAACTACAGAAATTTATACTTCTCATCGTGATGTTAGAGATAGATATAAGATCTACTTTGTCGGAAAAAGAAACGGCAAAGTCTGGACTAACGAGTTAAAGTAATAAAGCAATAACCTTCGACTGAAACCGAAGGTTTGTATTATACCTAGGAGGAAATTTTATGATTAAACTTGACGAAATTTATGCTATGATTGCCTCAGGTAAAACAGAATATCTAAAAATCATTCACGATAGACAGCATGATTCTACAAATGGTTTTTGGTATGTTAAGACTTCAATGTTTGGAGATGAAATAGAAATAGAGAATCCAAACAATCTTTGTATCTATCACGAAATCTACAAATACCTTTTGAATAAATATGGAGAAGACAATGTGGATTTAATAATACCTAGAGGAGTATTAAGTGAACGGACAGGTGTAGAGCTTTTTGCAGAGAATCTTTATGTGGTTTGTGTTCCACAAGGATTCTCCTCGGAAATTTATGATTGGATTGATAAAATCAACTGAACAATTAGGAGCTTTCTTACGAAGGCTCCTAAAATATTAATACAAAAAGAAAAATAAGATGTGTCATTACTGCACATCTTAAACTTTTTTATCTCTTATTTTGCATAGAATATAAATGATTTATAGTTTGTTTTACGAATTCTTTATTGTCGGGTTTTAATTTCAAATATTCTATGTTGGATTCAACAGGAAGAATATCAATAGAATCATTATTATTTTTTATCAGTTTACTAAAAATGTAATTTGGAGAAATATCCAATACATTACAAATATCTATAATTAATAACATACTACCAGATGCTTTTCCACGTTCTATTGTTCCAATATATTGTGTAGAAACATTGCATTTTTCTGCAAGTTGCTCTTGTGTCAAGCCTTTTTCCATTCTAGCTAATTGGATATTATGACCGATTTCTTCTAATATTTGACTTTTTTTCATAACACAACTAACCCCCTTAATATACAAATCATATAGGAAATATGGCAAAATGAAAACAAACATATATTAGCAAAATGCCAAAAAGCAAACAAACTATTGAATGTTATAAAAAAATATGGTAAGATAGGGGAAAATCAAACAAAAAAGAATATGAGAGTTCATATTCCTTAAATATATTTGACTAAAAAAACATTAATAAGTATAATTTTAAAAGTAATTGTAAAATAATAATAATTAATCGAAAATGTTATCGGTATCTTCAAATAATTGGTCATAGGTAACACCTAGAACTTTGCAGAATGCAATTATTTCAAAATCTTTTAACATTAATTTTTGATTTTCAATTTGAGATATGTCAGAATGATATATATCTATTCCTAATAAGGCAATCTTGTTAGATAACTCTCTTTGTGTTAAACTGCGTAATTCTCTGTATTTCTTAATATTTTTGCCAATAACATTAGATTTACCATTTAATTTTTTGATTTGCATAAGTTGATTCCTTTCTTACATTAATTATTATTGTATATTTTACAATATTTATTTGCTAATATTGGTAGACTATTTCAACCAAAGGAGGAAAAATTTATAAATCAAGTTAATATGGAAAATAATGAAAGTGAGATTATTAATAATATTTGTGATGAGCAAAACTTTGAAGAATTACTTTTTGAGATAACATCAATGGTAAAAAGCAATAAGTTAAATAAAATATTGAATGATATAGAAAATGATAATAGATTGAATAAAGAATTAAAAAAGTCAATATATGCAGATTTTTTTGAATATGTAACAGAAATTAACCAATCATATATATCAGGTATGAAAAAAGTATTTTGTCTAGGAGCTGAAAAAGCTATTAATAAAATAAAAGGAAAAAATAATATGAAGGGAAGTAGTAATATGAGTATTAAAACTAGAGTTATAATTGCAGATGATAATAGTCATATTTGCAAGTTTATAGCTGATTCTTTAAGTAAACATGATGATATTGAAATATTAGGAATTGCAAACACAGATGAAGATGAAATAAAAATGATTGAGGAGTTAAAGCCACAGATTGTTATAACAGATTTAGTTAGAAATTATAAATATACTGGATTAGATATAATTAAGAATTATTTTGAAAAGAAAAGCCCTATTAAATTTTTGGTTGTTTCTGCAGATAGAAAGCAAGAAGTAATAAAAGATGGACTAGAAGTTGCAGGTTATATTGAAAAGTCATTTTCGTTTGATTATGAATCAATATATAGTGAAATAAAAAGAATAAAACATGACATAGATAATGAAAAATACAATGAATGGGATAATAAATATCATAAATTAGAATATATAGATTTAAAATCTTTATTTGACGAAGATGAACTAAATACTTTAAGAAAATTAGGTATAGAAATAAAGAATAAAAAATATACTGAATATGAGTATGAACTAATTGAAATGGAATTAGGATATTATATGGAAATAGACGAAGAAGATCCAGATGTAGTTAAAACCCTAGAATCTACAAAGAAAAATACTGGAGATAAAGGTGTTACACAAGAAGAATTTGATAAACTCATAAAGAAGATTGATAGTCTTAATATATTATAATTTTTAGAAAAAATGTTAAAATACTTGCTAAAACGCAACTATAAATGTATAATACAAAAGTTACCAGCGGTGTCATTGCTAACTTTTGAAAGTATTACTTTCAAAATGAAAATAATACTTTCTTGTCGAATTTTGTTGTTTTTTGTCGAATAATGTGTTATTATGGGGAAAGTACGAAAGAGAAAAAATCAAAATTTTATAAATAGAAAGAGTGTTTTATATGGATGATCATAAAGTTTTAGACGAATATTATACTAAAAAGTTTATTAATATATACAAATATATAACAGATGAATTTAGAGAAATATTAACTAAACTAGATATTATTATTGAAGATAGAGATTATTCTAATTCGGAATTTGACGAAATAAACTCTAGATTAATTAGAATGCGTAAAAATATCAATTTTTTGAATACTAAAAGCATAGATAATATTCTATTTATGAAACTTTTAGATTTATTTGATAAGATAGAAGCGGATTATGATTTATAATTTAATAGACAAAATATTAAGGACTGTCATTACGATAGTCCTCTTTCATTTCTTAAATATTTTATATTCTGTATGTAAATGTAACAGCAAACCATTTAGAAATCGTTTCGGCGAGATGATTTTGTCAAATCTAAATTCCAACAAAAAGGAACAAAGAAGCTCATTATTTCTATTTAAAGAATTCTCTAAATATTCTATCGAGTCTTCAATGTTCCATTTCATTTTATTAGTTTCCTGTTCATTAAAGTTATAATACAAACTAGCAAAATCATAGTAAAAAGCTCTTAAGCTGTTGATTCTATAAATCTTATTAGCCAAACAATAGCAAACAATATCAGCAATGAAAATTGTGCCGTTTTGTGTACAGCTCATTCCTAGCTCTCTTAAAAACTTTACAACTTTTGCTTTTTCTAAATTACTCTCATATCCCTTTAGCATTTGTGTATCCATTGCGAAATCATCATTTCTTACAATATTCGTAATCTCGTTCATTTCAACATCCTCCACTAGGCATTATTGGCTTATAATTGTAATTGACAAATTTAGTATTATTTTTTTGTTATCCAAGGGCATTATATCACTTAAATAGGGCTTTTTCAATGGTTTTGATAAAAAATATTATTTGAAATTTTTTATGTAATATTTATTTCAGCTTATTATTAGTGTAATACATATAGTTATGTTTACTAATTCCTACTTTTTCCTTATTATTCCCAATTTATAACTACTACTAAAAAAATTATGCTAAATATATAATTAGTATTTGTATATTGATGCAGATGTATGATGCAAATACAAATGAGAATGTCTAATAAACTAACGATTAGTTTGCAGAGTTATAATTTCATTACTAAAACTCAAAAGACGATTAAATTGAATTTTAGAAAGGATTGATTAGTATGTAATGTTTATATATTTCTATTTAAGATTTTTAGATTATACAAGATAATATTAGATAACTATTATCTACCAAATCTATAATGATTATATTTCACTAATGAACAACACCACACCAATTTACAAATAACAATTGTAAATTTAGGTGGTGTTTTGTTTTGGGTACATTTATATCCGCTTCTGATACTTCTTATATTAATATCATAGAACGTGGAATATCATTACTATTATTTATTAAAAATAGTAGCTCTAAAATGCGCCCATTTGAATTTTATGTCGTAGATAAGTTAATTATATATGTTACTGTGTGCAAAGCTTTAAAATTGATTTTAGGCTTTGCATTTATTGTTTTTATAAGAGGTCCTCCTTGTTGATTTGAATTTCAAATTTCAGATTAACAAGGAGGATTTTTTATTATGAGATTAAATTTAGGAAATATTTATGATGACTATTTTGAATACGAGATTATGAAAAAATACTTTATTATCTGGTACATCTCTCCAGATAAAACTTATGAAGAAGAAGTTTCTGTAAATAAGTATGCTGAAGCTATATTACAAGAAATAGAAAATAACCAAAACCCTTTGTGTATTCCATACTCTACTTATGTTAGGTATTACTTTAGAATGAAAAATATGGACAAGTTTCAAGAAATATATGTCAATGCTCCTAAAGTATATGATGAACTATATAAGATTTTATATCCTGAAAAATTTAGATACGAAAATGAAATAGTTAGACATAGGATAAAACATATTGATGACACAGTAAATGAACTACTAACTAATACAAGTACAATTAGTAATTCTACTGCTGGAAGAAATCCTATTGATCCATATATAGAAATTGAAATATATGACTTTATCCACAGGTCATTATCCAAAGAACATGCAAAAATATTCTTAAAATACTTTTTTGAAGACATACCACAAGAAAAAATTGCAAAACTAGAAAATGTCAATCAATCTACTATTTCCAGGTATTTGAGAGAGTCTATAAACAAGCTAAAAAAAGAATTTTTTAAGAATTTTTAAATTTTCTGCATAAAAGCCCCTTCTAAGTGACGTAATAGTGAAGGGGTAAATATGCTTTTTCAAAAAATATCTCAAATCGTACTTTGAAAATAGAATAAAAACAAATCAAATACAAAAAGCTATATAGGATTTGGTGGGTTGGAAACCATTGAATAGAATTTAAGATATGTAATCTTAAGGACGAAGACTATATAGAATAATGATACTTATACCAAGTCACAGTATGTGCGTTGAAGTTTAGGATTTATTGAGATTAGTCCTAAATGAGCCGTCCCAAACAATGATGGTATGTCTGACAGGGTCAGACATAGTGAATTAGACTTAGATTCACAGATGAAGAGTAATAACAAACTCTTGTTTGATACGTATAAAATGCTAGTAAATGTAAGTATTTGCATTTACTAATTTGATAATAAAAAAACAATAATACAAGATTTACTTGTAAAAAAATAAGGAGAAGGCAGAAATGTTCGTAACAATAATAACAATTATATTATTAACTATTGCTTTTACATTATGGGCGATTATATATGGTGGAAGTCAAAATATATCAGGAACAGAACGAGTGTTTGATGATGAAGAAGAACAAGAATATATAAAAGAATGGCATATAAAACACGAGAAAAAATTGAATGAAAAACTACTACGAAAAATAAATAGAAAAAACAAAAGAAAAAAACTGATAAAAAAATTGAGGTGGATACTATGGCACTAGAAAAATATTATAGAAACTTAAAAGGAAAAAAATTAGATGAGGAATACATAAATGAGATAAAGGATACTATAAGACTAACTAAAGAACAAATAAAAGCATATAAGATACTAACGACATATAACCTATCTAAAGAATTAGAACTTTATGATAATTATGATGAGATTTTTGAAAATTATTTTTGGGTTATGGTAGCAACAATTGATGAAAACTCTATTTTTGAGTATATAAAGATACATTGTAAATAACAGTAAAAAATCGACGCACGAGAATCGATTTTAAGGCGTTTTAAGATTTTAGGTATATAGTTTGTTGTCTGAAAATATAGTTAAAATCTGTATTTTCCGCTTCTAACTAAAATTTCTAAAATAAATCACATAAGATAAAAAATTCTTATATAAAATTTTATATTTTGTCAAGGGTGTAAACGAAAATTTTACACCTTTCACTTTTTCAAAAGAAAACTCTAAAATTATTTCAAAAGATGAAATACAAAATCGAAGATTTTGTAACAGAGAAAAATTTAAAGGAGGTTTTCAAAATGTCATTTTTAGTTTATCAAAAACAAAGTCCAGAGTTTCTAAATAACTATCTAAAATATAAACGATTCATTTCATGTTGCTCTGCTACTACTGTTGACCAAGCATATTTTGATTTGAGAACCTTTTTTAGATATATAAGCATAATGTTTCATTCTAATACAAATATTGAAAATATATCCGTTGAGGATTTTAAGAATATATCTATAAACGATATTACTATTACTGATATGAATAATGTTAAGTCATCTACAATAGTTGGTTTTATATTCTTTGCTAGTAATGTACTTAATAATTGTCCTAAAACTACCAATAGAAAGCTAGCATCTATAAAAAGACTATTTGAATATTTATACACAAATAACCTTATATCATCTAATCCATCAAAAGGAATAGAATCCGCTTCTATCGAAAAGAGAATACCAAAGTATCTTACATTAGATGAAAGTAAAAGAATGCTATCTAAAACAATTAATTCTGATAGTCAGAATAAGATTAGAAACTATGCTATAACCTGTATATTCTTAAATTGTAGTTTAAGAGTTTCAGAGTTAATAGGAATAAACATATCTGATATTAAGTTTGATGAACAAACATTAAGAATACGTGGTAAAGGTAATCGTGAAAGAATTATATATTTAAATGAAGCTACTAAAGAAGCTATTACTGAATATATGAAAATTAGACCAAATTTACAAAAAGATAATAAAGATTATGATGCATTATTTATTAGTAAGCAATACAAAAGAATATCACGCAGATGTGTTCAAGGAATTATTGAAAATGAATTATATAGTACATTTAATGATAAAGAAGCGGGATTACATACACACTCATTAAGACACACTAGTGCTACATTAATGTATAACGAAAACAATACAGATATTTTTATAATAAAGAAAATATTAGGACATAAAAGTCTATCTGCTACTGAATTATATACACATGTTTCAGACCAAAAAATGAAAGAGATAATGCAAACATGTACCATATCAAGTATTCTAGCAAGAAAGGAGAATGAAAAATAATGAATGAGAATAACACTGTACCAGAGTTTATAAATAACTTTACTAATTACTTATTAGCTATAAAAAATCTATCACAATCATATGTGTCTAATATGGTTGTTACATTAAAACAATTTATTAATTTTATAAATGTACATAAGTTTAATAATAAATACGATGATATAACAAGTATATCATTAAACGATATTAGAAGTATTGTTAATAGTGATATATATAGCTTTATATTCTACCTAGCAGAAAGACACTATGAGGTTGGTTCAAGAACAGCTAAAATTGAGCATTTAAGAACTTTTTTCGATTACTTATATAGAATTAAACACAATATATTTAAAGAGCCTTTTAAAGAAATTAAAAGAGAAAGATATAATAATGGTAAGCTACCTAACTATTTATCATTAGATGAAGCTAAAAGAATGTTAAATGTGTATAAAGATAATACAAAAGAAGTTAAAATACGAGATAATGCTATAATACATATTTGTTTAAATTCTGGTTTAAGAGTTTCTGAAGTATCTAATTTAAAGATTTCTGATCTAGATATGGTTAATAGCAAATTTACTATAATAGGTAAAGGTAATAAAGAAAGAACTGGATACTTAAATGCAATTACTAAAGAAGCATTACAAAAATACTTGGATATTAGAAATACAATAACAACTGATAAAAAGAATAAAGATTATTTATTCTTAAATAAGTATAAAGAAAAGATTACTACTGAAGGAATACGAATAACACTAAAGAAAGCATATAAAAAGGCTGGTATTGACAACAATAAATATTCTACCCATACATTAAGACATACATGTGCTACTATACTTTACAGAAGCGGAATTGATATAAAAGTAATACAGGAATTACTAGGACATACTAAAGTTGAAACTACAGAGATATATACACACTTATATGATGAGGAAGTATTTGATGCAATGCAAAAGCACCCATTATCTAAATTTAAAATGAAAAATGCTATGGAATATTGTGAAATGGCTAGTTAAGGAGGAACTGATATGGAGAATACTGATGCTAAATTTGATACTAAAGATATTCAATCTGTTACATTAAATTTATTAAATGGACAAGTTGATATTATATTAAGATCATTGGAGCTATATGGATATAATCTTGAGTATATGCTTGATAGTATAGATGGTTCTAATACTAATAAAGATGAAAAGATAGCTATGCTTAAATATACTTATGAGCAAGTATTAGCAACTCAAGCTGAACAAGTTAATGGTAAAGCTAATAATGAAGATAATGTTCCTGCTTTTGGTAAGTTGATATTACAAAATAATAATAAAGAAAAAATTTTAAAAATTATTTAAAATGACTGAAAATAGTAGGAGAGAGGGGAGTAGGCTCATTTTTTGAATAGTCAAATTTACGATTATAAAATAAAAAAAATTCAAATTATTTTATACAAGAAGCGGAAACCAAAAATAATTTGAAAATTTTTTTATAAATTTTTGCAAAAAATAAAAATATGATAAAAATTTTTAATTTAAAAAAATTTGAATTTTAGATTTTAAAATTTTGATTTTTGTAATTTACGAACAATTAAATTTAAAAACCGAACATTTGTTAATTATGAAATTTTTTGATTAAAATTGAATTAAATTTAGGTTTTTGATTTTAATTTGTAATTTTACTAATTAATATTAAAAATTGCTTAAAACTCATTTTAAGATGTTTTAAACTATAATTATAATACTTTATATAGATTATTAATTTTGTATCAATACAACTATTACTTATTAATTATTATTATATATAATCTTATATATTAGTTTATATTTATGAAGCTCCAAAATCGTTTTTAAGACGTTTTTATAATTTAGTAATAAAGTTAATCATATATAATATAAAAATTGTTATTTAAAGAGAATTTTATTTTGAAAATTATAACTTATATTAGTGATTTTTATAAAATCCTGGAAACCTATATAAATAGCTGAAAATGGATAAAATAACGACGCACGAGAATCGATTTTAAGGCGTTTTTAAAAATTAGCCATATAGTTTGTTGTCTGAAAATATTGATGTTTCAGGCTTTATTTGGGTTGAGGCTCTAAAATCGATTTTAAGACACTTTTATATGAAAGACATATAACTTGTTTAGTAAAATATTAAAACAAATTAGAATAAGTATTTAAAATTATATTTCAAAATAAAAAACGTTGGGTTTTTGGGAAAATAATATAGGTAATAATATAATAGTAATAAGATAATAAGCAAAGTAAGTTAAAACGCAGTAATAAAGCAGATTACAAAGAATTATATATAATATAGAATAATAATTAGATAATTAAGAAAATAAGTAATTTTAGTAGGATAGACGTACAGCAAAGCCAGTAGTAGCAATACATACTGGTTTTATTTATATTCCTACTCCTATTTGCACAAAACTTTGATTTTGTGCAATGTTACATATTTCTTTTTTTAAACTTTTCCATATCTACTTCTACCTCTCTTCTATTGATTATTGATATATGCAACAAAAATATGTTCCTTTATAGCTTCTGCAATAATTTTGTGTCCTTTTTCATTTGGGTGTATTCCATCATCACATAGCAGATTTGAGTAATTTTTATTCCTCCTCGTATAATATTACAATTTGTTCTAATGTTTTTAAATCAACTTTATTTGGATGTGATAATGCTTTGTCAAAGTTAGCAATTAATTTATCAATGTTAAGTGAAATATTATTTTGTTCTCTCATTTTTTCATATCTTTCTCTAACTGATAATGGCATTTTACCTTGACACATAAAAGTACCTATTATTGTATTGCTACTATCAATATTCTTTTTTACATTATTAATAATACCCTCAAAATATTTTTCACTTTCGCCATATCCTGCTGTCCCAAATAAAAATATTTTTTTGTTTTTTAATTTATTTAAAAAATCTATTGTTAGATGATCAGCATTTCCTTTTTCTGTCCAAAAACCAATATAAATTACATTACTTAATACATCATCAATTTTATCCACTGTACCATAATAATCACACTTATTTTGAGGTAAAATATTATAGATTGCCTCTGCAAGTTTTTTTGTATTTCCTGTTTTACTACTATAAATTATTGAATATCTTTCTCTTTTCATAATACATAATCTCCTTTTTCTTTATTATCAAAATTGTAATTTGTCTCTGGCAATCAATTAATATGTTTTCGTTAAAATATATTCCTTATCTTCATTTTGAATTTTCTTTCCATCTAGATAATCAAATCCAAATTTACGGTAAAATTCACAAGCGTAAACAGAAGAAGGTATTACTAGCTCCTTACACCCAACATTTACTGCAATTTTTTCTATATTTTCAATTAATTCTTTTCCTATTCCTTGTCGATGATTTTTTATTTTTACAAATACTGTTAATACAATGTACTTTTTTCCTGTTTTATCACCTTTATATCGATCAATACTTGCTGTACCAACAACTTCCTCATTTTTTAATGCTACTAAGCATTTAGTTCTTTGGGGAAAATTTTTCTTTATTTCCTCTTCCGTAAAATACTTTGAAATTCTATCTATTATATCTTTTCCATGCTCTTTAATATTAATTTTATACATATTATCTAATATTATTCCTGACAAATCTTTTGCATATTCATTCTTATATTCTACTATTTCAATCACTTATTTTTCAACCTTTCTTTATATAATTAGAAATCTAACCTCAACAACAACTTACTATTCTTTATTATATTTCTTTTATAATTCTACAAGGATTTCCAACTGCAATAACGTTTGATGGAATATCTTTTGTAACAACACTTCCTGCCCCTATTACAACATTATCTCCTATGCTTACTCCTGAAAGTACAGTTACATTTCCACCTATCCAAACATTATTACCAACTTTAATTGGTTTTGCATATTCTAATCCCTTATTTCTTTCTTTATAGTCTAAAGGGTGTCCAGCTGTGTAAAATGCACAATTAGGAGCAACAAAAACATTGTCTCCAAATTCAACTTTGTTTCCATCTAATATAACTAAATTATGATTAGCATAAAAATTTTTTCCAATTTCTATATTATATCCATAATCACATATAAAAGGCTGTTCAATATAAAAAGTTTCTTCATATTTTCCCAAAATTTCTTTTAATAATTTTGTTCTACCTTCTATATTAGACGGCTTAATATTATTATATTCAAAACATTTATCTTTAACTTCAATTCTTTCTTTTATAAGCTCTTCATCATAGTTAGCATTATATATTTCTCCTGCTAACATTTTCTCTTTTTCAGTCATATATTGTTCCTCCAATCATAACAAAAAATTACTATTTTTTATTGTCAGCTATTTTTTATTCTTACATATATTAATAAAGCCAATTTCACTTTTAAGTTATTATCTATTCATTTCATATCTTGTACTTGGCCCGTTTCCGATTTTAACCAAAACACCATTTTCAACTAATTTATTTAATATTGTTGAGGTAGTTGTCTTTTCTTTATTAATTAGTACCTGAGCATTAATCCTTGTTATAGAGCCATTTTTTTCAATATATTTTATAATTATATCCATATCACTTTTACTATTATTTTGTATAGTAACATTATTCAATGATATTTTAGGTAATTTTACAACAAATGATGACGGTAATACATCTATCTCGAAATTTAATCCAATTTTATTATAATATGATTTTACTCTTCTTAAGCCACTTCCTATTGCTTCTACCCTCTTTATTCTCATAAAAATAGATTGTAAGTAAGGATTTCTTGAAGTTGATAGACCTGCTAGTATATCATCAAGTGTTATGTTTCCATATAAAGATCCAAAACTAATAACTTCTATTCCATTATTTTTATATAAATTAAGTATATTAGATGTTAATGTTCCATAATCTCTGTGTATAAGAGAATTTAGCACAATTTCTCTTAAAATAAATTCTGGATATTCTTCAATATCTTCTCTAACACTCGTATTAATTAATCCATATGTTGCTGTATTATTTTTTAAATAATCAATTATAGTATCATAAATTTCCAAGATTGATCCTTTAAATTCTTTTCTATCTAAAAAATTATTCTTTTCATTTGATTGATACACAGCTAACTTAAATGTAAATGGATTTTGGTCAGAAAATAATAATCCTAAGTTTGTATATTTTTGATTTGCAGTAAAATGCAAATTTTCTTTTATATTATTTTCTTTTATATTAATATTATTTTCTTCTAAGGCTTTACTAATATAATCAAAAGTTAATTCTTGATTACTTGAAATTGATGTTTCAAATGATAAACTACTATTTTTTATTATCAATTGTTTTACTGTTTCTTCTGTTGCAGGAATCGAGCAAGAGCCAGTTCTTAAGTATGTTCCTTTTACAATTCCTTTTTCTTTAAGATAATAAATATCAATTCCTTTTGAAACTTTTATAATAATATATTCTTTATCTTCAAGTTTTCCTGTATTTATCGAAACGAAAATTCTAGCATCTGGATATATATTTGTTCGTATTCCATTAGAAATCTTTTCTTCAATGTCTTTGCAATTATCCACTCCTTTTAAATTTCCATTATCATCATATCCAATATATATAGTTCCAGAATTTGTGTTCAAAAAAGCTATAATCTCTTTATATATTTTTTCTGTATAATTTTCTTTAAATTCTATTGATTCATTCTCATTCATGCTACTTACCTCCATTTCTAATCGTTCAATCGTTCAAGATATCGTTCAATCGTTCAACCATAGTATAACACTTTTATTATAAATTATACAAGATATATTTTAAAATTTTACACTTTTCAATGCTCCAAATTGGTCGTATTGCTTTGATTTTGTGCAATGTTATCTATATAAAATATAAAAGCATTTTATATATCTGCCCTATTTAATATACTTCTAAATAAATAAAATTTAACTTATTTAATATATTTATAAATAGATAAAAATTTAACTTAATCTATTAAATATCATAAAAAATTAATATGTCAATGACTTTATTTAAAGATTTAGAAATTAATTTATTTAGATTCCTTGTATATAAGTGCTAGAAAATATTAAAGAATATTTTATTTTATAATATAAATAAGGAAGAGACTTTTGATTAAGTACTCTCCCCACCGTTTGGTCAGATTTTGTTTGTTTTTTTTAAGTTTAAAATTTCAAATCCCATAACTAAAAGTAAATCAACCAATATGGTTATTAAAATTAATTTTTTATTAAAGTGTTTTTCAACATACTTGTAGTCAATTCCTATGATCAATTCATTTTTCTTAGTAAGTGTATATGGGTACGTGACAGTTAATTCTTGACAGTGTTTGGGCAAACTTAAACTAATTTCAATTGTTGACTTTCTGCTTTTTTCTTCTTCATCATCGTCAAAATTATTTTTAATTACAACCTTAACATTGTTAATATAATTCCAATTTGGAGTTTGTACATCTTCTTTTAAATAGGTTGTTCTAACAATATAGTCTGAATAATCTATCAAAGAATTATAGTCGTCCTCTGTTAGACTTTTAAGAGACAATGTTTCTATCAGTAAAGATAAAATAAAAATTAGAATTAAGATGAGAACTGTAACAATATAAAGTTTTTTCCGTGATTTCATAAAAGAATCACCCTTTCATAAATTATTATATATAAAACGTAACTCTGACCATATTACGATTAAAAGGGATAAACAAAGACCAACTTATTGCTGGTCTTAATATTATAACATATTAAATAAATTATGTAAAGAATAAACAATTTTTCTATTATATTAATTAATAATATAATAAACTATATAAATTATTTAAATTTTTTTATAAATGATTCTATTTTGGTCAATAATTCTTGGTTATTTTTTGTTTGTGTCATTAAACTTAATATTTGTTCTGTAACGTCAGCAACAGGCATACTATTCATGGCTTTTCTTAATGCAAATACTGTATCTAATTCTTCTTTTGTAAGCAATAAATCTTCTCTTCTTGTTCCTGATTTGTTAATATCAATTGCAGGGAAAATTCGTTTTTCTGATAATTTTCTGTCTAGATGTACTTCCATATTACCTGTACCTTTAAATTCCTCAAATATTACATCATCCATTCTACTTCCAGTATCTATTAATGCTGTTGCAAGTATTGTTAAACTTCCTCCATTTTCAATATTTCTTGCAGCTCCAAAGAATTTTTTTGGTTTATGTAATGCAGCAGGATCCAAACCTCCTGACAATGTTCTTCCAGATGATGGAATTACTAAGTTATATGCTCTTGCAAGCCTTGTTATACTGTCTAATAATATAACTACATCTTTATTTTGTTCTATTAATCTTTTGGCTCTTTCTAGTACCATTTCTGCTACTTTAACATGGTGCTCTGGTAATTCATCAAATGTAGAATATATAACTTGCCCATTTATTGATCTTTTCATATCTGTTACTTCTTCTGGTCTTTCGTCTATAAGTAATACGATTAGTTCTACTTCTGGGTTATTTTTTGATATACTATTTGCAATTTTTTTAATTAATGTTGTTTTTCCAACTTTAGGTGGTGCAACAATCATTCCTCTTTGTCCTTTACCAATCGGTGACATTAAATCTATCATTCTCATTGCATATTCGTTTGAGGTTGTTTCTAATTTTAATCTTTCTGTAGGATATATTGGTATTAATTCATCAAAACGTTTTCTCTTAGCTGCTTTTTCAGGGTGTTCGCCATTTACTTCACCTACAAATATTAATGATGGGAATTTTTCTCCTTCTTTAAATCTTGATATTCCTTTTACAATGTCCCCATTATCTAGTTTAAATCTTTTTATTTGTATAGGAGATAAATAAACATCTTTTGGTGTAGATAAATAGTTGTCTCCCCTTAAAAATCCATAACCATCTGGTAAAATATCTAATATTCCTTCTACTATTTCGTCTGTTTCGTTTGTTAATTTATAGTCAACTATTGGGTCACCATTTTTATCATACTTTCTTTCAACTATTTCTTTTTTTTCTGTTATATTTTCAGTATTATTTATTAAAATTTGGCTTAATACAGTTATTAAATCTTCTTTTTTTAATTTTGAAATATTTTTTACATTGTTTTCTTTAGCTAAATTTTTTAGCTCCGCTAATGTTAAATCCTCTAAATTTGGCATAAATACCTCCTTAATAATATAAATTTTAATGTTGGGAATTGTATAAAGAAATTTATACTTAGACTTTAAACTTTTTATATTATATCATAAATTTGTGAAAATTTCATCCCCATTCGGCGGCAACTGTAGTTTTGTTCTACAGTTGCCGTGTTTTTTCAAACAAAAATTTTCCGAAAAAATTTTATACTTTTCTTGAAACGACCCCTTTTTGCAGTGCATTACATAAGTGAACAAAGCGAAAAAGCAACTTTTTTCGAGAAAAAATCGATTCCGATAATGTTTTCTTGAAACTCGGATGTCACCTTCCGTATGTTATACACAGAACGGTCAAGAAAATTTCGTTACGAAAGAGTTTCGCCTGTTCAAATCTGAAGGAAAGGAGTAAAATGACACAGCAACAAAAGAACAGAACCGCCATATACTGCCGCCTGTCTGTTGATGACGGAGACGGCGAGAGTATGAGCATTGCCAATCAGCGTGAGATGCTGACGCGGTACGCCAAAGAAAATGGATTTTTCGTACAGAAGGGGTATGTTGATGACGGGTAATTCGGGGACGAATTTCAACAGGCCGCAGTTCAAGCAGATGATTTCGGATATTGAGGACGGAAAA
>ERZ773224.191-NODE-191-length-86546-cov-20.245737_pt1 | contig 86546 bp, 83 predicted proteins | sample MGYA00580526_ERZ773224 | MGnify/ENA primary metagenome ERZ773224 (study PRJEB29015, sample SAMEA2737743) | human gut metagenome | biome: human gut; feature: human-associated habitat; material: faeces | place: China | collected 2012 ... | reverse complement strand
CTTGCATGTGTTAAGCACGCCGCCAGCGTTCGTCCTGAGCCAGGATCAAACTCTCTATAAATGGTATCTAAACAGCTCCTAAGAGCCGCTCAAATCTTTACAGAGCTATTTGTCATAGCTTCAAAAACTTTTTATACTTAGTTCCATGGGTAATTGACTTAACCCCATTTCCCCAAGTTTTAGTCGCACTTTTCAGTGCTCCCGTCTGGTGCTTTTCGTTTCGTTCGTTGTTTAATTTACAAGGTACACGCTCCATGCGGAACATTTGTTATTATACTGCGTTATGCCAGCTATGTCAAGCACTAATTTCAACTTTTTTCAAGTTTTTTCAGCGCCTTCCAGCTGCCTCCCGCAGCCGCCGCCTCTCGACGACTTTGTTACTTTACCACACCTCGCCCCTCCTGTCAATACTTATTTTTACTTTTTTTAATCCCTACCTTAAATAATACTTATATTCTTCCTTTCCGGATAAGTCTGTGTTATAATGGCCTCAAATTTACGAGGAGAGATGCCCTATGACACCCTATTCCATACTTCTGTTCGATGCAGACAACACCTTATTTAATTTTGATGCAGGCAACCGCCGGGCATTCAGTGAAGTGTGCCGCATCTGTCACCTGCCGGATACGGACGAGCTTTTCCACGCTTACGAGGCGGTCAACGCGGAAATGTGGTCCGCCTTTGACCGGGGCGAATGTACCAAGGATTTCCTGGTTGTTGAGCGATTTCGTTTGTTTTTAGAGCGGGCCGGTCTGCAGGCTGACCCGGTTCAATGCAACAAGATTCATCTTAGCACCTTAGCGACCAACACCGTCCTGCTGCCCCACGCTCTGGAGGTTTGCCGGACTCTGGCCCAAACCCACAGCCTATATATCGTTACCAATGCTGTGGCTGCCGTGCAGAAGGCCCGCCTGGCCGCCAGCGACCTCCGGCCTTATATCACGGACGCCTTTATCTCGGAGGACGCCGGGGCGAGCAAGCCCTCCGTAGCCTATTTTGACTATGTTTTCTCCCGTATTCCCGGCATCACCCGGGAGAATTGCCTGCTCATTGGCGACTCCCCCTCCAGTGACCTGCAGGGGGCCAACAACTACGGCATTCCCTGCTGCTGGTATAATCCCCGGGGTCTGGCCCGGCCCGATGGAATCCGCATCGACTACGAGATTCGGGACCTGCCGGAGCTGCTGCCTATTGTGGATCTCTAATAAAAAACCATCCACACCATCGGTACCGATGGTGTGGATGGTTTTTATGTACCCGATTATAACCAATTATAAATAGAACACTTCGTTTTCCGCCGGGTGGGCATACTGCGCCTCCAGCTCATGCTGGTGGTAGAGATACCCCGCATCGTCAAAAAACTTGGCGCCGGTGGGGCAGCCCTTGACGCAGGCGCAGCACTTGATGCAGATGCCCCGGACCGCCGACACATCCGCCGGGTCGATGGAGCCCATGGGGCATAGGTCGGCACATAGGCCACAGCCGCCACAGCGGGACAGATCCGTTTTCGGCTTAACCTTTAATATATTGATGGGCTTCCCGGCCCGGTCCCGGGGCGTGTAGTAGGGTCGGAGGGGCTCCTGCCCTCGCACGGCAACCGACTTTACCGGCGCGGCATCCAATCCCGCCGCCAACTCCGCCACCCGGGCAGCAAATTCGTCCATCAGCGCTTCGTCTTCGGCATTGGGCCGCTCGGCGCCCAGGACCCGCGAAAACGAATGTTCCCCCACAAAAGCCCCGGCAGCAATCGGATGCATGCCGTCCGCCGCCAGGATATTCCGCAGTTCTATGAGGGCATCGTCATAATTCCGGTTGCCAAACAGCACCACCGGCACCGCCAGCGCACCGCCGCCCACGATCCTCTCCTGCAAAAACGGCAAGAGCACATTGGGCACGCGCCCGGCGTACACCGGCGTGCCGAAAATCACCAGATCCATTTCGCCAAAGCCCAGCGTCTCCTGCCGCACGGCGGGGCGGGAAAAATCCACGCTTTCCGCCGGCAAGTTCAGCCGGGACGCAATACCCCCGGCAATGCGCTCCACCGTGCGCCGGGTAGTGCCGGTGCCGCTAAAATATATGGCCCAGATTTTTTCCAGTTTCATGCTGCCCTCCTCCTTACAGGTCAAAATCCTCCTGCTTCAGGTCCCCGGTTTTCAGCTTCACCGGCCGGGGCGGCACCCGCTTGAGAGGGTCATAGCGGAACGCGCCGCAGTGATGCTCTGCCGCCACGATGCCGCACTTAACGCAGGCCACCTCCTCATCGCTGAGGCGGGTGCCCTTGGCGCAGTAGGCGCAGCGGGGATCGATTTTCTTGCGAAACAGCATAGCTCCTCCTTACAGCGTCTCCAGCGTCACCTTTTCGCCCGAAGCGGAGGCGCGGATATGGGTAATGGGATGGTCAAAGCTTTCGATGATACGCACCGCCATGGGATCCTCCAGCTCCTTCTGGATGCAGCGGCGCAGATTCCGGGCGCCATAGGCGGCAGAATAGGACTTATCCACCAGGTAAGCCACCAGGGTATCATCGTAAGTGAAGGTGAACCCCTTGGCGGAGAGGGACTCCGTCAGCTCACGCAGCATAATGCGGGCAATGCCGGCAAAATTCTCCTTGGTCAGCTGGTGGAAATACACGATCTCGTCCACGCGGTTGATAAACTCCGGGCGCAGGAAGCTCTGCAGCGCCTTCATCACCCGCTCCTTATCCTGCTCGTCGCTGCTGCGGCCAAAGCCTACGGTGCCGCCGGCGCTCTTGTCGGAGCCGGCATTGGAGGTCATAACAATGACGGTGTTTTCAAAATTCACCTTGCGGCCATGGGCGTCGGTGATCTGACCATCGTCCAGGATCTGCAGCAGCACGTTCAGCACATCCGGGTGGGCCTTTTCAATTTCGTCAAACAGCACCACGGAATAAGGCTTGCGGCGGATCTTCTCCGTCAGCTGGCCCGCCTCATCATAGCCCACATAGCCCGGGGGTGAGCCCACGATGCGGGAAACGGAGTGCTTTTCCATAAACTCGGACATATCCAGGCGGATCAGAGACTCCGGCGCGTGGAACAAATCGTCCGCCAGCTGCTTCACCAGCTCCGTCTTACCCACGCCGGTGCTGCCCACAAAAATGAAGCTCACGGGCTTGTGCTTGGGAGAAATACCCACGCGGTTGCGGCGGATGGCAGCTGCCACAGCGGCTACCGCCTCGTCCTGGCCCACGATATGCTGCTTCAGCCGGTCCTCCAGCTCCGACAGGCGTTTGAACTCCTCCTCCCGGATTTTGCTGGCCGGGATCTTGGTCCACAGCTCAATGACCCGGGCGACGTTTTCCATGGTCAGCTGAGGCACGCCCTTCTTCTCGATCTCCGTCAGCTCCTCCTGCAGGCGCATCTCCTGGCTGCGCAGCTCGGCAATGCGGGCGTAGCGGGCGTCCAGCTCCTCCTGGGTAAATTCCTTGCCCTCCTCAGGCTCGGCAGACATGAGGGCTTCCCGCTCAAAGGTGATATTCTCCAGGTCACGCTTGAGCTCCATACGGCGGTTGATGGACGCATCGTGAAGGTTCAGATCGGAGCAGGCCTCGTCGATGAGGTCGATGGCCTTATCGGGCAGGAACCGGTCGGTGATATACCGCTCGGACAGGGCCACCGCCTGGCGCAGGATGCCCTCGGGGATCTGCACGCCGTGGAAGTTTTCGTAATAATGGGCAATGCCCTTGAGGATCTCCAGTGTGTCCTCCATATTGGGCTCTGCCACCGTCACCGGCTGGAAGCGACGCTCCAGGGCAGAATCCTTCTCGATAAATTTACGATACTCGTTGAAGGTGGTGGCGCCGATGACCTGGATCTCGCCCCGGGACAGGGCGGGCTTGAGGATATTGGCGGCGTTCATGCTGCCCTCGGCGTCCCCGGCGCCCACGATGTTATGCACCTCGTCAATGACCAGGATGATATTGCCTGCCTTGCGGATCTCCTCGATAAGCCCCTTCATGCGGCTCTCGAACTGGCCCCGGAACTGGGTGCCGGCCACTAGGGCCGTCAGATCCAGCAGATAGACCTCCTTATCCCGCAGCTTGAAGGGCACCTGCCCGGCGGCGATGCGCTGGGCCAGGCCCTCGGCTATGGCGGTCTTGCCCACGCCCGGCTCGCCGATGAGGCAGGGGTTGTTCTTCTGGCGGCGGTTCAGGATCTGCACCACCCGCTCAATTTCTTCTTCCCGGCCGATGACGGCATCCAGCTTGCCCTCCCGGGCCCGACGGGAAAGGTTAATGCAGTAGTTATCCAAAAACTTGCGTTTTTTCTCGGTCTTGCCGCCCTTGGTCTCCCGGCCTTGGCCGGATTGATCCCCGCTCTGCTTTTCCGCCGGGGTCTGGCTGCCGCCGAAAAGCCGGTTTAAAAACGGGAAGGTGGCCGTCTTGCCGCTCTCATCCTCATCGCCGCCGTCATCCTCGGGCATATCCTCCAGCTCCTCGGCGCCGCCGAAGGCCTGCATCATCTCGCCGCTAAGGCTCTCCAGATCCTCCGGGGTGATGCCCATACGCTTCATCATGTCCTCCACCTGGGGCAGGCCCAGCTTGGCGGCGCACTGCAGGCACAGGCCCTCGTTCACCGGCTCGCCTTTTTCGTTCATCCGGGAGATGAACACCACAGCCACATTTTTTTTACATCTTGCGCAAAGAGTAGGTTGCATAGTTTCCTCCGTTTTTCCTGCCATCCGCCCGGCGGATGGCCTTTAGGGTTTTACAGGGACGTGAGCCAACCCATAGGGGATCGGTTCACGAAAAATTGCAGCAGGGCAGATTGCTGCACCATATCCTCCGTGATAACCAGCTGCAGTCTCTGCAGCAGCCACACGGCAAAAAATACCAGCAATACCGCAACGCCCAAGCCCAGAACGCCGCCGCCCACCAAATTCAGTGCGTGGAGCCCAGGCAATCTCTCCGCCAGCCGCAGCACCCGCAGCAGGAGCCTGCACACCAGCATCAGGATCAGAAAGGCCGCTAAGTACACCAGGGCATAGGCCACGGATTGAGCGATGCCGTCGGTGACGGCGGCAACCAGGGACTCCTTAGTCTCCTGCACCAGTGTGCCCACGCTGTCGACAATCCTTTGTGCGGTCTCGCCAAAGAAGCCTGCCTCCCGCACCATGGAGGCAGCGCTGCCGCCGGATATGCCGCCGCTCTGCATTTTTTTCTCCAGCAGAGGGCGGATCCACTTGGCCACCGTGCCCGAAAAGGCTCCGGCGGCGATCCCGGCCCCAACGAAGGACACCACCGTAGCCGCCACGCCGCCCAGGGTCTGCAAAAAGCCGCGCTTTGCCCCGAGGCCCAGGCCCAGCAGCAGTGCGCCCACGATCACAAGGTCTATCCAAATCATAGCATTTCTCCTTTTACGGCAGGTAAAGGCTGGCGGAATTCGTTCCGGCCAGCACCGCTGAGCCATCACTGCGCATGAGCACTCGCCGGGCAAAATTCACATCCTCCAACACGGCGCACTGGCGCAGATTGCGGTCGTAGATTACCAGGCTGCTGGTGTAAAGCACCGCCACATACCGTCCCGCAGCCGACAGGTCCAGCACCTGGCTGTCCACCGTCAGGGCGGCGATCTCCTCCCCGGCGGTATTCACTGTGGCCAAGTGGGTCAGGCCGCCGGAGGAATAGTTCTCCAGCAGCACGGCGGCAAATTTCCCGCCGTTTATGCTGCAGCGGGCCAAATTTGCCCCCTGGTAATCATATGTGCTCACCGATCCGTCGGCCTTCACAAAGCACAGCGCCTTGTCCGTGGCGGCGCAGAACCGGCCATCCACCGTGCCCAGCTCGTATACGCCGCCGGAGAGGGCTGCGTCCGCCTGCAGGGCATCCGAGGTGAGCTTATAGATCTGCAGGGAGCTTGTAAAGCTGCCGCCGTCCTGCCCCATAGCTGCCGCCGCCATATAATTTCCGTTTTCGGAGACAGCAGCGGTCATAAGATACTTTTGGGCGGAGTTGAACCCATACAGCGGCTCACCCTTGCCATTATAGACGGTCACAGCGGTTTTATATCCCGTTTTTTTCAGGGTCACGGCAAATCTGCCGCCCCGGCCCATTTCCACGGCAAAGATCTCCCCCTCCAGGGTCATCTCCTTTACCAGGCCCTTACGGTCCAGCAGGTACAGGCTCTTTCCGCCGATTTCGTACACCGCCGCGCAGCCGTCCTCTGCAGTGACAGCCACCTGGCCTGCCTGCAGCGGTGTATGGTACACGGTGTTTCCCTTGTCATCCAGCAGAGTGATCTCCTGACCCGAGGCCACCAGCAGGCTGCCATCCAGGTCAGCATAGCAGCTGGTACCGTCACCGCTGTACTGATAGAGCTTGGCGCAGCCGCTCTCGTCCTTTTCCGCCTGCATATAGGCAAGACTCCGGCGCAGGCCGTCAAAGGCGGTGCGGTCCAGCAGGACAAAGGCCGCCACCGCCGCCAGCACCAGCAATATTACCAGCAGCAGCCCCCGCGCCTTTTTCCGGGGCGGCCGCCGTTTTCTCATTCGCTTGGGAGCGTCCTGCTGCAGGTCGCCCATTTCAAATTTCATCTGTTCCATTCAGCCTCTCATCCTCATACCAGACCCGTGTGAGATACAGACCTCCCGGCGGCGCCGTGGGGCCCGCCAGGGTGCGGTTGCCGGAATCCAGGATCTCCGGAATATCCTCCGGTCGGAGCTTACCCTCGGCGGCATAGAGCACCGTGCCGGTGATGGCCCGCACCATATTATACAGGAATCCGTTGGCGCATACCTTCAGCTCCAGCAGCTCGCCCCGCCGCTCCACGCGGCAGTAATAAATGGTGCGCACAGTGCTCCTGACATTGGTGCCCACAGAGCGGACGGCGGCAAAATCGTGGGTACCCTCAAACATCCGGGCCGCCCGGTCCATAACCGTCTCGTCCAGCCGCTTGGGGTAAAAATACGCCCGGTGAACATAGAAGGGGTTTTGAATGCGAGAATTGTAGATGCGATAGGTATATTCCTTTTTGATGCAGGAGCCGATGGCGTTGAAATCCTCCGCCACCTCATAGGCCCGGCGCACCACGATGTCCTCGGGGATATGGGTATTCACCGCGAAGGGGATGCGCTCCACGGGGATACGGGAGCCGGTGTGAAAATTGGCCACATAGTATTCCGCGTGTACCCCGGCATCGGTGCGGCCGCAGCCCACGCACTTGATCTTCTCCCCGCACACCATGCTGAGGCCCTTTTCCAGAGTCTCGGCCACAGTCCTTTCGGTTTTCTGCACCTGCCAGCCGTGATAGGCCGTGCCGTTATACATGAGTATCAGTGCAATATTCCGCATAGCGCATCCTTTCTCAGCCTGTCACAGGCCGAATTTGCCCAGCACGATGACGCCTGCCGCCAGGGCCACAAAGCCCGCCAGAGTCAGCCAATCCGCCGTCTTATAGTGCAGCACATGCAGGGCCGTGCGGCCCTCGCCGCCGTGATAGCACCGGCACTCCATGGCCGTAGCCAATTCATCGGCCCGGCGGAAGGCGGAGATGAACAGCGGCACCAGGATCGGCACCAACGCCTTGGCCCGCTGGAAGATGTTCCCGGATTCAAAGTCCGCGCCCCGGGCCTTTTGGGCGGACATGATCTTATCCGTCTCCTCAATGAGGGTTGGGATGAACCGCAGAGCGATGGACATCATCATGCTCAGCTCATGGACCGGCACCTTGATCCTCTTCAAAAAGCCCAACAGGGATTCCAGCCCATCCGTGAGAGAGATGGGGCTGGTGGTGTAGGTCAAGAGGAAGGTGCCCATAATGAGCATCACAATGCGCACCATCATCTTCGCCGCCGCCGCCAGGCCCTCCCAGGTGATGTGCCGCAGCAGCCACACATCACAAATAGCCGTGCCCTTGGTAAAAAACAGGTTCATAACGGCCGTGAAAATAACGATGATGAGAATAGGCTTGAGGCCCTTGGTCAGGGACTTAAACGGTACCTTAGACACCAAAATGCACAGCGCCAGCACCGCCGCCGCCAAAACGTAGGTCAGCACGCTGTCTGCGCTGAACAGGGCCACGATATACAGGATCACCGCCAAAATCTTCGTCCGGGGATCCAGCCGGTGTACAATGGTATTGCCGGGAAAAAACTGGCCCAGGGTAATATCCTTCAGCATGCTGCCTCGCCTCCCTTCAGCGCCAGGAGACGGCGCACAAGCTCGTCTATGGTATACACGCTGCTGTCTGCCAGCAGGCCGCGCTTTTGAAGCTCCATAGCCACCTTGGTGACCTGGGGCACATCCAGGCCCACCTGCAGTAGCTCATCCGCCCGGGAGAATACCTCCTCCGGTGTGCCATCCATGAGCTTGTGGGAGTGGCTCATGACCACGATGCGGTCCACGTTCCGGGCGATCTCCTCCATGGAGTGGCTTACCAGGATGACGGTGTTGCCCTTTTGCTTATGGTATGAGCGCAGCTGGGCCAAAATGGCCTCCCGGCCCCGGGGATCCAATCCTGCCGTGGGCTCGTCCAGAATCAAGACCTTGGGCTCCATGGCGATGACGCCGGCGATGGCCACCCGGCGCTTCTGCCCGCCGGAGAGCTCAAAAGGCGATTTTTCCAGCATCTCCTCGTCAATGCCCGCAAAGGCCGCCGCCCGGCGCACCCGGCAGTCGATCTCCTCCCCCTCCAGGCCCATGTTCTTCGGGCCGAAGGAAATGTCCTTATAGACGGTCTCTTCAAAGAGCTGGTACTCCGGATACTGGAACACCAGGCCCACCTGAAAGCGCACCTTGCGAATTTCCTTGGGCCTTTCCCAAATGTCCGTCCCATCCAGCAGGATCTGCCCGTCCGTGGGACGCAGCAGCCCATTCAGATGCTGGATAAGGGTAGATTTTCCCGACCCGGTGTGGCCGATGATGCCCAAAAACTCCCCGGGCATGACCTCCAGGTCCACGTTATCAATGGCTTTGTGCTCAAAAGGTGTCCCCGCACTGTAGGTGTGCGTGAGAGCCTTTACTTCTAATACTGGTTTCAACTCGTTTAATCCCCTTTTATTTTTCACCGGAAAAGGCGTGGCAGATAGCGTCCGCGCACTCCTCCACGGTCATAGCATCCAGCGGGATGTCTATGCCCCGGCTCCGCAATTCGTATAGCAGCTCTACCGTGTCCGGCGCCGCCAGGCCCAGAGCCCGCAGCTCCTCCACCCGGGCAAATACCTCCCGAGGGGTGCCATCCACGGCTATATGGCCATGGTTCATGACAATGGCCCGGTCGGCCTCCATGGCCTCGTTCATGTGGTGGGTGATGAGCACCACGGTGATGCCCCGCTCCCGATTCAGCTTGTGGACCGTATCCAGCACCTCCCGCCGGCCCACAGGGTCCAGCATGGCGGTGGATTCGTCCAGCACGATGCACGCCGGTTCCATGGCGATGACCCCGGCAATGGCGACGCGCTGCTTCTGTCCGCCGGAGAGCAGGTGCGGCGCATGGCGGGCGTATTCCGTCATGCCCACGGCCTCCAGGGCGTCGTCCACCCGCTTGCGGATCTCCGCCGAGGGCACGCCCAGGTTCTCCGGGGCGAAGGCCACGTCCTCCTCCACAACGTTGGCTACGATTTGGTTATCCGGGTTTTGGAACACCATGCCGATACGCCGCCGTATCTCCAGCAGCAGCACCGGATTCGCCGTGTCCATCCCCTCCACCCACACCTTGCCGCCGGTGGGCAGCAGCACCGCGTTCATGTGCTTGGCCAGGGTGGATTTGCCGGAGCCGTTGTGACCCAGGATGGTCACAAAGCTCCCTTTTTCTATCTCCAGATCCACCTCCCGCAGAGCGGAGGTCTCCTGCTGTCCTCCGTCCTCCGCCGGGTAGGTGAAGGAGAGCTTTTCTGTTTTTATCATGGTTGACATAAGTTTTTCCGCCTTCACTGCAATTAAATGCCGGTACTCCAGAAAACGCCGCAAATGAATATTGCCGAGATCACATCAAACATGACGCTTTCCTTTTCCCGGCGCAATTCGATGATCCTCAGAGACTTTCCTGCTAAAAAGAGCACCGTTATCGTGTATTTCGCCATTGCCAAAGTCCAATCCGGCAACATTTTTTCTGTTGAAAGTCCTACCATAACGCTGACCGCAATGACCGCCCACATAATTCCATAGCAAGCAAACCGCCATTTTTCCGTTGTTTTCAGCATGTATTATCTCCTTTTTATTCCGCATACCACCGGCCTGTGGCGCCGCAGGGCAGCGCCATGCCGCTCTCGCTGCACGGCAGGCCCAGCTCGTCCCAGGTGACCTTGCCGCCTCGCTCCTTACCGATGAGCATTTGCAAAATATAGCCCAGCACCGATGGCGCAAGTCCCGTGGTGTAAGAGTTCAGAATCACGAACAGGGGCTTATCCGACAGCACCCGGGCGCATAGCTTCACGAAGGGATAGAGGTTATCCTCCAGCTTCCACACCTCGCCCCCGGGGCCGCGGCCGTAAGAGGGCGGGTCCATGATGATGGCGTCGTAGCTCTTGCCCCGGCGGATCTCCCGCTCCACGAACTTGGCGCAGTCATCCACGATCCAGCGGATGGGCGCCTCCGAAAGGCCGGAGGCCTTGGCGTTTTCCTTGGCCCAGGCCACCATGCCCTTGGCCGCGTCCACATGGCACACGCTGGCCCCCGCCGCCGCACAGGCCACCGTAGCCCCGCCGGTGTAGGCAAAGAGATTCAGCACCCGGATGGGCCGCCCGGCGTTTCTGATCTTGTCCATGGCAAAGTCCCAGTTGGCCGCCTGCTCCGGGAAAAGGCCCGTGTGCTTGAAGTTCATGGGCTTCACCTGGAAGCACAGATCCCTGTAGCGAATGGGCCACTGCTCCGGGAGCTTGTGCTTGTCCCAGTGGCCGCCGCCGGTAGAGGATCGGCTGTACCGGGCGTTGGCCTGCCGCCAGCCGGGGTTTTTGTGATCCGTTTCCCAAATGGCCTGGGGATCGGGCCGCACCAGGATCTGCTTATCCCAGCGCTCCAGCTTTTCTCCGCCGCCGCAATCCAGCAGCTCATAATCCTTCCAACCGTCCGCGATCCACATAAAGGGTCTACCTCCGCATACTAAATCAATGTATTATACACCTATTTACCGCCGTGCGTCAACACCGGGGCGCTCGGAAAAGCCCGGAAAAATGCCCATTGCTCAAGCCCGGACAAAATGAAAGGGTATGCCGCCTGCATTGCACAGGCGGCATACCCTTTCAGTGGTTTCAGTTTTTTCAATAAAAAGATGGTTTTTAGCTTCAAAGCCGTCTTTTACCTGGCTCTGATGCTCACCACAGTGCTAAAAGCAGAGTTGGCTGTGCTCTTAACCTTACTGACCGCCTTCACCTTGTAGTAATAAGTGGTACCGGCCTTGGCGGAGGTGTTGGTGTAGCTCAGGTTGCTGGTAGTGAACATTTTCGTGTAGGAACCATTCTTAGATGTGGCCCGGTACACCTCATACTTGTTGGCACCCGCCACAGCGTTCCAGGTCAGCCTGGGGCTGCCGTTGGAGGTGGTGATCTTCACGCTGGGTCTTGCACAATGGCAGGTAGCCCCAATGACCACGCTGTAATAGGAATTGGCGCCGCTGCTCACCTTGCTAACAGCCTTGACCTTGTAGTAATAGGTATAGCCAGCGTTGGCCTTGTTATCAGTATAATTAGTGGCCGTGGTGGTGCCCAAGAGGGTATAGGTGCCGTCCTTGCTGCCGCTGCGATACACCTCATACTGGCTGGCTCCGGCCACTGCCGTCCACTTGATGTAAGGCTTACCGGTGGAGATCAGATAATCCGGTTTCACAACAGGTCTTGCGCAATGGCAAGTAGCAGCGACGGTGGCGCTATAATCACTCTTAATGCTATTGGCATTCACCGCCTTGGCCTTGTAATAATAAATATAGCCGGCGTTGGCCTTGTTATCAGTATAATTGGTGGCTGTGGTGGTGCCCAGGAGGGTATAGGTTCCATCCTTGCTGCCGCTGCGGTACACTTCATACTTGCTAGCCTCAGCTACGGCGGCCCACTTGATGTAAGGCTTACCGGTGGAAATCAGATAATCCGTCTTTACACTGGGCGCGGTAAGCTTATAGTTGGGATCCTTAGCCCCGCAGCGGGTACACACACCGTTTTGGTATGTGTGTTTTTCACAGGTAAAATGAAGCGTTACCCCAGATGGAAAATCACTATTATAATTTTTGCCAATACTTATCTCATTCCACTGTTCTTCTGTCCCATCATAATATACATCTGTGCATTCAATTGGGAAAGCATCAGAGCCAATCTTCTTTACGCTCTTTGGAATATGCACAATTTTTATGGACAAAGCATAGTGCATAGCTTCTCTGCCTATCGTTTCAATTCCAGCCGGTACATCCAATCTTCCAGATAATCCGACCGGCACGTAAAGCAGACTTCTTCCATCCTTACTGCACAAAAGTCCGTTAATGGATGTATACGTCTGATTATCCTGAGAAACAGTAATACTGGTCAGATTAGTGCAGGAATCGAAAGACGGATAAGACTTATAGTTAAAGGTCTCTGTTTGAATATATTCTACATTTTTGCCAATATGGACGGTATGGATATTTCCATTTCCAATGAAGGCGCGGGCGTCTATGTGAGTTATATTATCAGAGCTAACAATTTCCTGAACTACCTGTTCCTGCAAATCACAGAAGCCAAATGCGGCCTCACCAATTTGCGTCACACTATCCGGGAGGCTAATACTTTTCAGCCTTGAGCAGCCAAAGAAAAAGCGATATGGTATAGACGTTAAATTCTGAGGAAGTCTCACCGACTTAAGATTTGTACAGTCCTCAAAAACGCCACTTCCCAGTCTAATGACACTGTCCAGCAGGCTGATCTCACTTAGATTAGTGCAGCGAAGAAACGCACTGTTATCAATGCAAGTCACGCTATCAGGGATCACTACGTCAGTCAAACTCGTGCAGTCAGTGAATGCAGAACATCCAATTTCGGTCACGCCGCTTTCAATAACAATCTTTTTGATCTCGCTTTTTCTATCTTCCCATTCACCATCAGCGTAATCCTTCATCTCCCCTTCGCCGCTGATGGTAAGTGTTCCATTGGACGTGAGTGTCCATGTTAGTTTATCGTCATTTGCACCGCAATTGCCGGAAGCAACGATTGCCTCGTCAGCAAAGGCAACCACACCCAGCGAAATCGTCATAATGATCGCCAACAGCAAGCTCAAAATTCTCTTTCTCATAGCGCTCTCTCCTTCTATATCGTTTATATGACAACTTTTAAACGCAATTATATTGTACAACTTATCCCCCTGCCATGTCAAGATAAACAGGCCTCACCTCTAAAGAAATAAGCTCCGAATCTCGCTTTTACTGTTCCTGTAAACAGCACTTCTCTATACGCCAAGAGCGCACGGCCGAAGCCGTGCGCTCTTGATTGTCCATGGTTTCTATATTCCGCCAAATCAATACTTCACCTTGGCCAGGCAGATGCGGATCCACTCGTGGTCGTAGAAGGTGAGGGTCTCCTCCGGCAGGCCGCCGAAGGTCTCGGCCTTATCAAGGATGTCCGCGCCGGGATAGGCCACCGGATCGGCAGCCATTTCCTCGTCCATCTCCTCCAGGGCGGTGGCGGAGGGGCAGGAATAGCCCGTTTCCTCGCAGTTGCGCAGGACGATATCGTCCCGGCACATGAAGTTGATGAAGGCCAAAGCGTCCTCATAGTTTTTCGAGCAGGTGGGGATGCACATGGCGTCCACGAACAGATTGCTGCCCTCCTCCGGCTGCACAAAGGCCAGGTCCGGATTCTCCTCCACCATGGTCAGATAGTCGCCGGCGTAGTAGGTGCCCATGGCGGCCTCGTTGTTGATCATCTTGTCGAAGATCTGGTCCATGACGTAGGCCTGGACAATGCCGTCCTCCTTCTGCTTGATGAGCAGGTCTGTGGCGGCGGCGATCTCGTCCCTATCGGTGGTGTTGAAGGAGTAGCCCAGGGCCTTCAGCGCCAGGCCGATGCAGTCCCGGGGATTGTCGAAGATCAGCACCTGTCCCTTGAGATCCGTGGTGAACAGGTCCATCCAGGAGGTGGGAGCCTTGTCCACCATGGTGGTATTGTAGATGATGCCGGTGGTACCCCACATATAGGGCAGGCTGTACTTCTGCTCCGTGTCGTAGGCAGGATGCAGATAGCGCTCATCAATGTTCTCCGCGTTGGGAATTTTGCTGTAGTCCAGCTCCATCAGCAGGCCCTCCTCCCCCATCCGGGCCACCATGTAGTCCGAGGGGATGATGACATCGTAGCTGTTGCCGCCGCCCTTTATAGCGGAGTAGAGCATTTCGTTGGAGGCGAAGGTCTTGTAATTGACGTGGATGCCCGTCTCCGCCTCAAAATCGTCAAAGATAGACTCGTCGATATACTCGCCCCAGTTGTATACATTGATGCTGTGGTCGGTCTGCCCCTTTTGGCAGCCTGTCAGAGGCAGAGCCAGGAGCAGGGCCAGGAGCAAAATGGCGAATTTCTTCATCACTGGGCCCCTCCCTTCACGCCGTCCTTTTGGAGGGCCTTGTTCCGCTTTTCCTCCTGCTTGGTCTGGTGCATCTCCCGGAAGTTCACAATGAGCAGCAGGGCCAGCACCGTGACGAATAGGATGGTAGACAGGGCGTTGACCTCGGGGCTGATGCGCTTGCGGGTCATGGCATAGATCTGCATGGCCAGAGTGGCCACCTCGGACCCGGCGGTAAAGTAGGAAATAACGAAGTCGTCAATGGAGAGGGTAAAGGCGATGAGCAGGCCGTTGAGGATACCGGGCCGCAGCTCGGGCATGAGTACCTTCCAGAAGGCCTGCCAGGGGGTCGCGCCCAAATCCATGGCCGCCTCCCCCAGGTTGGGGTTCAGCTGCCGCAGCTTAGGCAGCACCGCCAAAACCACATACGGAATATTAAAGGTGATGTGGGCCACCAGCAGCGTGCCAAAGCCCAGGGAGAAGCCCAACATATTCCCCGTGAATACGAACAGCAGCATCAGGCTCACGCCGGTGATGATGTCGGCATTGGTCATGGGGATGTTGTTGATGGTCATAAGCAGGTGCCGGGGCCGCCGCTTCATGGCGTGGAAGCCGATGGCCGCCGCCGTGCCCAGGACCGTGGCAATCAGCGCCGCCAACACAGACACCGTGAGGGTGGTGCTGAAGGCGGAGAGGATCTCCTCATCCTGGAACAGCTCCTGATACCAATGCAGGGAGAAGCCGGACCAGACCGTGCGGCTCTTGGAGTCGTTGAAGGAGAAGATGATCAGCACGGCAATGGGCAGGTACAAAAACAGGAACACCAGTACATTGAGTACCTTGGCGATAACAGGATTCCGATTCTGCATCACATCATCACCGCCCCTTCTTCTCCATCGCCGAAGCGGTTCATAATGAGCATGGCAATAATCACCAGCAGCAGCATCATAAGAGAGATGGCGCTGCCCAGATGGGGATTATACGCCGAGCCCAAAAATTGCATTTCGATCAGGTCGCCCAGCAGGAAGCTCATTCCGCCGCCCAGGAGCTTGGAAATAGCAAAGGTGGAGATGGACGGGATGAACACCATCATGATCCCGCTGATGACCCCGGGAACGGACAGCGGGAAGATCACCCGCCGGAACACCTGCACCCTGCCCGCGCCCAGGTCCTGGGCCGCCTCAATATAGCGCCGATCCAGCTTCTCAATGACAGAGAAGATGGGCAGGATCATAAAGGGCAGGAAGTTATACACCATGCCCAGAATCACCGCCGCATCGGTATTGATGATGTGCAGGGGACCGATGCCCACCAGGGCCAGGATCTGATTGAGAAAGCCGTGATTTTCCAGAATGGACATCCAGGCATAGGTACGCAGAAGGAAGTTCATCCACATGGGCAGCATGATAAAAAGCATGGCCACCTTCCGCGTGGCAGGGCCCGTCTGAGCCAGGAAATAGGCAAAGGGATAGGCTATGAGCAGGCAGATGCCTGTGGCCACCGCCGCCAGATACAGGGAGTTGCCGCACACCTGGAGGAAAACATCCAGGTTGGTGAAGTTCTCCAGGGTGAACTTGCCATCATAGTTGGTAAAGGCGTACACCACAATGAGCAGCAGCGGCACCACCACAAATACAGCCATCCACACCACATAGGGAATGGCGGGGGTCTTAGTCTTCATCGTCAGCGTCCTCCTCATCCTCCTCGGCAAAGTCGGGATCGTTGATCTCGTCATACTCCGCCGAATAAGAACTGTAGTCGCCGAACTGGCCCGAGTACTCGCTCTTCTTCATAATATGGATGTCGTCAGGATTGAGGATAATACCGATGACCTCGCCTACCTCGTGGTAGTCGGTGGTCTGGATGAGCCACTTGTAGCCCTTGAAGTCCACGATGGTATCATAGTGGACGCCCTTGAAGGTGACGGAGGTCACCGTGCCCACCAAGCGGCCCTTGTCGGCCGGGACGATCTCAATATCCTCGGGCCGGATGACCACGTCCACCGGCTCCATGGGGGCAAAGCCCTTGTCCAGGCACTTAAACTTGCGGTTGAAGAACTCCACCACATAGTCCTCATGCATGACGCCGTCGAGGATGTTGCTCTCGCCGATGAAATCCGCCACGAAGGCGTTTTTCGGCTCGTTGTAAATATCCTCCGGTGTGCCGATCTGCTGGATGCGGCCCTTGTCCATCACCACCACGGTGTCGGACATGGTCAGGGCCTCCTCCTGATCGTGGGTAACATATATAAAGGTAATGCCCATCTGCTGCTGGATACGCTTCAGCTCGTTCTGCATATCCTTGCGCAGACGCAGATCCAGTGCGCCCAGGGGCTCGTCCAATAGCAGGACCTTGGGCCGATTCACCAGAGCTCTGGCGATGGCCACCCGCTGCTGCTGGCCGCCGGATAGCTGATCCACGCGCCGTTTTTCAAAGCCCTTCAGGCTCACAACGCCCAGCATCTCCGTAACCCGCTCACGGATCTCCTCCTCCGGCACCTTGGCAATGCGCAGGCCGAAGGCAATGTTTTCAAACACATCCAGGTGCGGGAACAGCGCATACTTCTGGAACACCGTGTTGATCTGCCGCTTGTGGGGCGGGACATCATTGATCCTGACGCCGTCAAAGATCACATCACCGCCGGTAGGGGTGGTAAACCCGCCGATAATGCGCAGCGTGGTGGTCTTGCCGCAGCCGCTGGGGCCTAAAAGCGTCAGAAACTCCGAATCATTAAAATACAAATTGATGTTATCGAGAACCTGCTCGTCGTCAAACGCCATGCAGATATTCCGCAGGCGAATCAACTCTTTGGACATTTATCCTCCTCCGTTCACAAAAAAAATATACGCCGCCTCCCGGCAAAAACGGTTTCTGTTCCATTTTCCCCGTAAGTCGCCAGGATTTGACAGATACAATATAGTAAGAAACCCCCCAAATGTCAATAAGATTTTTTCGCATTTTTATAATGTGTTTTTTTAGCCGAAAACATCCCCGAAAAACGTCTCTGCTATGTGAAAAGAGACTACCCTTCCGGGTAGTCTCTTCGATTTTCAAGCCGGGCCTGCAGGTCCTCAGCCCGCCTCGTCTGTCACATCCACGGCGGTGTCCAGCACCTCCTGAGGCACGGTGATGGCATCCACATCGTTGTAGCCCAGCACCTCCATGGACATGATGAATTTGCCCACGGTCACATCGGCGTCCTCACTGTCCTCGGAGCTCTGCAAAAGCTCCGTCATCATACTGGTCATGTCAAAGACATACTTCACGGGCAAGCCCGCGTCGTTGATCCAGATGGTGATGGGAATGCCGCTCATGCCGGCCAGCGCGCTGCTGTAATCCTCTCCCAGCAGGGAGGTGATGCTGTCCAGGCTGCCGCTCTCCTCCAGGGTGTCCTCCAGCATATCGGAGGTGATAACGCCCTCATAGCGGGTGGCGGAGGCGCCCTGCACGGTGTCCGTACCGACTGCCTTGAAATTGGAGCCGTTCTTCATGTATAGCTCAAAGGCCTCCACGGCGTCATACTGGTCGGTGTTCATGCCGGAGGCATCGGCCAGGCTCTTATACCACTGATTCTGACCCGCGCCGGTCATGTCCATGCCCGTATAGGCCACCATTTGACCGCCCTCGGACACCATGTAGATCTGCACATCCTTAAGCGCCATACCCAGCATATCCATGTTCATGGTCATCTTGGCGGCGGAGGGGTTCATGGTGACATCGGCAGTGCCGTCCGCCTTCATCTCCACCGACTGGCCCTCGGCGCTGATAGCCATTTCCATGGCGTAGGTATAGCGCATACTGCTGATCTTTGTCAGCTCCTGCTGGGCCGCCACCATCACGGAAGCGGCGTCTGCGACGCCATTTTCCTTGCCGCAGGCCGCCAGGGTAAACATCATAGCCAATGCCAGCGCGCCCGATGCGATCTTTCTCCACAGATTTTTCATACACTCTTTCCTTTCTGCGCCCCATAAGCGGAGCAATATAGGCCGTTTCCGTCCATATAAGCATTGTATTGCACAGTGCGGACATTGTCAACATTTGCCCTGTTAATACACTCAGCCAAAATATTTCTCCCGGAACGGTATCCCGTCCACCTGGAAGGTGCGGCCCCGGAGATAGTTTAAGATACCTGCATCCGTGGGCAGGTCAAAGGTAAGCTTGTAGGAGTAAAGAGCCTGACGGGTCTCCCCATAGCCGCGGTTTTTCTCTCCGTTTCCGTACTTGCCGTCTCCTAGAAGCGGGCAGCCCAGGTCTGCCATGGTGGCGCGGATCTGATGGGTGCGGCCCGTGAGCAGCTCCACCTCCACCAGAGCCAGCTCCCCCCGGCGCTGGAGGGTCTTATATCGGGTCACAGCGGTCTTGGCCCCGGGCACAGGCTTATGAAACACAAATACCTGCTTTTTCTTCTCGTCCTTGCGCAGGAAGTTCTCCACCTCCCCCGCCGGCGGCCGGGGCGCGCCCAGTGTGATGCAGAGATAGCGCTTGGTCAGCTCGTGTTCACGGATTTTGTCGTTGATGATGCGCAGCGTCTCGGCATTTTTGGCGGCGATGACGATGCCGCCGGTGTTGCGGTCGATACGGTTGCACAGAGCCGGGGTAAAGGCATTTTCCCACCGGGGATTCCACTCCCGCTTTTGGTAGAGGTATGCCTGGATGTGATTGATGAGGGTGTTCACCTTCTCCGTCTCGTCAGCGTGGACTACCAGCCCCGGGCGCTTATTCAGCAGCATTAGGTTCTCATCCTCATACACGATGTCAAGGCTGGGCTTAAAGAGGGTCAGGAACATATTTTCCTCCCTCGGCTGGTCGAAAAACTCATCGTTAATATACAGCTGCAGCACGTCCCCCTGGGCCAGCCGCTGATCCCGGGCAGCCCGTTGGCCGTTGACCTTGATGCGCTTTATTCGAATGTATTTCTGCAGCAGAGCCGGGGGCAGCAGGGGCAGGGACTTCCCCACGAACCGATCCAGCCGCTGCCCGGCGTCATTTTTTCCCACGGTAAGCTCACGCATTTGCTCTCCCCCTCCGGCAGTATAGGGTTATTGTAGCTGATTTTTGAAAAAAGTCAATTTTTTAGCAGAAAATGTTTGACAAGCCGCCTTTCTTCCTCTATAATACAATTCGTGTCATTGTGAGGTGTGCCATGCGTTTGAATGTAAACAGAGTCCTGCATACCCCGGATGCCGGCGAGAATTTCCACTTTGAGATGGACCTTTCGGACCTGGAATTCGGCGGAGAAAAGCCTGTTATAAACCCGGTTGTTGTGGACGGCCAGGTTAGGAACAAGGCTGGTGTGCTGCTGCTGGAGCTTCAGACATCCACAACGCTTCGCTGCCGGTGCAGCCGGTGCCTGGAGAGCTTTGACCTGCCGAAAACCACAGACTATTCCTGTGTTTTGGCGGAGGAAAAGCAATTTGAGGACAGTGACGACATCGTTCTTCTGGATCACGATGAGGTGGATCTGGACGACCTTGCCCGAACGGCGTTCATCCTTGACATGGACACAGTCTTTTTATGTTCCCCCCAATGCAAGGGCCTGTGCCCCGGCTGCGGCGTGAACCTGAACCGGGAAGCCTGCCGCTGCAAAAAGCAGGTAGATCCCCGTTTGGCCGCCCTGGCAAAGCTCCTGCCCCGGGAGGAGGCATAAATATTATCAATAAATTCACTGCTCAGGCAGTATAAGACCAAGGAGGTGTCAACATGGCAGTACCTAAGGGAAAAGTATCCAAGCAAAGACGCAATAAGAGACGCAGCTCCGTGTGGAAGCTGGCGGCTCCCGGTCTGGTGGCATGCCCCAAGTGCGGTGCGCTGCATCTGCCTCACAGAATGTGCCCGGAGTGCGGTACCTACAATGGCCGTGAGGTCAAGGTCGTCAAGTCCGTGGCAGCGGATAAGTAATTTTGTGTCCTTGCAAGAGGGAAGCGTAGCTTCCCTCTTGTTTTTTTACGTGAAAACGGCGGTGTGAGGGCACGCCGCCCTACGCATATATGCAGGCTGGTGCAAACGGGGCGTCGAGGACGCCGCCCCCTATGAAGTTCTATCAATAAACGGTGCGTAGGGGTCGGCCTCCCGGACGACCCGCCCGGCTTTGTACCGCACTCCTTGCAAAAAACGATGTCATTGCGAAGCCAGTGCGCACACTGGCTGTGGCAATCCGCGTCCCCCGTCCCCAAGGCCCCCTTGCCTAAAGGGGGCTGGCACGGCGAAGCCGTGACTGGGGGATTCTTCTTTGCACCGCATCGGGCGGACAGGGTCGTCCGCCCCTACACACGACTTCGTAGGGGCGATCCTTGCGGTCGCCCGCCCCATGACCACTGCACCCCCATGTAAAAATCCCTGTCATTGCGAGGAGGTAAAATACATACAGCTGCCCGCTTTATCCATTTATATTTTTCATCTCATCCATAAAAATCATTCGTTTTACTTTTGTTTAAAAGGCGTCTATACTATCAAATATAGAAAATGCTTGCGCCCCGGTACAAAAGCGGCTATAATTATATAGTTATTATGTGGCATTATGCCGTTTTTTCGGGAGAGACGCACCTATGAGCACCATTATCACCTCCATAGACTCCGGCAGCCCCGCCATGCGGGCAGGGCTGCGGCCGGGCCAGCAGCTTCTGTCCATCAACGGTCACACCGTAGTGGATGTGCTGGACTACCGGTTCTACGGGTACGATCCCGTGAGCCATTTGACCCTGAAAAATGAGGACGGCTCAACCCAATCGCTCACCATCCATAAGGACGAGGGCGAAGATCTGGGATTGAATTTTGACACCTATCTTATGGACGAGATGCGCTCATGCGCCAACCACTGCATCTTCTGCTTCGTGGATCAGATGCCCCCGGGCATGCGCGAGACCCTGTACTTTAAGGACGACGATGCCCGGCTCAGCTTCCTCCAGGGCAACTATATCACCCTCACTAATCTCACCGAGCGGGAGGCCCAGCGCATCATTGACCTGCGTATCAGCCCCATCAATGTCTCTGTCCACACCACGGACCCGAAGCTCCACTGCACCATGCTGGGCAACAAAAATGCCGAGCGCAGCCTGGACTACATCCGCGCCTTCTGCAAGGCAGGCATCGTGATGAATGGGCAGATCGTTATATGCCCCGGCTGGAACGATGGCGATCAGCTGCGCCGTACCCTGCGGGATCTGACGGAAATGCAGTTCTCCTCCTGCTCCCTGGTGCCCGTGGGCATCACCAAGTACCGCCAGGGCTTGGCCAAGCTGAAGCCTGTGGACGCCCGGTGCGCCGGGGAAATCTTGGACATCGCTGCGGAATTCGGTCAGGAAAACCTGCGCCGCTTTGGCACGCGGCGCTTCTTCTGCGCCGACGAGCTGTTTCTCCGAGCCGGGCGGGAATTGCCGGGGGAGGGCTACTACGAGGGCTACCGGCAATTAGAAAACGGCGTGGGTATGCTCCGCTCCCTGGAAAGCGACCTGCTCCGGGCCATGGACCTCATGGAGGATGCGCCCGCTCCCACCCCCTTTACCATCGCCACGGGCCGGGCCGCCGAGAGCTTCATGGGGCACCTGCTGGGCCTGATCCAGGAGCGCTTTCCCCAGGTGCAGGGCAAGGTAATCGGGATAGACAACGATTTTTTCGGCCATACCATTGATGTGGCGGGCCTTTTGACCGGGCAGGACTTGGCCGCCCAGCTGAAAAAGCACAAGCCCCTGGGCCGTGTGCTGATCCCCCTGCACATGCTCCGGCACCAGGAGGATGTATTCTTGGATGATTGGACCGTGCCCCAGCTTTCCCAGGCGCTGGAGACGCCTGTGCAGGTGGTGGGCATTGACGGCTTCGACCTGTGCGATGCCGTTTTTGAACTGTAAGGAGGTAAAACTATGGCAAAACCTATGATCGCTATCGTGGGCCGGCCTAATGTGGGCAAGTCCATGCTGTTTAATAAGCTGATTGGCCGCCGTCTCTCCATCGTGGAGGATACCCCCGGCGTGACAAGAGACCGCATCTACGGCGAAAGTGACTGGTGCGGCCGCAAGTTCACCCTGGTAGACACCGGCGGCATCGAGCCCAATACTGACAATCAAATTCTATCCTTCATGCGTCAACAGGCGCAGATCGCCATTGATAACGCCACCGTCATCGTCCTGGTGGTGGATATCAAAACAGGCATGACCGCCGCCGACCAAGAGGTGGCCGGGATGCTCCAGCGCTCCAAAAAGCCCATTGTCCTGGCAGTGAATAAGATGGACGCCACCGGCACTGTGGACCCGGAGTTTTATGAGTTCTATAACCTGGGCCTGGGCGATCCCATCGCCGTATCCGCCGTTCACGGCCACGGCACCGGCGACCTGCTGGACGCGTGTCTTAAATACTTCCCCCCGGAGGACGAGACGGAGGATGACGACGACGTGATCCAGGTGGCCATCATCGGCAAGCCCAATGTGGGTAAATCCAGCCTTACCAACCGCATCCTGGGCCAGGAGCGGGTCATCGTCAGCAATGTGGCGGGCACCACCCGGGACGCTATCGACTCCTATTTTGAAAATGAAACCGGCAAGTATAATTTCATCGACACCGCCGGCATGCGCAAAAAGTCCAAAGTGGATGACGCCATCGAAAAATACAGCGTCCTCCGGGCCACCATGGCCATCGAGCGCAGCGACGTGTGCCTGATCCTCATCGACGCCAACGACGGCGTTACCGAGCAGGACACCAAGATCGCGGGCCTGGCCCATGAGGCGGGTAAGGCCTGCATCATCGTGGTGAACAAGTGGGACATGGTGGAAAAGGACGACAAGACCATGGACCGTATGCGCGAGGACATCCGTCGGGATCTGAGCTACATGACCTACGCTCCCATCCTGTTCATCTCCGCCCTTACGGGCCAGCGGGTAACGCGGCTGTTTGAGCTCATCAATTATGTGAATAACCAGGCCTCCACCCGCATCACCACAGGCATGCTCAACTCCGTTCTGGCCGATGCCCAGACCCGGGTGCAGCCTCCCACGGACAAGGGCCGCCGCCTGAAGATCTATTACATGACCCAGGTGGGCATCAAGCCCCCTCACTTTGTCATTTTCTGCAACGACAAGAAGCTCTTCCACTTCTCTTATCAGCGATACCTGGAAAATCAGATCCGCAGCGTATTCGGCCTGGAGGGCACCCCCATTATCCTCTCCATCCGGCAGAAGGGAGACGATGACAATTAAGCTGTCCATCTACTTTGTGGTGGGATTGACGCTGCTGGTGTCGTACCTGCTGGGCTGCTTCAACGGCTCGGTGGTCACCTCCCACTTCATCATCCGGGATGATGTACGCAAGCACGGCAGCGGCAATGCCGGGCTTACCAATTTCTACCGCACCTATGGTGCCAAATTTGCCCTCATCGTGATTCTCTGTGACATGGGCAAGACCCTGCTCTCCTGCCTCATAGGCGGGTATCTGATGCTCTGCACCAACGGCAGCTGGACCCTGGGCGTGCTGCTGGGCGGCATCGGCTGCGAGCTGGGGCATATGTTCCCGGCCTACTACGGGCTCAAGGGCGGCAAGGGCATTCTCTCCGGCGGAGTGCTGGTGTGGATGTTGGATTGGCGCATGGGTCTTATCGCCTGGGGGCTCTTCGTCCTCCTGTGGCTTCTGACCCGCTATGTGTCCCTGGGGTCTATCGTGGCCACAGCCAGTATGCCGGTGTCGGCGTTCTTTGTCTTTGGCCATGACCCACTGCTGACCGCTCTGTGCGCAGTGGTGGCAGCCCTGGTCATCTTCTGCCACCGGGAGAACATCCGCCGTCTGCTGCACGGCACAGAAAATAAATTCAAGTGGCATGTGAATCCCATCGATACAGGGGAAAATCACTAGCTGCGAGAAAGCAGGATACAGAAAGGAAAGCACTATGAAACACAATCAGGTTCGTCAGGTGGTATTCCCCATCATCACCGCCATGATCTGGGGCTCCTCCTTCGTTGCCCAAAGCGCCAGCACCGAGCACGTGGGCGCGTACACCTTCAACGCCGCCCGTTCCTTCGTGGGCTTTTTGGCCTTGCTGGTAGTGGTACAAATCTTTAAAATGCTGCGCAAGGAGCCCCCGGCGGAACAGACCGCTGCGGAGAAAAAGGCCGGGCGGAGGGACCTGATTTTAGGCGGCATCTGCTGCGGCATCGCCTTGGCTCTGGCCTGCAACCTGCAGCAGCTGGGTATGGTGGCCGGTGCCAGCGCCGGCAAGACCAGCTTTATCACTACGCTTTATGTGGTGCTGGTGCCCATCTGTGGCCTGTTTCTCAAGAAAAAAGTCTCACCCACCGTTTGGATCAGTGTCCTGCTGGCCGTGGCCGGCCTTTACTGCCTGTGCATTAAGGAAAATTTCACCATTGCCCCCAGCGACCTGCTGGTGATGCTGTGTGCCTTCGGCTATACGCTGCACATCCTGGTCATCGATTACTTCACCCAAAAGGTGGACGGCGTGAAAATGAGCTGCATCCAGTTCTTGACATGCGCTATCCTTTCGGCTATACTTATGCTGATCTTTGAAAACCCCACCTGGGCGGACATTGTCCCCTGTATGGGCTCAATCCTGTATGTGGGTGTTTTCTCCAGCGGTGTGGCCTACACCCTGCAGATTTTGGCGCAAAAGGACTCCAACCCCACCATCGTGGCTCTGCTTTTGAGCCTGGAGAGCGTGTTCGGCGCAGTGTCCGGTGCCATCTTCCTTCATGAAACCATGACCGGCAAGGAGCTGATTGGCTGCGTGCTGATGCTCATTGCCGTGGTGCTGGCGCAGCTGGATCTTCCTCTCACGAAAAGGGATAAATCTGCTAAGGAGGCATAAGTATATGACAGAAACCATTTTGAAGATCGACGGCATGATGTGCAGCATGTGCGAGAGCCATGTGTGTGATGTAATTCGCAACAAGTTCGCCGTGAAAAAGGTCAGCGCGTCCCATTCCAAGGGTACGGCCACCGTCATTTCCCCGGAGCCGCTGGACGAGGAGGCCCTGCGCAGGGCCATCACCGAAACAGGCTATGAGGTCAAGGCTGTAGAATCCAAGCCCTATGAAAAGCGCGGCCTGTTCCACAGATAAACGCATCAAAAGCTCCCCCTGCCGTGAGGCAGGGGGAGCTTTTTTTCCGTATTGAAACGCTTTTGAAGCAAACCTCTTATTCCTCCGGGACCTTGGCCTTCGGCAGGCTCCAACGGTAGTGAGCCGCCAGCAATCGGATGGCCACCACCACCGTGCTGCCCATCAGCAGCGCAGCCGTGTCGTCCCAATACAGGTGGCATACCACCCACACAGCGGCGCCCGCCAGGGCCGCCAGGGCATAGATATGCTTGCGGAATATGTACGGCACGTTACCCGCCAGAGAATCCCGCACCACGCCGCCGCCCACACCGGTAATGGTCCCCAGCAGAGCCACGGCAAACCAGCTTCCCTCCGGTAGATGGCTATAGGCAATCTGTTCGCCCACCACGGTAAATGCCGCCAGACCCAGGGAATCTGCCCACAGCAGCAGCCGCTCAAATAGCAGCGTGCTCCTGAGCAGCAGGCCGCGCAGCGGGGGCAAAAACGCAGCTGCGGAGGAAACCAGCGCTACACATACCGTCAGCGGGTCGTCAAATATCTTGGGCGGTGTGATGCCCAGCAGCAAATCCCGCAGCACACCGCCGCCCACGGCGGTAATAAGGCCCAGGATCATAACGCCCAGCAAATCCATCTGCCTCCGAAGCGCCGTCATGGCGCCGGACAGGGCAAAGGCCACGGTACCCACCATCTCCATACACAACAGGATCAGTTCGTTCATTAGCATCCTCTCAATGTCTGCCTACAAAGCTCCAATCATCCTCTCCATCGTGGAGCAGATACAGGTCGTCCTTATAGTCCGAATCCAGCGGAGTATCCTTGGGTGCGCTGGCCTTGTACTGTTCCAGCACCCGCCGGGACTTCTCCGGCGGCTGGATCGTGCCTGCGCCGGCAATGCATCCACCCGGACAGGCCATACCCTCCAGCAGATATCCGTCATACTTCCCTGTCCGTGCGATACGCAGCATCTTGCGGCACTCCCGCAGCCCCTCGGCATACACCGTCTTTACCTCCCGGTCGGGGTCCAGTCGGTGAATCACATCCTCCACCGCCTTGGCAACGCCTCCAGAAGCGGCAAAACCCACGCCGAGGGCAGACGCCTCATAATTGGCCGGCACATCAGGGATATCGGTGAAGTCGATGTTCTTGGCCTCCAGCATCCCCCGTAGCTCCTCGAAGGTCAGTACAAAGTCCACATCACTGCGGACGGTGCGGCGGCTGGCCTCCAGCTTTTTGGCGGCGCAGGGCCCAATGAAAGCCACCTTACAGCCCGGTTCACGTTTTTTCTGCAGTCGAGCCGTAAGCACCATGGGAGTCATGGTCATAGAGATATACGGCGCGGCGCCGGGGAACTCCTTCTTAGCCATCACGGACCACGCCGGGCAGCAGGAGGTAGCCATATAAGGCTGCATCTGCGGTACATGGCGCATGAATTCCTCCGCTTCCTCGATGGCGCACAGGTCTGCGCCTACGGCGACCTCCTCCACGGAATGGAAGCCCAGCATCTTCATGGCTGAAACGATCTGCCCCGGGGTCACGCCATCGCCGAATTGACCCCAAAAGGCCGGAGCGATCACAGCAACGACCTTGTCACCGCTGCGGATGGAATGGATCAGCTGGAACAGCTGCCCTTTATCTACAATAGCGCCAAAGGGACAGTTCACCAGGCACATGCCACAGCTAACGCACTTATCCTGGTCAATCTCTGCCCGGCCATATTCGTCCTTGCCGATAGCATCCATACCGCAGGCCTCCTGGCAGGGCCGCTCAAAGCGGATAATGGCCTGGTAGGAGCACGCCGCCTTGCACTTGCCGCATTTAATGCACTTGCCCTGGTCGATCTCAGCCCGGCCATAGCGGAAGCTGATGGCGCCCTTGGGGCAGGAATTGGAGCAGTGGTGCGCCAGGCAGCTCTGGCAGGCGTTGGTCACCTCGTAGTGGGTGTCCGGGCAGGCGTGGCAGGCATATTTGATGATGTTAATCAGCGGCGGCTCGTAATATTTTTCCCGCACTGCGCTCTTGTCCACACCGTCGGACAGGAGTCCCTGCTCCGAAGCGGAACGCAGACTATGGCCCATGGCCAATCGAATCCGCTCTCCCACAATGGCCCGCTCCAGGAAGATGGAGTCCCGTTCGTTCCCCACTTCACCCGGCAGAATCTCATACGGCAGTTTATCGATACGATGGTAGTCGCCGCCTTCGTAGGCGAGCTTTGCCACTTCCGCAAAAACCCGCTTGCGAATATCAGCAATCCCACAGTAAATGTTTCTCATGCGTGTACCTTCCTTGTTCTTTGTATACTTTGCCACATGATATTATACCATTTTTGTCCATTCTGTGCAAGGGGGTATATGCGAACTTGCTTCGCACGGTTGTAATTATTTATTGTTTCTTGTTGGCATCTCCTCCTTCAGCGCCGCCTCCAGCTTTTGCAGTGCCCGCTTTTCAATGCGGGATACATAGCGACTCGCCTATTGTAAACGATTTGCCCTAAGAAATTGCTTCCAGTTCACGGAAGCGGAATTTGACGATGATTTGCTTGTCTTCCGTTAATTCCACTCGCTCAATCAGGCTCACCAGCAGTTCCCGACTGGCATAAGCCGATGTGATGAACCTTTGCACCAACTCTCTGGCTCGGTCTTCGGTGCTGACCGGGCTTTCTTTTTGCACTTCCAAGTCCTTCAGCTTTTCCTCAAGTGAGTTGCGCTCCATCTTGATGCGCTGATAAATCCGTTCAAAATCCGACTCAGCAAGGAGGCCAGTCAGCCGATCCATGTACATCTTATCCAGATTGGCAGTCAGGCCGTCGATCTTGCTGTGCAGGGATTGAATCTCGCTATCGTGGCTCTCTGCTTTGCGCACCTCTTCCACAGCAGTAATGGCAATTGGCTGCAGCTGACTCGGATTCAAATAGGCCTCGCAGACCTCCTGTATCTTGGCGACAACGGCGTCCGTCACAGTCTTTTCCTTGATGCTGTGGCACGAACAGACACCGGCTTTGGTGAAGCGCTGATAAGTCCGGCAGACAAAGTACAGCACATCCTCTCCGGCAGCATTTTTGCGATTGAGCACCGCCAGCGGGTAACCACACTCATGGCAGAAGATCATGCCTTTGAGCAGAAAGTCATAGGTTCGGCTTCTGGTGTGCTTGCGGCTGTTGACCAACATGCGTACTTTTTGGAAGGTTTCCCGATCAATCAACGGCTCGTGCGTTCCTTCCACCACGACCCAGTTTTCACGGTCCTGCTTCAGGCACTTCTTGGACTTGTAGCTGATCTTCACCGTTCGTCCTTGAACCATGTTTCCGATGTAAGTCTCATTTTGAAGCATATCTGAGATGCGTTCACTGCTCCACAGACCGGTGTAGGGACCTGGGTTTGCCACAGGCAGTCCTGCATAGGTTGCCGGAGTGGGTACACCCTCTTCGTTTAACTGTGTGGCGATTTGCCTGCAGCTCATACCTTCCAACGCCATGTGGAAGATGCGCCGCACTATGGGCGCTACTTCCTCGTCAATGACGATTTTGTTCTTCTCTGTGGGATGCATCTTATAACCATAGACCGGTTTGCCGCCGATAAATTGTCCCTTACCCTGCTTATCCCGCTTGACAGATTTGATCTTCTTGGAAATGTCCTTGGCGTACATGTCATTCATGATGGCACGGAACGGGGTGATGTCGTTGGCACTGGATTCCACACCAGTGTCGATACCGTCCAGTAGTGAGATGTACCGCACCCGCTTTTCCGGGAAGTACCGCTCCATGTAGTGGCCGGTCATGATATAGTCACGGCCCAGACGGGACAAGTCTTTGGTGATGACCATGTTGACCTTCTTGGCTTCGATGTCGCCGATCATCCGTTGAAAATCCGGGCGGTCAAAGTTAGTTCCAGACCAACCATCATCGATGTAAGTGTCGTAGACCGACAGCCGATGCTTCTTCACAAAATCATCCAAGAGGGATTTCTGATTGTTGACGCTTTCTGACGGCCCTTCGTTTTCGTCCTCCTTTGATAGTCTGATGTATAATGCCACATAGTAATCCATGGGGTTGCTTATCTCTAAGTACATAAACTGTCCTCCCGAAATAAGCGACCATTCATCGTCACAACAATACTACATCGGCTGGCGAATAGCCAGGGCAAAAAGCTCTTTTTGAAGAAAGAACCGAAAGGACTCTTGGATGAGTTCTGCCAGCATCTGGTCCGTATCGGAATACGTACAACGAACGATTATTTGCTTATTTTTCATGAGACACCTCCTGGATTGATACTATGAAGAAACGGCAGCCAACTTGCGGCTGCCGAACAAAAAAGAACCCGTACCGGGTTAGGTACGGGGTCACAACATTTATTCAGTTGATTTAGCTTGCTTGGCATACTGGCTTAATGCTGCCTTGTGCTTATAGCCCAGACCACTCGTATTAGAGACGTTGCGCAGCATGTCATTCGTACTATGGCCTGCACGCAAAGGTTTCATACGACGTTCGACATGTCCGTTCTCCATGTAGTAGTTTGTTGATGCAAATATAAGGTCTCGCGTAAGAAGAAACTCAAGGATACTGAGTAACTTGGTAATGTTTCTCGTAACGGACTTCAACGAATCAACGATCAACGCGCCATTGGAGTCGGCGGAAAGCATTTTTAGAAAAGCCATAAGCGGCGGCTCTATTTCGGGAGAATAGCCATCGTAAATTCCTGTTTTCATCTCACCAGACGTTGCAGTAATCTCTGTCTCTTTATCTACGCCTTCCAGAAAATAAGGTTCGGAAACGGATACTTTCGGATAATCAACGGTCTTGCTGTTCGTTGCGGCAAGGTGCTTCAGCGCAGCCCATGCGACAGGGTACTCATTTGCGAGTTCCTGATACAAATCCTGTCTTGCGCTAAGCTTTGCCTGTCTGCACATTTCAGCAAAATCCTGCTTACTGAAATAGCGAATGGCCTCCGATGTAATTTCCTTCACATCTTTGCTGGGTAGCGATTTACTCAGTCCGGCCTCTCCATAGGCGTCACTCTGGATCGTTTCAATGGGACTGTTTCGAATGGCGACGACCACAAAACAGCGAATATCGATTTTTGCCCGAGGTTCATAAAAGCTGCCTTCTTCCAGGCCAAGCAGTAAAACGGTATTTTTGAAAACCCGATCATCCCAATGGCGCAGAAGAGAGGTCATCTGTGTATGAATGATACCAATGGTACGTAGCAGAAAGTGTTCCGAAACACCATAGCCGCGCAGCCTGGGTGCGAGGATACTATTCAGATAATGGGAAACTGCGTCCACAACATACACATCCTCTCTGGAAAGGTATTCCTATTGTGGCATAGTTTCCGACAAATTTCAACTAAAAGCCCCAGTACATATATACATTCTTTGGCCGGAGGTCTTCTTCAGCCACTTGGACATCTTTATTTCCAAGGATTTCTTGCACACCCTCCCGTACAAAGCACACCTCCATGCATGGTATATGTGCTTGCTGCGACAAGGGAAATAAATCCTTGCTTTCTACAAGAACAAGCCCAAGATCATCGGCCTGCGCGCGTTGCAAAAAACGAAGCAAGACCTGATCCGGATCTTCCAAGTTGAACTCGCCCACATGGAAAAAGCAATGCTCAATTGTCCGACCGGAGCTCGCTGCATTCTGAGCAAGTATATCATGTTGTCTTTGCAGTTCCCGCTGTATCTCCGCTTCAGGTATACTTTCGGAAACATGACAGAAGAGTGAAGCAATCAATTCCATACGCAATACTCCTTTCCGCATTATTCTATTGCTATTGTAGAGCGCAGTTTGTCGAATTATTTTATGCTGTCAAAAGTGAGCGAATGTATGTATAACAAGCCATAAGTACTCTTTCTGAAAATCCCGGTTTCGGCATTCCTAATTCAGGCTGTCTGCAAACAACAGCCAGCATAAATGTATCTGCAAACAGTTCCCGAAGCTGCGCTGTGGTCAGCTTCCTGCAATCTATGCCCAGTCCCAGCAAATGTTCCTTGAAAGAGTCAGGAACATCAGTCAGTGTCCCGGTCGCCTTGATGTGGAGCAAATGACCCAATTCGTGCAGCAGTACATGGATAGGGTTTACCTCCTCACTTTGCATTCGGTACATACAGATACAACTCTGCATTCCTCCCGCTGTAAACATAGCAAAGGTTTCGCCATTCAAGCACTCGTGTTGGGCATCAATCAGTAAAATGTCGACCGGATGCTTGTCCAGTACTTTTTGAGAATAGGAAAACAGGGCGTCCACCATCTGAACCGCCGTTGCCACGCCTTCTTCCGTGAGTATCGGTGTATCCGCATACCAGAATCTACTGGCATATTGGTGCAGGCCGTCTATGCAACGGTCAATCCCGAGTTCCTTGTTACAGGCTATAAACCATTGGGCGTATCTTATGACGGCATCGTCCTGGTAGACTGCATAGCTTTTGGTTGCCGAACACGAGGGCGACATAGATGAAATACGGTTGGCAAAATCCACCGCAGCCAGCTCGTTCCCTTCGTCCAATTCTGTAATTACGTTTTCCGTTTCTTCGAAAAGATTCATGATATCAAACGCCATGGTGTTCTCCTTTCTTTTGTCAAAGTAACATCTGCGAGATGACGCGAGCATTTTGCTCCTTGGCGGCATACTCCAGATGCGAATATAAATCCGCCGTAGTTGACAGGCTGCTGTGCCCCAACCACTGCTGTACCTCTATCAGCGGCACACGGGCAGAGATCAGCAAATTGGCACAGCTATGCCGCAAATCATGAAATCGAATCCTGCGCAAGTTGTTCTTTGCGAGAATTGTTTTGAAATGCTCAGATAGATAGTCGGGTGTAAACAACTGCCCCGTCCCATTCACACAGATGTATTCCTCATTAGGCGGAGGCTGTGTCCCATAACGCTGGATCGCGGCATTCTGGAGCATAGCTGCAACCTGTGGCATAAGCGGCAATGTTCGAAAGCTGGACTTGCGCTTTAATTTGTCCTTCGCGATCAGCTGCCGCTTCCCATTAACTGCGGTCGATGTTACGGAATGTGAAATGGTAATTGTGGCTCGCTCATAATCAATAGCACCCCATCGCAGCCCCAAAACTTCGCTGCGCCGCAGTCCATACAGAACGGCCAACGTAATGGGAAGTTCAAGTGGATCATCATGAAGCGCATTGAGTAATTTTCTGCATTCCTCCGGAGAATAGCAATCCGCAGCAGACTGCTCCTTTTTAGGTCGTGGAATAAAGTCTGTCGGGTCATTCTGAATGAAACCCCGCATGCTTGCCTCCTTCAAGGCCTTGCGGAGAAGCACATGATAGTGCAAGACTGTATTTCCCGTAAGGCCTTTGGCATATAGCGAATTGTAGTAATCCAGAATATCTGCCGGTTTCAGATCTAAAAGCAAAATATTCCGTTCTTTGAAGTAAGGGGCAATTCTGTTATTAATGCAGTTCTGGTATTCTTCGTAGGTGCCAAATGAAACTTTTCCACGACAACTCTTGACCCAGGTCGTGAGGTAGTGGCTGACGAGAACATCGCTGCTGCGCTTTTGTATTTCGGCGAAATCCGTATATTCCCGTCGAGCGGCAAGGAGCATTGCTTCTGCTTTCTTTTTATTTCCCTCCACCCGAAGGTGGGTTGAAATCCACTTCTGCTTTAACCGGCCCGTCTCATCCCTCACCATAAGAATCAAGTACCAATACCCATTTTTCTTTGTCATGTGCCCTGCGACCATATCAGCGCCTCCCGTTTTTGCTTTCATTTTACATAAAGGAGGCCTGCAATTCTCGTTTGAGCCACAGCAAATCTATTTTCTACAGATTTATGCGAGTGGGCATGAACGGCTTGACTCGAAATCGTGTCGGTCGCTTTCCGGGGTGACCTCGCAAACCCTTGATACTTCTGGCTTCTTCCGCTTTTCTACACTTTTTCAAAACTGAATATCTACGGTTTTTCTACGCTTTGTCTACGATTTCTACACTTGGTTCTCAATCAGCCGGAAACCCGCAAAGCCTTGAAAATACAGCATGGAGATGTATCGAAGTGGTCGTAACGAGGCTGACTCGAAATCAGTTTGGGATATCTGTGCATGGGTTCGAATTGAAGAATAACCATCTAAATTAAAACGGCCCGGAGAGTTGCCTCTCAGGGCTCATTTTTATATAAGCAATACGCTCCATCACTCAATCATGTCACCAAAAATGATTGATGAACTGAGCGATGTGTGGTATAATACGGTCGAATGAATCTTTTGCATGAGGTGGTTCTATGAGGAATAAGAAACCTCCTTTTGAAATTACAAATACGATGATCCATGAGATTGCGGAAATCGCCGAACTGGTGGGCAAGCTGACTTCCACCAATCAGCTGTCTGCGAACCCAACTTTACGGCGGACAAACCGTATCCGGACGATCCACGGCTCTCTGGCCATTGAACAGAACACTTTGAGTTTAGAACAGGTCACCGCAGTTCTGAACGGCAAGCAGGTTCTGGCTCCGCCCAAAGATATTGCCGAGGTTAAAAATGCCTATGAGATCTATGAGCGATTGGAGGAGCTTGACCCCTACTCTGTAGATGACCTGCTGACCGCTCACGGAATCATGACCCGGGGGCTGGTGGATGAGTCCGGGGTGTTCCGCTCCAAGCCCGTCGGCGTCGTTGACCAGGAAGGGCATGTCCTACATTTTGGCACGCTGCCGCAGTATGTTCCCAATTTAGTCATGGAACTGCTGGACTGGGCTAAGAACAGCGATATACACATGTTGATCCGCAGTTGCGTGTTCCACTACGAGCTGGAACTGATCCATCCCTTCGCTGACGGTAATGGTCGTATCGGACGTCTGTGGCACACGCTGTTGCTCTCCAAGTGGAATCCTGCCTTTGCCTGGTTGCCGGTGGAGTCCATGATCCATGCCCGCCAGCAGGAGTATTACGAGGCCATCAATGCCTCCAACAATGCAGGAGAGTCTACGGTGTTTATCGAGTTCATGCTCTCAGCTATCAAAGCATCGCTCATGGATGCCATTAATACGAGTGATGAAATGGGCGATGGAGCGATGGATAAGGCGACGGTTCGCTGGAGGCAGATTGAGAAGTTCCTGGAAACGCATGAGTTTATTATGAACGCAGATGTCCGTGCGCTGTGCGGCGTTTCGGCCGCAACGGCAAATCGGGTTCTTGCAGGATTGACAGCCGAGAGAAAACTCGTGAAATACAGCAGAAATGGACATTGGGCATATAAATTGGTTTATTAGGCTGGAATTAATGGTAGGAACTACTTTTTAGTAGGAGGAGGTTAATATGCGACAAAACAACATTACAAAGTGGAAATATGACTCTTCTTTGCATTGCCTTTTTTTTGCACAGCGATTAGACGAACTTCTTTTTCACCATACAACAGACACATATCGCTATCCTTCCTTATCATTACGGGGTTTAGCTGCCGAGTATTGTAGCGTGTATAGTGATGTTAGAACTGGTACCGTAAATAAAAAGAATTTAGAGCATATTATAGAAGAATTATCTGGTAGACTTGACCATGATGATATTGCCAAGAATATATTAACGGAAGAATTTTCTTCCCGATTTATCAAAAGCCATAAATCGTGGGACATAAAAACGCAATTTGAAAATGTGCAATATATTGGGCGGAAACTAAGTAATAAGACCTACTATAACCATATCGTTGAAAGCCTTAAACATCTAATCAATGAAAATAAACAAAAATGCGAAATTGATGTAAAGGCCTCTGCATTTGTGAGAGAACTTTTAGACTGCGGCTATAACGAAAACTATGTGTTTCAAATGCTTCATGAAGTGTTCTTCCACAAGGAAGTTTCCTCGCTCGAAAGTCTTGATGACTTTTTTTCCCGATTTGATTTTTCTGAAAAAAGTTACGACGTATTCATAGGATATTCTAAAGATATATCCTCACTGTTGCCTTTGTACGAAAAGATGGAGGTTTCAGATTTAAATGTCTCCATTGTTGATCCAACTTCTGTTCCAATTGGAGTCAAGACCAAGCGTCAAAAGACCATTCTCAAGTTTGAGTGCATAAAGAGCTATGATATGTACTCGGCATTTGAAATTGCAGATGCAATTTCTTCATGTGTTGCTAATTCCTATGCATTCTTTAGACATGACCCAAATCAAATGCGTACTTACAGACAAGTTATTGATGCGCAAAATCAAATCACAACTATTTCCCCCAAAAAACTCCTAAAAAATCGTGTTTCTACATTATCTCGTGAATCCTCAACAAAAAATGCAGAATCACTCATAAAAGTTCTCTTTAAAAATCTCGAAAACTTATCAAGTTTTTCAGGAATTACAAGAATTCACAATTCAGCAATATTATCCGAAAATACAAGTGATTCACTGCTATCACTCTGGTCTATTCTCGAATCTATAGTTGATAAGGATAATGATACAGATGAGAAACAAATAGATAAAGGAAACGAGGATAAAAAAGATCGTAGCAAGATAGGTAATGTCATTTCTTATACTATTCCATATCTAAAGAGTACCCATATTCAAAAACTTGTTCAAACCTGTATGACGGATATTATTCGATGGGATATAGATTTTTTCAATAACCACATCGCAAATAATGGTTTTGGTTCAAATGATTTAGAACACACATTTGCGTTCTTAGCATTTAAGTCTACACAACCAGATCGCGATTGTCTATTTGCAAGTACAGAAACTTATCCGCTCTTGCGGTATCGTGTTTGTACTTTATCTGATTCACTACAAAATAGCAAAGAAATTAAATCCTTAATAAAAGTACATACTCAACGCGTTACATGGCATTTACATCGAATTTATCGTGCTCGCAATTATATTATCCATGATGCCAACTCAAATAATCGGTTAAATGAAGGACTTGTGATTAATCTACACTCTTATGTAGATACTCTTTTCTCGGAGGTAATTACACATATTTCAATTTCGCCATATAATGATTCGATATATGATGCAATTACAAATCATAAGTTGTCAGTATTGATTATGGATGAAAAGTTAGAAAATCGAAAGAATGAAGAAATCACAGTTGATAATGCTCTACAATATTTGTATTACGACTTTGAACGATAAATTGTTCTCTTTTGGTCTCAAGTTGATATCTAATGTCAGTAGGGCAAGTATCTCAAACATTTGATGAATGGCCGCTTACCTTAATTTTTTGCCACCGCTTACAATAACGGCGGCGCTACCCTAACATGCCCGATGCCCGGAAAACCCTTGATTTTCAAGGCTTTCCGGGCATCACTTACATTAGTTCCGGCGGGATACATAGCGCCGCAGCTATTGTAAGGTGCCTCCCGCCTCAGGCTTTGGCGCAGAAGGCTGATCGCGGCTTGCCGCATTTGTGGTTTCTTTCGTTATATGCGGCTGCGCAAAGCGAAGCTGAATGAGGACTTCTCTATTTTCCGTCAACTCGATCCGCTGAATCAAACTCACCAGCAGCTCCCGGCTGGCGCAGGCAGTATCCCTGTATCGCTGTGTCAACTCCAGCGCCCTGTCCCTTTGATTGATGGGATATTTCTGCCACTGCTCCAACTCTTGAAGTCGTTCCTCCAGCCGTCCCCGTTGGTCCTTCAACCGGATAAAGATTCGCTGAAAGTCCGCCTCCGGCAGAAGTCCCGAGAGGCGGTCCGTATACATCCGGTCGATATTTTTCGTCAGGCTTTCTATTTTTTCTTGCAGCGCATCCATTTTAGCAGAGCATCTGCTCTGCCTGGATGTCTCCCAAACCGCCTCCTGCGCCATAGGCAATAGCACTTGACCATCCAAGAAATCTTTGCAAACCTCCTGCATCCTTGAAATCACCGCATCTGTCACTGTCTTTTCCTTGATATAATGTGTGGCGCAGGCGCCGTTCCTGGTAAATCGCTGATAAGTGCGGCAAACGAAGTACAGCACATCCTCCCCCTTGGCGTTAGGCCGGTTCAGCACGGCCAGCGGGTAGCCGCACTCATGGCAGAATATCAAGCCCTTCAGCAGAAAATCATAGGTGCGGCAACGGGTGTGCCTGCGGCTGCTGACCAGCAGCCCCACCTTGCGGAAGGTCTCCTCGTCAATAAGCGGTGCGTGGGTATGGGGCACCACGATCCAGTTTTCCCGATCCTGGTGGAGGCATTTTTTCGATTTATAGCTGATCTTCACCTGCCGCCCCTGCACCATACTGCCGATATAGGTTTCATTGCGCAGCATTTCAGAAATGCGCTCGCCGCTCCATAATCCCTCGTAGGGGCCTTTGCACCCTGCAACCCGACCACAGTAGACAGAGGGCGCAGCCACGCCTTCCTCATTCAAGGCCGCAGCGATCTTTCGGCAGCTAATGCCCTCCAGCGCCATGGAAAAAATCCGCCGCACCGTGGATGCGGCCTCCTCGTCGATGACGATCCGATTCTTCTCCGTGGGGTGCATTTTGTATCCGTAAACCGGCTTCCCTCCGATAAACTGTCCCTTGCGCTGCTTATCCCGTTTGACGGACTTTATTTTTTTTGAAATATCCTTGGCGTACATGTCGTTCATGATAGCCCTGAAGGGTGTAATATCATTGGCGCTGGATTCAACACCCGTGTCAATTCCGTCCAAAAGCGAGATGTATCGCACACGATGCTCCGGGAAATATCTCTCCATGTAATGGCCGGTCATAATGTAGTCGCGCCCCAGCCGGGAGAGATCTTTGGTGATGACCATGTTAACCTTTTTGGCCTCGATGTCATCGATCATGCGCCGAAAATCCGGACGGTCGAAGCATGTGCCGCTCCAACCGTCGTCGATGTAAGTGTCATAGACCTGCAAATGATGCTTTCTCACAAATTCCTCCAGCAGGGACCGCTGATTGGTCACGCTTTGAGACGGTCCCTCGCTTTCATCCTCCTTGGACAGCCGGATATACAGCGCTGCGCGGTAACTTGCGGAGCTGCTTATTTCCTGAAACATGCATTCTCCCCCAGGTCAGGTCCCCGCTCTGCCTCATCCGGCTTTTGTGCCTGCCCATATGGCGGCAGCTCCTTTTTCAGATAGATCCGAAAGGATTCCCTGACCAGCTCCTCCAGCGCCGGGCCGGTATCCGAGTAGCTGCAATGAACCAGAATACTTTTATTTTTCATATGCCACCTCCCGAATCCTATGGTATGATCGAGAGATTGTCCACTTGCCCAAAAAAGCATCCGCATGGAGTTCCATGCGGATGCTTTCTGCTGCAGCCTGTTGCTGCACTGTTTTGTTTAATTGTCGGCCTTGTTTTTCCGCTTACGGCTCACAAACAGGAACACGATCACGGCCAGGCTGGCCACCATCACGATCACCCACAGGGCCGCATTGAAGGTATCACCCGTGGGAGGCGGGGTGGGATCACTGGGCTCTACCGGAAGCTCGTCGACCTTGAACTGCCAATCCAAATAACCCACGGAAGCCTGGAAATCATTCTCCATGGTGATGGGCACATTCAGCGTCACGTCCAGGTCGATCTTGCCGCCGGAATAGATGGTACCCAGGCAGACCCAATCGGTCAGCTGCGCGGTCTCATGGGCGGGAGCGGCAAACAGCTTTGAGTTACCGTCCAGCTTCACGGTCAGGTTCATCTGAGACAGGAACTCCTCCGAGCCCTCCACCGCGCCCAAAGCGCGCATATAAACCTTGATCTTGACGTTCTTTTCCACCTTGTTGTCAATGGTGACCTTCTGGGTGATGGAGTCACCGGGCATGACATTCTTAAAATCCGTAAACAGGTCGGTGGGAGAATACTCGCTGCCGGGGGCAAAGATGAACTCCCGGGCGCTGCCGTCATAGGTGACCCGCCCGTCAGCAAAAGCGGTGACGGAGAGTGTCAGCAACATAACCGCCATCAGAACGATGCAAGACAGCTTTTTCATTGTCTTTTTCATCCTCCCATCACCTCACTTCCGTTAGCACTTGTGATTATACCGTTCTCCACGGTCACATGCCACATGCTCTGCACCACCGAATCCGGTGCAGACTGAATAGCGGAGGCCACGATCTCTACGGAAAGATGATACCCATCCGGAACAGATGCGTTATTCTGCAGCTTACATTCCTCAATCAGCACTCCTGTGCTGCCCTGGGGACCCACAGGCAGCTGGTAGTAATAGTAGCCGTCATCGCCCTGGATCCATTTGGTATTTTTCGCAAATGTAATGCTGTAATCCGTATCTTTCACCGGAACTTTAGCCGATACCGTCTGATTGGCCGCATCCTGGTTGCTCATCCAGGTGACGTTGATCGCAGCGCGGATAAAGGCGGTGGTATCGCCGGTATTTTGGACAGCCACATTGCTCTTGACATTATTCTTGAATGTCTCCGTCACTTCACAGGTGACCTTAGAGGGGGTGAAGGTATTTTCTTTACTGTCCGTGCGGGTGGAGAGGAACGCCACGGTTCCGCCGACAGCCACACCCAGCACCAGAAGCAGGGAAACCAGCAAGGTGGCCAGGCGCTTCGGACGGCGCAGCTGCTTATGCTCGCTCTGCAGATACTTTCCATCGTATTGTTCATTCTTCATCATGCTGTTCTCCCTCCCTTACTTGTTTTTAGAATCAAAGTGGTTGACGCTGTAGTTGTCGCCGTCGAGCCACTGGGTCTGTGTGCGGTTGTTCTGATACTGCACCGTCAGGCCGCCAGCGCCCACAGTTACCGTTCTCTCCCCGCCGTTCTGAGGGGTATACCGCCAGGACCAGCCGGTTTCCTCGGTGATGATATAATCACCCACCGGGAGATCTGTCACTGTGGTCTTGCCGTTGCCGTGGATCGTAACAGTCAAGTCAACATCCTTTGTATTGGGATCTTTGGGGCTGCCCTTCACATGGAACAGGAAAGTCTGATTTTCGTCAATCTCCTGCCACCCCTGCTTCTCGAGGGTGAGAGTGGTCAGTGTAGGATCATAGATGAAGATGATCTTATTCTCTTCCTCATTGGTGGACAGTTCCTTCATGATGCTGAACTGCCGGGGCGCATAGTTGGGAATGGGCACATACTGCTCATTCACGATGGACTTCTCTGTTGTCTTGGTGACCGGGTCGATCAGGTTTTTCCTATTTGCATCCTGATAGTACACCGTGTATTGTACAGAAGTCGCTTCGGTGTAGTAGAAGATGATCTCCTGATTGAGCTGATGGATAATCTCGCTGGTGCTGGTGTTGGTGGGATAGTACTTATTTTGCATGCCGGAATCCACCAAATCCAGGTCCTTACCCATCTTGGCCTTTTCCGTCACTGTCGTGCCGATCATCACGAACTTGGTGCTGTCGCTTGCCAGCCTCTCTTTCGTTCCAGCCTTATAGTAGTGGACCGTGTAGGTTACAGCCTTCGGCTCGGAGAACTTGGGATAGAGGTTATAGTTCTTGGTGATGGGCATGGTGAAGGAGAAGGGCTTCTCCACGCCGCCCTCCTGGTAGAACCAGCCGATGAACACATGGCCGTCCTTTTTGGGGTCCGCAGGCGCAGTGGCCAGGGTGTATTTCACGATGTTCTCCTGCACGCCTTTGTAGCCGTCGTAGGTGTATAGCGTCTGCATGTACTCGTCCGTAAAGGTTCTCACCGTGAACAGACCGTTAACCCACTTGGCGTACAGGGCGATGTCATGGGAGGGCATTACATGCGCGGACAGGTCAAAGGGCTCTCCGGTACACTCCGGGTTTAGATACCAGCCCACGAAAACCGCATTGGGCTCGACGGTATCCGGCTTGGCGATCGGTGTGTAGTTGTATTGACTGAGTGAATCCTGGTATTTTACGCTATTGGTTTTTTCCGGATCATTTCTGGATGCAGAATAGAACTCGAGGTTGTAGCTGTTTCTCGTGTAGTAGAACTTAGCGTCTTTACAGCTGTCACCCTCCTTAGCACTTATACTTCTGTTAATGGTAAAGCCCTCAAATTCGTAATAATCCTCTTTTTCACTTACAGTAAAATATCTGTTCTGAGAATTGAACGTAAGTGAAAATACAAGCTGAGGAACACCATTCAAATCATCACAATAGTAACGCATTTGATTTGTAAGTCCACCACTTGTGCGATAAAGGTAATAAGTGGCATTCTCAGACGGCATTATTTCAAAATGACTCGTGTACTTCATCGTACCTTGCGAATAACTGGATTCGCTCCACAAAACACCGTTATTGGAGTTTGTCTTGATCTGGTTGTACTTATCGAGGATATTAGCGCCCCATCGCGCAGAGATGTATTCTGTTTTCTTAGTTCCGCCATAATCGTCCCAATCACCCTGGGTGCGGTAATTAAACGTCAACGTAAAGGTAGTCCGGTCGAAGTACACATTCAGCACGGTGCTGCCGTTGGCGTCCACGGTCACGGTCTCGGTTTTTTCCGTGTTCAGGACCCACAGCTTGCTGTCCGGCCGGATATCACGCATGTACCTCTTGGGCGTTTCGCTCTCGCCGCAAATCAACGTGCCGCAATCGGGGCCATGCGTATGCTCCTCCTTACCGCAGGCATAGCAGACATCCGTATGAGTATGCGTGCAGGAGAGTTTTGCTTTATACGCCCAGAATTGGTCTTTATCATTATCCCAGTTCCAGCTATGATCATGTGCATTCACCTTACTGCTCTGCTTTACTGCTGCACCATCAACTGCACTACTGTTGGAAAGGTACCATATCCCATCAAAATATAAATAATACTTATCATATCCTGTTGTCGTTGTGGCACCATCACACTTTACTCGATAGATATACCCATTTTGAAGGGTACCATTAAACAGATTCTTAAATTGTTGAATGTTTTCGGTTGCAGAATCTGTTTTCCCATCAACAGGCTCTTCCTGCTTAGTCCCGCCGTAGCAGGCCGCTGTGTGCGTGTGCCCGCAGGTCAAGCAATCCGCAGTATGCGTATGCGCCTCCTTATCGCAGGTCAAATCCCAGCAGTCATCGGTATGTACATGGCTGATGAGGGTATCCTCGTTCCAGGTGACCTGGTTGCCCACGTTGCCCCAGGCTTCGTAAGACCCCAGGTAGGAGTACTCGTTGTCATTGGCATTCTGCCCCCAGAGTACAATGGAGTAGTCGGCCTGGCCCTTTTCAGCCACCCACTGGGCCGTGTAGGTCACATTTTCTGTGATCTCCACTTTCCCGTTCAGGGCTTCGGCATCCGCATTTGATACATCCTTCCAGCCCATGAAGGTATATCCCGCACGGGTGGGTTTCTGGATGCCCGATACATTAAATTTCGTGCCGTACTTGGCGTAGATGGGCTCCGGGCCGTTGATACCGCCGCTGACGTCAAAGGTCACGGTGTAATACTCCCGGTCGTAGTAAATTTCTACCACCGTTGTGCCGTCGGCCGCAACGGTTGTCTGCGGAACACCCAGGCAAACAAAGCCGGGCTTGCTATCGGCCACCGCATTGGTATAGGCGTCGATGTCGCCGGTCAGCTCGACTTCACGGCCAAAGGTATACTCGTCGTTTTCCAGATTCTGATAGTAGTGCTTGACGGTGTATTGGGCCTGACCGGCAACATAATAAAGGTTGACCGTGATGTCCTCGTTCACGGCAGAAAGATCAAAGCCCAAGCTATACTTATTGGTCACGGTATTTTTCTCCAGCTTAATCCCACTGCCCAGGCCCACTGCCTGGTCATTAGGAATACTGTAGTTGAACAGATACGGGACCTCTATGGTCTTTTGGAAGGCTGCGCCCTTGGCGATCTGGGCTGTGTAGGGCTGCGCCACCATGGCCGAGTTGGATTTATATACATAGTTCACGGTGACGGTGACGGTATCCCCGTCTGCCGCTTCCGCGATCAGGGCAAGCCCGCCCAGCTGGGCCGAAGAAAAGAGCGTGGCAAGGCAGAGCAGCAGCACAATCCCCTTGGTAAGGCCGCTGCGCAGCTTCATTGCCTGGCGCTTCAGATATTGCAGCATTTCTCATTTCCTCCCTTCTCAGGCTTCCGGCCAGCCGGCGGCATCCAGGGCCGTGGTGCCGTTGTGCGCGGTCTGCGTGGCGAAGGCGTTCACCTGCAGAATGGCACGGCTCTCCTGGTACATATTGCTCATGGTCTCGGCAAAGTGTACCGCAGTGAACAGCGGCTCCGTGGTCTGCCCCGGCTCCAGGGCGGCGTTATAATAGTAATAGCCGTCCTTTTCCGTCCAGCTCTCCGTGTTCAGGTCGCAGGTGACCAGGGAAAGGTCCGCCTCCCCCTCCACGCCCCGGGCCAGCTCAATGGCCTTGTCCAGGGAGACACGCACCCAGGCGGGCTGGCCGCCGGTGTTGGTCACCGTGACGATCTTGGAGACATCGCTGCCGGGCATAACGCCCAGCTGGTCCTCAAAGGGCACGGTCTTTTCCCCGTCCGGGGTGAGCATCCGCTCCTCCAAGGCGATCTTGATATCGCCGGTGGTGATGACGTTCCGGGCGGTGCCCTGGGCCGTGAAATAGGCCAGGGTGCCGTAGACCGACAGCGCCGCCAGGATCAGCACCACGGACAGCGCCACAAGCTTGGTTTTCAGTCTTCTTTTCTTCATAATTACACTCCTCATTCTCCAGTATTGAGGTCATAGGAGAATATCCGGCGCACTGCGCCGGGTACTCTCCTATGACCTGCGCCCCGCAGGGCGCAGGTCAGGTTGGCTTGTGAATCGGCCCATTTTGTCATTCCGAGGAGCGGAGCGACGTGGGAATCCGTAAATCCAACTCCCCTCGGCGGAATGCCGGGGAAGAATGCGCCATGCAGCGTTTAGGAAACGGATTGCCACACCAGTCTGCGGACTGGCTCGCAATGACAGGCCTTTCGGTGGCCAGGGCCTGCGCCCCGCAGGGCGCAGGTCGGGTTATGTAGGGTTACAGATATGCGATGGGGTAAATCAAACCATACCGCAGGTGGTAAACCATGCAGCGATCTCCTCAACGGTCATAGCCTGAACAGCCGTGAAGGAAGGCTTGGCGCCCTGTGCCTGAACGGCCTGAGCGGTAACAGTAATAGGCAGAGTAGTCTCATTACCGGTAAGGCCGGTGGGCATCACGATCTGATCAAACAGAGCATCAGTGGTTTCGTTGATTGCAAGAACCTTGGTGTAGTAGAAATAACCATCGGTGTGCAGCACCCAGTTTTCACCAAGCTTGCCGGCAACATAATCGGTACGATAGGTAATATCGCCCTTGTCGCCGAACTGCATCAGGTTTGCAACACTAATGCGGACGAAGCAGGGGTTCTTACCAACGTTGGTGACAGTGGGATCCTTGGCAAGGGGCTCACCGGGGTATACTTCGGGAGCATCCTCTTTGCCGCTGCCTTCCCAGTTGGGCTCAGTCAGGGTAATGTCAACATTACCAACGGTGAAGGTGTTGTCCTTAGCATCGGTATCCGTGAAATACGCCACGGTGGCGCCGGCGACGGCCATAACGACCAGCACGGCCGCCAGGCACAGGGATACGATCTTCTTCTTAGTCATGACTCTTTTTTCCTTTCATTTATGTAATAAAATAAACTGGGGAAACGGGAGGAGATTAGAGCGTAGAAGCGGCAGCCCAAGCATCAACTGCGGTAAAGTCCTCTGTAGCACTCTTATGCAGCTGAGTTGCATAAGCGGTGATGGTCAGAGTGGGATAATTCGCAGTGTTCAGGCCTTCCATCATCACCTCAGTAACATCACTCTTAACGGTGACCTGGTCATTCCGCAGAACGCTGAAAGCTGTGTCAAAGTCAGCAGTAGTAACCTTGCGTGCATAGACATTGGTCTCTCCGGTAACAAGCTCCCAACCATTGGCCGGTGCATACGTCAGATACTGGTCAAAATTAGCGGACTTCTCGATTTTCACGAACAGCCAGCACTCCTCGCTGCCAGCGAGAACCTTAGCCGCCGGGTCTTTCTCGATAGTATAACCGGGAACCATCTTATACTGGGCACCAGTGTTTTCCTTCAGCTCGATCTTAATGTTGCTGGGAGCGAAGGTGTTTGTCACCACGTCAGACTTCGCCGTCAGCCAAGCCAGGGTCCCTCCGATGGCGCAGCAGAGCACCAGAACCACTGCCACGATTGAAAGAACTTTCTTCTTCATGTTTTTTCTTTCCTTTCCTGAATTAATTTTGGGGTTTATTTTATTTCAACAGGCGCCGGGGCCCCTCGTCCCCTTTGCCTGTCGGAATCGAAGTCAGGGGGTGTGTCTTATTTCTGCTGCGCAGCAAAGGCAGCCCAAGCGGCGTCAGCATTCTTGAAGCCGTCCGCCTGGATGGCCTCTGCCACGACGTTGATCTGGAAATCCTTCAGCTTGGCAAGCTGATCGCCGGTCACCCACGTGGGAACCTTGATGCTGTCAAACAGGGTGGGCAGCCCTACATTCCCATCGGGAGCAGCAACGGTCCCATTGTAATAGAAGTAGTAGGTCAGAGTGTTGTCAGTACCCTTAACGAAATACTTGCTGTTGGCCAGCATGTCCTCGGTATCCACCATGTTGTCGGGAATGATGCCGTCCCACTTGGCCGCATTGGCTTTCACGAAGTTGACCATGCGAATCAGGGGGAAAGCGTTCTCAACGCCTGTGACTTCGCCCTCGAACTCCGGATCCGTGCAGAGAGCGATGATCTTGTCGGCATTGTTGAAGGTGACCTTCATGCGGACATAGGACGCCACGCTGGGTGTCAGCACCGTGACGGTAGGATCCTTCACATAGGTGTGGCCGGGCAGCAGCTTGTACTCGTTCCGAGTGACGCGGTCAGCCAGGGTATCATCCTGGTTCTTCACCAAATTGCCCTTTTCATCCACCTTGGCCTCGTCCAGCTTGATGGTAACGTTACCGACAGTAAAGGTGTTCTTGACATCCTTGCTGTCCGTCAAATACGCCATGGTGCCCAGCACGGAAGCGGCCACGAGCAACACCGCGCACAGAGACATCAGCAGTGCCTTTGTCTTTGTTTTTGCTTTCATCACAAAAACCTCCTGATAAAGAATAATATATATGGGAGCCTTGCGGCGTTACCCCCTCAGTTATGGGCCGTGGGATCCTCCCCGGCGCCCTTGCCCTTGCCCTTTTTGCCGCTGTCATCCAGCAGGTCGGGCAAAAACACCAGCAGCACCAGCACCACGGCAAAGCCGATGGCAAAATACAGCCCCGGCGGGTTCTGCACGAAGTTGGCGAAATACCCCAGATAGGGAACGGAAAACACAGGCTTGCCAATGACGTTTTTATAATGCACGGGCGTACCGTCCGGGGCGTCGTTGGCGTCCCCCTGGGTGCGGAAGCGGAGGACGGAGCTGTCCTCCTCGTCGGGCAGGATCTCAATGATCCGGTGGGTGGCCACGGTATCCTCATTGAGCATGAAGGTGATGGGATCCCCCACCCGGAGGTCCTGCGGGTCCACGCTCTTGACATAGAGCAGGGAGCCGGTGGGATAAGTAGGCTCCATGGAGCCGGAAAGGACGACATATGTATTCAGCCCCACCAGCCGGACACCCACCAGGGCCACGGCCAGCAGCACCACCAGCACCGTGCTGACTACATTCCAAACCTTTTTAAACGTATGAATCATTATAATATGTACTCCCGGGGATTATTCTGCGTTGGCCGGACGGAGCAGCCGTAAAAACCGCAAAAAGCTTATCTCCTGTGTGATAAGCCCAATACGCAATTCAATGTCAAGACAAAGTATAGCAAAATGTATATCAAAATGCAATAGCTAAAAACGAAATTTTGAATAAAAATTTGAAAGAATTTTCCTTTACAGCAAAAAAGGCAATATTTTGACAAATATTGCAAGATACTGGAATTTTTTGTAGTCAAAATAGGGGCAGGCAAAATTTGTTATCGGTCGATCGTTTTTTGCAGCAGAAACGATTTTCAGCTTCAAACCGACTCTCTCCGGGCGCTTACAGTAAGCGCGGCGGGATACATAGCTGCGGCTGATGCCGAAGGCCGCAGCCACCTGGCGCTGGGTTTGCGGCAGGCGGCCGGATAGTCCGTACCGGCGGCGGATCACCTCCGCCTCCCGGTCCGTAAGGCAGCGGCCCACCAGCTCCCGGATGCGCAGGCGCTCCTCCCGGTCGGCCATATCCGAGAGCATGGTGTCGTCGCAGCCCACCACATCCATGAGGCTGAGGGCGCCCCCGGCGGCGTCAGGCTCGATGGTATCAGACAGGGACACCTCCCCCTGCAGCTTTTTGCGGCTGCGGAAATACATGAGCACCTCATTCTCCACGCAGCGGGAGGCGTAGGTGGCCAGGCGGATCTTCCGCTCCGGGCGGAAGGTATCCACTGCCTTGATAAGCCCGATGGTGCCGATGGAAATCAGATCCTCCTGCTCCGCCGCCTGGGTGTAGTATTTTTTAATAATGTGCGCCACCAGGCGCAGATTATGCTCCACCAGGATGTTCCGGGCCTCCAGATCCCCGGCCAGGCTGCGCTCTAAGTACATTCGCTCCTCTCCGGCGCTCAGCGGCTTGGGAAAGGACCCGGTATCCCCCGTAAGGCGCAGAGTCAGGAACAGGCTGTTAGCCAGCAGAAGCAGCGCTGCAGACAGCATATGCATCTCCCCTTTCCCTGCCATCCTATGCCCCCATGGGCAGTCCCTATACAGATAAAAAAGTACGCCCGGCGGCCCGGGCAAAAACCGCCTTTTGCCGCGGCATCCGGGCCCGTGGTAGATATTTTATCCGCCAGGCCCATTTAAGCGCTAAATTTTTTTGCCTTTTCTGTTGACATTTCTCTCTTATGCTGATAAAATATTTTTGCAAAAAACGGCAAATAAATAGATTTTTCAGTAAGCAGGTGATCGTATGCTGCACAAGGAATCCAAATCGGATAGAAACAAGCGCTTTGCGCGGATCTGGAGCCTGTCCCGCTCTGACGCGGGCAAAACCCAGGAGTTCATGGCCAACGGCCTGGGCGTCAGCAAAAAAACCATTCAAAACTGGGAAAAAGGCGCCAGCGCCCCGGATCTGTACGAGGGGTCGGAGTGGTTTCGCGTGTTGGGCACCAATCCCATGCCCTACTACCTGGCGTTTTTGTACCCCTGGCTGTTCGACGGCATCAAGCCCGAGGACGATGACCAGGAGATCGAGCAGGCCCTGCTGTTTTTGGTGAAGAACATGACCTCAGTAGAAAAGCGGGAAATGCTGTATCTCATGGCCGGCCGCCACGGCAGCCCCTGGTACTCCCTGCTGCAGATGTTCACCGCCCACTGCCACTGCTCCCTGCGCTCCCGGGTCACCGCCGCCCGTACTATTTTGGAGAATTACGAGATGGACATGGCCTGCGGCTCCCTGGTGTGCCAGGATAACGTGCAGCCGGATATGAAGATGCTGCACCACGCTGTGGAGGAGGGCAAGCTGTCCGTTTTCAACCAGCTCTCCGGCTATACCAATGTGGACTTTCCCACGGAGGATTGATCCATCCTTCTCCGTCCCTCTCCGCTCCGGCGGAGGGGGACGTTCTACTGTCGAAAATTCCTTTGGGTTTTTCCGACAAAAGCCCCGTAATCTGCTGCGGGCGGCAAACTCCGCGAGACTTTTTTCATGCATTAACTCCTCCTTCTGCCAAAGCGGAGGGAGCAGTTTTTTTACCGCCATCGAGCACGGCTCTTGTTATCAGCGGCCGGCTTTGGTATAATGGAAGCAGATTGAAAGGGGGCAGGGCCATGCGTTCATTGGCGGCTATCGCATTTTCCTTTGCGGCGGCCATCCTGTCCCTGTGTCTGCTGCCGGTGGGGCATTGGGTCTTTTGGGCGGCGGGTATTCTGGCAGCGGCCGGTGGAGTCGTCTTGCTGCTGCCCAGACTGCGGGCCCTCGGGCGGCTTCGGGTCTACCTGGCCCTCATCACCCTATCCCTGGCGGCGGGGCTGCTGTATGGCCGTGGCTGGAGCGCCCTGGTGGCGCAGCCTGTGCAGGATAAGTGCGGCAGCAGCCATCTGTTTTCCGCCACGGTGTGTGATTGGCCGGAACAGCGGGGTTCTGGCTGGCGGGTCACGGTGCGCCTGGCAGATGCCCGGGGCGCCAAGGCCGCGTGCTATCTCAGCGATGAAGCGGCCGCCCTTTTGGAGCCGGGGCAGACCCTTTTGGGAAGCGCCTACTGGCAGGATGCCTCCGTTATCAAGGGCACAGAACTGTCCACCTTCACCTCCCGGGGGATCTTTGTCCTGTTGTACTGTGAGGAGATGCCCACGGTGGCCCAAGGTCAGGCCGGCTCCCTGCGATATCTGCCCCAGCGGATGGAAAAGGCCTTCCGGGACAAAATCGCCCGGATATGGGAGCGTGACGGCACTGTGGCCGGTCTCCTGCAGGCGGAGCTTCTGGGAGAGCGCAGCGGCATCTCCGAAGAACTGTCTGTCCGCTTTTCCGAGGCGGGTGTGAGCCATCTGTTTGCCGTTTCCGGGCTGCACTGCGCCTTTTTGCTGACGCTGCTGAGTCTGCTTGTAGGGCATCGGCGCCGGCTTTTGGCGGCAGTGGGCACGGCAGTGCTGATATTTTATATGTTTATGGTGGGGCTGACGCCCTCGGTGGTTCGGGCGTGTATCATGCAGTTTTTCCTGCTGCTGGCGCCCCTGCTCAAGCGGGATGCCGACCCTATCACCTCCCTGGCGGCGGCTCTATGGCTCATTCTGCTGGTCAACCCCTATGCCGCAGCCAGCGTGAGCCTGCAGCTCAGCTTTGGCGCCATGCTGGGGCTGATCCTGGTCACGCCCCGGGTCTACGGATTCTTCCGGGCAAGGAAACAGCCCCGGGCAAGGCTTGCGGCCAAGGCATGCACTTTTTTGACCGGTACACTCTCCTCCACCCTGGGGGCTATGGTGTTCACCGTACCGCTGACGGCCTACTATTTCGGCGTATTTTCCGCAGTGTCGCCGCTGACAAGCTTGGTGTGTATCCCCTTGGCCTCCGGTAATTTCATGGCCGGCTTTTTGACGGTGCTGGCGGGCTTTGTTTGGCTGCCCGCCGCCCGAATTCTGGGATATGTCAGCTGGGCCCTGAGCAAGCTGTTTCTGCTGGCGGTGGACCTGGCCGTCTCTATTCCCCACCACGCGCTCTACACGGATACCAATCCATTCTTGGTTTGCTGGCTGGTGTTTGTATACGCTCTTTTCATTTTGTGCGTCCTGACCCGAGACCGGCCCCGGAAATATGCCCTGGCTGCCGTGCTGTCCCTCCTGGCCCTGGTGCTGTGCGTCAACCTGCGCGCAGCAGAGTTTCACAGCGGTAAGCTGACAGCGGTCGCCGTGGATGTGGGGCAAGGGGCCAGCACCCTACTGCTGTCCGGCGACGATGCTGTCTTGGTGGATTGCGGCAGCAGCAACCGCTACAAGCATCCGGCCCAACAGGTGCTCTCGCAGCTGGGCAGTATGGAGGTGCGCCGCCTGTCGGCGGTGGCCGTAACCCACTTCCATGCTGACCACACCAACGGCCTGGCGGAGCTGTTCAGCCGGGTGGAAATTGACCGGCTCTATCTGCCGCAAATAGAGGACGACTACGGCGTGCGGGATAAACTGGTGGCTCTGGCCCAGGAGCACGGCACTCAGGTGCTGTTCGTCACAGAAAAACAATCCATTCCCCTGGGGCAGTGCAGCCTCACGGTTTTCCCGCCCGTGGGCTCGGGCGATCCCAACGAGCAGGGACTGACATACCTGTGCAGCAGCGGCGATTTTGACCTGCTTATTACGGGCGATATGTCCGGGCAGACGGAGCTGGCGCTGATCGGGCAGTACGACCTGCCGGATCTGGAGGTCCTTATGGTGGGCCATCACGGATCCAAATACAGCTCCCAGCAGGATTTCCTGTCCGCCCTTACCCCGGAGGCGGCCATCATCAGCGTGGGAGACAACAGCTACGGTCACCCCACAGACGCAGCCATTTCCCGGCTGGAGGCCGTGGGCGCAGAGGTCTACCGCACCGACAACCAGGGCTGTATCACCGTGACCGTACACTATCACTAACGAGAGGAGCCACACGCTATGGCAGCGGAAAAGAGCAAAGCCTCAGGCAAAAACGCCGCATACGACCGCCTGCGCAAGGCCATAAAGGAAAAAGCGCCTGCCCGGGCCTATCTGTTTTACGGGGAGGAGAGCTACCTGCGCCAGACCTATGTCCAGCAGCTGCAGGAGCTTCTCATTCCCAAGGGCAGCGAGGATTTTAATCTCCACCGGCTCTCCGGCAGCCGTGTCACAACCCAGGATGTGGCCGACGCCGTGGAGTCCATGCCCATGATGGCGCCCAGCACCCTGGTAACAGTGACGGATTGGGATATTTTCAGGCTCGATGAAAGTCAGCGCAGCCAGCTCACGGAGCTTTTAGAGGATCTGCCGGACTACTGCACCGTGGTGTTTATCTATGACACAGTTCCCTACAAGCCGGACCGGAAAATGAAAAAGCTCACCGCCGCCATAGATAAAAATGTGGAGGTGGTGGAGTTCCAGGGGCAATCCCGGGACGCACTGGTCCGTTGGCTGCAAAAACGCTTCCGTGCCCTGGGCCGCAGCATCGACCAGCAAACGGCGGACTATATGCTCTTTTACTGCGGCTCCATGATGGATAACCTCATCGGCGAGGTGAACAAGGTGGCGGCCTTTGCCAAGGCCGAGCAGGTCACCGCTGCCGATATTGCCGCCGTGGCGGAGCCGGTGCTGGACGCCCGGATCTTCGACATGACCAACCACATCTCCGCCCGGGATTATAACAAGGCTGCCGCCGTGCTGGGAGACCTGCTGCGGATGCAGACGGAGCCCATCGTCATCCTGGGAGCCATTGGCAAGGAGCTGAGGCGGCTCTATACCGCCCGCATGGCTTTAGACAGTGGCAAGGACCGTTTTTGGCTCATGGACCTGTGGCAGATGCGCAGCGACTATCCCGCAAGGCTCCTCCTCCAGGCGGCCCGGCGGGTGGATCATGCGTGGTGCAAGCGCTCCCTGGCCGCCTGCCAGCTGTTGGATCGGCGCATGAAAAGTGAAAAAAACATTGACCGGGAGGGTGAGCTGGTGCGATTTGTTATGGAGCTGGCGGAGCAATGAGCAAGCCGCGCATTGAAGAAGTCATCGTGGTGGAAGGCCGCTACGACAGAAATATGCTTTTACAGGTGGTGGACGCCACCGTTGTGGAGACCGGCGGCTTCTCCGTGTTCAACGACCGGGAGAAGCTGGCCTTTCTTCGGAAATTGGCCCAAAAGCGGGGCCTGATCCTGCTGACGGATTCCGATGGGGCGGGCTTTGTCATCCGCAATTATCTCAAGGGGGCTATTCCAACGGAGCAGGTAAAGCAGGCCTACATCCCCGACATCCCCGGCAAGGAGCACCGCAAGCGCAAGGCCGGGAAAGAGGGCAAGCTGGGCGTGGAGGGCATGACCCCGGAAATTCTCTTGCAGGCCCTGCGCCGGGGCGGCGCCACCTTTGCGGGGGAGGCCGCTCCCTCAGCCGCAGTCCCCATCACCAAGGCCGACCTGCTGGACCGGGGCCTCATCGGTCCCGGCAGTACCCAAAAGCGACAGCAGCTGCTGAAAAATCTGGAGCTGCCGGAACACCTGTCCCCCAATGCCCTGCTGGAAACACTGAATCTGCTGATGAGCCGGGAGGAATTTTATGAACAGTAATTCTTTGGAGATTGAGCGCCGCTTTCTCATCCTCCGCCCGCCGGAGCCGGAGCTGGCTGCCCGGTGCAGCCACGTCTATCACATGGAGCAGACCTATCTCCTCTCCCCGCCTCACCAAACGGAGCGTGTCCGCCGCCGGGAAGGGGCTGACGGCGTGGCCTTTTTCCACACTGTGAAAATTGACCGCAGCGCCATCACCCGCCTGGAGCAGGAGGAGGAGATCACCCCCGAGGCTTACGACGCCTACCTCACCCGCCGGGATCCCATGACCGAGACCATCCGCAAGACCCGTTACTGCCTGCCGGAGGGGCCATACACCTTTGAGATCGATTTCTATCCCTTCTGGCCCCGCTGCGCCGTCATGGAGATCGAACTGCCCCGGGAGGATGCCCCCTTCCGTTTTCCGGATGGCATCACCGTGGTGCGGGAGCTCACCGGAGACCGGCGCTTCAGCAACGCGGCCCTATCCCGGCATATACCCGCGGAAAGTGAGCTAATATAGAACGGAAGTCTTGCATTTTTCGTATGCAGTCGGTATAATAGTATAATATTTTTGCAGTAATTTACTATAAGGAGTAAAACAATATGAGCGAGGAAAACAAAGTCATCGCCGCTAACGAGCCCGAGCGCGCCGAGGGCAGCAACTTTATTGACAATTTCATCACCGAGGACCTGGCTCCCGGCGGCCAGTACGAGGGCATGACCGTCCACACCCGTTTTCCCCCGGAGCCCAACGGTTACCTGCACATCGGCCACTGCAAGGCCCTGTGCATCGACTTCGGTACCGCTGAGAAGTTTGGCGGTCTGTGCAACCTCCGTATGGACGACACCAACCCTACCAAGGAGGATGAGGAGTTTGTGGGCGCCATCCAGCAGGACATCCACTGGCTGGGCTTCGATTGGGGCGACCGTTTCTTCTTCGGCAGCGACTATTTTGAGGAGGATTACCGCCAGGCGGTGCTGCTCATCCAAAAGGGGCTGGCCTATGTGTGCCAGCTGACCCCCGAGGAGTTCAAGGCCAACCGGGGCGACATCGGTGTGCCTGCCATCTCCCCCTACCGGGACCGGCCTATTGAGGAAAGTCTGGACCTGTTCCGGCGTATGCGCGCCGGGGAATTCCCCAACGGCGCCATGACCCTGCGTGCTAAGATCGATCTTGCCAGCGGCAACTTCAATATGCGCGACCCGGTTATCTACCGCATCAACCACATGAGCCACCACCGCCAGGGCGACAAGTGGTGCATCTATCCCATGTACGACTTCGCTCACCCCATCCAGGATGCTCTGGAGGGCATCACCCACAGCCTCTGCTCCTTGGAGTTTGAGGCCCACCGGCCGCTCTATAATTGGGTTATTGAGCACTGTGAGCTGCCCGCCCGCCCCCGGCAGATCGAGTTCGCTCGCCTGGGCATCGACCACACCGTCATGTCCAAACGCAAGCTGCGTGCTTTGGTAGAGGAGGGCCGGGTCTCCGGCTGGGACGATCCCCGTATGCCCACCCTCTGCGGCCTGCGCCGCCGGGGCTACACCGCCGCCTCTATCCGTAATTTCTGCGAACGCATCGGTGTGGCCAAGTCCCCCAATGTGGTGGAGTTTGGCTTCCTGGAGCACTGCCTGCGGGAGGATCTGAACGCCACCGCCGAGCGCACCATGGCTGTGCTGCGCCCCATTAAGCTCACCGTTACCAACTATCCTGAGGGCCGGAGCGAGGTTTTCCAGGTGGAAAACAATCCCACTGATCCCACTCAGGGCACCCACGAGATCACCTTTAGCCGCCACCTGTGGATGGAGGCCGACGATTTCCTGGAGCAGCCCATCCCCAAGTATAAGCGTCTGTTCCCTGACGGCCCCGAGTGCCGCCTGAAGGGTGCGTATCTGGTGAAGTGTACCGGCTGTGTCAAGGATGAAAGGGGCCATATCACCGAGGTTCTCTGCGAATACGACCCCAACTCTCGGGGCGGCGACCCCGCCGATGGCCGCAAGGTCAAGGGTGCAACGCTCCACTGGGTAGATGCGGAAAACTGCCTGGACGCTGAGGTGCGCCTCTATGATAACCTTTTCTCCGATGCCCAGCCCGACGGGCCGGATAAGAACTTCCTGGATTGCCTGAACCCCGAATCTCTCTCCATCCTCACCGGATGCAAGGTGGAAAAGGGAATGGCTGCCGTGGCCGCCGAATTTGATAAGCGGGAAAATCGCACCGGCACCAACGCCCCCACCTTCCAGTTTATGCGCACCGGCTATTTCTGCATGGATAACCGCCACTGCACAGCAGACCACCTGGTCTTTAACCGCAGCGTCTCCCTGAAGGACAGCTTCAAAAAGTAAGAATGATGTGAAAGTATCCCCCGCGCCGAAGGGCGTGGGGGATACTTTTTTGGTGTTTCAGGGCGCAAAAAAGCAGGGGTGGACAGAATCATCCGCCCCTGCAAGGGGTCAACTTACTATGATGCCCTCGTGGTCTACAGGCAGGGGGAGCTGACGCCAATGGCCGGGAAGCTCGGAAAGACGGGCGGCAAGCCTTGCGTCAAAATCCGGGTCTGCGGACAGGCACAGGAGGGTGGGTCCCGCACCGGAGATAAAGAACGCCACGCAGCCGCAGCTATTAGCCAGGGCCTCGGCCTCGTCAAACCCGGGGATCAGGGTGCGGCGGAAGGGCTGATGGAGCTTATCCCGGAGAGAGACGGAAATGGTCTCCGTGTCACCCTCCTCCAGGGCCCGCAGCAGCACGGCCGTACGGGAGACGTTAAAAATAGCATCTCCGTAGGGAACCTCCTTCGGCAGGACACCTCGGGCCAGGTGGGTGGAAAGCTGAAAATCCGGGATGAGGGCCGTACAGCGCAGGCGCTTGTGCAGGCTGTACCGGGCGATATAGGGCCGTTCATTTTCCACAAAGGAGGCGACCAATCCACCGAAGATGGCTGGGGCCAGGTTATCCGGGTGGCCCTCAATGTCATTGCACACGGCCAGCAGCTCCGCCCGGGTCAAGGGGGAGCCGTGGTTTGCATTGGCCCCGGCGGCACCGGCAGCGATAAGGGCGGCGCTGCTGCCCAGGCCCCGGCAGATGGGGATCTCCGCCTGCACGGAGATGCGCAGGCCCGGCATGGGCAGGCCCAGCTTGGAAAGCACGGCCTTGTAGGCGACCACGGCCAGATTCTCCGCCGTAGCATATTCCGGGTCAACACCCTCGAAATACAGCCCCTCGGCCAGCTCCTCAAAGGTGAGGGTGTTATAAAGGGCCAGGGCCAGACCCAGGGTATCAAAGCCGGGGCCCAAATTGGCGGTAGTAGCGGGAACGCGGACGGTTACCATTGTGCCTCACCTGCCTTCTGCAGGACATAGTCCAGCATGTCCTCCCGGTCGATAACGTCGGTATGCCGCACGGGCTTTTGCCGCAGAGAGGCGAGATTTTTAGGCACAGGCACGCCGGTGCAGGCGCGGAGAGCTTCCATGACGGCAAATTCATCGTCCGCCACCCGCTGCCCCAGGGCGGATAGAACAGCCGTGGGGAATTTATAGGGGCTGGCGGTGGAGAGGACCACCACCGGCACACCGTCCCGGTGCATGTGGATAAACTGGTCGGCCACAGTCCAGGCCACGGCAGTATGTGGATCACAGAGGTATTTTTCCTGGGCCCAGACCCTGCCTATGGTGCGAGCGGCGGCGTCATCATCGCAGCAGCCGCAGGAGAACTCCGCCTGGAGCTTCTGCAGCAGCTCATCCGTCACCTTATAGTGGCCCACCTCATTGAGGTCCTTCATAAGTCCCGAAACATAGGCATCGTCCCCGGTGAGGAGACTCAAAAGCCGCTCTAAGTTGCTGGAAACCAGGATGTCCATAGAAGGTGAGGTGGTCTTATAGAAGGTGCGGCGCTTGTCGTAGACGCCGGTGGATAGAAAGTCCGTAAGGACGTCGTTGCGGTTGGAGGCACAGATGAGCCGGCCCACGGGCAGGCCCATACGTTTGGCAAAGTAGCCTGCTAAAATGTCACCGAAGTTGCCGGTGGGTACGCAAAAATGCACCTTATCCCCCACACGGATGCGGCCGGAGCGCACCAGGTCGGCGTAGGCCTTGAAATAGTACACGATCTGCGGCGCCAGGCGGCCAATGTTAATGGAATTGGCGGAGGAGAGACGCACGCCGGGCAGGTCCTCCTCGTCACAGGAGGCGAAGATGTGCTTGACGCCGGTCTGGGTATCATCGAAATTGCCACGGACGGCGCAGACCTTCACATTGCCGCCCTCCTGGGTGACCATCTGCGCCTGCTGCACGGCGGATACGCCCCCGTGGGGGTAGAATACGATGATCTTGGTGCCGGGCACATCCCGAAAGCCCTCCAGCGCCGCCTTGCCGGTGTCACCGGAGGTGGCGGTGAGAATGAGCATCTCGTCCTCAATCCCCTCCATGTCCCGGGCCTGACTAATCAGCTGGGGCAACAGGCTCAAGGCTACGTCCTTAAAGGCGCTGGTAGGGCCCCGGAACAGCTCCAGCACATAGCGGTCGCCCACGGATACCAGGGGAGTCAAGTCCTCTGTCTCAAACTTTCCGGCGTAGCCCCGGCGCACCAAGGCGGGCATATCCTCGTAATCCGGCAGCAGGGCCGAAAGGATCCGGGCGGACATGGTGAGGGTGTCCTCTTTCATAAGAGATTGCCAATCCAGAACGGGGATAGCTTCGGGCATATAGAGTCCCCCATCCGGCGCAATGCCCTGAAGTACGGCGGCCGCAGGAGAGGCCGTGAGGGCGTGGTTGCGGGTGCTTTGATATTTCATACAAGTTTCTCCAATCTTTTTCTTGCAATTTGCATAATGATATGATACACTGTCCCCAAGAAAAAAGCAAGTGTTTTTTGTGTGTGGACAAAATCAACTTTTTTGTCAGCGTGATTGAAAACTTTGCATTAATTTCACAGGAAAGCGAGCTGAAAATATGTTAAAGGTGCTGAAATTCGGTGGCTCCTCCATGGCGGACGCCAAACAGTTTGAAAAGGTAAAGAGCATTGTGCAGGCAGACCCAGCCCGGCGGGTGGTCATCGTTTCCGCTGCGGGAAAACGGTTTTCCGACGACCACAAGCTGACAGATCTGCTGTATCTGTGCTACGCACATCTGAAATACGGCGTGTCCTGCGACAGCGTGTTTCACATGATCCGTTCCCGGTACATAGAGATCCGGGACCACCTGGAGCTGAAGACCGACCTGGAGACGGAATTTGACGCCCTGCGCAGGAAAATGGACGCGGGCATCAGCCAGGACGAGCTGGTAAGCCGGGGCGAATACTTCGCGGCAAAGCTTATGGCGGACTATCTGGGCTATGACTTCCTGGACAGTGAGCTGTGGCTGAAGTTTAACCTGGACGGCACGGTGGACCAGGAAAAGAGCTACGAGATCCTGGCCCGGATGGCCTCCGGGCGGCGAGTGGTGATCCCGGGCTTTTACGGCGCCATGCCCGATGGGAGCATCAAGACCTTTACCCGGGGCGGCAGCGACATCACCGGCGCCCTGGCGGCGGCGGCACTGGATGCGGATGTATATGAAAACTGGACGGATGTGTCGGGCTTCCTCATGGCAGATCCCCGCATCGTGAAGGACCCGCTGCCCATTGAGCGCATCACCTACTCGGAGCTGCGGGAGCTGAGCTATATCGGCGCCCAGGTGCTCCACGAGGGGACCATCTTCCCGGTGCGGGAGAAGAACATCCCCCTGAATATCCGCAACACCAACCAGCCCGACCATCCCGGCACTATGATCATGGAGTCCTTCGATGAGACGGAGGAGGCCAAGGACGGCAACTTCATCACCGGTATCGCCGGGCGGAAGAATTTCTCCGTTATCACCATCACCAAAAACGGCATGAGCAATGAGGTGGGTGTGCTGCGGCGGATATTGGAGGTGCTGGAGAAATATCAGCTGGTGCTGGAGTACCTGCCCTCGGGCATTGACAGCGTGTCTCTGGTGGTGGCAGCGGACAAGCTGCGGCCCTGCCAGTATCAGCTGCTGGGCGACATACAGAAAATGCTGAAGCCTGACAGCATCCATGTCACCGATGACATGGCCATTGTGGCGGCGGTGGGCCGGAAGATGGCCTTTAAGCCCGGTACATCCGGCAAGATCTTCGCCGCCCTGGGTGAAAACGGCATCAACATCCGCATGATCACTCAAGGCCCCGACGAGCTGAACATCATCGTGGGCGTGGACAACAAGGATTTTGCCGGAGCCATCCGGGTGCTGTATGACAGCTTTGTGAAATAATCAAGGAGGGTTTTATCATGAAAAAGTATAAAGTAGCGATTCTGGGCGCAACGGGCGCTGTGGGCCGGGAAATGATGAAAATTTTGGCAGAGCGGGATTTCCCTGTGGAGGAGCTGCACCTGCTGGCGTCAGAGCGGTCCGTGGGGCAGAAAATCGATTGGCAGGGCCGGGAGCTCACGGTGGAGCTGGCCTGCGACGAAGCCTTCCAGGGCATGGACATTGTCCTGGGTGCGGCGGAAAATGACATTGCCAAGAGGTTTGCACCGGCCATCGTAAAGGCGGGGGCGGTATTCGTGGACAACTCCAGCGCCTTCCGGCTGGACCCCGATGTACCCCTGGTCATCCCCGAGATCAATCCCCAGGACGCCAAGAAGCACAAGGGCATCATCGCAAACCCCAACTGCACCACCATCGTGTCCCTGGTGGCCATCAACGCCCTGAATCAGGACAGCCCCATCGAGAGCATTGTGGCAAGCAGCTATCAGGCCACATCCGGCGCAGGCGCAGGCGGGCCTATTGAGCTGATGAACGAGGTGGAGGCCCTGCGGGAGGGCAAAAGCTACGAGCCCAAGGTGTTCCAGTATCAGATCGCCTACAATGTCATTCCCCAGATCGGCGGTGAGGCCTTCGAGGGCTACACCTCCGAGGAGATGAAGATGCAGAACGAGGGACGCAAGATTATGCATCTGCCGGAGCTGAAGGTCAGCTGCACCTGTGTGCGGGTGCCGGTGGTGCGCAGCCACAGTGTGTCCATCGTAGTTCGGACCAAGGAGAAGATCTCCGTGGAGCGGGCCCGGGAGCTCATCGCCGCCGCTCCCGGCTGCCGGCTGGTGGACGACCTGAAGAATAAGAAATACCCCATGCCCCTGGATACCAGCGACCAAGATACGGTGTTCGTGGGACGGATACGGGATGACCTAACCTCTGACAACGGCCTGAACATTTGGTGCTGCGGCGACCAGGTGCGCAAGGGCGCGGCCACCAACGCCGTGCAGATCGCGCAGCTGCTGACTGAATAACCGGCGAAAGGAATTGCAGCCTGCTGCACGCATCATTTTTGCGCCGGCAGCCTGAGCGGTATTTTTCCCCACGCGCATGCAGCGGTAAAAATAATTGTGTTTTTTCTCATCTGCGGGCACGTGCTCTGCGTGGCTTTTCCTACCGGTAAAATAATGCACAGCACGCCGTAGAGTGTGCTGTGCATTATTATTATTTAAAAATCCACGGTGCCGTCCAGCACCTTCAGGTCATAGGGCTCGAACACTACCTTGCGGTAGGCATCCACATCCATCCTTACGCCGGTCCAATCAGAATGGATCTCGCCGTTCTGCTTAATAAGGATGTCATAGAGAATGTCGTAGGTAACGCCATCCGCCCCCTTCTCTGTAATGGTGGAATAGGGCAGGGTCTTATGGTAGGTCATGTGGAGGCCCTTGTAGGCAAAATGGAAGCCGTTGCGCATACGGCAGCCGTCCAGCCCCATGTAGGTAAAGTACTTCTTCAGGTCCTGCAGAATGGGGTCATTCTTCTCCTCATACAGGTTCTCCGGCGTGGTCTCGGTATAGTCATACCGGAACTGAATGGGGATCTTATAAGGCAGGAAGCGCTCCACATAATCCACCAGCTTAGCGGCGGGATAATTCTTATACAGCACGCAGTTGATGCGCGTGGGGCAGGCAATGCGGGCCACGATCTCGTCCGGCGACTCCTCCACATACTTCACCAAATGGCGGGAGATGTTCATGCAGGTGATCTTGTCCTTGTTTTTCTCGGTGAAGGCCAGCATTTTCTCCGCCGGGCAGTGGGGCTGCACAGGGAAGGTGGTGTTGATATAGATCTTATGGGTGGCGGGAATAGCATCCAGCATCTGCTGCAAGGCATTCAGATCCGCCAGGGGCTCGCCGCCGGTGAATACAAAGTCACACGCCGGGGTGATAGAGTCCATGATCCGGATGCTGCGCAGAATCGCCTCCAAGCTAAAGCCGTTGCAATCGGCGTATTCCTTTTTGTTGATGCAAAACGGGCAGTGGTTGGCGCAATCATACGGAACAAAAACCGTGACGGTGGCGCCGCCTGCCCGGGTCTTATAGGGATGGTCCATGGAACGAATCTACCTCTCCGAAAAAAATCTCCCATATATCTTACAACGAATAACATCGAAAAGCAAGGAAAACATCCAAAAATCGGTCGTTATTTTCTTGACAAGCTACAAAAACCGCTCTCAGTAGGTTTTGCAGGCGCGCAGCTCCCGGCGAATCTGGCGGAAGGCCGCCGCCTCCCCCTCCTCCTTCAGCAGCAGGAGCCAGCAGCCCAGGAGAGCGGAGGTCTCCTCATGGATCCAAAACCGCCCCTTGGTGCGCTGGAAATAATCATAGGCCGAGGCATCGGTATACTGATCGCCCTGATAGACCCGGCAGGCGGCGATACGGTCGCAAAACATCTCCGCCACGTATTTTTTCGGCATCTTGCAGCCGCCCATGGATACCGTGCCATCCCGGGCGATACGGTAATCGATCCAGTATTCAAAGTGGTGGCGGTTGCGGCCCTTGTGGTGCAGCCAGGACAGGCTCACGCCGGTCTCGCTGCGCTCCTGGTCGTTGGGGCTGCGGAAGCCCTGATAATACTTGGCGCTGCGCCAAAACTCCGTAGGGCTGTACTTGCTCAGGTCGTGGGTCAAGCCCTGCCAATACAGGCCCAGCTTAAAGCAGTAGCGCCGCACCAGCCGGCGATGGCGATTGACGGTTTTCAAATGCTCTCGAATATGCATCCTTGGCCCTCCCACGGAAAGATACTGCTATCATATCACAATTTGCGGCAAAAGGACAGGGGCAGCCAGCAGAAAAATAACAAAAGCCCGAGTCACGGCCTTTTCCGCGGAGGCGCCTCCCACACAAGGGCATCGACAAACGGAAAAAAATCTGTTATACTGCGCACAAAGGAGTGTGAGTGCAATGGACAATCTGATCCGCGGCATACGGGTACTGCACCAAAATGCCATCCGTATAGAGGCAGACGGGAGAGTGCTGTACTTTGATCCCTACGGCGTGCAGGGTGCGCCACACGATGCCGATTACATCTTCGTCACCCACGATCATTATGATCACTTTTCCCCGGGGGACATCGGGCGGGTGTCCAAGGCAGGCACCACCTTGGTCGTTCCGGAGAGTGCCCGGGCCGCAGCGGAGGCTGTGGGCCTGGCCGTGCTGCCGGTGCAGGTGGGGCAATCCGCCGCCCTGCCGGGGGTAAGCTTCCGCACCGTGCCGGCCTACAACTTAAACAAAAAATTCCATCCCCGAGCCAAGGATTGGGTGGGATATGTAGCGGAGCTCGGCGGTGGCATCTACTATATCGCCGGGGATACAGACGCCACGCCGGAGGCTCAAGCCGTCCGGTGTGACGTGGCACTGCTGCCCATCGGCGGCACCTACACTATGGACGCCGAGGAGGCGGCGGATCTGGCCCGCTCCATCCGCCCCCGGGTGGTCGTCCCCACCCACTACAGCCACGCTGCGGCCGCCCGACAGTTCCGGCAGCTGCTGGAGGGGACAGTCCCCTGTCAAATTCTACTGGAAAACCTGTAACGGAGTCTTTTCACTGAATCACCCAATGGAGGAAAAACCGAAATGAATCACAATTTTTTGAAAAACATGGCACTGGCGGCTCTGTTTCTGGCCATTGGGCTGGTGCTCCCCTTCTTCACCGGCCAAATCCCCGCTGTTGGCAAAATGCTGCTGCCCATGCACATCCCTGTGCTGCTGTGCGGCCTGATCTGCGGCTGGCAGTGGGGCCTGGGCGTAGGCTTCGTGCTGCCGGTGCTGCGCTCGGTACTATTCAGCATGCCCGTTATGTACCCCACGGCCACGGCTATGGCCTTTGAGCTGGCAGCGTATGGCGCGGTCATCGGGTATCTGTACGCCCGGAGCAAATGGCGGTGCGTCAAGGCGCTGTATAAGTGCCTGATCCCCGCCATGATCGCCGGGCGCATAGTGTGGGGCGCCGTGATGGTCGTGCTGATGGGGCTGGGCGGCAGCGCCTTTACCTGGGAGCTGTTCCTGGGCGGCGCCCTGCTCAATGCTCTGCCGGGCATCGCCCTGCAGCTGGTGCTGATCCCGGCGGTGATGGTGCTGCTGGATCGGACGAAGCTGGTGCGCTTTACAAAGCCGGATCCCGCCTGTCGGCAGGCGGGGTGAGCGGGCGGAGCGGCGGTTTGTTTCTGCTGCCGTCTTCAACATATCTAAAAAGCAAAACTGGCACTGCATGATTTGCGGTGCCAGTTTTGCATAGTCTTTATAGCCCTTATGGCATTGCCTTGTGATTTAAAGCAGTGCCATACCTCACACAAAGGAGCAGAGGATTCCGTTTTCCTTTGCGTAGTGCTCCACATAGGAATCCTGCCTACAAACAATGGTGCATTCTACCTTGGCGTCTCCGTCAGCGCCAAACACTTTTTCTCCCATAAAGCCAACTGCATCGGGGATGGAGATCGTTTTCAAGGCTGTGCAGTCATAAAAAGCATGGCGGTCAATGTGGATCGTTCCGGTGGGAACGATCACCGATTTCAGCGCTCTGCAGTAGTTAAACGCATTTTTCCCGATGATCTTCAGCCTTGCAGGCAGCTTTAGCTGCTGCAGGCTCGGGCAGATGTAAAAAGCCTCCTGTCCGATGCTGTCCACGGTGTCCGGAATGCTGACCGCCGTGATTTGCCGCTGTCTGGAGAATGCAAAGGGCGCAACTCTGGTCACAACATGCCCCTGCACTGTCTCAGGAATATCCAGCTCCTTGCCGCTGCCGGAATAGCCGATCACCTCGGCAATGTCATCCTGGCGCAGGCGGAAGCGGAAGCCGTCCTGCGTGACTACGCGGCCCTCGTTGAACTGCTGCTCATTCTGGAAGCTGGTGCCAAACAGATGGTCCACCGTCTTGGCAAGTGCCGCCTTAAACTGTCCGCTTCTGAAAAACACCACGTCCTCGTGGCGAATGTGCTTCCGCAGCCACTTTTCAAGCATCTCCCGGCCATCGGTATGGATGACATTGGTGCAGCCGTCCTCCAGCATTGCCTTATAGGTGCAGGCACTGTCCCCCGCAAAAAGCACTATCTGATCCAGGTGAAGCTTTGCCAGGTCATGGCCCAGCTTCTCGTGCATCTGCGGAGACTCCTCCCCCAGCTTGTCGATGTGGCCGGTCACGAAAATCTTTCTGCCGCCGTTTTTGACCGCGATCTGCTCCAGAGTCTTCGCCGCACCCAGGATGGTCAACGGCTCGGCGTTGAAGGTATCCACAAAGAGATGGTATCCGCCGACCTCCACAAAGTTCTGCCGCATCCCGCTGGGCCGGTAGGTCTCCAAAAATGCGGGAATCTTCTCCATGGGGACGTCCGCCAGACGTCCCACAGCGAGGGCAAAAAGCGCATTATAAACATTATGCTCGCCGTAGAGATTCAGATGGATCTCCAGTGTCCCCTCCTTGCTCACTGCAGTAAAGTGGGTGCCGTCCAGCTCCGTGCGAATGTTTTGGGCATAGTAATCCGCCCGAGGGTCACTCTTAGAGCAGGTGACCACTCGATGCGTGTAGGCCGCCTTGCGCAACATATCGTCATCGTAATTGATAACCACCACACCGTCCGGCTGGGCATACCGCTCCAGGCTGGATTTATCATAGAAGATATTTTCCTTGGTGTGATACAGATTCAGATGAGACTCGCCGATATTGGTCAGCACCACGATGTCCGGAGCGAGGAACTTCGCCGAGCTCTCCACATAACCCGGCTGCACGCCGCCCACCTCCTGTACCCAGTATTCATAGGACGGATCCACCTGCTGGACATTGCGCAGAATAGCGCCATGGCTGTTGGCCATGGTGTGATGCGTGAAGGTGCGGTAAGAATTTTTCATTATGGCATTAATTAGGCTTGTGGTCGTCGTTTTTCCGACGCTGCCGGTGATGGCAATGCGCTTGGCGTGGCAGGGCTCCGCCCGCCACCGCTCAAAGCGGGTCACGCAGGCCATAGGATCCTCCACCGGGATCACATTGTCCTGAGGATAATCTTTCTTTGTCTCCGGGTCGCAGAATACCGCTATTACATTCCTCTTCAGCGCCTCAGGAATGATTTCGGAGTGCGGATACCATCCCGCACTGATGACCACATCATCGCCCGTGGCATACACGGACTGGGTCAGCACGCGCCGGCAGCTCCGGTTAGGGTCCATCCCCTCGGGCAGCACAGCCCCGATGACCTCCGCAATGGTCCCCAGCGTCAGATTTATCCGTTTTTCGCCGCTTTCCCAAACGCTCTTGTCTGTTGTCTTCATCTTTCAGATCATCTCCACTCATTTGTTAAATTGTAGTCGTATTATTTGGAAAATGCTATATCTGTATTCCTGTCCATCCGCGTGAAAACGCACATCCGCAGCCGTCCGGCGTATCACTGCCGCAAGCGACTTTAAAAAGGGCCGGAATCCGTCAGCAGTTCGTCGCATGTAACACCCAAAACCTTAGCGATCACCTTCAGCTCTATATCCGTCACAAACCGCTGTCTGCACTCTATACGCTGGATTGCGTTTTTGTCCACATCCAGGCCCGCACGCTGCAGCATATCCGCAAACGCCCGTTGGGAGGGGTGTCCCTCCATCTTTTTCCGTAATTTCCTTATCCTTGCCCCGCAAATGTTATTCAATCCGTCAGCGGCTTTGTTTTTATACACTTTGCAACGCTCCCGATATTATTTGACATTTTTATTATACGGTAAAGCCATTATACAAATGACATTTACAGAATGTCAGATAAGGCCGCGCAATAAAAAATTTGATCTTTTCGCGCATCGCAGGCTCCAATTAAAAAGCCAGTATGGGCGCTGCCCTTTATAGCATGTGCATAATTAAGCAAAAGCTACATAAAGGGGCACTTTTTTCCAGCAGAAAAAACGCATAATCAGTACTTATTCGCCCAAACTATGCTTGCGATACCCAAACAGGCGAAAGCCGAGTACCCAAAGAAAGGAGATCGTGACTATGTCCAGTAAGAATACCAACAAGCTGAACGTGCCCCAGGCTCGTGCCGCTATGGATAAGTTCAAGATGGAAGCTGCCAACGAGGTTGGCGTCAACCTGAAGGACGGCTACAACGGCGACCTGACCTCTCGTGAGGCCGGCAGCGTAGGCGGCCAGATGGTCAAGAAGATGATCGAGTCCTACGAGAAGAATCTGTAATCCCGCAGGAACGCATAAGAGCGCTTTGGAGCATATGCTCCAAAGCGCTCTTTTCCACGTTCTATATTCGCTCCACATTAATCAATGCAAACGTGATGGGATTTGTATGGAAATGTCGCTTTATCACCTTCTCAATATCAAAATGCACTACCAGCAAAGCAGCACATAGTTGCTTTGCTGGTAGTGCTTCCATTCTTTCGACTTGTTATCTCAATTTTGCTTTGTGTTTGCGGTAACTGCAAAGTCTTAGTTTTATAGGTTAAAGCATAGAGCGTTCCCACGGCCCGCGGGTATCTATTTTCACCTTGGCGGCTGCTTGCTCAAGAGTTTTACAATCCGCCTGGGTAAGTTTGACCATCGCCGCTCCCGCTATCTCCTCTATTTGTTCGGGTTTCGTTGCACCGATGATGGGGATTGCTCCCCTGGCAATGGCCCAGGCTATCCCGATTTGCGGAACGCCCGCGTTATACTTTTCCGCAACTTCTTTCATGGCATCCGTTAAAAGCCCGATCTGCGGCAAAAACGGATTGTATACCTGTCCGCGCCGGCTGTCCGCCGGCATCGGATGCCCTGCGCCGTATTTGCCGCTGAGAGCCCCCTGCTCCAAAACCATGTAGGCAAAGAAGTCAATCCCCCGACTTTGGCAATACTCCAGAACGCCTTCCTCCTCCGACGCACGGCAAAGCAGGCTGAAGTGGTTCTGCACCGCACTGAGCGATATGCTTTCTTGCGAAAGTATTTCCTCCGCACGCTTGATTTGCGCAAGATTGTGATTGGAGACCCCCACACGCTTTACCTTTCCGCTTTTGACCAGCGGGATCAGGCACGGCGTCCAGCGCTCCACATCCGAAGAATTGTGTATCCAGTAAATGTCGATATAGTCCGTTTGCAGCCGCCGCAAGCTTTCTTCGCACATATCTCTCATGGGGTCTTCCGTGTTTTTGGCAAGACGGGGCGTAAATTTTGTGGAAAAGCTCAGCTTATCTCTGGGGTATGCTTTTGCGAGATAGCCTACTATCTCCTCCGATGCGCCCATGGCATAGGCGGCAGCAGTGTCCCACAGGCGCAGGCCGCGGTCCATGGCCGTCTCAAAAACAGGCTTCAGTTCTTCTGCTTCCAGGTGATTGCCGAATACCTGATCCCCGCCGGAGGCCCCGATCCCCCAGGACCAGGTCCCCAGTGCAATGGAGGGATATTTTTTATCGTTCAATACTGTCTCCTCCCGTCCTATGATTTGTCGGATTCTGATGGTCAATTTATCTCTGTTGATCCACCTGATGGAGTATCCTCACTACAGGCTGCATATTCTCTTGATTTGGCACGCGCAAACGAACGCAGTTGGATCCCATGCCGTAAAAACTTCGTCCCGATACAATCCCGAGCCCCGCCCGTGCGAAAGCCTCCGCAAGCTCAAAATCCGGCCGCTTATGCTGCAGCAGTAAAATGGGAACACATACATCCGTATGTGCAATTCGTAAATTCTCAAATGTTTGGCTCAGCAGTATCGTTTTCTGCTGTTTGACCCGCTCCCGTAGCTGCGGCAAAAAGGCTTCGTCCTGCAAAACCTCCTGGGCAAGTTTTCTGGCGGGTACACTTCCGTCATAGGGTGTAGTCAGCTTTTTCATCTGCCGGATTACATAGGGCTGTGCCACAAGATACCCCAAACGAAGACCCGCCAATCCAAACGCCTTAGAAAAACTCCGTGTAACGATCAGGTTGTTGTATTTATTTACAAGTGTAATGGCCGAAGCTGTCCGGGGCATATAGTCACCATAGGCTTCATCTACAAATACACATACGCTTTTCTTTTCTGCGGCCTGCACGATGGCTTCCAGTTGCTCCATCGGTATCACCTGTCCAGTAGGATTGTTGGGGTTATCCAAATAAACCAGCGTGTCATCGGAGGAAAGCTCCCTTAATAGTCCCCGCGCGTCAAAGCAGTAGTTATCGCCCGTTTTGGCTCCCCGATACTGGCCGCCGCAAAACAGCACATCCGAGCAGTAGGATGAATACTGAGGTGTATATCCCAAGACTCTGCTGCCGGGCCCGACCAGCAGCTTGTTTACCAAATACAAAAGCTGCTGTGACCCGTTCCCCAAAAGAACTTCTGTTGGTGACAGGTCCGCCTCGTTCCTCCACCAGTGGCAGATCTCCTTCTGCAGCGCAAGGCCGCAAGGATACTCTGCCAGCTCCGGTGCGCAGGCAGAAGGCCGCAGAATATCGTTAATGCCGTCCGAGCAGTCGATGGTTATAGCCGATGCCTCTTCGTGTGCGTAGGTCTTTTTTTCGGTGCTGATTACAGATTTTTTTATCTTGATCATGATCTGTCCCTTTCAAAAATACCCGCCACAGCAGGCTGTAGCGGGTATTTTTTGCAGTATGGCTTACTTCTTCAATTCAGCTGTCATTGCCTGATAGCCTTTGCACATAAAAGCAAGGTCGGAGGCCAGGGCAATATAGGAAGCGCCCAGCTCCATGTATTTCTGTGCCGCTTCGGGCGTCCCTACAAAAATGCCGAAGGACTTGCCCTTGGAATTGCATACATCAATGACTTTGTGAACGACCTTCTGAACATCCTCGTGGCCCGGGTCGCCGGGGTGGCCCAGAGATTGGCTGATGTCCATAGGGCCAATGAACAGCACATCAATATCCTCCAGCGCGCACAGCTCCTCCACACGGGCCGCAGCATCCTTGTTTTCAATGTGGACCACATTGATCAGCCCGTCATTGGAATCCTGCATATACTGGAATTTTTCCTTTGTGCCGTAGCCCGCCGAGCGCTGGGCAAAGGACAGGCCCCGTACGCCCCGGGGCGCATACTTGGTGAAGGACACGGCCTCCCGTATCTCCTCTACCGTAGACAGGCCTGGGATCTGCACGCCACTGGCGCCGATGTCCAGTGCCTTCAAAATGTGCGGCTCCGTGCCCTCTGGCACCCGAACGATAGTAGGCAGGCCCACGCTGTCTGCCGCACGAATCATATCCAGCAGCAGCATCTGGTCACAGGGTGCGTGCTCCGTGTCAATGATGGCAAAGTCCATGCCCGCAAGGCCAAGCACCTCCAAGGCCGTGGGATCGGCCAGCTTGACAAAAGTGCCGATCTGGGTCTGACGGCTGCGCAGCTTTTCCTTCAGTTCCCGGGCGATCATTTTACATACTCCTCCCGTTTGGGGGTGAATATATCGAAGTTAACCAGCACCTCGTCGCCAACTACCTCGGCATAGTGCATCAGATTAGGAGGAATGACCAACATACCGCCGGGAGTCAGGCGGAATACCTGATCCTCGATGTGGTAGTCACACACGCCGGAAGCGATATAGGCGATCTGCTCATAGGGGTGCTTATGGGGTCGGGGCTCATGATGGGGCTGCAGCTCGTTCATAGCAAAGGTCGCACCCTCTCCGGTAAAGGCCTTGCGGCGCACGCCGGGACGAACATCGGTCCAGGGCAGGTCTGCCCAATTTGCACAGTTATAAATCATTGTAGTTTCCTCCGTCATTTATCGTTCTTCCATACCCAGCAGCCAAGCGGGGTTGTGGTAGGTCATAACTTCCATCTGTTCATCCGTTAAACTGCAGGCCTCCTGCAGCATGCCGATGAAGCGAGTCAGCCCTGTTACGGGGCTTCCGTTGCCGTTCTGGCCATAGTCGGAATCCAGAACGATCTTATCAATACCCACGGCAGCCACGATATTCCGGGCCTCCTCAATTTCATGGGTGTGAAACTTGGAATCCGGTACAAAAGCAACGGCGTTCAGCTCGATATAAGCGCCCAGCCTGCTCCAGGCCACCATATCCTCGATGGATGCGCCGATCATATAGTGGGGATGGTTGGCCAGAATACGCTTGATGCCCCGCTCCACCGCAGCATGAATAAGGGCGTCAATTTCGTCCCGGCTGCCGTGGCCGGTGGCCAGGATCACATCCGGTTTCTGTGCCAGGTAGTCCAGCACCTGCAGCACCTCCGGCTTCAGGCTTCCATCCTCATTGAGGTACATAATGGTGTTTTCTGCCACGGTCATGCCCTTGCTGGAGGGAAATGCCAGGCCCTTACCGGAATGCATGATCTTGTGGCGCAGAGAAGACACCGTGGGCATCCACACCAGCTTGGCACCCAGCGCACAGGCGGCGTCCACCGCCTTGAGGTTGATGCCGCCCACAGAGTTATTCAGCGCAATACCTCCGAATACCTTGCATTTTCCGTTCCCCAGGTGCTTCTCGCAAATCTGAGCGGACATCATAGTGGGCGCGTAATGGTCTTTAATAACAATGGCAGAATATCCAGCCTTCTGCGCCTCCTGCAGCATCTCCGCCGCATCCACCGCCCGGGGCATCACCGACGGGCCTGCATGCACATGCAAATCAATGATTCTCATAGCTTGCCTCCTGATTTGAATTATGATATTTCCTCAATAGATACCGCCTGCTTCGGGCAGCTATGTAGGCACAACCCGCATCCGCTGCAAGCTGTGTCATCGTGCAGTACGCCCGCTTCTATCGGCTTCATGCCGCCGAAATAGCAGGTGCGCAGGCAGGGCCGCTCCTCGCAATCTCGGCACAGCTCTGTCTGCACTGTCACCTGCCGCCGAGGCAGGCTGCCCAGGTTCTGATAGGTCACAATGTGGTCCGCCGTGCGGCCAACCACTTGGTTGTATTCCTCCATGCCCTTGGCGTGAACCAGTGCATCCAGCTCCTCAACCAGTGCGGAAGCATATTCCAGCCCCCGCAGCATCATGCTGGAGCCCACCTCGACCAGTGAAGCGCCACAGCACATATAGTCATATACATCCCGGGCGGTGTCTGCGCCGTTGCCGCCGAGAATGGTCATCTCCGGCACAGCCCGGCGGGCCCGGGCTACATTGGCCAGCGACACCGGCTTCATCCACGGCCCACCCAAAGCGGCCCAGCCGCCTAAAACCGGTTCGTCCGTCTCGGGATCGACCATCAGGCCCTGGAATCGGTGCATCACCGTCACCGCGGAAATACCCTCCTCGTACAGCACCTTGGTGATCTCCGCCACGCTGGACACCTGGGGCGTCAGCTTCACGATCACCGGGATGCTCACTGCTCGGCGCACCGCACCGGCGATCTGACGACACAGTTCCGGCGATTGTCCAATGAGAAAGCCCAGCTTTCCCTTGGATGCCTCGCCGTGAGGATTGCCAAAATTCAGCTCAATAGCCGGGAAGCCCAGCTGCTCCATTTGGCGGGCATAGCTGATCCAGTTTTCCACATTGCTGGCAGCGATGCTGCCAATGACCACCACGCCGTTTTCTTTTCCGATGGCCAGCAGCTCCGGTGCTTTCCGGCCGAAAGCCTCCATAGACAGCATGGAGCCGCCCCGGGAGAAAAAGTAATACTGGTCAGGATAACCCTCACCCCGCACCGGCCTTTGGTACATGTCAGCAATGTGGATGCGCGCAATTCCCGCATCCTGCAAGGCCGGTGCGTCGGTCACGGACTTGGCGATGATAGCCCCCACGCCGCTCTCGGCAAAGGCGCGAAACTGCTCCGCCGTGCGGGCAATGTCAGTGGAGGCCACCACAATAGGATTCTTAAAGTGCAGGCCTAACACCTGCACACCGTTTTTTAGGGACATGTAAGTCTCCTTTTCCTGTCCTCGCAAGCCTGTCATGCACCGCTCCCTTAGAAGCGGTGCATGAGGGCGCATATCGAATGGATCTTACTCTGCCTTGACAGGCTCTTCCGTCATCGGCTCCTTGTGCCACACGAACCAGCCCGTGCAGGCGTACAGGATGGCAAACAGCGGCACAATGTAGCACAGGAAGGCATAGGGAATGTATGCGATGCCAATACCCAGCACCGAGAACATATAGGCACAGGAGGTCCCCCAAGGTACCATCGGTGCTCCGATGGTGCAGGTATCCTCCAGTGTACGGGACAGCACCTTGGACTGAATCCCCATGCGGTCGTATGCAGGCCGGAAGGTACGGCCACCCAGAATGATGGGCATGACCTGGTGGCCGGAGATCAGCAGCAGGGAGTAGCAGTATACCATGGTGGACAAGATCAGACCACAAGGCTTATGCACAGCCTTGAGCAGCACATTGTTCACCAGGGAGTCAATTACACCGCTCTTTTCCAGCACAGCGCCCATGGTGGCGGACAGGATGATGATAGCCACAGTGCTATACATGGAGGTCATACCGCCGCGGGAGAGGATCTTGTCCACCATGGCGACTCCGGTATCGGAGGAGAATCCATTCATGGCCGCCCCCAGCATGGCGCTGAGGCTGATCTTCTGCAGCAGGCAGGCAAACACGCCGCTGACGGCGGTGCAGCCCAGCATGGCAGGCACGGCGGGGGCCTTCAATGCGGAGGTCAAAAGCACCAGCACCGCCGGGACCAGGGCGATGACACTGATATTGAAGTTTGCGCCCAGAGTATCCAGAATCAGCTCAATGTTGCTCAGGTCGGCATTGGCCGAGGCGTTCCTAATGCCCAGCACAGTATACAGAACCAGGCAGATCACCGTAGCGGGCACGGTGGTATACATCATGGAACCGATGTGGTCATACAGGGGCGTGCCGGACATATCGGCGGCCACATTGGTGGTGTCGGACAGGGGGGACATCTTGTCGCCGAAGAAGGCGCCGGAGCAAACGGCACCGGCCATCAGCGGGGCAGAGATGCCCATACTGGTGCCTACGCCAAACAAGGCCAAGCCCATGGTGGCAATAGAACCGAAGGAGGTGCCGGTGAAAAGGCTGGTGATTGCGCAGAGGACAAAGGCCAGCGGCACAATGATGTTGGGGGAGCAGATCTTGAGGCCATAATACAGCAGCGTGGGGACAGTACCGCCGATGATCCAAATGCCTACCATCATACCGACGCTCAGCAGGATCAGCAGCGTGGTGGCGGAATCACCCACCACACGCTTGACAGTATCCTGAATGTCAGACCACTTATTGCCCATCAGCAGGGCGAAGACAATAGCGGTACAGCCGCCCATAGCCAGGCCCATTTGGATGCCTACTTTAGTTCGGATAGCTGCCACAACGACAGCAATCACGACAATCAGCGCCAGAAGCGCTTCCCACACCTTGGGTTGACGGGGTGTTCTTTCCTTTTTCATGGTAAAATTCCTCTCTTTGTAAATTTGTTACCGCCCATCATACAAAGCGGTCGCCAGGGAAGGAATTGCTTTTCTTTTCTATATCTGCCGGGTCAGCCTTTTCTCAGATCGCTGACACACTGTGCAATGCGATGCAGGCCCATTTGGCAGTCCTCAAAGGATGTGGCATAGGAAATGCGGAGATGATTCTCTCCGTTTTTGCCGAACTCCACGCCGGGCACTGTGGCCAAGCCATATTTATCCAGCAGGAGCTCTGCAAAGGTAAAGCTGTCCATGCCAAACTCGCCGATGTCCGGGAACAGGTAGAACGCTGCCTGGGGCCGGGAGCAGGGAATGCCCAGCTCTTTCAATCCGTTATACAGCAGCAACCGGCGCCGGTCAAACTCCGCCAGCATGGCATAGAGAGAATCCTGGGGACCGGTCAGTGCCTCCAGAGCGCCCAGCTGGCCAAAGGAGCAGGCGTTCATGGCCACCGTCTGATGGGCACGGACAACGATGCGCATTAGCTCTGCCGGAGCTACCAGATAGCCAATACGCCAGCCGCACATGGAGTATGTCTTTGAGAAGGACTGCACCGTGATGGTGCGCTCCCACATACCGGGCAGGGATGCAATGGAAATGTGCTTGTTGCCGTCGTACAGCACCTGCTCGTATGCCTCGTCCGCCAGCACCAGAATATCGTGGCGGCAGCAGATCTCAGCCAGCTTGCGCAGGCTTTCCTTGTCCATCATAGTGCCAGTGGGGTTGCCGGGTGTGCATAGGACCAGGAGTTTGGTCTTGTTCGTGACGGCTGCTTCCAGCTTCTCCAGGTCAAAGCAGTAGCCGTTCTTTTCATCCAGCGGTACATACACCGGCTCCGCCTCAGCGATCTTAGTCAAGCTGGAATAGGGAATGTAGCTGGGATCGGCAATGAGCACCTCATCGCCCTTCTCCAGCAGTGCAAAAAGCGCCGCCGCCACTGCCTCCTCGCCGCCGCAGGTCACCATGATCTCCTTGGTGGGGTCGACCTTCAAATGGTTCATCCGCTCCAGCTTCTCCGCAATAGCACGGCGCAGGCGAATGTCACCGTAGTTGGAGGAATATGCCGTCACACCCTGATCCAGTGCCTTCTTGGCAGCCTCCTTGATGCTTGCGGGCGTATCGAAGTCGGGCTGACCAACCTCGAAATGGACTATCTTACGTCCCTCTGCCTCCAATTTGTTTGCTTTCTCCAACACCCGGCGGATGCCGGTAAAGGGTACTCGTTTCATTTTTGCGGGCTCAAAGTCACGCATATCTTCGATACCTCCTTGTGTGAATTAATCAAACTTATTCAATTTCGCCATTTCCGTCCGGTTATTAGAATAATATTACAACATCATCAAAATAACATACTTTATAAAATTTGTCTATACTTATTTCAAATTTATAAAATTTTTGTAATAAACGCATAAAATAGACACTTGCATTTTATGCAAGTGTCTATTTTAAAAATTTAATATAGAATAAATTTTTTATTAAATACAGGCCCTCCGAAGGAAGCCTCCGCCCTGCGTCCTCACTTCACGCAGATAATTATAGAGCGTAGCCTGGGAGATACCCAGCAACTCGCATACCTGAGGAACAGAATCCTTCAGCTGGAATACGCCCTTTTCCTCCAGCATGCGGATAATGCGCAGCTTAATCTCCTTGGAGCCCAGTGTCGAGGGCTTTCCCACATTCTTAATAATGTCCGAAATGACCAAATTGGTATAATCGCTGATGCTCAGATCGGTGCCGGGTGCCTCCCCCTCTTCAAAGGGCAGCACATTCATGATGGAATCCAGCAGCTTCCTGGCCTGGTTCATATCCGTCAGATTGATGGTGAAGCAGAGCATTGCCTCATAGTCCCCATTTTCATCGTAGAACATCATGGTAGTGGATTTGTGCAGCTCTCCGTTTTCTTTGCTGGTCAATCGAATTGCCGTTCCGCCGTTCGCCTTGGTCATGTCCCTAAAATACTCAAAGACACTCTCCTCCATCACCTGCCCAGCCTGGCGGCCGGAAATATATCCGTTAGCAATAAAGGCAATACGCCTGTCCTTGTCATGAACCACCGCTTCGCACTGATCACCCAGAGAAAGAGAGATTGCCTTGGCAATTTGGATCAATCTGTTTTTCAGTTCCATAAAAAGTCTCCGTTTATTCAAAATATATTATAAGTATAATAGCACAAATTCCTTGGAATTGCTACTCTGTTTTTGGAATTTTTCTCTTATATGCAGCGCCGCCTCTTTCCAATGAAAAAAGCCCGGGCAAATACCCAAGCTTTTTTCACAATGGAAGTTGCTAAGAAAGGAGAGAGAGAAGATACGGTATTATTGTGAGAGGAGATATCTATTCCACGTTCACACGCTCTGAAGGCCCACCTCGTAGGCCTTCAGGTTTGCCTCCAAAAATTTAGTGGGCACATTCTTGCGGATCAGAGACTGCCAATCATAGCTCTCAAGACCCAGCTTTTTCACCAACGCACCCAGCAGGATGATGCTGGCCACGCGGACAGTACCCAGCTTTTCCGCTTCCGCCGTAGCGTTCAGTTCACAGACATCCTCAACCTGCTGTGAAATCTGCTCAATGGCATCATGAGGATAGACCGCCTTACCCATTTTTACAGGAATGGGAAGAATTTCATAGCTGTTCGCGATCACAGTGCCGCCCTTTTTCAGCAGCTTCAGCCACCGAATGGCCTCGATTTTCTCAAAGGCCAGCACCACATCCGCCTCGCCCTCGGCAATGAGGGGCGCGTATACGGCATCGCCGTACTTCACCATGCAGTTCACAGTGCCGCCCCGCTGGGACAGGCCGTGCTGCTCCGTCTTTTTCACATCGTAGCCCAGGTCCACCAGGCCCTCGATCAGGATGTCGGAGGTCAAGACGGTGCCCTGACCTCCTACGCCTACAATAGCAATGGCTTTTGTGTTAGACATTTTACTCGCCCTCCTTTTCAATGGTGCCAAAGGGGCAGATCTGCTGGCAAATGGTGCAGCCGTTGCAGTCCTCTTTGGAAATGGACACGCTGTTTTCGCCCACCATCAGAGCCGGGCAGGCCGTCTTATTGATGCAGACCTTGCAGTTCTTGCACTTGTCGGCGTTAACACGGCAGTGCTTACCCTTTCGCTGGGCAATAACGCTCTTGAGCAGGGCGCAGGGCTGCTGCACAATGACCACAAATAGGTCCTCAGCCTCATAGGCCTCCTTCACCGCAGCAGCGGTGGCCTTCAGGTCATAGGGATCCACGGTGCGTACATTCTCCGGCTTCACGCCACAGCCCAACACCAGCGTCTTGATGTCCACAGCCGTGGTCACATCCTTCATCAGCGTCACACCGGTGACGGGGTTATCCTGATGGCCGGTCATGCCGGTGGTGCTGTTGTCCAGGATGAAAATACTGGTCTTAGCGCCGTTATACACGGCATTGATAAGGCCCGTAATGCCAGAATGGAAGAAGGTAGAGTCACCAATGAAGGAGAACACCTTCAGGCCGCGCTGGGCCTGACGCTCTACCCGCTCGAATCCATGCCCGGCGGTGATGCTGCCGCCCATATCGATCTGGGTATGTGTCACGCTGAAGGGGGGGTTGATATTCAGCGCATAGCAGCCGATGTCGCCGGTGGCAACGATCTTTCCGTTGTATTTGCTGACCTCGTGGTAAATACCGCGGTGCGGGCAGCCGGCACAGTAGCTGGCCGGACGGACAGGCACCTCTGTCTCCACCTCATAAGCAACAGACAGCGTAGGCAGGCCAAAGGCCCGACGGATAATGTCGGCGGAGTACTCCAGATACAGGGGCAGGACATCCTTGCCGGTGCAGGGGATCCCCAGGGATTTCACATAATCCTCTACGATGGGATCCAGCTCCTCCAGTACAATGAGATTATCCACCTTCTTCGCAAACTCCCTAATCAGCTTATCGGGCATAGGGTAGGTAAAGCCCAGCTTCAAATAGGAAGCACCCTCGCCGAACACCTCACGGGCGTACTGATAGCAAATGCCGCTGCAGATCACGCCGATCTTGGTATCATGCATCTCCATGCGATTCAGAGGCGTGGCATTGGCATACTCCCGCAGGCGCACCAGCCGCTCCTCAACGGTCTTGTGCTTGTTACGAGCCATAGCAGGAATATTAGTGTTCTTCATAATGTTCCGCTCATAATGCTTCACAGGCACCTCCACGCGATCCGCCAGGGAGACAATGCTGCTGCCGTGGTTCACGCGGACGGTGGTGCGCACCATGACCGGGGTGTCATACTGCTCGGACAGGTCGAAGGCCAGCTTGGTATAGTCCTTGCACTCCTGGCTGTCAGCAGGCTCCAGCATGGGCATCTTCATGTGAGGGGCAAAGTGACGGCTGTCCGGCTCCGTGCCTGAGCTGTTCATGCCAGGATCGTCAGCGCAGATATAGACCAGGCCACCGGTGGCACCGATGTACACAGAGGGGAACACCGCATCAGAAGCCACATTCATGCCAAAGTGCTTCATAGCCGCCATGGCTCTGGCACCAGCCATGGACGCACCAATGGCCACCTCAGCAGCCACCTTTTCATTGACCGACCACTCAGAATATACCTCTTTATATTTGGAAAGGTTCTGCAAAATCTCCGTACTGGGAGTTCCGGGATAGGCAGAGGCCACCGAGCAGCCCGCCTCGTAGGCGCCTCGAGCAATAGCCTCGTTGCCCAGCATTACTTGCTTCATTGGACATTCGCTCACTTTCTAATAGGATGTTTGTTGTTGTAATATGTATCCCTCGAAAATGTAGTTTGATTTACACGCCCATTGTATTATATTTTTATTCTAAAATCAAGTGTCAATTTATAATTTTTTTATATTTTTTCTTTTCTTTTTCTTTTACCTGTGTTATACTTCTTCCAAAGGCGCAATAAAATCGATTATTTCTAAGGAAGGGATGTACTTTATGGAAACGCTGTTGATCATCAACCCAGGCTCCACCTCCACAAAAATCGCCGTTTACGAAGGACTTACAAGAAAATTCTCAGAAAATATCTCGCATCCCCTGGAAGATCTGAAGTCCTTCCCCACCATTATCGACCAAACAGAGTATCGTACTCATGTCATCACCGACTGTTTGGAGCGGGCTGGTGCCCCCCTTTCCGCCATGGATGGCATCATCGGCATCGGCGGCCTGCTGAAGTCGGTGGATTCCGGCGTATACCGGGTCAATGATGCCATGCTCGCCGATCTGTGCAGCCATACCTACGGTGAACATGCAGCCAATCTAGGCGCCGTCATCGCAGATACCTTGGCAAAAAAATTGGGCAAGCCCGCCTATATTGCCGACCCCATCACCGTAGATGAAATGCAGCCCCTGGCCCGCATTTCCGGACATCCTCTCCTGCCCCGCTATGGCCGCGCCCACACGCTGAACCACAAACGCGTAGCCCGCACGGTGGCGGAAGAATTGGGCAAGCCCTACGAGCAGTGCCGTTTGGTGGTAGCCCATCTGGGCGGCGGCATTTCCATCGCCGCCCATGCAGAGGGCCGCATAATCGACTCCACCACCAGCCGCAGTGAGGGTACCTTCAGCATGGACCGATCCGGCCAGCTGAACTGCTGGGAGCTTGCCAAGCTGTGCTTCTCCGGCAAATACGAGAAGCAGCAGGTACTGAAAATGCTCAACGGGGAGGGCGGCGTATCCGCCTACCTGGGAACTAAGGATTTCCGGGATGTGGAAGCCCGCCGTAACGAGGGCGACGTCGCCGCCTCCGCTATTTTCGAGGCTTTAGCCTATCAGGTATCCAAGGAGATCGCCGCCATGACCGCCGTGCTCAGCGGCCGGGTAGATGCCATCGTTCTCACTGGCGGCATTGCTAAATCCCAGGCCTTTGCCAAGCTGGTCACAGGCCGCATCTCCTACCTGGCCCCAATCGTCTTAAAGCCCGGTGAAGAGGAGATGGACAGCCTGGCCTATTACCTGCATGGCGTCCTCACCGGAGCCATCGCCCCCAAGGAATACTAATCCTGCATTATATAAATTATATAAATAGTATAAATACAGAAAGGAAGTTATCTTATGCAGCCCATTCGTAATTTTGACCAGCTACTGCAATGCGCCAAGGGGCGCGGCAGCAAAGGCATCGCCGTAGCGGTGCCCTATGACAAAAGCACTCTCTTGGCCGTAAAAGACGCCCTTGAGTCCGGCCTGACCACAGCCCAGCTTTTCGGTGACCAGTCCCGTATTCTGCCCATTTTGGAGCAGATCGGCCTTTCCGCATCTGCCGTCTCTATCTGCCATGTGGAGGAGACCCACCAAGCCATCGAGACAGCCATCGCCTCTATCCGGGACGGTAAAAACCAAATCCTCATGAAGGGCACCGTGTCCACCGGCACCCTGCTCAAGCACGCATTGGATAAGGCCAAGGGCCTGAACATCGGCCGCCTGGCCAGCCACCTGATCGTTCTGCAGATCCCCGGCTTTGACCGCCTGCTCATCAGCACCGACGGCGGCCTGAATATCGCCCCTACCCTCATGGAAAAGGCCGACATTCTCCGCAACGCCATTGATGTAGCCCACGCTCTGTGCATTGGAACACCCAAGGTTGCCTGCCTTGCCGCCGTGGAGACTGTGAACCCCAAGATGCAGGCCACCATCGACGCCGCCTGCCTGTGCAAGATGGCCCATCGCGGAGCATTCCAGGACGCTGTAGTGGAGGGCCCCCTGGCCATGGACAACATTCTCTCCGCCGAAGCGGCCAAAAAGAAGGGCATCGTTTCTGAGGTTCCCGGTCAGGCAGATATTATCCTGGCCCCCTCCATTGAGGTTGCTAACACCTTCTCCAAAACCCTGAACTATCTCCTGCACTCCTCCAACGCCGGTATCGTCATGGGTACGGCTGCTCCTATCATTCTCCCCTCCCGCGCCAGTGATCCGGCCTCCAAATACGCCTCTCTTGCCATGGGCGTGCTGCTGGCAAAGTAAATATTTTGCGCCTGATAATATGTACTGCACAAAATAAAAAACACCGAGGAATTTCCCTCGGTGTTTTCACTTGGTGGAGATAAGCGGGATCGAACCGCTGACCTCTTGAATGCCATTCAAGCGCTCTCCCGGTTAGTGCGGTTACATACCCCCGCAAATCGGGCTAAAGAGCGTTTCAATATGCGGGAATTTTGTATACCGACGCGCGATCATTATAAGGTTGATACCTCAAGCACGAATCAAGTTTTTAGTAGTAATAGCAATCATAAAATAACTTGAACTATTTCGTACCGAATTAGGAAATGAATAAGTAAAACTAATTAAATGGAAATAAATAGTTAGGGCGAATGGAAAAGGACGCAAGGATAGCGTCATCCAAAGTATCGCAAAAAATCAAGTTATCTTTCAATTTTAATGCTTCTTTACTTTGTTTATAGTAATTCAAAAAATCAATTTCATTCGCTTTTGGAAATAACAGTATCTCATATCCTAGATTATCCGCAATTAACGCCTTTTCAACCGCATTTGAAATAGCAAAGATATTTCCAGTTAAACTAAATCCTCCAACAGCCACAATATTCTTTTTCAATGGTATTCCCGATATCGCAGACAGTGTGCATAAATATAGTGCAAGCCCGTAAGAATAAATATCTTCTGTAATTGTCTCGCTATTGATGTAATCAAAAACTACATTTGTATATAGGGAGTTTGTTTCAAAAAAATCATCAGCAAATAATTTGTACTTTTTTCTATGCTCAAAAATATGAGTATGCACCAATTGTCCTAAATAGTTTAATCGGCTTTTAGCATCCCATGAATAGGAATCTTTTTCTATTCCGTGTTGTACCATTACCTCTAAGGGAACGATAAACCCTACGCCTTCTTTATTGCGGCTTACTGTGTATATTTGCTGTGTAGAGGTAGGCTGTCTTGTAAAATAAGAATTCTCTTGTTTATAAATATAGGTTGTATTTCGCGAGTTAAGCCAATGATTGACTTCATCCAGGTGGCATATCCAGTTTTCACCATGTTCAACAATAAGGCGTGTAATTTTATCGAGTAAGATTTGGACTAATTCATTTAGCTTTCGGACACCAGCTTCTGAACTGGTAATAGTAACAAGCCGTGATATAAGATCATTAGCATTAATGAAATTATATATTTCATTAATGTAATGATCTAATCCCCGGGTGGCTAATTCTTTTTTTAAAAAGTAATGCCTAACAATGTTCTTTTTTTCTGAAGGGGAATATCCGGGTATTTCGATTATTTGCATGCGGTCTAACAACGATGGACGTATATCCTCTATATTATTAGCTGTGGCAATGAAAATAGCATTTGAAAGATCAATGGGGATATCCAGATATAAATCCATGAAATTAGTACGATCATTATCGAGCATGTCTAATAGTATTCCCTCAATATTACTTGCATCTGAGATCTTTCCTAATTTGTCGATTTCATCCAGATGTATAACTGGCGAAAAGGTACCCAATCGTTCAACATTCCGTATAATAATGCCTGGTTGTGCTTTGTTGTAAGAAATGGAACAGCCTTTCAACTCTAGTTCATCATCAAGTCCACCTAGAGCAATCTTGAATGTTTTTCTATGTAGTGCTTTAGCTACAGAGGAAACAAAGGATGTTTTTCCCACACCTGGAGGGCCATGCAATAGTATGGGTGCAAATGATGATATTTGATTATTATGTAGCATGCGAGAAAAGATATCCAAAAATCTATCTTTAACCGAAAACATACCATAGTGTTCTTCGTCTAGGGTTTCGCTCATGTTTTGGATGGTGGTATTACTAAGAAACTGACTTGTATCTTCAGTCCAAGGCAGATTTGCAATTAATTCGAGACGTTGTTTACGTGATCTACTTTCATCACTATATCCATTTACTCGGTTAAGTTCATCAAAAATGGTATCTACATATTGACTAGGTAAGTACCCCTTAATGCTCTCTAGCTTTTTCCTTAAACTGGTATTATCCATCCTGTTCCTCCTTATCAAAAAGAGCAATGACTTTATGAACTAATTCCGCATGCATAAGGTTATTTAGTTCCGTTTTTATGGTTACTATACCCGTTCTATATTCTCTACGATTGGTAACATCCATTGATATCGTTACACGGTCATCCGTTCCCGTGACTGTATTAAATAAAGAAATTACAAATTTAATACTATCGACATCCATGCTATACTTTATATCGCTTTTTGAAAAACTATCAATGTCAGAACTAAGAATCATTTCATTATAAAACCGTTGCTGTTCTTGCTCGTTAAAAAAAGACAGTAATGCGGGGCTAATAACAGTACTTAGGGGAAAGCCCATATTCAGAGTACTAACCGTTCCATACTTTTTACGTTGTACATAACTATCAAAACTATATTCCGATGTTTTTGAAAAGTTATACTTTTCAATTAGATTGGCAACTTCATTTTTAATGATTTCAATAGGTTCTTCAGATCCATCGACATTAATGATTAAACGCTCTCGTTGCAGAACGATTGTATTGATTCTAACAATAGGTTTTTTTTCGCGATAAAATACCCCGTCACGAAATACTAATCCATGATTTTCGAATTCATGAAACAGCAACTGTGGAATGTTCTGGTCATCCTCTTGACGTATTTTACTAAATGCTTCTTGATGCTCTAAAGCAATATCAAAAGTTTTCACAATTTCATCGACAAAATCTACAATTCGAAATCTCTTCGGCCTAATGGCATCAGGATGGAAATTATAAAACACCTCAGAAGTATAAAACTTGAAACCATTTTGCTTTACAAGACTGTTTAAAATTGCTTCTTGATCAATTTCTATTTCCTCTACATTTCCTTCGATAGCTTCATCAATATCCGCAGCAAAACTATTCTTTCCCATACTATTCTCCTTAAATATTGTCATATAAATAGTTAATAAGCTCAATCATCTCTTTTTGTAAATCAAATGTGGACATATCTATTCCTCGAAATTTCGTCTTTGTATTACCACTGTCAGTGATTTTATAAAACACGCACAATAATTTATCTTGATACTTTTTAGGTAGGAATTTTGCATTTTTAATGAGTAAATAATAGTTTTTATCTCCCAAGTTTATCGAAGTGCGATGATGCTGCAGTTCCTTCAAAAGAATAAGGAGTTCTAGATATGCTTCCCTTTTATTAGCCTTATCTTCTTTTCGAACTTGGAGAAAATATGTAACTACTTGAGTAATTACTGATGTCAATAAGACAGAAACGGCAGTAATAATTGCTACAAGCAACTCACTATTTATACCGTTGTCAATAATCTCTACCTGTATTGGCAAATTAATCCCCTCCTTTATGGTATTATAAACGATTTTGACGCAAAATGAAAGTACTATGTTATTACATGAAAAAATCTAATTAAAGTGAGGGGGCAAAACGCTATATGTTTCTAATATTCGGCAAAACGCCACTCAAGTGAGACTATGGGCGGCGTTTCCATATAGATCAAACAGAAAGGAGGTTTCCCGTTGCTGGCCAGTCTGCTGACTGGTCTTTTTTTATGCCATGACGAAGGAGGTTAAAGATGGCAGACGATAAAAAGAACATCGGCCCGGAGGTCGAAAAGCCCGGTGAGACGCCCCAAGAGAAAAAGGCGGGGCCAATCAAGGACACGCCCTCAACACCGGAGCAGCCGGCTCCCGGTGCGGCGGAGGCCCCCGTGGTGGAAGTTGCACCGAAAGTGCCGCCCGATCCCACGGTAGAAAACCAGCCCGAGGAAAAGGCCGCTCCCGCTCCCAAGGTGCTGGATTTCAGCGCCGCAAAAAATAAGGCTCCGGCAAAGGAGGAAACAGCGCCGGAGAAAAAGCCTGACAAGGAACAGGCGGTGGAAAAGCCCAAGCGTGGCCGTCCGGCTAAAACGGACAAGACCGCTCCCGCTGAAAAGCCTAAGCAGCCCCGAGACAAAATGTCCCAAAGTAAAAAAGTTCCCGGCAAGGAGGCTCCCATTCCCCCAAAGACGGAGGCGGCTCCCAAGGAGGCCAAAACTCCCGAAGAGGAGCAGCCTGCCGCTCCCCGTGACGCTACCCGCTCTGCCGAGCCGGAGCAGATCGTCTATATCAATCTGTCCGAGCTGCATCCGTTCAAAAATCATCCTTTCGGTGTCCGTGACGATTCGGAAATGAAAGGACTGGTGGAGTCGGTCAAGGCCAGCGGTGTCAATCAGCCTGCGCTGGTGCGTCCCCGTGAGGACGGCGGCTATGAGATTATTGCGGGCCACCGCCGACAGAAAGCAAGTGAGCTGGCCGGATTTGCCAATATGCCCTGTATCGTCCGCAACATGACGGATGATGAGGCTATCCTTGCCATGACGGATGATAACCTGCGGCACAGAGAAAAAATCCTGCCAACCGAAAAGGCCAATTCTCTGAAAATGCAGGTGGAGGCCATCAAGCACCAAGGCGGCCCCGGTCTGGGTGAGGACGCAGGTAAACGCTCCACCGAGATTGTCGGTGAGCGCAACGGCATGAACTACAAACAGGTACAGCGGTATATCCGCTTGACCGAGCTTGTGCCGGAATTGCAGAAAATGTTGGATGAAAAGGGACTGGCGTTCACTCCCGCTGTGGAGATTTCTTTCATCCGGCCCAAGCATCAGCAGTATATCGCAATTTCTATTGAGGGGCAGCAGTCCACACCCTCGCTGTCGCAGGCCCAGCAGCTCCGCAAGCTGGATAAAGAGGGCAAGCTCAACCCGGATGTGATCGACGGTATTCTGTCACAGGTAAAGAAAAAGGAGGATCGGAACGTGATTATCAATGGCGCAGAACTGGAAAAGTATTTCGGCAAGGATAAATCTCCCCGTGAGATGAAGGATCAGATCATCGCCCTGCTGGACGATTGGAAGGCCAAGCAGCCGCCCGAGCTGGCGAAGCCCCAGAAGAAAACCGAAAAGGCTCTGTAACCTCGAGACAATTTGTCCCGAGGTTTTTCTTTTGGAGGTAGCCAATGGGCGCTATTCTGGAAGCCTACATTACCAACCTTGGTAAATACGCCGAGGGACAGCTCGTAGGCGAAACATTGAAATTTCCAACCACAACGGAGGAGGTGCAGGCGCTTCTAAAGCGCATCGGCGTGGACGGCGTGCGGTATGAGGAGATATTCATAACCAGCTTCGATAGTGATGTGCTGGGGTTGCATGAGCATTTGGGCGAGTACGAAAATATCGACGAGCTGAATTACTTTGCCGCCCTGCTGTCGGAAATGGATCAAAGCGATTTGGAAAAGTTTGAGGCCGTCATAGACGCTGGCGAATATACGGGCAGCGTGAAGGACTTAATCAATCTGACCCAAAATCTTGATTGCTTTGAATTTTATTCCGGTATCCACAGCGAGGAAGATTTGGGCCGTATGTATATCCTCGACTTTGAGGCCATGGCTGTGCCGAAGCATTTGATCGACTATATCGACTATGAGGCGTATGGCCGGGATGTACGGATCAATGACGGCGGCCACTTCGCCCCCGGTGGGTATGTGGCCGATAACCATAGCAGCTTTGTGGAGCTATACACCGGGCGGGATGATATTCCCGACGAACACCGGGTATTCTCCATGCCCAGGCTGTCCATCCGGGAACAGATGGCAGCCTTTAAGGAGGTCATTGACCGTTCCTCGCTGGAGGGTGAGCGCAAGCTGCCAAAACCTGGCCGTGAGGATCGGTAGATACTTCGAGACAATTTGTCCCAAGGAGGTGATGAAAGCTGGTCGATGAGGACATTTCCCGTCGTACAATCGCAATTTCCATGAAAGCAAGCAAACTGACGGCCCGGAGCCTTGCCTATGCACTCCGGGCCGTTGGCCGTAAGATCGCCAAGAAATACCGGGCAAGCAAAACGCCCCACGGTAAACAGAGCGTCAAAAAGCTCATGGCCCACGGCGTTGCTACTAACAGCATAGAGCTTTCAGGCGATACCAAAACCTTTGACCGGGTAGCCCGGAAATGGAATGTGGACTATGCCTTTTATCAGACTGAA
>ERZ773224.169-NODE-169-length-90784-cov-21.954270_pt1 | contig 90784 bp, 63 predicted proteins | sample MGYA00580526_ERZ773224 | MGnify/ENA primary metagenome ERZ773224 (study PRJEB29015, sample SAMEA2737743) | human gut metagenome | biome: human gut; feature: human-associated habitat; material: faeces | place: China | collected 2012 ... | reverse complement strand
AATCTCATATCAAGAGTATTGTTACTTATGATGGTGAGTTAGAGTATGCTTTCCCACCGCAAGCGGTGACATTGACTTTGGAGGATGAGATTGACGTGTCTCGCGGAGATATGTTGGTGCATGCCGATAATGTGCCTGTGATAGATCGTAACTTTGAAGCCATGTTGGTATGGATGGATGAGGAGGCGATGGACCTTGATAAATCTTTCTTTATCAAGCATACCACCAATACAGGACGTACCCGTATAGATAGCATTAAGTATAAAGTGGATGTGAATACGATGGAGCATCTGTCTGTTGAAAACGGTAAATTGAAAAAGGAGGATCTGCCTTTGCAATTGAATCAGATTGCCCGTGTGACATTTACTACTGCCAAGCCGCTTTTCTTTGATTCTTATCAAAAGAATAAAGCTTGTGGTTCTTTCATTTTGATTGACCCCATTACCAATAACACCAGTGCGGTGGGGATGATTATAGACAGAGTGGAAGCCAAAGATATGCTGAATGCCATGGAAGTTCCTACTTTGAATCTGGCAGCTATGGGTATTGGTGAGGAACATTATGAAGCCATAGAAAAGGTGGTGAAAGAATTGGACCGTCAAGGCATTTCAGTCAAGATAGAAAAATAACAGCGTACAATTAAAAAAAGAAAAGTAATGGGATTACTTGAATTCAACAAGCTGCCGATTAATACATTGGTAGGCGCCGATTGGAAAACGTTCAAGGCGATTACTGCGGGAAGGGAAATTGATCCGGCATATAGAGGAAAATACCGTTTGACGAAAGCAGTATGCCGTTTGCTTTCCACCTTGGCTCCATTGCAGGAAAAGCGATACAGGAAACTGTTGGCCGACAAGCCTTTGGAACACGATCCGGTCTTTATCCTCGGACATTGGCGTAGCGGGACTACCTTTATGCATAATGTGTTCTCTTGTGACAAACATTTCGGATATAATACTACTTATCAGACGGTGTTTCCTCACCTGATGATGTGGGGACAGCCTTTTTTCAAAAAGAATATGAGTTGGCTGATGCCCGACAAGCGTCCGACGGATAATATGGAACTGGCTGTAGACTTGCCTCAGGAGGAAGAGTTTGCATTGGCCAATATGATGCCCTATACCTATTATAACTTTTGGTTCCTGCCTAAGTACCAACAGGAATATGCTGATAAATACTTGTTGTTCAATGATATCAGTGATGAGGAATTGAAAGTGTTTGAGGATATATTCACCAAACTTATTAAAATTTCTCTTTGGAATACAGGCGGAACACAATTCTTAAGTAAGAATCCGCCTCATACAGGTCGTGTAAAAGAGTTGGTCAAGATGTTTCCGAATGCCAAATTCATCTATTTGATGCGTAATCCGTATACGGTATTCGAATCTACAAGGAATTTCTTCACCAATACAATCCAGCCGTTGAAACTGGAGGATATTTCTCCGGAGGCGCTGGAACAGAATATCTTGTCTGTTTATACCAAGCTGTATCATAAATATGAGGCGGATAAACAATTCATTCCTGAAGGAAATTTGATGGAAGTGAAGTTCGAGGATTTTGAGGCGGATGCAATGGCTATGACCGAGCATATCTATAAATCTCTTTCTATTCCCGGATTCGAAGCAGCTGCTCCGGCTATCAACCGTTATATAGGTGGTAAGAAAGGATATAAGAAGAATAAGTATAAGTATGACGACCGTACGGTCCGGTTAGTGGAAGAGAATTGGAAATTTGCTTTAGAGCAGTGGGGATATTCAATTTGAATATACTAAAGAAGGTGCTGAAAAATAGCACCGGAATTTTTTCTATAAGGAGTTGAATGTGTCAAAACGTGGATAATGCTGTCGTTTAGTCCGTAGGGGCGTGGTTCGCTCGCCCGAAAACAGTTTACTTTGTGTATTCGGGCAGGCAAACCCTGTCCCCTGATGTTGTCTCCTCCGGTCTTCAGCCCCCTGCATGCGTTTTTGAGCTTCCTAAGCCGTTTCATTAGCCGGACCAAGCATTTTCGTCCTTTCGGTTATGCCTGTCTGTCCGTCGGATTACTACAGTCTCCGGCAGCGGACTGTATAGTCCGTTGCAGTGGACCGTACAGTCTGCTATAGTGGACTGTACAGTCCATTGCCGCAGACTGTAATAATCTTCCGTTTAAAATACCTTGACCGACCTTAGGAAACGGCTTATTCTTCCCTTTGTCTTTAAATCGCCAAGAATAATGACTGAGCCATGCGCTCCCATAAATGAAGGAATATATAAAAAGAAAAAGCCTCTGATATTCAGAGACTTTTTAGTGGACCTGGAGGGAGTCGAACCCTCGTCCAAACGAGGAAGCCATACGCTTTCTACATGCTTATCTTCGCCTGAATTTTCGTGTATAGACAAGACCGAAGCCACCAATCTATACCTTATCCTCTAAAATTTCGTGAGAGATGCGAGGAAAGTCTCAAACTATTCCCGAATTTGCTGTGCCACTTTACCAAACGCTTCGGAACAAGAGCTTTTGAGTGACATCTCGTTTCTACCACTATGGCAGAAATAAAGTTAATCTACTATACTTCGATTAAGCAGCGAGAGCGTAATTTTCGTTGCCAGATAAAATTTTGATAACTGAGATTATAGTGCCAATCACCGACGCACTGCATGCTTACATACCACTCCAACTCGCTGTCAAATCCAGTCAAGCCCGAACTGGTATCTATGATAGATGTTGCAAACATAATAATTTTTTCTCAATTATATGCTATCCCTTTGCAATTATTAGTAATATTCTGTGTGAATCAATCTTTTGCCAATATGACTTAAAGCTATGTTTGTGATCATTCTTGTACAAAAATGGATAACCTTATGGACAATTTTGTTCTGTTGGGAAGTTCTGCGATGCTCTCGGCACAGGCAACAATTAAAATACCGAAAGTCTATCAGCCTGTCAAGAAATCTATGTACCATAAAGGATGGATTGACTTTAATAAGAATGGTGTGATGGATGTTTATGAAAATCCGAATGCAAAAATTGAAGACCGTATTGAAGACCTTCTCGGACAAATGAATATCGAAGAGAAGACTTGCCAAATGGTGACGCTCTACGGTTATAAAAGGGTGCTGAAGGATGCACTTCCTACTCCCGAATGGAAGAATATGTTGTGGACAGATGGGATAGGAGCCATTGATGAACACTTGAATGGTTTTCAGCAATGGGGGCTTCCTCCTTCGGATAATGAGAATGTGTGGCCGGCTTCCCGGCATGCATGGGCATTGAATGAAGTACAGCGGTTTTTTGTTGAGGATACCCGTCTTGGAATTCCGGTCGATTTTACCAACGAAGGCATTCGGGGGGTGGAGAGTTATCGTGCTACGAATTTCCCGACGCAACTCGGATTGGGACATACTTGGAACCGTGATTTAATTTATAAAGTGGGGAGGATAACCGGACGTGAGGGACGTATGTTGGGCTATACTAATGTGTATGCTCCTATTCTCGATGTGGGGCGTGACCAGCGCTGGGGGCGTTATGAGGAGGTATATGGTGAGAGCCCCTATCTGGTAGCCGAATTAGGTATTGAGATGGTGAAAGGAATGCAATATAATCATCAGGTAGCTGCCACCGGTAAACATTTTATAGCTTATAGTAATAATAAAGGTGCGCGTGAGGGCATGGCGCGTGTCGACCCGCAAATGTCTCCTCGTGAGGTGGAGATGGTTCATGTTTATCCGTTTAGGAGAGTGATAAAGGAGGCAGGTTTGTTGGGAGTGATGAGTTCTTATAATGATTATGACGGCTTTCCTATTCAAAGCAGTTTTTATTGGCTTACTACCCGTTTACGCGGTGAATGGGGGGTCAGGGGATATGTCGTTTCGGATGGTGATGCGGTGGTGGAATATGGCATGAATGGTGTGTGGTCTGAAACAGGAAACAGTAAGGGAGATGCTATTTCCGCCAGTACCGAAATGCAAGATGTGGGCATGACGCTCGATAATGATTTGAAGACTTGCTGGCAAGGGAACAAGGGGGACTATATTACTTTTGCTTTGGAGAACGGTGCAAAAATAGATGGTCTGTCGATTGCTTGGAAGAAAGAGAATACCGGCGAGGCGGATTTTGAAATTCAGCTTTCGGGCGGTGGAGGACAGTTCCTGACGGTCTATTCGGGCAGCGTGTCGAAGTTTAATGAATGGATGTCTTACACATTCAAAGGCACTACCGCAAGTGACTTGCGTATTCTTTTGAATTCGGATGGATTGGGAGTGGCTGAGGTGAAAATCAATCAATTAAAAAAAGAATAATAAAGAATTTAGGTCGTTATAGCATGTGTTTTGCCAAGAAGTGAGTATATTTGGGAGCGCATTATGTGCTCCCAAATTTTATATAAATATATTATGAATAAAAAAATATTAGCGTTGTGCATAAGTGGTTTGTTGTTGGGTGCTTGCACTTCAAAGCCACAGAAGAATATAGTTACAGTGGATGAAAATAGTGATAAAATGTTCTTGTTTGTAGGCAGTTATGCCACACCGGACGAAGAAGGCGTCAAGGTTTATCGGTTTAGCGAAGATACCGGGAAGGCAACTTATATCAGTGGTTTGAAAGGAATCTCGAATCCTTCTTATCTCACTCCGTCTGTGGATGGTGAAAGACTGTATGCCGTAGGCGAGGATGACGGACAGACTTCTACGGCGAATGCCATTATATTTAATAAGGAGGACGGCAAGTTGACATTGCTGAACTCTCAGCCCACCAACGGCGGAGCGCCTTGTTACATTACGTTGAGCCCTTCCGGTAAGTTTGTGTTGACGGCTAATTACATGGGCGGAAGCATCACTGTCTTCCCACTGAATAAGGAAGGCAGATTGGAATCGGACAGCCGTTTGATTTCCTTTGTCGGCGATGGTCCCGACAAAGAAAGGCAGTCGCAACCCCATTTGCATTGTGCGGAATTTACTCCTGACCACAAATATCTGTTGGCAAATGATTTGGGAACAGACCAAATACATGTCTTCCCGGTGAGCGAATCGGTCTCTGATGGAGTTTCCCATTCCTTGCTGAATGAAGGAGAGTCGACCGACATAAAGGTGGAACCCGGTTCGGGTCCCCGTCACATCTGTTTCCATCCCAATCAGAAATTTGCTTATCTTATTAATGAACTATCAGGTAAAGTAACGGCTTTTTCTTATCATGAAGGAAAACTGGATGCTATCCAGTATATAGCTGCCGATACGGTCGGCGCCAAAGGAAGTGCTGATATTCATATCACTCCCGATGGGAAGTTTCTGTATGCTTCCAATCGTCTGAAAGCAGATGGCATTGCTATTTTTGCTGTGGACAGTGATAAAGGGACATTGACAAAAATTGGTTATGAATTGACAGGTATTCATCCGCGTAACTTTGTCATTACGCCCAATGGCCGTTATTTATTGGTAGCTTGCAGGGATAGCAACCTGATTCAGATATTTGAGATTAATAAGGAAACAGGTTTGCTGACCGATACGGGAGAAAAGATAGAAACCTCTAGACCGGTGTGTCTGAAGTTTTCTTATTGAATTGTTGTCTGATTATATTGAGAATGCAAAAGGGGCACAACGTATTGTGGGGGATTCTTGGATGAATCACCGTAACCATTCACAGCGTATATATGAAAGCTGCTTTTGCCGGATTGATAAGATTTCATCATTTAATGCTTGGATTCTATTAGGTTTGTACTCTATTAATTGAGAAATTTGCAGCAATGGTAAAAGAAGAGATGAAATAATCGTTAATACATGATAAATACAGGCATATGAATGTAGATTTTGAACAGAAAATAGCTTTGTTGCAGCAGCAACATGAAGCATTGTTGCAGCGGTCAAATCTTCCGGTGGAAGAAACGAATGGTATTGTTTGTCGTTATACGTATCCGATAGTTACGCGGGAACATATACCGTTGGAGTGGCGCTATGATTTTAATCCGGCTACCAATCCATATTGTATGGAGCGTATCGGTTTTAACGCAACCATGAATAGCGGAGCCATAAAATGGAATGGTAAATACGTATTGGTTGTCCGTGTGGAAGGTGCAGACCGGAAATCTTTTTTTGCTGTAGCAGAGAGTCCGAACGGCATTGATAATTTTCGCTTTTGGAAGCGTCCCATAACATTGCCTGATATTAATCCTGCAGAAACAAATGTATATGATATGCGTCTCACTGCCCATGAAGACGGCTGGATATATGGAATATTTTGCAGTGAATGCCATGACGACAGTGCACCGGCCGGCGACCTTTCGTCAGCAGTGGCAAAGGCAGGTATTGTCCGTACCAAGGATTTGGTGGAATGGGAACGTTTGCCGGACCTGAAGTCTTACAGTCAGCAGCGGAACGTAGTGCTTCATCCTGAGTTTGTTAATGGAAAATATGCACTCTATACCCGTCCGCAAGATGATTTTATCAATGCCGGCAACGGAGGAGGTATCGGTTGGGCACTTATAGATGATATAACACAGGCGGAAGTGAAAGAAGAAATCATTATAAATCATCGTTATTATCATACAATAAAAGAGGTAAAGAATGGGGAGGGACCACATCCCATCAAAACATCTGCCGGATGGTTGCATTTGGCACATGGGGTGCGTGCCTGTGCTGCCGGATTGCGCTATGTACTTTATCTTTATATGACGGCATTGGATGAACCTTGGAAGCTGACAGCAGAACCGGCAGGTTATTTCTTGGCTCCATTGGGCAGCGAAAGAGTGGGAGATGTATCCAATGTGTTATTCTCTAATGGTTGGATTGCAGATGAGGACGGTACTGTATATATCTATTATGCATCCAGTGATACTCGTATGCATGTGGTGACTTCTACTATTGATAAACTGGTAGATTACTGTATGCATACACCGGCAGACGGATTACGTTCGGCAACATCCGTAGATGCGATTAATAATCTGATTGATAAAAACGAAACATATTTGAATAAATGAAAAAGTTTTTAGGATTAATCCTCTTGATGTTGCTTCCTTGCTCTGCTCTTTCCATGTGGGGACAGACCGGACAACAAATGAAACTTATTTCTTATAATATTTGGAATGGTTTTGAAGGAGACTCGTTGAGGCGTGCGCGTTTTATCGAATGGACTCGAAAACAGGCTGCTGATATCTTTGTGTTGACAGAATTAGTCGGCTTTAAGGAAAAGGATTTGAAAACATTGGGGCAGGTGTGTGGGTATCCGTATGCTGCCATTGTGAAGGAAGAGGGGTATCCTGTCGGAGTGCTTTCCAAGCAACCGATAGAAGTGATTAAGAAACAAGTAGAAGGATTTTGGCATGGCATGATGCATGTTAAGACAGCCGGTGTCGATGTCATTGCTACTCATCTTAGTCCTTTTGAGTGGAAATACCGCTTGAGTGAAGCGCAACAAATTGTGGATTATATTCAGGCAAATCATTTGAAAGACTATTATGTGGCGGGTGATTTGAATGCTCATTCCCCATTGGATGCCGATGAGATTGCTAAACATGATACATTGTTGGCAAATATGCAACGTTGGGATTTATCACAAAAAAATATCGTAATTTGAGAGAAGGACGATATGACTTTTCTGTTATTTCTACTTTTCTTGCGGCAGGAATGGAAGATGCGATCGGACGGATGGTACATCCGGCAAGTGCGCGCATGAGTTTTCCGGCTGCTTTCCTTTATGATTGGCAGTGGGATGACAAGCGTTTGCCGCAACGTCGTGAACGGTTGGATTATATATTGCTTTCTCCCTCATTGATGGAGAAATGTAAAAGTGCTGCTGTACATAATGGAAGAGAGAATGAGGGGATTTCAGACCATTATCCGGTCAGTGTGATTTTAGAGAAATAAAGACTCGGTTGAAAGAAAATAGAAACATGAATATGAAATATTGGGGACATTGTTTGTTGTTTATGCTTGGCTTGGCAAGTGTGTGCAGTTGTACTGATAGTGAGAAAATAGTTCATTACCGGGGCATTGCTGTGGATGATGCGAATGGTAGTGAGGGACTGTATAATCCCGAACGCGGGTTTCGTTTGGAAACGGCTGTCGATCTTGTTACGCAAAAAGAGTGCCCTACCTTGCAATTGGATACTTTGTCGTTGAAGTATGCTTCGGATAGTGTATCGCTTTCGCAAAGCTATTTTTATTTGACTTATCTGACAGATAAAAAGTTGTCTGATACTGAATTTCAGACCATGCAGGTATATTTTGACAGGTTGCGACAATTGGGAAAGAAAACAGTCTTGCGTTTTGCTTATGAAAAAGATTTTGTGCGTCAGGAACCGGTAGGACCTACATTGAAAGAAGCATTGGCACATCTTGATCAGTTGAAACCATTTCTGTATAAGAATAGAGATTTGATTCTGGTCGTTCAGGCGGGTGTTATCGGTGCATGGGGAGAATGGCATAGTTCTATTCATGGTTTGGAGCATTCCGATACGGCAAAGATTGCTATATTGGAAAAGTTGTTGGAAGTGGTACCTGCCGAGAAGAACGTACAAGTAAGACTTCCCGAATTCAAGAATCTTCTGAAAGGTAAACCGGAGTTGTATAAACGTGTTTCTTTTCATGATGACTTTATTGTTATCAAGCCTGATCGTTGGGATGGAGATATGCATGAAGGTACACCCAATTTTGAACAAATTGTAAAAGAATCACCTTATTTGGTTGTAGACGGTGAATTGCCGTGGGGCTTTTGGAGTGCCGGATGTGACCCCGACAGCCCGTCTGCCGGATGGATTATTGATGGTATGGGAGCGGCACGTCGTTTTTTTCTCCAGCATTATACCTCATTGAGTGTTATTCATAATTATAAGGAACAGCACCCCAATCGGATGTTTGATGAGGCGAATGCTCCTGAATATTCGATGATTGTGTGGAAAAAAAGTATGATAAATGCAGACTCCTTAAGAAAATATCACATGCCGGTATCAGACCATTATTTTCAAAAAAAGGATGGAACATTGGTTTCACGTAGTATTTTTGATTATATTCGTGACCATTTGGGATATCGCATCGAATTGCAGAGATTGGGAATGCCGCAAACGATAAGGAATGGAGAAGCATTGACTTTAAATTTGGAGTTTATTAATCGTGGATTTGCCGGTTTCAGTAGTGAACGTCCTGCTTATTTTGTATTGATTGACGAAAAGGAAGGAATAATGGAATTGCCGGCATTGTTCAGTTCTTCCGACTGCCAGCCATATCAACCTGGAGATGTTACTTATACTCCTTTGGTTCACTCAATCTCATTTGCAGGGAAGGTACCTGTTTCTCCGGGAAATTATCGTTTGGGGTTATGGTTACCTGATGTGTCGGAGCGATTGAAGTATAATTCTCGTTATGCTGTCCGATGTGCCAATGGTGATGTAGACTGGTGGGTTTCAAAGGATGGGAGATACGGGGTGAATGTATTGGCAACAATACAGATAAAGCCGTAAATGTACTATTATGAAGCATTTTAATAAGTTACTATTTTTACTTGTCTTTTTATTATCCGGCCGGATGCTTTGGGCTAATCCGGTTATTATCGGCAATAGCCGTTTTACTTTCATTACCGACCAATTGGTGCGTATGGAATATGCACAGAATGGTCATTTTTTGGATGATCCTACTTTGTTTGCCATTGATCGTTCGACGGAGTGTAAAGACGTGAAAGTAGAGGAAAAGTCAAAAGATCATTATGTATTGTCTACTCCGGTGATGCGGATTGAATATTACGCGGACGGATTTCCGTTTGGACAAACCAATTTGCATGTTTATTTTAAGAATGGTGAAGAAGCCAAAGAGAAACATTGGTATATAGCCAGCAGGCAAAGTAAGAATCTACTGGGAGCTCTTACGACCTTGGATGAAGTGGATGGTCCGGTAGATCGTCAGGAAGGTTTGTTAAGCCGTGACGGTTGGTATCTGATAAATGATACGGGCAAAGAAGTGTTGCGTGACGGTTGGGTGAGTGCGCGTGATAAAGACCATGTACAGGATTTGTATTTGTTTGTTTATGGAAACGATTATAAGTCGGCTTTACGTTCTCTTCGTGTTGTCAGTGGTCCGGCACCTATGCCACGTAAATATGTACATGGTTCGTGGTATTGTCGCTGGTGGAATTATACGGATGATGATTACCGTCAGTTGGTGCGTGAATATAAAGAGCATGATTTCCCGTTGGACATCATGGTTTTTGATATGGGATGGCATACTCAGAATGCTACCGTTGGTACGGGCCATGCAGGAACCAGAGGGTGGACAGGTTATAGTTGGAACAGGAAACTGATAAAAGACCCCGCCAAACTGATACAGGATTTGAAAGATGACCATGTATATGTGGTACTGAATGAGCATCCGCACGATGGGTTACGTCCGCATGATGATGCTTATCCTATGTTTATCCGTGACTTGGGAGCCGATACGCTGAAAAACGGAGTTCCTTTGTTTGATGCAGGGAATCCGGAATATATGAAAGCATTTATGAAACATGCCCACCAAGAGAGCGATCAAATGGGCGTTGCTTTTTGGTGGTTGGATTGGCAGCAGGATTATCTTTATCCATACGTCAGAGGTACATCGATGAGGCATTTGCCGTGGTTGAATAAAATCTATTATGATTATTCTGCCCGTAATAATCTTCGTGGTGCCGGTTTCAGTCGTTGGGCAGGTTGGGGAGATCACCGCCATCCCATCCAGTTTTCAGGTGATGCCGTTGCCAATTGGGAGTTGCTGCGTTTTGAAATTGATTTGACTACAACGAGCGGTAATGCCGGTTGCTTTTTCTGGGCGCATGACTTGGGCGGATTTTATGGAGGAGATGATGCAGAGCTTTATACTCGTTGGACACAATTCGGTTTATTGAATTCATCTCTCCGCATCCATTCAGTATATGATGAGAAACTCGATCGCCGTCCTTGGTTGTGGGGGGATAAGGAAGAAGAAGCCATGAAACGCATCTATCACCTTCGTTCGCAGTTGATGCCTTATATTTATTCTTCTGTCCATCAGTGTTATGAAGATATGATTCCACTTAATAGAGGATTATATTTGGAATACCCCTCGGACGAGAAAGCATATCAATGTCCGGGTGAATTCTTATTCGGCGATTTATTGTTGGGAGCGCCGGTTACCATGCCGGGAGAAGGAGAACAGAAGCTGGTCTCGCAAGAGGTATGGTTGCCGGGTGGGGAAAACTGGTACCATTTCTTCACGGGGAAAGCATATCAAGGGGGCCGGACAGTGACGGTAGAAAGTCCGTTGGATGAATTTCCTTTATTTGTGAAGGGGGGCTACCCATTACCTATGCAACCTTATACAGAACGTATGTGTTCGACTCCGCTTACCGAGTTGATTGTCCGTTGTTATCCGGGCAACGAAGGATGTAATCACTCTTATACCCTATATGAAGATGACGGGATTACAACAGCCTATCAGCAAGGTGAATCTGCTTCTACATTAATGAACTATCGTAAGGAAGGAGAACAGACCTTTGTTACTATCCATCCGGCAAAAGGATCGTACAAGGGGCAACCTCAAAAAAGAGCTTATCGTATTGAATTGCCGGGAATCCAGGCAGGAACAAAAGTAAAAGTAAACGGTAAATCGGTAAAAGCCGTTTTTGATAAGACGATAGGTGGCATAGTGGTGTCTGTCAAGTCGGATAATATACGGAAGAAGGTAGAAGTACAGATCGGTTGACATACAGAGTTGCTTGAACAAGAAAAATCTTAAAGTAAATAATATATGAAATTACATGTTGTTGACATCCTGATTATTTGCGCTTATCTGATTGTCATAGTTCTTATCGGGCTATTCCTGAAGAAGAAAGCGGCAAAAAATATGGATTCGTATTTTTTGGGGGGCAAGTCCCTTCCGTTTTATATGCTCGGACTTTCAAATGCTTCGGGTATGTTTGATATTACCGGAACCATGTTGATGGTTTATTGGGCCTTTGCATATGGTTTCAAGAGTTTGTGGATTCCTTGGCTGTGGCCGGTGTTCAATCAGATATTCCTGATGGTGTATCTTTCCGTATGGTTGCGCCGAAGTAATGTGCTGACAGGTGCCGAATGGATTAAAACCCGTTTCGGACATGGAAAAGGAGCTACTTTGTCGCATACTATTGTGATTGTTTTCGCTCTGCTGAGTGTATTGGGTTTTCTGAGTTACGGTTTTATCGGCATTGGTAAGTTTATGGAGATATTCTTCCCGTGGGAGGTGGTTTCACAATATGTGCCTTTTGATATTCCGTTGCAATATGTTCCTCATTTTTATGGCATATTCTTTACGGCAATTGCTACCTTTTACGTGATGTTGGGCGGTATGCTCAGTATTGTATGGACAGATGTGGTTCAGTTTATGATTATGACAGTGGCAGGTATTATCATTGCTGTTATCGGTATGAATATGGTAGCTCCCGAAATGATTCAAGAGTTTGTTCCCAAAGGATGGGATTCACCGTTCTTCGGCTGGGCACTTGATATTGACTGGAGTGAGCGAATGAGTCTGTTGACGGAACGAATGGCTAATGAGCCTTATAGTTTGATGGGTATCTTTGTGATGATGGCATTGTTGAAAGGTATATTTATGAGTATGGCAGGTCCTGCACCTAACTATGATATGCAGAAGATTCTTTCATGTAAGTCTCCGAAAGAGGCAGCTATGATGAGTGGTTCCGTACCGGTTATTTTGCTGATTCCGCGTTATCTGATGATTATGGGGTTTGCTCTGTTGGCGATTTACTTCTTTAAAGTGGACGGTGGTTTGTCTCAAATGACAGCAACAAACACGGATTTTGAGACCATATTGCCTCATTTGATAACAAAATATGTACCGGTGGGATTGGCAGGACTTTTATTGGCGGGTCTGCTGTCAGCGTTCATGTCTACTTTTGCATCTACCGTCAATGCGGCTCCGGCATACGTGGTAAATGATATCTATTTGAAGTATATCAACCCCAAAGCTACTGTCAAGACACAGATTCGTGCCAGTTATTTGATTTCTGTTCTGGTTGTGATTATCAGCACGGTTATGGGCTTCTTCTTAAAAGATATCAATGAGATATTCCAGTGGATTGTGGGTGCCCTGTTTGGTGGCTACATTGCTGCCAATGTATTGAAATGGCATTGGTGGCGTTTCAATGGAGAAGGTTATTTTTGGGGTATGACAGCAGGTGTGGTTGCCGCTATTGTGATGAAATTCACAGTCCCTGATGGATTGGTGCTCTATTTCTTCCCTGTTTTATTTGGTATTTCGCTGATAGGGTGTATTGTCGGAACTTATTCTGCTCCTCCGACAGATGAAGACACTCTGATTAATTTCTATATTCGCGTTCGTCCGTGGGGATGGTGGAAACCAATTGTCGACAAGGCAATAGCGCGCTATCCGCAAGTGACTCGTAATAAGAATTTTAAGCGTGACGCATTTAATGTTACCATTGGTATTGTGTGGCAGTGTTGTCTGACTATTGTACCGATGTACTTGGTTGTGCGCGGAAATCTGGGCTTTATTGTATCTGTTCTGATACTGATTGCGACAACTGTTATACTGAAATATACTTGGTATAAGCCGTTGTGCCGTGAGGAAGAAGAATATAATAAGTTGATGAAAGAAATAGGATTTGATAAAGAGTGTAATTAATATTATTTGTATAGAAAATGGGAATGTGTCAAAACTGAAACCTAGCAAAATATGGTATTATCAATGTTTGACACACCCCCATTTCTTTAATATTCTATCTTGTCTGTTTTAGAACTCCATGCTTCGAATGCTTTAATAGCTTCTTCGCGTAACATAACTTCAGAAGGAAGTTTTCTGTTTTCCGGTTTCAGTTCCAGTTCATCATAGATAAATGAATCATCGAAACCTATATTTTTTGCATCCGTTTTATTGTTGGCATAATACATCTTATCCAATCGTGCCCAATAGATAGCGCCCAAACACATAGGACAGGGTTCACAGGAGGTATAGATTTCATATCCGCTTAAGTCGAATGTTCCCAGCTTGGCAGCGGCAGCGCGTATGGCGCTTACTTCAGCGTGGGCGGTGGGGTCACACGAAGCGGTTACCCGGTTGACACCTGTTGCTATTATTTCTCCGTTTTTGGCGATGACGGCTCCGAAAGGTCCTCCTCCGTTTGCGACATTCTCAATGGAAAGCTCGATGGCTTTCCGCATAAGTTCTTTTTTAGTCATAGTTGCATCGGTGAAATTGGATTATACATAAGTCTCCAGAAATTTCACATGTTCGTTTACCGTTACATTTACTTCTTTAGTGGTAGCGGGGAAAAGTATAGACTCTCCTGCCTGAATTTCCAACGAATGACCTTCATTATCAGTTACCGTGCATGAACCTTCCATACAGATATAGATTACAAAAGAATCCAGTTCGCTGTAATCCATAGTCATATTTTCCGTCAGGTCGTATACAGAAGTGGTGAAGTAGGGGCAGGTTACCAATTCTATCGGTTTGTTTTGTTCCGGCGTATAGCTGGTGCGATAGTCTTCTTCCACTGTATAATCGATGGCATCTTTCGATAGCTCGGTATGTAATTCGCGTGTATTGCCATTCTTATCTTTGCGGTTAAAATCATAGATACGGTAGGTTACATTGGATGTTTGTTGGATTTCTGCAATAAAGCATCCGGCACCAATGCTATGGATTCGTCCGGCAGGCAGGAAGAATACGTCTCCCGGCTGAACAGTATAGTCTGCCAAAGCATCACAAATTGTATTGTCTGCAATCATTGCTGCATATTCGTCAGGAGTGATTTTCTTTTTCAAACCGGAACGAAGATGAGCTTTGCCACCTGCATTATCGATTACATACCACATTTCTGTCTTTCCCATTGAGTTGTGGCGTTTCTTGGCAAGTTCGTCATCGGGGTGAACTTGTATGGAAAGATCATCGCATGCATCAATGAATTTGATAAGCAAAGGGAAATTATCTCCGAAACGTTGATAGTTGCTTTCACCTACTAATGCTCCTTTGTATTCTTTTACCATGTCACTCAGGTTTTTGCCTGCGTCTGTACCATTGGCAACTACTGATTCGTCGCCCGGAACATTCGAGATTTCCCAGCTTTCGCCTACTTGTGCCTGTTCGGTTGCAAGATGTTTGAACGGGATAATCTTTTCACCACCCCAGATGGTGGATTTTAGAATGGGGTTAAATTTTAATGGATACATAGGTATATATATTAAATGTTTTTAGGTTTGGATACAAAAATACGGAGATTCTACGACTTTACCCATAGAATCTCCGTAAAAATCACTAGCTATTTGTGTGTTTTCAAAAAAGTGTATTAGTAGTCTGTATTGTTAGGGTCGAAGTTAGTCCAACCGTCCAGCCAGTTGTCATTTATACCGAATGCCCCGATGTAGTCTACCTTATCAAATCCATTGTCTAATAGAGCATTGTCGAATGAAGCGGCAGTCAGTACCGGGCTATTTGCATTCGGCATATAATTTACACCGATGCCGCGTCCGTCTTTAAAGTTCAGTTCATTCATGTCGGCAAGTACTTTATTTCCTTTTTGTGCTTTGAAGAAGCTGGAAGAATAGGACTCCTGACCGGCATCGATAATAGTTTTGTTTACTGCATCATAAAGCACGTCATCATACACTTTGTTGGCATCCGAACCGGTGACTGTCATACCGGCAAACCAAATATTTTGCAAATTGATAATGCCCTCTTGTGCTTGTTCTACCGTGTTTCCTTTCTCGCCGTCAATAATCAAACCGACAGGATATCCCACTGCTACAGAATTGAAGCAATTCAAACGGCTGGAACGGCGGATTTGCATCGCTGACTGGAACTTCCCGAGAGCTGAACCGTTATTGGGGTTGAAGCTGCCGGCATTGATATAGCTTTCATCATTGGTAAATCCGGCATCACGTCCGAGCGGGCCGATAAAAGTAATGTTACTGAATACTGCCGTTGTATAGGGAGAAACCAGAGAACCATCGGCACAGTTGTCCGATTCAAATCCGTTTGATTGTGATGTATCGGCAATTCTCGGATCGCGGATAGACAAGCCATATTGTACTTTACCGGAGAATCCGTTGTCTGTGTCGAATTCGTCATCCCAACCATTATAGGCAACCAGATATTTACAGTTTACAGAACCGCCGAACCATTCATAAGAGTCATCGTTGGAATAAGAAACCTGCAAGTGGTCAATGGTAGTACCGCTACCGACCGAGCCGAACGTAATGCCGTTGATTTCCTTATCTTTCATAAAGGGATAACCGGCAAACTCCACACGTACATAGCGGATGATACCGGAATTGTCGGAGTCATCATCCCCTCCGTGTTTAGTACGGGGCCCCCCTTCAATCTGCTGATTCAGCACACCTTGATTGTTCTTTGCCTTACCACAGATAATCAAACCGCCCCAATCACCGGGTTTGCGTTGTCCTTTCGGCATTTCAGAGGTAAATACGATAGGAGCATCCTGCTTTCCTTCGGCTATCAGTTTTCCGCCCGGTTCTATAATCAGGGCAGCTTGTGTGTCTTTATCACCTTTGATGACAGTTCCCGGTTCAATGGTCAATGTAGAACCTGCTCCCACATAAACCCATCCTTTCAACAGGTATGTACCTTTGGCAAGGGTCTGGGTTCCTTTGAATACAAATTCCTGGTCACCATTTCCTATTACTGTTCCTTTTTTGTTTTCAGACTTATCCTCATTGAACAACAAATGATCACACGTCTTGATTGAGCCTTCAGTTCCCCATACATAAGGCGTGTCCGTTGTCTCACCACCACTGTTTCCACCATTGTCGGGTTCGGAATCATCACTGCTGCAAGCAGCCAGGCTTCCCAGCATCATGGCCGAGAGAGCATAAGTCATAAACTTGTTTGTTTTCATTTTCATTTATTGGTTAGTTACTGAATGAAATATTTCTTGTTTTAAAAATTATAGCTTATGTTTACGTTGAAGCTGCGTCCCGGTTTAAACTGACGGGTTATTTGCTGCACTTCACCATTTCCTGTATTTTCAAATTGTTTGAAAGACACCTTTTCGGCCAGTACATCGCGGATAGCGGCTTTTACTTCCAGTTTGCCGAATTTCTTAGAGGCACTCAGGTCAATGGCATTAAGTGGCATTTCATATGAGTCGGGCACACGTACTTCGTTGCCTGCGCTGCCCAGGCTGCGCCCTACACCGATAATGCGTTTACCGATGCGGTTGTAGAGTATGGCGGCATTCCATCCGTTTTTGGGCTGTTGATAGAAGAGTCCCGCGTTGACCAGGTAGGGCGATTGCCCTTGCATAGGACGGTCTTCTTCTTTAGAACCGGGTTCAAAATTTACGTTACTTTTTATCAGTGCACCATTCATGCTGAGGCTGAAGTTTTTCATGCCGATGAAATCTAAATTTTTGCGTATATCCACTTCTACGCCATAATTATCGGCTCCTTTGGCATTGATATAAGAATAAATCAAGTCAGTACCTCCGGCTACGGTGTAAGTCCATTCTATCGGATTCTTGAATTTCTTATAAAATAATGATACGGAAATCAGCTCACCGTTACTGGGATAGTATTCATATCCCAAGTCAATATTATCAATATAAGCTGCTTTCAGGTCATAATTGCCTTGTACATTACTAGCCAAATCAAAGTCGTAATACACCGAAGAAGAGACTTCCCGGAATTCGGGACGGTTTACAGTACGCCCATACGACAATCTGAACTGGTGTTGCTCATTCAGACGATAGGCGGCATTAAGCGATGGAAAGAAATCATCGTAAGTGTAATAGACACTGGTCGGACTCTTTTCGTTCTTTTGTGTATTGCTGATTAATTCCATTCGGCTGTGTTCGAAACGGACGCCTGCGTATATGTTCCACTTTCCGAAAGGAAGATTTACACCGGCATAGCCTGCTCCCAACATATTGTTTCCTTCATAATTATTTCGCCAGTCCACTTGCTCCAGCAGGTATAATTTATCTTCTCCGTAATTTTTGTCCTGCATCAATTCGTCAGGCACATTCATCACACGGTAATTACTAGGTAAACCGTTCTTCCAACTGTAAATGAAGAGGCGCGTATTGTATTCACGTGTACGGTACTCCGTATATCCTCCCATCTTGAGTGTGGGAGTGAAATCACCGAATGCGAAATCATGCTGATAATTGATGTTGGCCGACAGGATGTGTTCATTCAGACGCGAGAACTCACGATTGATTTCATTCAGATTCTCTACTTCCAATTGATTGGTATCTGTGTTCAGTACCGTGTTGTACCGGCGGCGGTCGGGCATATTCCGGTTGGCATAAGAATATCCGGCACTCCAATCCAATTTATCCGTGTCACTCCATGTATGTTTTCCCGTAAACTGTCCGCTGTAGGTGGTACGGCTCTGGTAGTAATACTCTGCACTCTCTTCATAATCGCTCTGTGCATCCGTTCCCTTGCGATAAGTATAGCGGTCTTTTCCCAATTGGTTGAAGATATTCTTGAATTCATAACGGTTATTTCCGCTTGCCGGCACATAAGTGAGGTTCAACATGGCTCCCACACGTACATTGTGATTATATTGGTCATCCACTCCCTTGCGCAAATAGTTGGAACGGTCATGAGTGATGTCATAGGCACCATACAGATTATTATCCATATTCAGATATGTTTTGTAGGTATTGCTATAATTTACGGCTCCCAGCATAGCTAAAGTGCGACCGCTTTCACTCACCCAGCGATGGGCGATGTTCATGCTCAGGCTGAGGTCGGCAATAGGCTTGCGGTTCTTTATGCTCCAATCATTATTCAGTCCGTTGTTGAGCAAGTCGTAACCATTATTCATCGGTCTCAGTGTCGCGTTGATACCGCCATTCAAGCTACGCAATCCGTTGTCGAATCCCAAAAAGTCCGTACCGCTTCCTTTGTTGTATTGAAAGTTTTTAAAATGAGTCTGATCATTCATGCTTCCTCCTACTGAGATGTTAAACAGGTTACTGTTTGGAACATCCTTGGTATTAACTAAAATAAAGCCGCCACTGAAATCGGCAGGATATTCGGGAGCCGGAGATTTTACAACCAGCATATTGTCCAGTTGTGAGGAAGGAATGATATCGAAGGAGAAGGCGCGTGCGTCGGCTTCCGAACTGGGCACGGCACTGTTGTTTATCCACACATTGTTGTAACGTTGCGAAAGGCCGCGTACCATTACGAACTTTTCTTCAATGATACTGATGCCCGGCACACGGCGAATCACTTCGGAAGCATCCTTGTCTTGTGTCTTGGTAATTTGTTGTGCGGAGACACCGGTTTGCATCACCAGACTGGTGCGTTGCCGGGTAATCAGGGCATTTTCTGTATTCTTCTTGGCTTCTGCCACTACCACAACTTCTCCCAGTTGCTGGTTATCAGGTGCTAATGTTATATTTATTTCTGACATGCCATTGACAGATACCTCTAAAGTCAATGTTTTATAAGAAACATACGATACCATCAGTTTATATGTTCCGTTTCTTAATCCGGCCAGTTCGAAGTTACCGTCCAAATCAGTGATTGCTCCTGTAGTAGTGCCGCTTATTTGTATTACTGCACCGATTAGTGGTTCATTTGTCACTTTATCGGTCACGCTTCCTCGTAATACAGCCGCTTGAATAGATATGGCCAGGAATAAGAAAATGATTATAAGGCCAAACTCTCTCTTCTTTGTATTCATCATTCTTTAGCTTGTTTTTTTAATTCAGTGCAAAGGTCGGTTGTCGGTATTACATGAATGATACAGCTGCGTAATACTTTCTTTTCAAATGTATTTTAATACTGTTTCATTGTCTATTGAAGAGAAAGAAGTTAACTTTGCACGAAAATTATAATTCAATATTCTACTATTATGAGAAGTTTTGCATCCGACAACAATTCCAGTGTACATCCTCAAGTAATGGAAGCACTGATGGCGGCAAACACAAACCATGCTTTCGGTTATGGTGATGACCCTTGGACAGAAGAGGCAACCCGAAAAGTAAAAGAACAGTTTACACATCCGTGTGAACCGTTGTTCGTCTTTAATGGAACAGGTAGCAATACGATGGCATTGCAACTGATGACTCGCCCTTATCATGTTATATTTTGTGCCGACACTGCACATATTGCAGTAGACGAATGTGGAGCGCCAAGCAAGGCGACCGGATGCTTCATGCGCACTATCTCCACTCCCGATGGAAAACTGACACCTGAACTCCTGAAACCTTATATGATTAATTTTGGTGTGGAACACCATTCTCAACCGGGAGCAGTCTATATCAGCCAATGTACAGAACTCGGCACTGTTTATACTCCTGCCGAAGTACGCGCTTTGACAACGTTTGCACACGAACATGGTTTGTTACTGCACATGGACGGTGCACGCATCTCCAATGCTGCCGCAGCATTGGGAGTCAGTTTGGATGAGATATCGGGAGCTTGCGGAGTAGACACCCTGACTTTGGGGGGAACAAAGAATGGTCTGATGGGAGCTGAGTGTGTGGTGGTTTTTAATCCGGACCTGATGAAAGAAGCCCGTTATGCTCGTAAGCAGGCTTGTCAGTTGGCAAGTAAGATGAGGTATATATCTTGCCAATTCACTGCTTTCCTGACTGATAACTTATGGTTACGGTGTGCCCGACACGCCAATGAAATGGCTGCAAAACTTTCTGATGCCTTGCAAGCCATGCCGGATGTAACGTTTACCCAGCCGGTGGAAAGTAACCAGTTATTCTTTATTATGCCTCGTGAGAAAGAGGATAAGTTGCAGGAGTTTTATCATTTTTATTTTTGGAATGATGCAATGAATGAGATGCGTTTAGTCACTTCTTGGGACACAACGGACGAAGATATTGATTCACTTATCGAACGTATTAAATCGTTATAGACAATAAAAGAACGTTTCGTTCGGGTTTGTAATCCAAACACGTATTAGCGTATATTCAAATGATGCGCTAATACGTGTTTTGTTTTTAGTTGTCGATTGTTATAATGCGGTTTTATTTGAGACAAAAGACTTTCTATGTATATGCTTTTCCAAATGCTGTCCGCATAGGACTTTCATATAAGTTCTTCTTTTCAAAAATCTTGCATATCCTTTTTTTCTCTCTCTTTCAACTTATTAAAACAAAATTAGAGTCGGTTGAAATGTGAATGAAATTTAATGAATGCCTTCTTTGATAGAAAAATGATAATATAAATAATTGGAAATGAGGATATTTACGATGATTGGAAATTTTAACTAAAAGTGTATCTCTTAGTAAGAGATCTACCATTCCGCTGCAAAAATAAGCAAAGTTTTGAGAATTAGTACACTTTTACGCAAAAAAAATGGGTGTGAGCTCGAAAAAAGATTTTATTTTTTCATTCTTTAGCATTTTAAAAGTTAAAAAACAGTTCTTAATATATTGATAATCTGATGCTTTACTTAGGTCGGTGTATCTCTTACTAAGAGATACACCGATTTTCGTTTCGCGAATCTATATAAAAATGCTTGTAAATCCGCGTTTCGAGAGCCCGCAAACTAAGACAAAAGTAAAGGATAAGATATGGAATACCTGTTTCTAAAACGCAAAAAGAGCACCCTACGTTCCGAAAGGCAGAAAGACCTGCTTTTCAAGGCAGCCGAGCGTCATTGGGACGAACAGTTTGCCGGACAGGGAATAGTGGGCAGGAAAGTGGATTGCTATATATATAAATGTATCCTTTATCAATTGGAAATTCGTCAGGTGTTTTTGGATGCCACTCTTTCTTTGAAGAAATTGAGCGAGCTGGTCGATACGAATCAGACTTATCTCTCCAATGTAGTAAACAAGTATTTTGGGTGTAACTTGAAAGAACTTCTGAATACTTACCGTGTAGAGTATGCCAAGGAATTGCTTCGCAGTAATAAATGCTCGTTGGATAAAGTCCCGGAAAAGAGTGGGTTTACTTCCCGAAGTGCTTTCTATTCAGCTTTTAGTAAGATAGCAGGCGAATCTCCCAAACGTTATTTTTTGCATGAACAGAGGGATTTATGTGCCCAATCAATAACTAATATGTATAACCAATTTTAGTTTTTTTAAATTTATAAATTTAAAGTTTTTCTATTATGAACAAAAAGTTTTTAAGTGCAATCCTGTTCGGAGCCTTAATGGTTTCGTCAACAGGAACATTTGTGTCTTGTAAGGATTACGACGATGACATCGAGAACTTGCAGGGACAAATCACTGCAAATGCTGATGCAATCAAGGCTTTGCAGGATCTCGTTGGTAGCGGTAAGTATGTTACTTCAGTTGCAAAAACAGCTGACGGACATGGCATTACCTTTACATTCAATCAGGGTGATCCTGTAACTATCACTTTGGATGACGAAACAGGTAGTGGAGATGTTGTGAAGGTTGTAGATGGTATTTTGTATATCAACGATGAGCCTCAAGAACTGAAGGTTGCCACAAGCGAAACAAAACCATCTATCATTATGCAGGATGGTGTATGGGCTGTATTGCAGGAAGACGGAACCTACAAATCTACAGGTGTTCCCGTTTCTGGCGTTAGCGTTGCAGGTAGCGAAGCTGATGGATTTACACTGACTATCTTTGATAAAGACGGTAACAAACAGGAAGTGAAAGTTCCTTCTGCTTCTTCATTGGTAACTTCTATTGCTATTGCTGTGCCTGTTGTAGAAGATGAAGCTTCATTGCTTAATGAAAAAAATGTTGTGTATTATGGCAGCAAAGAATTGATTAATGTTTCAGAAGTTAAGTATCCGAAGGATGCAATTATTTCTGCATTAAATGAAGATGGTACAAGAGGTGTGGCTGTAAATGTTGTGGTTACACCGACTAATATTGATCCGACTGATTTGAAGTTCAACTTGGTAAATTCTGAAGGTGCTACCATCTTTGAAGAGGCTGTAGTTTCTACTCCTAAGGGTGCTTTGCAGAGAGCTGCTATGGACGGTGTTTATACTTTGCACTTTGCTCTTAAAGAAGGTGTGACAGTTGCCGATATTAAGAAAGGTAGTATTATCAGCCAAGATGACGCACTTGCTGTTGTTTGTGGTAAGGCTGCTACAGCTTTTGAATATAAAGCCGGTTTGGAAGATGCTGCTACTATTACTCAAGGTAAGACAACAGGTAATTATGAGGCTAAGGATAATACTTATGTGAAATTAGGTGAAACTTACAGCTTGTTTGGTAAAGGTTATGCTGCAGATCCTTCTGCAAATCCCAATGCCGCTGCTCAAGCATTCCTTACTACGTTGGAGGGTGTTTCAGATATTGCTTTGTCATTGGATGAAAACTTGAAATCTTTGTATGGCATTACTATCGATGGTACTAACTTCACTATCTCTAATGAAGCTGCTTATGGTAAAGAAATTACCTTTACTGTGAAATATACTAATAGTGCTTCAGTTGCCAAAAATAGTATTCAATCTGCAGACTTGAAAGTAACTGTTCAAAAGGCTGCTGTAACAGCAGGTGTTACTCTGAAGGCATCTCATGTATTGTCAACTGATAAGAATACTGTTTACTTGCCATTGGCTGACTTGGCTGCTTCTGTAACTGCTGCCGGTGATAAGATTGTATGGAATAATGCTAATGCATTCACTTATAAGACTGTTGCTAACAATACTCCTGCTGTCGGATTTGCGTTGACTTCTAGCAAGAAGTATGGTGCTACTCCGGCTAATTTGAAAATTGCTAAAGATACTGAACTGGGTGGCTTTACTTTAGTTAAATCAGATAAGAAAACTGATGCAACTAAGTTAAGTGAGGCAGCTTATTTGGCTATTACTGTTGACCCTGAACAGGAAAATGTAACTGCTGATGTTTATAGTGCTTTGATTCAGTTTGTTGTTATTGGTAATGATGTAGACGGTCAGTCTAAGACATTGACTTTACCTGCAACTGTAGAGTTGACATTGACTAACCCGACATCTGCTGTAAGCAGAATTCCGATGTACTTTGATGGTGATAAGCTGGCTGCTTATGGTGCTGTTCCGACCGGAGCAAATCTGTTGTATGATGTTAGAACAGCTTATAACAATGCTGATAAAGCAGAAAAATTTACTGTAACAGCAAAAGCAGACAAAGATGGATGGAATGTTCAGGAAGATAATCATTATATAGTTGAGATTCCTTTGGACAAGTTGTATACTGAAACTCAGAAGTTCGAAGTTTCTTATCAGCACTTTGCAGAGGCAATTAACAATGTTACTACTGAAACTATCTATATCACAGGCCAAAGCCCGATTAAAGATGGTACAATCACTGTTAGCAAGACTACTCTTGACCTTGCAACCGGTTCAGACTCATTCTTGAGCGCAGACGTTGCCGGTAAGGATGCATTCAACAAGGCATACAAGTTATTGAACTCATTTACTGCTGAAGTGCTGAATGCTGATGGAACTGTTAAAACAGCTGCTGCCGCTAAGGACGTACAAGATACAAGAATTGATGATATCAAATTGGTTGCTACAGGTGAAAATGCAGGTGCATTTGAGGTAACTTATGTTTATAAGAAGATTAAAGATGGTAAGCTTGTAAATGCAGAGGATACAGATGCTGATGCTAAATTGGTAGGTTGGACAATTGCTCTTAAACCGAACACAGCTATCCAAAACGGAGCTACTATCACATTCGACTTGAACATTACTGATAAGTGGGGTGTTGAACTTCCTGCTCAGAAAGTTTCTTTGACTGTGAAAAAATAATCATTCATCTTAATGATTAGCTAATATAAAAGGGCATCCTTCGGGGTGCTCTTTTTTTGTTTAAGCTGTATTTGATAGTATGGCGCAAATATATTTGTAAACATAGAGAGTCGCTTTCTTGTCCTGTCTAAATAGACAAAAATGTTTTCCACGAAAAAGTTGATAACAAGTTGCTTTCACACGTTTCACCCACTGAAACCCTTTATTCATCGGCTTTTTGCGTGAAAGAAGCTGTTGAGAGGAAATTTGTTGCTTTCACGCGGAAACCCCTATGAACAGGTGGTTTACGATATTTGTGAAACGTGAAAGGAAGTTTTATCAATTTTCTTTCGGGGTTCGGTTCATTCATTCAATCAGTAGGAAAACTCGGAAGAAAGTGTTTTCAAAAGGCGTTTTGCTCGTGTCAAAACACTTTGGTCTTTTCAAAAAAGTTGGTGGAGTTTTCAAAAAAGTTGGTGGAGTTTTTGAAAAAGTTGGTGAAGTTTTCTGAAAAGCTGGTGAAGTTTTTTAGACCTCTTGAGATTTTTCATCAACAATGGAGAGAGTTTTAGCAAATAATGGTAACAATCTTCATAAACAATGCCCATTATTGAGGGGGTATAAGATGGGGTTGTCAAAACGTGGATAATGTTATCGTCTGGTTTGTAGGGGGGAGGTTCGCTCGCCCGAAAACAGTTTGCTTTGTGTCTTCGGGCAGGCGACCCCTGCCTCTACAGCTGACGATTGGATAGGCCGGTTTGGTTTTGACACACTCCCTTTTCTTTCTCAATAAAGTGCAGCTGTATCGTTCAGCAGTTGGTAAATGCTGCTGGCGATGCCCAATATGAAGATGCCTGCCACACAAATCAACAAACAGGTACGCATGGCGATACCGGTTTTGAAGGTGGCGATTGGTTCATCATTGGGGGTAATGAACATAGCTTTTACAATCAGCAGATAATAGTAAAGTGAAATAATGGTGTTTACCAATGCAATAAACACTATCAGATAATATCCACTTTGGAAAGCTGCTGCAAATACAAAGAATTTACTGAAGAACCCGGCAAATGGCGGGATACCAGCCAAAGAGAAAAGGGCAAGTGTCATCACCATTGTCAGACGGGGATTGGTTTTGTAGAGTCCGTTGTAATCTTCGCGCTCAACCATTCCGTGGGTGTGTTGCTCGATGGCGTTGATTACCCCGAATACGGCAAGATTGGCTGCAATGTATACAATGATATAATAAACTAATGACGCCATTCCCTGCGGAGTGCCTGCCAGGACTGCCAGCATGATATATCCTGCCTGTGATATACTGCTGAATGCCATAAAGCGCTTTAAGTTGCTTTGGCGGATGGCAAACAGGTTGGCAATGGTGATGGTAGCGACAATGACCACGCACAGCATTTCACTCCATTGGGCGGTCATGGAACCGAATACTTTGACCAAAATGGCCATCAGCGCAAAGGCGGCTGCACCTTTCGAGATAACCGACAGGTAAGCGGCAACTGTGGTAGGCGCTCCCTGATAGGTGTCGGCAGTCCACAAATGGAAAGGTACAAGGCTCAACTTAAAGGCCATACCGGAGAAGAAGAATACCAATGCCAGTATTTGAAGCGGGCTTCCGGTGATGCCGGCAGGGATGTCCTCGAAATAGAGCGTACCTACGGTTCCGTAAATCATTGAGATGCCATAGAGGAATATACCGCTGGAGAAGAGGGCGGATAAAATGAATTTTGCTCCGGCTTCTGCACTGTGGCCTTTGTATTTGTCGAAGGCAACGAGGCATGCCATAGGAACGGTAGCCAGTTCCAGACCTAAAAAGAACAGAAGAAAGTGACCTGCGCTCACCATGAAGTACATTCCCAGTAACGTGCTCAGTGTGAGTGTATAGAATTCTCCCATTTTGTGACGAGTGTCCGAACGACGCAGCCAATGGGTGGATTGCAGGAATACAAGGATAGTGCCCAAAGTGAGAACACTTTTCATGATGGAGGCCATCGGAGTGGAATGATACATCCCTCCGAAAAGGATGACTTCATCGGGCCATATATTGGCAAGTAACTCAATTCCCAATAGGGCGCAGGCCAATGGGCGTAACCAGTGGCGAAGACGCACGGGAAGGAAAAGGTCGAGTACAAACATCAACAGAAATACGGCGGTGAGGCTCAGCTCCTGATGCATTTGCAAAATAGATGTAATGTCCATAATCGTATGTTATTGTATTAATTGAGTGATAATCGGTTCTACACTGTTACTAATCAGGTTGCTTATCCAGAATGGGGCAAGTCCCAGTCCGGCTACGCAGGCTATCAGGAAGATTACTGCCACTCTTTCATCCCAAGTTGCATCGGTAAGTTTCAGATGGTCGGGGTTCAGTACCTTGCCATATAGAATCTTACCTACTACACGCAGAATATAAACCGCAGTAATCACGATACTTGTCGTAGCTATCAGCGTGCATACACGGTGGAAGGTATCGTTGTTTTGGAACGAGCCGACAAAGACGGTCATTTCTGCCACAAATCCACTCAATCCCGGCAACCCCAGATTGGCAAGACCCGCAATGACATAGCCCACAGCCAGAAAAGGCATGATTTTCATCAGTCCTCCCATCAGGCGTACATCGCGTGTATGGGTGCGGCCGTAAATCATACCGATCAGGGCAAAGAACAAAGCTGTCATCAGACCGTGGCTCAGCATTTGGAGGATGGCTCCCGTACAACTGGTGCGTGTCATCATCAGAAGAGCGAAAAGCACCAGTCCGCAATGCGATACGGATGAATAGGCATTGATATATTTCAAGTCGGTCTGTACCACAGCGCTGAACGCACCGTAAACCACAGAAATGGTGGTCAGCACGAGGAATACATCACCCCACATGGCTGCTCCTTCGGGCATCAGATACATGGCAACACGAAAACAGCCGTAGCCTCCCAACTTCATCAGCACACCGGCATGAAGCATACTGACGGCAGTCGGAGCAGATGCATGGCCGTCGGGACTCCATGTGTGGAATGGGAATAGTGCGCCCAGCACACCGAATCCCAGGAAAATAAGCGGGAAGAACAGGTGCTGCATCGTATCGGGAATATGTAGTCTGGCTATCTCGAGCAGATTCATTGTCTCGCCTCCTGCTCCATAGAAGATACCCAGAATACCTATTAGCAGGAAAGCAGAACCGCCCATCAGCATCAGGGTAAGTTTCATGGCTGCATATTCTTTACGGCCGCTTCCCCATATACCAATCAGCAGGTACATCGGGATAAGCGCTACTTCATAGAACATAAACATGGTGAACAGGTCTGTCGAGATAAAGAATCCGAACACTCCCAAACTCAGCAGTGTGAACCATAGGAAATACTCTTTGGTGAGGGGCTGAAGTTTCCATGATGCAAATGTTCCGGTGAAGACAATGATAGCGCTCAGTAGTAACATGGCTACGGAGATACCGTCCACTCCGATGGAGTAACATATATGTAAGGGGGCATACCAGGATATACTGTCGGTAAACAGCATTTCTTCCATGGCACCGGCTTGGCGGAGTCCTATATAATCAATGGTGAGGTAGACAGACAGTGCCAGCAGCAGGGAAGCTCCGGTAACCATCACGCCACGTACTTGATTGACGCTGCGCGAAGCCCAAAGCCCCGCGAGCATCAATAAAGGAACTATGATGAAAAAACTTAGTATGTTCATTTGTATACTTAATTATTCGTTTGGCTGGTTAAACTAATAGTATCAGCGTCAGTATCAAGGCTCCTGCGAGGAACCAAATACTGTATTGCTGTACATTTCCGCTTTGCATATCACGTATCTCATCGGCTGTGGCGTGGGTGCTCCAGGCGGTGAAGTTGAAGAACTGGTCGATGACGTGACGGTCCCACCATGCTATCGGAGTACTGATACACCGGAATATAATCTTCTTGGTGAAGAACATCCAGACTTCGTCCATGTAGAAGCGGTGATAGGCAGCTGTGTGCAAACGGCTGAAGGTGTGTGCCAGCTTGTCGGCGACAGGCTGTTTGGGACCTGCATACATCCATGTGGCAAGACCGATGGACAACAGTGCAATAATGATACTTGTTGTGGCTACCTGCATATCCAGGTGGATGGTATAAGCCTCTCCGTTGCTGCTGATTAAATTACCGAACGGGATGAATCCCGCCACACAGGTCACGGCTGCCAAAAACAGTAATGGGAAAGTCATGGTAAGCGGTGCTTCATGCGGAGTATGTGCAGCGTGGAGGGTTTTGTTTTCCGTGCCCCAGAAAATGCCATAATACAGACGGAACATGTAGAATGCGGTCATCGCAGCTATACCTGTCATTATCCAGCCCATGACCGGGCTGAACCGGAAGCAGGCGGTCAGGATTTCGTCTTTGGAGAAGAATCCCGAGAAAGGCCAAATGCCCGAAATGGCAAGGCAGGCTATCAGAAATGTGATGTGGGTGACAGGCATGTATTTGCGCAACCCGCCCATCGCGCTCATTTCATTGCTGTGTACGGCATGAATGATGCATCCTGCCCCCAAGAAGAGTAATGCCTTGAACATGGCGTGAGTGAACAGATGGAACATGGAGGCCATGTAGCCCAATCCTCCTTCGTGGGGATTTATTGAGGTGCAAACGCCCAAGGCAACAATCATAAAGCCTATCTGTGAAATGGTGGAGAAAGCAAGTACACGTTTGATATCGCTTTGCACACAGGCTACACTGGCAGCATAGAATGCTGTGAAAGCACCGATGTAGGCTGTCCAGTGGAGTACTTCGGGGGCGTAACCGATGAACAACGGGAACATACGGGCTACCAGATATACACCGGCTACCACCATGGTGGCGGCATGAATCAGGGCACTGACCGGAGTAGGGCCTTCCATGGCATCGGGCAGCCAGATGTGTAATGGGAACATGGCGCTTTTTCCGGCTCCGCCGACAAACATCAGCCCCAATGCCAGTGGAATCATTGTTCCTGCTGCAACCAGAGCGCTTGCGGCAGGAGTGAAAGAGAATGTTTCTGCGTAGTAGCCGTAGATGAGGATACCAATCAGAAAACCGAGGTCGGCAAAACGGGTGACGATAAATGCTTTTTTGCTGGCTGCGATGGCTTCTTTCTTGGTATAATAGAAACCGATGAGCAGGTAAGAGCTGACGCCCACCAATTCCCAAAAGACGTACATTTGGAAAATATTGGTTGCTACTACCAGGCCCAGCATTGACATGGTGAAAAGACTCAGAAAAGCATAATAGCGCTGGAAGCCTTTTTCACCTTTCATATAGCCGAAGGAGTAGATGTGTACCATCAGTGACACGGTAGAAATCACAACCAGCATCATGATGGAAATAGGATCGAGCAAAATGCCCATATTGATATGAAGGTCGGCTGTGAACGGCAACCATTCAAAGTTGTAGGGCATGAGGGTGGGGAAGGTGCCTGCTGCCGTACGGCCGCCTGTGAAATAGTGAAAGGCGGTGAGGTAGGAAAGCAATGCCACTCCTGTCAGTGAAGCTGTGCCGATGGCACCTGCCACGCTGTTCTTCATGCGCATACCTGCCAGTCCCAGTATCAGAAAACTGAGGAAAGGAAGGATGAGGATTAGAATAGTATATTCCATAATCAATTTTTCATTTCGTTTAAGTTCTTCACTTGTATGTTTCGGATGTTACGATAGATATTGATGATAATGGCAATAGCTACCGCTGTTTCCGCAGCACTCACTCCGATGGCGAACAGGGCGAAGAACACTCCTTCCAGTTCGTTGGGGAAGAGGTAGCGGTTGAACACGGCGAAGTTGATATCGACGGAGTTCAAAATCAGTTCCACACTAATCAGCATGGCGAGCAGGTTGCGGCGGGTAAAGAAGCCATAGATGCCTGCAAACATCATAAAGGTGGAAACCACCAGGTAATATTCCATGTGTACCATAATCAGACTTATCTTTTACGTGCAATCATTATACCTCCCACAATACAAGCCAGCAACAATATGCTGATGACTTCGAAAGGCAGTACATATTGATATTTTCCCATTCCCATCAGGGTGTGGCCGATGGTCTGCACATGCAGTTCGCCGGGAGTGAAGTGGGAGGGGAGAAACTCGTTTTTCAACATAACAAACAGGCAGATGCCCAGCCCGGCAAGGGTGGAAACAACTCCTGCCACCATTTTACCGTTTTTCAGCCGTTCGGACTTGTCTCCTTGTGAGGAGGTCAGCAGAATACTGAAAACATAAAGTACCGTGATGCCGCCGGCATAAATCAGCAATTGGACGGCTCCCAAAAACGAATAATTGAGCTGGAAGTAAATGCCTGCCGTGCCGAATAGTACAAACAGCAAATAGGTCGCTGCGCGCAGAATGCGTGATGTGGTGACCGCCAGTACCGAACAGACAGCGATAAACAATGCCAGCACAATGAATACAATTAGTTGTAGTGTCATAATATCGTTTGTTTTTTTATTTCTTATTCAGGGTGAGAACCAATTTGCTGCGGTCGAACACTGCATTTTCAAATTCCGTATCAAAACAGATGGCATCGTGCGGACACGCATTGACGCAGAGTTGACAGAACATGCAGGCGCCCAAATCATATTCATATTTCACCAATGTTTTTTTCTTCTTACCTGTTTCTTCATCAGTCTGTGTTTCGCTGGTGATATGAATGGTGTCGTTGGGACAGGCCATTTGGCAAAGCCCGCAGGCAATACATTTATTGTTCCCGTTTTCGTCTGCCGGCATGACGAGACGCCCGCGAAAACGGGGAGAGATTTCCAGTGTAGCACGGTTCTCGGGATACTGCTCGGTTACTTTCGGAGTGAAAAATTCCCGTCCGGTGATTTTCATTCCGGTGAGCAGTGTACCGATACCGTGCAACAGTCCTCCTATATATGAACGTTTTTCTTCTTTCATTAGAAATGCAATTTAAATACAACAATAATAACCATCAGCAACAAATTGCAAAGACCTATCGGTACCAGGTATTTCCATTCCAGTGTAAGAATCTGGTCGATACGTAAACGAGGGAAAGTCCATTTTATCCACATCAGCAGCCAGACAATAAAGAATGACTTTGCAAAGAACCATACAAATCCGGGAATATAGTCCATGACGGTATTGAAGCCGTCCAAGCCGGGAATATGCAACGGCATCCAGCCGCCCAGGAAGATAGTGGCAGCTACTCCGGCAATAATGAACAGGTTGACAAACTCTGCCACATAGAATAAACCGAAGTGCATACCCGAATATTCGGTGTGATATCCGGCTGTCAGCTCACTTTCGGCTTCGGGCAAGTCGAATGGACCACGGTTTACCTCTGCATTGCCGGCTATCAGATAGATGATAAAGGCAATCATTGCCGGGATATGGCCTTTGAAAAGGAACCAGCCGTCGGCCTGGCGTTCTACGATTTCCGAAAATTGCATGGTATCGGTCAATACGACAATGGTGAGAATGCTCAGTCCGACAGACAGTTCATAACTGATCATCTGTGCACCGCTTCGCATGGCACCGATTAGTGAGTACTTGTTGTTGGAACTCCATCCGGCAAGCAGGATACCTACTACACCGATGCTGGAGGCTGCCATCAGGAAAAAGATGCCGACATTGAAGTCGAGCACTTCCATCCCTTTGCTGAAAGGCAAACAACTGAATGACAGGATAGATGCCAGTATCACAATATAGGGAGCGAGGTTATAAAGGAAATTGTCGGCGTGACGAATGGTGATGATTTCTTTTATCAACATCTTGAATACATCGGCAAAGACCTGTATGGTGCCCCAAGGTCCTACACGCATCGGTCCCAGGCGACATTGGAATGCTGCACAGACTTTTCGCTCCATGAATATCATAATGATAGCAATCACTGCGTAGGCAAGCATGATGCATACGCCGATAGCCACACACTCTATAAATACCGCCAACCCTTCGGGCATGAAGGAGGTAAGCATTGAGTGTATCCATTGGGTTACTATACTAAAATCAAACATATATTATTTCGTTTCGTTTTATTATTAATCTTATCTGTCTATGTCCGGTACCACGTAATCCACTGTTCCGCCGATGGCAATGAGGTCGGCTATCTTGGCACCGCGGCACATGGTTTCCATTGCCGAAACCAATGGCAGTCCGGTGGCACGGAACTTCAGACGGTAAGGATATTTATCTCCACGACTTTCCAAAAAGACGCCGAACTCTCCACGGCTGCCTTCCACCGCAGCATAATAAGAACCTTCGGGCACACGGATAATCGGTTTCATCTTTTGCTGAAATGCTCCTTCAGGAATATTATCAATCAACTGTTCGATGATGTTCATACTTTCCATGATTTCTTCCATACGTACCATGTAGCGTGCGAATGAATCGCCTTCGGTATGGACAATTTCCTTGAAGTCGACTTTTCCATACATAGAGTAGGGATGGCGTTTGCGAGTATCGCAGGCCCAACCGCTGGCGCGCCCTGTTCCCCCCGTTGCACCGAAAGAGATGGCGTCTTCGCGACTGAGCACTCCTACACCTTTCATACGTTCCTGTGCGATGACATTGCCGGTGAAGACTTCATGATACTCTTTTAATGTCGGACGGAGATAAGCGATAAAGTCTTTTACCTTTTGCACAAAGTCCGGCGCGATATCGGCCTGCACACCGCCGATGGTATTATAGTTCTGGATTAAGCGACCGCCGGTGGTTGCTTCGAAGATGTCCAGAATCTTTTCGCGGTCGCGGAATCCGTAAAAGAAGGCAGTTAGCGCGCCTAAGTCCATGCACAGACAAGAAAAGAAAAGCAGATGTGAATCAATGCGTTGCAGCTCGTCCATGATGGTGCGGATATACTGTACACGTTCACTCACTTCCACACCCATTGCCTTTTCGATACACATGCAGAGTGCATGGCGGTTTTGGTGTGCGCCCAAATAATCCAACCGGTCGGTTAAGGCGAGTGTTTGGGGATATGTCAGACTTTCGCACATCTTTTCGATGCCGCGGTGGATATATCCGCAGTGTACATCCAGTTTCTTTATAATCTCACCTTCCAGTGACACGCGAAAGCGGAGCACTCCGTGAGTTGCCGGATGCTGCGGACCTATATTAATAATGTATTCATCTTCGTCGAAGATGGTTTCTCGTTTTTCAATTACGCTGCCGTCATGCTGTACTTCCATGTATTGGGTGGTATCGACCGGCTCTTCGTTGGTCATCCGCAGCGGGTTGAGGCTTTCGTCATAATCTTTGCGAAGCGGATGGCCTATCCAGTCTTCACGCAGGAACAAGCGGCGCATGTCGGGGTGTCCCACAAAACGGATGCCGAAGTAATCATACACTTCACGCTCGTTGAATTCTGCGCCTTTCCAAATATCGCAGACTGTAGGCAATTCAGCTTTCTCGCGGTTGGCAGTGACAGCTTTAATTACTTTGTTCTCGCCGGTAGCTGTCTTTTCCAGATGGTAGACTACTCCCAATCCTTCTTCTCCCCAGTCCATTCCGGTGAGTGAACGCATAAAGTCATAGCCTTCCGCGCGTAACTTTTGCATCTCGGTGCGGAGTTCGTTAGGTTCTATTTTGATAATATCATCCATAAGTTATTCCTTTTGGGGTTCTTCTTCCTTGCGGTTTACTCCGCCAAAGAATTTTTCCAGTTTTACTTTACGTTGCAGTTGCATCATGCCATATAATAAGGCTTCGGGCCGTGGGGGGCATCCGGGAATATAAACGTCTACCGGTAATATTTTGTCAACTCCGTTCAGCACATGGTAGGATTTTTTAAACGGACCTCCGCTGATGGCGCATCCGCCCACTGCAATCACATATTTGGGGTCTGCCATTTGGTCATAAAGACGTTTTAATACCGGTGCCATTTTGTGTGTGATGGTTCCGGCTACCATAATCATATCTGCCTGGCGCGGACTGGCGCGGGCTACTTCAAACCCGAAACGGGCAAAGTCATACCGGGCAGCACCGACTGCCATAAACTCAATTCCGCAGCAACTGGTTGCAAAGGTAAGCGGCCACAGCGAGTTGCTGCGTCCCCAGTTGATAAGGTCGTCCAAACAACCGATAAGTACTTTTGTACCTCCTTCATTAAGTTGTTTGACCATGTTCTCCAGATACTCATTATCTTTGAAATCTTCATAAGAGATAGATTTTATGACCGGTTTCTTTATTTCCATTCCAATGCTCCTTTCTTCCAGGCGTATGCCAGGCCTAATATGAGTACTACAATAAAGAAGAAGATGCTGACTAAACCGTACACTCCTAAATCCTGAACGACTGCCGCCCACGGAAAGAGAAATACCGTTTCAACATCAAACATGAGAAATAGAATGGCAAACAGATAGTAACCTACCTTAAATTGCATCCATGACTGTCCCCGAGTGGGGATACCACATTCGTAAGCCTCTCCTTTTTGCGGATTGTACGAACGGGGAGAAATGGCACGGGCGATACCCAAAGCCACGGCAACCAGTGCAATTGCCGTCAGGATAACGACAACTAATAGTGTAAAATACATATCTAAACTTTTTTTTGATTAGACAAAAAGTGAATGAACACAAAGCCCACTTACATAACGCTTAATGCAAGATACTTTGTTTTGGCTTTTAGCTTGAAGGCTTTATAAAATTAAATAATGATTCGCCGTAGTGCATAGATATAGTAATCCACGGCATGCGAGTAATGTGAAATGGATGAATGAAAATGTATGTTGTTTGTTTGTAGCTCTTGTTTCCAGAAATCATTCAGTGTAGCAAGCAGACGGAGAGCACATTTGGATTTGGAAGTCAAATCCGGATTGTCAAGAGCAATTGCTACTTGTGGCATATCGGCAAAACGGTTGATAAACAGGAAATCCATGGTCTTTTTACACGGACTTTGTGTTTGCTGATAAGAAGAGGTTACGTTTGATTTCTGAAAGAATGAACTCTTTACTGACGCATACTCTTCTTGTCCCGCTGTTGTTATCAAGAGCAGGAAAAATAAAAGAGAAATAAAGATCTTCAGTATATTGTTCATAATGATGATTTTTATTTAGAGGTCGCAAAGTTAGCCATAAATTTGGAATTCTATCATTATAAATTGTTTTTTTTCTCTTCTCGTGAATGGAGAGGGATTTCCGTACTTCTTAGTGTTTCTTCCAGAATCCGGGAGTAAACAACAGTAAGACGGTAAATAACTCCAAACGGCCGATGAGCATAAGTAACGCACTGATCCATTTGGCCATATCGGGTAATCCGCTCCATGAATAAGAAGGTCCGCACTTGCCTATACCCGGTCCGACATTGCCTAAACTGGAAATTACGACACTGTATGCTTCTTCAAATCCTACTCCTAATATCATAAGCAATAGCCAACCAATAAAGACAATAGCTATATAAAGGAAAGTAAATGCCAATATAGCCGATTTGGTTGTAGAAGAAATTACCTGACGGTTGATGCGGACCGGCAAGACTGCATTAGGATGGATGATTCGTTTGAATTCGTTTCTTGATACACGGCTCATGATGGCAATACGAATACATTTTATACCTCCGGAAGTGGAGCCTGCACATGCTCCGAAAAGCATGATGATGCACATCAATGTCCATAGTACCGGAACCCAGGTCATGTAATCAGCAGAAATAAATCCGGTGGTGGTCTGTAATGAGACTACTTGAAAAATAGCTTTCCGGAATGATTCTTCTATTCCCATCGGGCTGGTAAGAACCAGTGTGACGGTGGTGAACAGGGTAAAACAACCTACAGTGCCCAAATACCAATGGAACTCGGTATTCTCAATCAACCGTTTGAACTTTCCTTTCAGAAAGAATAGAAACAGCAGGGTAAAGTTGATACCCGACAAAAACATGAAAAGCGTGATTACATATTCTATATAGGGAGAATGAAAAGCAGCAATGCTGTTTTGCTTGGTAGAATATCCGCCTGTAGCAGTAGTTGTTAATGAATGGCACACGCTGTCGAACACATCCATTCCACCCAGCAGTAATAAGAATACTTCTGCTATGGTCAGTCCCAAATAAATGCTCCAAATCCATTTGGCGGTCACACCGATACGGGGATGTACCTTGTCATGGGTGGGACCTGTAGCTTCGGCTGCAAATAGCTGTACACCGCCTACTCCGAAAATGGGTAACACGGCGATGGTAAAGAATACAATCCCCAGCCCTCCAATCCATTGGGTCATGCTTCGCCAGAAAAGTAATCCGTGGGGCAATGATTCGATATTATCCAGAATGCTTGCTCCGGTAGTGGTGAATCCCGACATGGTTTCAAAAAAGGCATCGGTGATGCTGGGAATGTATCCGCTCAGATAAAACGGCAACATTCCGAACAGGGAAAAGAAGATCCAAGCAAGGGATACTACTACATAGCCATCGCGACGGCTGATTTTCCTTTCGGCGTTCTTTCCGAAGATAGAGAAAACAATACCTGCCCCTGCTGTGATAGCAGCGGAAGAAAGGAATGCGGTTAAATCTGTTTCCTTATAATATATGGCGAGTAATGCGCATAAAATCAAGAATCCCGCTTCAATGAAGAAAAGGGAACCCATGATTTTGCATATCATTTTAGAGTTAATCATCAGTTGAAGAATTTTTCTGCTTTCTTAATCATCATTCCCAAACAGAATACCACTACATGGTCTTCCGGTTGGATGATTGTATTACCTGTTACCAAGATACCTTCTCCATTTCGGATTAGTCCGCCGATGGTAACCCCTTTGGGAAGTCCCATGTCCTTAATGGCGTCTTTTGTAATACGTGAACCGGCTTTTACTGTAAATTCGGCAACATCTGCATTGGCAAAAGTCAGACATTTTACATTGGATACGTCGGCATCCAGCATCATTTGGTAAATATGGCTGGCAGCAATCATCTTTTTATTGATGACCGTGCCGATATCCAGACTTTCTGCCATACTGATATAATCAATGTTTTCCACCTCGGCAACCGTCTTGGTAACACCCATTCTTTTGGCGGCGAGGCATGCCAGAATATTTGTTTCCGAATTATCTGTCAATGCGACAAATGCTTCGGTGTTGCGAAGTCCTTCTTCCAATAGCAAATCCATATCCCGACCATCTCCATTGATAATCATGACTTTATCGTCTACTACTTCTGTCAGCCGGTTACAGCGGTTGATATCGTTTTCGATTATTTTGACCTGCATATATTCAGGTACATATTGGGTTGTACGGACGGCTATACGGCTGCCTCCCATGATCATTACATTACGCACATCGGCATAATTTTCCTTTCCGGCTATTTTACGGATATAAGGAATATATTTTTTTGTAGTGGTAAAATAAACAATATCATGTAGCTTGATAGTATCATCTCCACGTGGGATAATTGTTTCATTGCCCCTTTTTATCGCTACAATGTGGAATGGAATATTACGTCCGCCCAGTTCGTGCAGAGGCACATTCAGAATTTCTGCCGTTTCACGCATCTTTGTACCAATCAGTACCAATGCGCCGCCACAGAACTCCCACCATTGGCGTATCCAGCTCATTTTGATGGCGTCTACAATTTCTTTTGCAGCCAGCATTTCGGGATAGATCAGTGAATGAACACCCAGATGTGAAAAGAATTCCTTATGTTTAGGCAATAGGTATTCGTAATTATCAATACGGGCTACGGTCTTTTTGGCTCCCAAATTGGTGGCCAGCATACATGCCGTCATGTTACGGCTTTCTTCCGGCATGACTCCGATAAAAAGATCGGCTCCCGCTACACCGGCATTCTTCAGACCGGAAATGGAAGTCGGGGATGCATTGACTGTCATCAAGTCGAAGTTGGAATCTAATTTACTCAACTTCTCCTCGTTTTCATCCATCAGGATAATATCTTGTTTTTCACCTGAGAGCAGTTTGGCCAAATGAGTGCCTACGGCTCCTGCCCCTGCGATAATAATCTTCATTTTTATCTTTCTCTTTTAGAATGATACCAATACCTTATAAATACCTTCTTCATCCATGCCGCATAAACGATGCAAGTCTTTTACCGGGCCGTGTTCTACAAACTTATCCGGTAAACCGATGCGGCGAACAGTGGGAGTATATCTGTTGTCTGCCATAAACTCCAGGATAGCACTGCCCATTCCGCCTTTCAACACACCGTCTTCAATGGTGACTATTCGGCAGAAATTCTTTCCTATTTCGTGTAGCATTTCTTCATCCAACGGTTTTAAAAAGCGTAAGTCATAATGGGCAATGCTCATTTTGCTTTCGGCTTCTGCACGGGTAATTGCCTTTCGTGCCGTATTGCCAATCGGACCGATGGTGATGACTGCCATGTCTTTTCCGTCTTTCAGTTTCCGCCCTTTGCCTATTTGTATTTCTTCAAAAGAAGATTTCCAGTCCACCAGCACTCCTCTTCCTCTGGGGTAACGAATCACAAAAGGTCCTTTATCGGGCAGTTGTGCGGTGTACATCAGATTGCGCAGCTCATGTTCATCATAAGGGGATGCCACCGTCAGATTAGGGATGGGGCGCATATATGCCAAATCGAATGCACCATGATGGGTAGGACCGTCCTCGCCCACAATTCCTGCCCGGTCAAGGCAAAGAACGACATTCAACTTTTGAATGGCGACATCGTGGATAACATTGTCGTATGCACGCTGCATGAAAGACGAATAGATGTTGCAGAACGGGATTAATCCGTCTTTTGCCATACCGCCGGAGAAGGTTACGGCATGACCTTCTGCAATGCCTACATCAAATCCCCGGTCGGGCATTGCTTTCATTAATATATTCATGGAGCATCCTGACGGCATTGCCGGGGTTACTCCTACTATTTTGTCGTTTTGCTGTGCCAGTTCCAACAACGTATTGCCAAACACATCCTGAAACAAAGGGGGAAGTCCGTCGGTATCTATCACAATGCGTTCTCCGGTTTCTTTGTCGAAAATTCCCGGTGCATGCCATATGGTAGCTGCTTTTTCAGCCGGACCGAATCCTTTGCCTTTGGTGGTATGGATATGGAGCAACTTGGGACCCTGCATATCTTTTATTTCTTTCAAGACACGTGCCAGATTATTGACATCGTGTCCGTCAATAGGACCGAAATAGCGGATATTCATTCCTTCGAACACATTTTGTTGCTGTACGAGCATGGATTTCAGGCTGTTATTGAAACGAATCAGGCTCTTTCGGCGCTCTTCATTCAATATGCCCCATTTATAGAACATTTTTGAGAGCTTATATCGTATTTTATTATAACCTTCAGACATCTGGAGGTTTAGAAGATACTGTTTCATTCCACCCACACTGCGGTCGATAGCCATATTATTATCATTCAGGATGATTAAGAGATTATTGGGTGTAGAGGAAGCATTGTTCAATCCTTCAAATGCCAGACCGCCACTCATTGATCCATCGCCGATGACGGCTACCACATGGCGGTTGTTTTCTCCATGCTTCTTAGCTGCGACAGCCATTCCGAGCGCTGCCGAAATAGAGTTGGAGGCATGTCCGCACGTAAAAGTGTCATATTCACTTTCGTGAGGAGAAGGAAAAGGGCACAGACCGTGTAATTTGCGGTTTGTACAGAAAGTATCCCTGCGGCCTGTCAATATCTTATGGCCGTATGCCTGATGACCTACATCCCATACGATGCGGTCATAAGGCGTATTAAATACATAATGTAAGGCTACGGTCAGTTCTACCACTCCCAGACTGGAACCAAAATGTCCCGGATTGCGTGAGAGCTCATCTATTATTTTTTGCCTCAGCTCTTTACATACTTCGGGCAGTTTGTCTGCCTCTAATCGGCGCAAATCTTCCGGTGTATCTAAACTTTTCAGCAACATATATGAAGTATCCTGTTCCATTCCTATGATATGATAAATATCTTGCAAAAATAGCATATTTATGTGTATTATGATTACATTTGTCCTTAAAAAATAGATAGACTCTTATTGATATGAATTTCAGAACGCAAGTAGAACTGCCTAAAGAGGAAACAGAAATCCGTCATTCTGACCGAATTATGCTATTTGGTTCCTGTTTTGCCGAAAATATCGGAAATTTGTTGCTGGCAAATAAGTTTCGGTGTGATGTGAACCCTTTTGGGATTCTCTATAATCCTTTATCTGTGGCAGAGGCTATCCGTCAAACTCTCTCTTATAAAACTTACAATGAGGCAGATTTGTTTTGCGATAGGGCGGGATGGCATAGTTTTATGCATCATGGCTCTTTTTCAGGCAATTCGGCAGAAGAATGTTTGTTGCGGATTAACGAAAGGCTGGGGAGAGCTGCCGCGGAATTGCCGCAAACCGACTGGCTGATGATAACATGGGGAACGGCATGGGTTTATTCTTTGAAAGAGAATGGTAAGGTTGTGGGCAACTGCCATAAGCAACCGGATAAACTGTTTACGCGCAGGCTTCTTTCGGTAGAGGAGATAGTTGTTGAATATTTTGACTTGTTGAAAATGTTGCAGGAGCTGAACCCTAATCTGAAGGTGCTGTTCACCGTCAGTCCCATCCGGCACGCCAAAGACGGGATGCATGGCAATCAGATAAGTAAATCTACTCTATTATTGGCGATAGACACTCTGCAACACCATTATCCGATGTGCCATTATTTCCCTTCTTATGAAATTATGATGGACGAACTTCGCGATTACCGCTTTTATGCGGATGATATGTTTCATCCTTCGCCCATGGCTGTATCTTATATATGGAAGTGTTTCGGAGATACTTATTTCAGCAGTCAGACACGGCAGATAATGAAAGAGTGGGAAGAAATACGCAAAGGGTTGAATCATAAACCTTTTGATGTCCGTTCGGAAGCATACCGTAGTTTTTTAACTCAAATAGTGTTAAAGATAAGCAGGATGAAAGAAAAGTTCCCGTATTTTGAACTTCAAAAAGAATTAGAACAATGTCAAGCTCAATTGAAAATATAGTAAAGGCTTTGGGTGCCAAACGCTTTGGCGACCACAATGCACAGATTGATTGGATTTTAACTGATAGCCGCTCGTTATGCTTCCCCGAAGAAACTTTATTCTTCGCTTTGAAAACCAAACGCAACGACGGGCATAAATATATTCCTGATTTGTATGAGCGCGGGGTGCGTAATTTTGTAGTGAGTGAACTGCCTGAGAACAAGGAAGCTTATACTGCCGCCAATTTCCTGCAATTGGCCAATCCGTTAAAGGGACTGCAAAAACTGGCAGAAAAGCATAGGGAACAATTTCTTATTCCGGTGGTCGGCATTACCGGCAGCAACGGTAAGACGGTAGTGAAAGAATGGTTATACCAATTGCTCAGCCCGGATCGCGTGGTTACCCGCTCTCCCCGCAGTTATAATTCACAAATCGGAGTGCCGCTTTCTGTATGGTTGATGAACGAAGAAACCCAGTTGGCTATTTTTGAAGCCGGTATTTCTGAAATGGGTGAGATGGAGGCTTTGCAAAGCATTATCCGTCCCACTATCGGTATATTGACAAATATCGGTGGTGCTCACCAAGAGAATTTTTTCTCTGTTCAGGAGAAATGTATGGAGAAACTGACGCTTTTTAAGGATTGTGATGTGATTATCTATGACGGTGATAATGAACTTATCAGCTCTTGTGTCAGCAAGTCTCTTTTTACTTCGCGTGAGATAGCCTGGTCTAAGAAAGACAATGAACGTCCTTTATTTATAGAATCTATTTGTAAGGGTGAGGATTCCACCACTGTGAAATATCGTTATTTGGGGATGCCGAATGAATATAAGATACCGTTTATCGATGATGCATCGATTGAAAATTCATTGCATTGTCTGGCAGTAGCCTTGTATATGATGGTGCCTGCCGAGGACATTGCAGAGCGTATGGCGCATCTGGAGCAAATAGCCATGCGTTTGGAAGTGAAAGAAGGAAAAAATGGGTGTGTTATTATCAACGACAGCTATAATTCGGATTTGGCCTCTTTGGATATTGCACTTGATTTCATGTCGCGCCGTTCGGAAGATAAAGGTAAAAAACGCACATTGATTCTTTCGGATATGCTGGAAACGGGGCAAAGCAGTAAGTTGCTTTACCGTCAGGTGGCCGAACTGGTTCATAGTCGTGGTGTGGAAAAGATTATCGGGGTAGGCGACGAGATTCGTACAGCTTCTTCCCGGTTTGAGTTAGAGAAGTATTTTTTTCATAGCACAGAAGACTTGTTGAAATCCGACCTGTTGCCCAATCTGCGTAATGAGGTGGTCTTGATAAAAGGTTCACGCAGCTTTCATTTCGATGATATTTCGGAACGCTTGGAGTTGAAAGTACATGAGACAATTCTGGAAATCAAATTGAATGCATTGGTTGATAATTTGAATTATTATCGTAGTAAACTGAAACCGGAGACAAAGATGGTGTGCATGGTGAAGGCATCGGCTTATGGAGCCGGTTCGTATGAGATAGCCAAAACCCTTCAAGACCACAGGGTGGATTATTTGGCTGTAGCGGTTGCCGACGAAGGCTCGGACTTGAGAAAAGCCGGTATAACCAGTTCCATTATCATCATGAATCCGGAATTGACTGCCTTCAAAACGATGTTCGATTATAAGCTCGAACCTGAAGTTTATAGTTTTCATTTACTGAATGAATTGATAAAGGCTGCCGAAAAAGAAGGAGTGACCAATTTCCCCATTCACATCAAACTGGATACCGGCATGCATCGGCTCGGCTTTACACCGGATGAGATACCGGAGTTGATAGAACGCCTGAAAAAGCAGACGGCTGTTATTCCTCGTTCCGTATTCTCGCATTTGGTGGGAAGTGATGCCGAACAGTTTGATTCCTTTACGCGTCGCCAGATAGAGGCTTTTGAGCAGGCATCGCAGGAGTTACAGGAGGCTTTTCCGCATAAGATATTGCGCCACATCTGTAATACGGCGGGTATCGAGCGTTATCCCGGCGCACAGTTTGATATGGTTCGTTTGGGAATAGGACTGTATGGCGTAGATCCTTTTACCAATAAAATTATTCATAATGTAAGTACACTGAAAACAACGATTCTTCAGATACATGATGTTCCCAAGGAAGAAACAGTGGGATACAGCCGGAAGGGGCATTTGGAACGCGATTCCCGCATAGCTGCCATTCCTATCGGATACGCCGACGGATTAAACCGTAAATTGGGCAATGGAAATGCTTACTGCTTGGTGAACGGACAGAAAGCACCGTATGTAGGTAATATATGTATGGATGTGTGTATGATAGATGTGACGGATATTGACTGCAAAGAAGGAGACAAGGCAGTGATATTCGGTGATGATTTACCTGTAACGGTCTTGGCTGAAATTTTGGGAACCATTCCTTATGAGATATTGACAAGTGTTTCTAATCGGGTGAAAAGAGTTTATTACCAGGATTAACGAAAAAGAGACCTTAATAATCTTAAGAAGAAGGAAGAATTTACGTTTCTTTTCTGTATATTTGGAGAAACCAAAAACAGAATGCCATGAAACGTATATTCTTCCTTTTAGCATGTCTGTGTTTGCCGTTTTTCTCCTTTGCCCAGAAAGCAGGAGAGTCAAGGCAATTGACCCGGCAAGATTCCTTGCGTTTGCAGCAGTTGTTGAATGGACAAGTGGAAATCGTCATCGATGATGAAACTCAGCAGGAGATAGACCGCTTGTTTAATCCTGAGAAGTGGAAAATGAAATCTACTCCTTTCCCTAAAAAGAATATGAAGTTTGAGACAGAACTTCCCCGATATTACATTTCCCAAGTAGATACGGTTGACGGCCGTGGGTATATCCGTCTTTTGCCTTATGGTCCTTTTGAATCTCCTGAAGAAGAAAAGATTTATGTGGAGATTCCGCTTAATAAGGAATATCTGGCAGGTTATGATCCGCGGCTCGAACCGGCATCGGCAGGAAAGTTCACTCCTAGTGCTTTGATGGTGGGAGCCGGTATCAGCACCACTTTTAACGCGGATAAACTCTTGGGCATCATATTCAGCAAGAAAATGCGTGCCAAGGTAAAGAATGCCAAGGAAGCCAAGTCGTGGGAAGGATATTAGCTTGCAGGACTAAGCGTTTTCTTCCTTTCTGTTAAGCCGTTTTATGCGGTAGATTATTAGTCCCTGCCACAGTAGAACGTGGGAGTGTGTCAAAACCAAACCGGTCTATCCCATCGTCAGCTGTAGGGGCAGGGGTTGCCTGTCCGAATACACAAAGCAAACTGTTTTCGGGCGAGCGAACCTCGCCCCTATGAACGAAACGACAGCATTATCCACGTTTTGACACCGATAATCTGCCGTTCAAAAGGTCTTAGCCTTTAGTAAGGAATTGCTTCATCTGCCTGACGATTCCGGATGAGTATAGGGGGTGATTTGCTTTCATTTTACTACCTTTGTATTCGAGAGAGCAAATCAAAAAAAGCATGAATGAAGAAATAGCAGAATATTACGAAGAACTATATAATCTGTGTGCCGTTGAACAAGAACAACCTTTGGCGCGCCGTTACAGACAGTTGCGTGAAGCATTGGAGCGGGTGATGAGGCAACAAATGATGGGAACAGGCTTGCAAGCTACAGATTTGGCTGCCCGTATCAATTATGTGGCGACTCAATTTGCATTGGATGGCCGGGAGCAGAACCAATTGCATACATTCCGCCTGACTTCGAATGACATTCTGAATCACCGCAAGGAGCCGTCCGAACAGGAATTCTTGCGGGACCTCCGCGCTGTGGCTTATGCCTATCGGAAGATTTTTCATGAGGATATCCCACCGAAACTTTATACGTTGCTTCCCAAGCAGGAAACGACTCCTGCGGTAAAGAGGGAGAAAGAGACTCGGATTCGTCGTATCCGGGTGTGCTTTGATTATGCGGATGAAAGCTATCTGTATGTCCGGCCGATAGATGTGCTTGAAGAAGAACCGGTAAAGGTGAATTATAACAAGCCCGGTGTGAATGAGGAATTTAAAGATACGGTGGATGAGCTTTGGCGGTATGCCCAATTGAATTTGTTGGATGTAACTGTCGATGATAATGGAGTTTATACTCCTTCTTTTATAGTACTTGAACCTGATTATCTGTTGGATATCAGTTCATTGGCAGAGTGCTATAAGGATTATGGCAGTCATCCCGCCAATTATTTTCTGAGTCGTTTGGTCCCTATTGAGAATGCCCGTCCCTTATTGTTGGGAAATATAGCCAATCTGTTTCTGGATGAATGGATATATGCAGGAGAGAAAGAACCTGATTACACTGAATGTATGAAAAAGGCTTTTCGGCAGTATCCTATCGAACTGGCAGCTTGTGAGGAACTTCGAAATCCTCAGAAGGAGAAAGAGTTTGCGCAAGACTGTAGAATGCATTTCGAACATATCCGTGAAACGGTGCAGAAGACATTTTTACAACCGGGATATAACCTTGATAAGAATGATGCTGTGCTGGAACCTTCTTATATTTGTGAGGCACTTGGCATTCAGGGTCGTTTAGACTATATGCAGCGTGACATGAGCAGCTTTATAGAAATGAAGTCGGGCAAAGCAGACGAATATGCCATGCAGGGCAGGTTGGAACCGAAAGAGAATAATCGTGTACAGATGTTGCTTTATATGGCGGTGCTGGAGTATAGCATGGGGCAAGAGCGTCGCAGTATGCATCCCTATTTGTTGTATACCCGTTATCCGTTGCTTTATCCGGCACGTGCATCTTGGGCACAAGTGCGGCGTATCATTAATCTGCGCAACTGCATTGTGGCTTCGGAGTATGGTGTGCAGTTGCATAATCATCCTTCGTTTACCCAACGGCTGTTGGCACAGATCAATCCTTCTGTTCTCAATCAAAAAGGGTTGCAGGGGCGATTTTGGGAACAGTACTTGAAGCCTTCCATCTCCCGTTTCGGTGAGCGCATGGAACTGCTTACTCCCCTGGAACGTACTTATTTTTATACGCTTTATAACTTTATCACAAAAGAACTTTATACCTCCAAGTCGGGTGATGTGAATTGTGAAAGCAGGACGGGCGCTTCTGCTTTATGGCTCAGTACGCTGGATGAAAAGCGGGATGCAGGAGAAATTTTATACGATCTTACTATTGTTGAGAACCATGCATCACAGGCTCATAAGGCTTTTATTATTTTGTCTATTCCTCAATATGAAGAAACTTTTCTGCCTAATTTTCGTAATGGAGACGTGGTGGTGCTCTATGAACGCAATAATGGTACGGATAATGTGACCAACAAAATGGTGTTTAAGGGAAATATAGAATCCATAACCGATAATGAATTGCGCATTCGTCTTCGGGCGGCACAGCAGAATCCGTTGGTGTTTCCTGAGAACAGCCGTTATGCCGTGGAGCATGATACGATGGATACTACTTTCCGAAGCATGTATTTGGGATTGTCTTCCTTTATGGACGCGAACCCTGAGCGCAGGGAGTTGTTGTTGGGGCAGCGTCCTCCTCGTTTTGATATGGCTTATGAAGACAGGATAGCCCGGACGACCGATGACTTTGAACGGGTGGCGCTGAAAGCGGAGGCTGCCTGTGACTATTTCTTGTTGGTGGGGCCTCCGGGAACCGGAAAGACTTCGCGTGCCTTGAGGAGGATGGTGGAGCATTTTTATGCCTGTCCTTCCACACAAGTGCTGTTGCTGGCTTATACTAATCGGGCGGTGGACGAGATATGCCGGTCGCTTTCTGCCATCTTGCCGCAAGTGGACTATATACGGGTGGGAAGTGAATTGTCTTGTGATGCGCGTTTCCGCAAACATCTGTTGGAAAATGTGCTGGCAGAATGCAACAATCGTCGGGAGGTAAACATCCGCATGGCAGATTGCCGTATTTATGTGGGAACAGTTGCATCTATTGCATCTAAACCGGAACTGTTCAAACTGAAGCATTTTGATGTGGCAATTGTTGATGAGGCTACACAAATATTGGAGCCTCAGTTGTTGGGAATCCTTTGTGCGCGGTTTAAGGACGGACGTAACGGAATAGGGAAGTTTATCCTGATTGGTGATCATAAACAATTGCCGGCTGTGGTGTTGCAGAGTAATGAACAGTCTGAGGTGCATGATGAAGGGTTGCGGCGTATAGGGCTTTATAACCTGAAAGATTCTCTTTTTGAACGGCTTTATCGTTTTCATTTGCAGGAGGAGCATTGCCGGGCGGTGGATATGCTTTGCCGTCAGGGACGCATGCACCCCGGAGTGGCATCATTTCCTAATCGAGAGTTTTATGCCGGAAAGTTAGAAGCACTGGGTTTGCCGCATCAGTTGGAGAATGTCGATGCTCCGGTTCGGTTTATTCCTTCAGAGCGGGATACGGAAAGTGTTTCGGGGAAGACGAACCGGAATGAAGCGCGCATTGTTGCTCAATTGGCTGCTGATGTGTATCATCTGTATAAGGAGACTTTCGAGGTCAACCGCACCTTGGGAGTGATCACTCCTTATCGTAGTCAGATTGCATTGATTCGGAAAGAAATTCAGGCATTGGGAATATCGGCTTTGAATGAAATATCGGTTGATACGGTGGAGCGTTATCAGGGAAGTGAACGCGATGTAATCATTTATTCTTTTTGTGTGAATTATCTTTATCAGTTGAAGTTCTTGCCTAATCTGACGGAAGAGAACGGAGTATGGATAGATCGTAAATTAAATGTGGCATTGACGCGTGCCCGAAGGCAGTTGTATATAACGGGAGTGCCCGATATATTGAACCATAACCTGATATATCGTCGTCTGATACAGGCAATTAATTAGGGAAATCCCTACCTGTTTGTAGGGCTTTTCCTTTTAATGTATTTTTTTCTTTTCCTATTTTTGTAGTGTTCTAAAATCAAGGCACTATGAAACGATACATTCTTTTTCTCTTAGTTGCAATGCTGGAATGCGGAATCATGTTTTCGCAGAATAACCGGCCATTGAGTCCGATGCTGAATATTTCGGGTGAGTTTAAGCGGGACTATAAAGATGTGAAGAAAGGTACGGCTTGTATTTTGCAGCGCGTTATCAAGTTGAAAAAGCCGATTGGTCAGGAAGAGTCTACATTACAGGCAGTGGTGGTGGTCGGCGGGGTGCAGGTAGGTATTCCTATGGAGGAATTGGATGTACTGAAGCTTATTCCTGCAGATAAGACTTCATTTTGGCAGGCTGCACAGCTGTCAAACGATTTAATCTCTTATTATGAAAAGAAAGGCTACCAAGGGGGAATGCGGCAAGAGCAGGCTCGTGAAGCGGATGATTATATGAAAGAACTGGAGCACGCTAAGCTTTTTTATGATGATGCTGCAATAGAGGATTATTTGCAATGTATGCTGTTAAGTATCATTCCCGAAAAGATGGCTGTCCTGCGTGAAGGAACTCCGTTGGTGCGTGTATTGAAATCTCCGGCTCCCGATATGTTGATGTTGGGTAACGACTGTCTGCTGGTTTCTACGGGAATGTTGACTGCTTTGGACAGCGAAGAGGAATTATATGCAGTGATGAGCCGTGAAGTAGCCCATTATGTACTCGATCATGCCATTATCACCGTGAACAAGAATATTGCCCGTGCCAAGCGTGCACAGTTCTGGGGAGCTGTAGCGGACGGAGTGGTTGCCGCTACAGAGGAATATCTGTACGATCGTTATGATTATTATGTTCCCGGGCTGGTCTTTGCAACGAATGATGTCGTTCAGGCATTGGTGAATGATAACATTGCCAATCGTATGGGGTTGGATTATTCGGAAAAACAAGAGAAAGAAGCCGACCATATAGTCATGAACTTTATGGTGCTGATGAAAAAGAACAAGGATGCAATGGTTTCCGCTTTGAGTAAAATCAATCAATACTATCAGCGTAATAAAGATGTAGAAGCATTATCCAAGTATGGTGCGTATGGTTCATTGCCCGAAAGGGTAGGGAAGCTGGGTAAGTTTACTCCATTGGATGAAGACCGGAACTATTTAAAGAAAACTTCTACAGTGGTCAGCTATGAAGCCGGTATGATGGATTATAATAAGAAATATAATGAATCAAGGCGTTTGGCTATGAAGAATATCAATAATGCGATGGCTTGTTCGGATGATTATCTGATGGTGGCACGCAGCATTATGAAACTATCCAATAGCAAGGAAAGCAATGCTGAATGTCTGGACTATCTGAATAAGGCGGATGAGACGTCTAAGATAACCAATGTGAATATTTGCAAGATGAAGATATTATTGTTGCTCAGGGAAAACAAACAGGCGGATGCCGTTCATTTATTGCATGAATACCAGGACATGTTGAACGCAATGTATCAGCAACCCCATACTCAGGAAGATGCACAATGGATTGCCGGTGAGCACACTTGGGCAGAGAAACTGCTGAACAGGACGTATATCATGTAAAAGACTATAAATCAGAGAATGCAACACTAAAACTAAACAGAAAATGAGGGGACCGAAAGTAAAATGGTCTATCAAATAGTCAACTGTAGGGGCAGGGTTTGCCTGCCCGAACCGGTGGTTACAACCTTGGGAGTAATACACAAAGCAAGCTGCTTCCGGGCGAGAGAATCTCGCCCCTACGGGTAAAATGACAGCATCATCCACGTTTTGGCATACCCCTCATTTATTATTGAGCATCATGAATCGGCCGATTGAATGTTAAGCATCGACAGGTTTATATTTCGGTACTAATATTTTCATTATTATCCAACCTAGCAGATAGGCTACTGCACAGATGCAGAAGATAATGAAATAACCGGCAGGTTTTCCTTCAAATCCCATAAACTTCATATTGGTTTGTGCGGCATAGTCGAATAATCTGCCCGATCCCATATTAATAAGGAATGAGCTGATGCCGCCTGCCATACCGCCGATACCTACAATAGTGGCAATGGTGCTTTTGGGAAACATATCGCCTACTACGGAATAAATGTTGGCAGACCAAGACTGATGGGCCGCTCCCGCAATGCCGATGATAATAATCGGATACCAATAGGAATAGTTGCCGAGCGGTTGTGCAAATAATGCCAGTAAAGGGAATAAGGCAAAGATAAACATCGCCTGCATGCGGGCGGCATACGGGTCCTTTCCGGTTTTATTGATAATGATGGTAGGCAGTTTGCCGCCATAGATAGACAACATGGTGATGGCATATAAAACGAAAATCAACAGTTGTGCCGTGCCGGTGTCGGAAGCAAATCCATATACGTCCGAAATATAGGCAGGCGCCCAAAAGAGAAAGAACCACCACACACCGTCGGTCATGAACTTGCCAATGAATACGGCCCATGTTTGAGGGTATTTGAAACAAGTCCAGAAAGGGATTTTCTTATTGTCGAATTCATTGGCGCTTGCCTGTTGTTCGGTTGTCTGGTTTTCGTCGTTATTGTCTTGTTCGATGTATTCAAGTTCTGCTGTATTGACGCGTGGGTTGGCTGCCGGTTTTTTGTAAAGGAACATCCAGCATCCCATCCAGATAAATCCCAATCCGCCAATGACAACAAATGCCATTTCCCATCCATTGCCAATACCGATATTCTGGAAATAGCGTGCTAATGTCGGGATGGTAACGGGGGCGGCTAAAGCTCCGATAGTAGCTCCGGCATTAAAAATGGAAGTAGAATAAGCGCGGTCTTTCTTAGGAAAATATTCAGCGGTTACTTTGATGGCGGCAGGGAAGTTGCCGGCTTCACCTATTCCCAGCACGATGCGTGCCGCAATGAAATAATACACGCTGGTGATGGCAATGGTAGAAGCAACAGCTCCGGTGGCGGAGATCATTTCTCCTGCATTGTGTATACCCAGTGTCTGTTCGGTTGCCCAACCGCAAAGTGCATGCATACAGGCCCCCAACGACCATACAGCGATAGCCCAGAGATAACCTTTTTTGGTACCCATCCAGTCAATGAAACGCCCGGCAAATAAGTTGGCAATGGCATATACAAGAGAAAAAATAGCTGCGATATCTCCATAGTTTGAATCTGTCCAATGGAATTCGGGAGCGATGAAATCTTTCCACGTCAACGACAGTACCTGTCTGTCCAAATAGTTGACGGTAGTGGCGAAGAATAACATGGCACAGATTATCCATCTGAAGTTTGTCATTTTCCCGGTAGAATTTTGAGATGTACTCATAATAATAGATTTAGTAGATTATGTTTTTCTTAATGGCACAAAAGTAAGTATTATTCGGTCAACAATGATAAAAAACAAATTTGTCATTCCAAAAGTGCCGAAGAATCTTAATCATAATAATGAAAGCTCTTCATCACATTCAGAATGACAAACATCAATGAGAATCAGACGAGAGTAGAATCTGTTTATTTCATTTCTGTATATTTGATTTCATCCTTGTCACTGTATTTCAGGTTCTCGCCTGCCATACCCCAAATAAAGGTATAGTTGCTGGTTCCGGCTGCTGCATGGATAGACCATTCGGGAGAAGTAATAGCCTGTTCGTTGTGCAGCCACACCAGACGCTCTTCTTGCGGTTCACCCATTAGGTGGCAGATTGCATTTCCTTCGGGCAGATTGAAATAGAAATAGGCTTCCATACGGCGTGTGTGGGTATGTGCCGGCATGGTATTCCATACAGAACCCGGAGCAAGTTCGGTTAGTCCCATTTGCAGTTGGTTTGTACCACCGTCTTTTACTCTTTCCAATACATCTTTCACAATCAACTGGTTTACAATACGGTCGTTGCTATCCTCCATTTTACCGTAGTGGTCAGATATAGCTAAAGCATATTTCTTGGGATTTGCCTTTTGGAGTTTGGCATCGGTTGTAATCAATTGGGTGACATATGGTTTATAAGCCGGTGCTGAATTGATATAGAACTTAGCAGGTTGGGTAGCATCGTTGCTCTTAAAAGTAACCTCTTTGTTGCCGCAACCCACATAAAGTGCCTCTTTGTATTTCATAGGATATTCTTTACCATCTACGGTCACTACTCCGTCACCACCTATGTTGATTACTCCCAGTTCGCGGCGTTCGAGGAAGTAAGTGATTTCCGGGCCCAGTTCGCGGAATGTTTCCAACTTCAGGACTTTGTTTACCGGCATGGCACCTCCGTAGATGAGGCGGTCATAAAGCGTATAAGTGACATTGATTTCATCCGGTGCCATAACTTTCTCCATCATGAATGAGTTGCGCAGACGTTCTGTATCATAGTGTTTTACATCTTGCGGATGGCAAGCTGTCTGTACTTTGTAATTTACTTGGGCTGAAGCTGTCAAAGCAGAAACGCCCAGCATCATTGCAATTGCTAATTTCTTCATTTTCGTTCTTATTTATTAGTTATCTTATTTTCTGTTTTATTATTGGGCATTTTTTACCGATTGCTGATATTTGATGATGGCACGACGGTTTAATACCATCAGAAACAGGGTTATTAATACCAGAATAGCAGAACCGATAATTTTGAATGTATAAGTCATGTGGAATATAGCCCAAGAGAAGGGGCTGGATGCAAAGTCCAATGCACCACCTTCAAAACCTTGAGGGATATTTACGGCTGCATCTTGAGTTTTGGCATAAACGTCTTGTGCGGCTTGGGTAAAATAAGGAGCCAAATCGGTAACGAAATATAAACCGATGGCCAATACAATGAATCCGATAATAAAGGTTTTAAATACGTTGCCTTTCGTAATGGGCAATATCAATGGGAATACATAGAACATACCTGCCAATGATGCCAAAGGTAAGAATTCATTGCCGGGGAGTACTACTGCCAATAACAGAGTAACAGGAATCAATAGCAGGGATACAACCAGAGTTGCAGGATGCCCAATGACCAAAGCAGGGCTCATACCTATGTTAAGACCCACTGCACCTTTAAACTTCTTTGCAATCATTTCGCGGGTAGCGTCAGAAATAGGTTTCAAACCTTCAATAAACAAACCGGTGATGCGTGGAATCAATTCCATAACAGCTCCCATCTTAATGCCTAAGCCCAAAATATAAGGAATCTTGTCTACCATTTCCTGTCCGTTTTTACAAGACAGTGCGCCAATGCCACAACCTACCAGAATACCTAAGAACAACGGTTCACCCAATAAACCGAATCTCTTCTTCATGCCTTCGGCATCAATATTCAGTTTATTGAATCCGGGTATTTTGTCCAATACTTTATTGATAATAATAGCGAATGGAACAAATCCTGCACAGAAAGGCTGAGGAATGGAGATACCTTCCATCTTTTCATAAAAGCCCTGAAACTTGTCTGCTGTATAGTCTGCCAAAATCAAGGTGATGATGTAGCAGATAATGGCAGCAAAGAATCCCCACAGAATGCTGTTTGTTGCAAAATAAACTACTGCTCCGATAAAGGCAAAATGCCAATAGTTCCATAAGTCGATATTAACAGTACGGGTAGTCTTTGTTAATAACATCAATATGTTGACACCCAGGCAAACCGGAATGATAAATGCACCTACGGAAGTGTTATAAGCAACAGCGGCGGCAGCAGGCCATCCCATATCGAATACCTTTAATTGAAGGCCGTATATTTCGACAACTTTACTTAAAGCGGGTCCGAGGCTGCTGGTCAACAAGGCTGTAACAACTGATAATCCTACAAAACCTACTCCGACCAACAAACCACTTTTTAATGCTTTGCTTAATTTAATACCGATACAAACTCCTAAGATTGTAAAGATAATAGGCATCATCACAGCTGCACCCAGACCGATGATATAACTGAAAACTTCTTCCATTCTCTTGTGATTTAATAGTTAAATGAACGTGTTTCTACAATAGTATAAATTAAAAACTGCCCCAAAAATAAAACCTTTTCTCAATTAATCAAACGGGAAAACCTTAATTATTAGTAAAATGGACAATTTTGTACACTTTTTATTGTTATCGCGCACGATTTTATTGTTTTCGCACACGAAAAACCGAATGATGTATTCTCTTTATTTAGAGTAACACACTGCTTTTCTTGGTAACAATAACTTTTGTTTTATAAAAGATAGAAGGTCTGTTATTAAGGCAAAACAACTATATGGAAAGTAAATTTATCTGTAATTTTATTGTATCTGGATTGCCGGTGGTTGCTCTTCTATTGTGTATGGTTAAAAGTGTTTGATGAACAAATGTACATTTTCGGATAGGCCGGAAAGCGTTTTCGAAAAACCCTTAAGTCTCCTTTCGGAACAATCCATTCTTTTCTAAACAATCCTAAGTTCTTTATTTATAATACCTTTACAACTTTTAATGCTTGCTTTTTGAAAGGAAAGAAGATGTTGGTTTGTATTTAATCGATTGATAATGTGATGGATAAGGTTTTGGGAGAGAAAAGAAAAAAAGTGCATCTCTTAGTAAGAGATACACTTTTCGCTGCAAATTTACACAAAGTTTTGATAATTAAAACTTTTTGAGAAGAAAAATCACAAGACAAATGCAAAAATATCTTTAGTCTTAAGTTTTAGGACGCTTTTTTATGGGCTTAAACGACTAATAATAAAGTGTTTATGTGCGTTCTGTGTATCTCTTACTAAGAGATGCACAGAACGCAACCTCTTTTTAAGGGTTTGAAAAGTGAGTAATTATCTGAAATAGAGACAATAAAAAGAAAGTACAATGGACTACCTGTTTCTACACCGCGACAAGCGCACTTTTACTTCCGAAAGGCAGAAGAATCTGCTTTTCCGGGCTGCCCGGCTTTATTGGGAGCAGAAGTATGAAGGACGCGAACCGGAGAAAGCAAGAAAAGTCGATTGTGAGCTATATAAATATGTATTGTATTATTTGGAAGTGCGCCAAGTGTTTCTTGACCCGAAGCTCTCGCTGAAAAAGCTGAGCGATATGATTGAGACGAACCAAACCTATTTATCCAATGTGGTCAACCGCTACTTCGGTTGCCATCTGAAAGAGTTGGTAAATACGTATCGGGTGGAATATGCCAAGGAACTGCTCCGTTCGGGCAAGTGTCTGCCAGAGGAGCTGCCTCAACGCTGCGGGTTCTTGTCGCGAAGTGCTTTTTATGCTGCTTTTAAAAAGGTGACGGGTGTTTCTCCCAAACGTTATATGAAATATGAAATGAGAGCACAGCACTCAGAATCAATAAATTATGTATAACCAATTTTAGTTTTTTAAATTTATAAATTTAAAGTTTTTCTATTATGAACAAAAAGTTTTTAAGTGCAATCCTGTTCGGAGCCTTAATGGTTTCGTCAACAGGAACATTTGTGTCTTGTAAGGATTACGACGATGACATCGATGCAATCAACAAGGAACTGACCGATCTGAAATCAAAACTTTCAGATCTTGAAAGTAAAGTAAATGCCGGTGGCGCTTACGTTACCAAGATTGAATCGGTAGACGGTGGTTTCAAAGTATCGGTAAGCGACGGTACTTCTTACAACCTGACCGTTGCCAGTGCTGCTCCCGGTAGCAAGGTTGTGATTGACGACAAGACCGGTGAAATCAGTATTGATGGCAAAGCTACAGGTTGGTTTGCTACTACGGGTGAAGGTGAAGAAGCTGTGGATATGACTCCGTATGTAAAAGACGGATATTGGTATTTCTATGACAAAGCAGCAAAAGACTTTGTGAAGTCTGAATACAAAGCTGCCGGTGATGCTTATGCAGTAGTAAAAGACGGTGTAGTGACTCTGCATATGCCGGATGAAAGCGGTAAGATGCAATCTATCGTATTACCGTTGACTGCTAATGCGTTGACTGCTATTTCTTTGCCTGCCGGATTGACAATCGGTAATACTGTTGCTACAGGTGCTGCTGCTGATGCTGAGGCAATCTCTTCAGCGAAAGCTGCTAAATTAGATTGGAAAGGTCCTAAAGGTGCCATTGAAAAGGATCAATTCTTAGTTGGTCAGATTGGTGTTGCTGATTTGGTTGTTTCTCCTAAGAATTACGATTTGTCTGCTCAAAAACTTACTTTGGTAGACAGCAAGGGTAATGTAGCTCCTGTTAAGGTTATTGCTACTCCTAATACATTTAATAGCGTTATTGTTGGCGATCGTGCAGCTTCTGAAAACGGTAATTGGAACTTGACGGTGGAAATGACTGATGAGGTTACTGCTGATAATATTAATAAGGTATTTAAAGGTACAGGTGCTAATGCTGATAAGGAAATTTTGTATGCTTTGTGTGTAAATGGTATTCCTTATACTGCTTATGATATTGCCATTAAAACAAAAGCACCTGAATCATCTCCTGTTACAGCGATTACTTTTGCTGCTGCTAACCTGTCTTATATAGATGCAGAAGGTACAGAAGTTAAGGGCGCTACTAATGCTATTGAACTTCCTGTAGGAACGACAACATTGAAGTATGCTGCTGCTAACTTGTATGACTCTTATATCACTTTTGAAGGAACATATAAGGCAAAAGCTGAAAAATTAGGTGTTAAAGCAGATGGTATGACTGTTACTGTTCCGCAAGCTGCAAGTGGTGAAACTCTTGATGCAACTGTACACATGGTGAATATCGGTGGTGTAGAAACTACGACTTCTAATACTATCACTTTGAAGTTGGCAGGTGCTTCTATCGATACTCCGACAGAAATTTCTGCTACCGAGTATAAGGTTATGCCGAACGCTGATTTCACTAAAGTATTGCCTGCTATCCTGATTGACTTAGGTGATGCATTGAGTAAATTGGATGCAGCAACAATTGAAGCTGTACAGAAGGCAGACCAGCTTTCTGTAGTTGAAGCTGCAACCCAGGAAGGATTTATTGTTGCTAGTACTGCTAATGTGTTTACTAATACTACACTGACAAAATATTACAAAGCCGATGCTCAGGGTAAGAAAGGTGCTGAATGGAGTGCTAGCGATGATGGTCTTGAATCACTTCGCTTTATTGAAATAGCTGTAGCTACTAATGCCGGTACTAATAATGTAGCTGAGGATGCTAAGCCGGGTAAATACACATTGAATTTGGTAATCAAGGACGGTACTACTGTTGGTAATGAAATCGCTAAGATTGCTATGCCTGTAAATGTGACAGTTCCTGCATTCGATGATTTGTTTGCTGCAACAGATGCTTGGACAGAAGGTGTATATGGAGCTAGAATTTATCCTTCTACCGATGATGCATTAATCAGTATGTCAAATGCATACACTGCTAAATCGGGAGTAGATGCTAATTACAATAAGATTGCTTATGCTTTTGATAAGATTAGCGATGATGCTGTTGGTGAAGTAAATGCCAGCACTCAGCAGGTAACTTTGAATAAGGATGTAGTTTACAAAGACAAGGCTCTTGCTAACAGTGAATTGAAAGCAACTGCTTCTTATAGTATTTTGGACGCAATGACTGCATATACCGGTTCAGGTAGTGATGAGACCATATTAAAAGCTATTAAGAAAGCATTTACTGTTGAATCATCTAAGTTTACAGTAAAACTTCAGACTATCTTTGATGGTGGTAAGATTGTATTCTATAAAGATAATGCAGTTGTTACCGGTACGGTTGGTATAGATGCTGATGGTAAAATAGCCGGATTGACCAAACCTAGCAATAAAAAACAAGGTTTGGCTATTAACTTCTTAAGCGCAGACTTAGCTGTAAATTCAACTAATGTTGCAGATTCTTATACAAGTAATGATGCTAACAAATTACAAGGATATGCATTCGGTAATAGCGATGCATCAGCTGCTTCGGGTAAGCAAATCAAAGTAACATGGAGTACAGGTATTCCTACAGTAACAGTAAAAGAGGATGCTAGCGGATTAGTATTTGAAAATAGCGATCCGTCTTCTCCTACTTACGAAACTACCTTGACTGCAACATTTGAAGATGCTACAGGTATTGTATATACTTCAAGCATTAAGGTGGAAAAGAAATAATACGTCTTTAGTATTTATCTTTAATATGGAAGAGCATCCTTCGGGGTGCTCTTTTTTTTGAATGGTAGCAGCCGGGAATTCATTTTACTCCTGCCACAGTGGAACTGACTGACAATTGCTCATACAGTTTGTTGGATGTGAAGGGTAAAGTAGCCGATATTATTGTTTCTACTCCTTCTAAGGGCTCGCCCGAAAACTGTTTGCTTTGTGTCTTCGGGCAGGCAAACCCTGCCCCTACATCTGACAATTGGATAGCCCGGCTTAGTTTTGACACACTCCCTTCTCATTCTCAGTTGAGAATTACATCCCATTCAATCGGGAAGTGAATATCTTCGGCAACGGATTCTATTCACTTCCCGATTTTTTTATTGAATTTGATTGATGCGATATACAATTTTCCCTTGGTGGTACATATATACGTGCAGGTTCATGCGTACGTACGTGTAGCTCGATGCGTATATACGTGTGGGCTTATGCCACCGTATGTGTGGCCCGATGCGTACGTACACATTTTACAAATAGGCAGCTTGCACTGTATGTTGCAAAAAGACCTTGAGAATTTTTAAAAACATCAAGGTCTTTTTTGAAAACACCACCTTCTTTTTTAAAAAGCTCGGCATGTTTTTCCTGTAAGGGCAGAATGCATCCCCTCACCAAGTCGGTTATTCCTTCTTCTCCGTTCATCCTTACATTTTAGCCGAAATGTGCGGATAATCAGATTGCTAAGAATGACAGGACATTCCTTCATCCTCCTTTCAGCCGTGCTTCCCAAGTCCCTTCACAAGCTGCCTTCAGCCTTTATCCTGCCGGAAGAAGTTTTACGAATGAAAGGAGGCTGAAAGGGTGGTGACACAATGTTCATTCACTACCGGACCCCCATCAATAGGGCGTTTCAACGACTAATGAAAGGAGAAAGGGAGAAATCCTTGAAATCTCAAGTATGCTTTTGATCTACTCTTGCCGTCAATGGTTTCATCGCTATTGGTAAACCAAGCCGCGAAGCGTAAAGCCTTGTTGTTTGGGAAACATTGCGCCAAAGACCCATCGGGATGAGAGGTTGTTTCTATTTTGGAAACAGCTGCATCTTTTCGTAATTTTCCCTTTTTAAAATACTGTTTTTATGTTCTGATATTTGTTGGGTATGCTGTTTTTATGTACTTTTGAACCGTTATTTTATTGAGTATCTGTTACATGAAAGAACACATATCTCTGATTTTTACAGTAGTCTTTTCAAGAACTTGAAAAAACAGACCGGTTTGGTACCTGTCGGGCTTATAAAGGATGATAAGAGTTACGTTTTAAGCAGCATACTTCCACAAGATATAATAAAGAAGAAACTAACACGATAACAAATAAATATTATGAAGAAAATGCTATTGTTCACCTTGTTGGTAGGTGGATTATGTACAACTACGCCCGTAGTACAGGCACAAGAAAGGTTGCCGGAGTACTTACAGGCGGAAAAATTTACTCAGGAGAAACTGAACACCATGTTGTTCTCTACTGTGGTAGACCCTCATTGGTTTCAGAAAGGGAATAACTTCTGGTTTCAGTATAAAACAAGTGAAGGTACCTTTTGGTATGTGGTAGACCCTTCGGCACGCAGTAAGAAGCAGCTTTTCGACCGTGATGAAATGGCCTCGCAGCTGACCGAAATTGTAAAAGACCCTTTTGAAGCGCGTCATCTTCCCATCAGGAACTTGAAAGCTCAGGAAGACGGTCGTACTTTTACTTTTGAGGTGGTATCTTCTCAGGATGCCAAGCCCAAGAAGGAGGATAAGGATAAAAAAGGCAAGACCGAGAAAGAAGTCTTTTATTTTTCTTACGATTATCCCACCCGTAAGCTCACTCATCTGAAAGATAAAGAAAAAGAACCCAAGAAAATCAGATGGGGGTCAATCTCTCCTGACGGAAAGACGGTGGTTTATGCCAAAGACCTGAATCTTTATCGTATGAGCCGTGAAGATTATGAGAAGGCAAAGAAGAATGAAAAGGACAGTACTATTGTCGAAATTCAGCTGACCAAAGACGGTGTGGAAGATTTTGGCTACGGTATTCCTTACAGTACGCTCAACACTGATACGCTGTGTAATGGCAAGCGTCGCAGGGTGTATGGGGTGTGGTCGCCCGACTCCCGTCATTTTGCAATGACCGTTTCCGATGACCGGGCCGTAAAAGAGTTGTGGGTGATTAACTCTATGGCACAACCGCGTCCTACCCTGGAAACTTATAAATATCAGATGCCTGGTGAAAAAGAAGCTCCGATAGAACATTTGTATTTGTTTGATATGAGTGACAACAGCCGGAAAGAAATAAAGGTGGACGCTTATAAAGATCAGACTTTGGGACTCTCTTACAGTCCGTGGTTGCAGAAACAGCGTGATATGGAAGAGCAGCCTTCAATCTGGCTGGGTGACAATAACCGTTTCTATCTTTCACGTAAAAGCCGTGACTTGCATCGGATAGATATTTGTTCTTACACTGTGGGGCAGGATTCTATTGTTCCTGTTATTAAAGAGCGTATGAATACTTATCAGGAAACGCGTCCTTTGCATCTTTTGAGCAATGGAAAAGAACTGATACATTGGAGTGAACGCGACGGTTGGGCGCATCTTTATTTATATGATGATAAAGGTAATCTGAAAAACCGTATCACAAAGGGACCTTGGCATGTGGAAGAAATATTGAAAGTAGACAATAAAGCGCGTGTCATTTATTTCACTGCCAATGGTATGAACCCGAACGAGAACCCGTATTATGAGCACTTGTATCGGGTGAATTTGGATGGTAGCGGACTGAAGCAACTTTCAAAGGGGGATTATTTCCACCGCGTGGAAGTGGATGATGAGGCTCGTTTTGTGGTGGATAACTTTTCACGTGTCAATACAGTGCCTTGTGCCGACTTGCTGGATACGAACGGTAATAAAGTGATGACGATTCAGGAAAGTGATTTCTCGCAGCTTTTTGCTGCCGGTTACAAGTTTCCCGAACCTTTTAAGGTGAAAGCTGCCGATGGAGTGACCGACCTTTATGGTGTGATGTATAAACCGTTTAATTTCGATTCTACAAAGGTATATCCTATTGTAGATTATGTTTATCCGGGGCCGCAGGTTGAAGGTACGGTTTATCCGTTTACCCGTATGACTCCGCGTACAGACCGATTGGCACAAGCCGGTTTCATCGTCATTTCGGTAGGACAACGTGGCGGACATCCCAGCCGTTCCAAGTGGTATCATAACTATGGATATGGCAATATGCGCGATTATCCCTTGGCCGACCACAAATATGCTATCGAGCAGTTGGCAATGCGTTATAATTATATAGATATAGATAAAGTGGGTATTCACGGACATTCGGGAGGCGGATTTATGAGTACGGCTGCCATGTGTCAATATCCTGACTTCTTTAAGGTTGCCGTTTCATGTGCCGGAAACCATGACAATAATATTTATAACCGTTGGTGGAGCGAAACGCATCACGGAGTAAAGGAAGTGGTAAGCGAAAAGGGAGATACTACCTTTGTTTACAAGATAGCGACCAATCCTCAGATTGCTAAACAGCTGAAAGGCAATTTGCTGCTGATTCACGGTGACATTGATAACAATGTGCATCCGGGTAATACACTGCGCGTGGTTGATGCATTGATCCGTGCCGGCAAACGCTTTGATATGTTGATTTTACCACAGCAGCGCCACGGATTCGGTGACATGAATGAATATTTTTATTGGAGACTGGTGGATTATTTCTCAGAACATCTGAAAGGAAAGAGTGAGAAGTCTGTGGATATTCCCAAACGTTAGTGAAGATTATACATTGCAGGGACTCAGTTCTTGAGCCCCTGCAATGAAAAAATATCTATTACAGCAGACTTGCAATGTAAGCCTTCATTTCGGGCACGGCAGCTTTTGCTTCCAGATATAATTTATATTGGGCTTTTGTGCGTACCAAATTGTGACCTTCGTATTTGGTCTGGTAATACGTATCACCGTTGATATAGTCGGCCAAGAAACGTACAGCCTGCATATATGGGAACAAAGTAGCTGCATAAGGCAACATCTCAATTTCAACCGGAGTCAGGAACGAACGGGCTGATTCAATGTATCCTTTGGCGAATGCCTTGAAAATCTCCATATTAAAACGGACATTGTTCAAATCCTTTTCGTCTTCTTTGCCTGTATTGGCTGCCGAACGAAGGAAGTCACCGAAATCGGAGAAGATGAAGCTGGGCATGACAGTGTCGAGGTCGATAACGCAAAGCACTTTACCGTCTTCATCAAACAACATGTTGCTGACTTTAGTATCGCAGTGGCAGATACGTTTCGGAAGTTTGCCTTCGCGGAACAGTCTTTCGGCACTGCACATTTCGTCGGCATCTTTTTCAATGGCATCAACAATGTCCTGCACTTCGCTCAGTCTGCCGGCTGCATTGGTGGCAACGGCTTCGCGCAACTGTTTCATGCGGAATTCCATGTTGTGGAAATCAGGAATAATTTCACCCAGCTGTTCGGGCACATCGGCCAACATAGCTTGGAATTCGCCGAATTTCAAACCTGCCAAATAAGAAGAGTCGGGAGTGACAGCTTCCAAAGTCTGTGAACGGGGAATGAATACTGATACGCGCCAATAGCCTTCGCCATCATAATAAAAGGTCTTTCCATCGGTAGCCGGAAGGAAACGGAGCACTTTGCGGTCGATGTCTGTTTCGTTCTGTGCTTCCAGTTTTTTGCGGATATGACCTGTCACCACTTCGATGTTGTGCTGTAACATGTCGATGTCGGTAAATATCTGATGGTTGATACGTTGTAATACGTAATCAGCTTCTTGGGGATCGACAGTTTTTACTAAATAAGTTTGGTTGATCAGCCCTGAAGTCAGTGCTTTTACTTCTTTTACTTCACCCACCTCGGGGAATTGCTTGATAATTTGATTGAGGTTTTCCATAGATTGTTATTGTAATAATTATGAATAATCACGGATTATAATGAGACAAAGATAGCTTCTTCTCCTTAAATAAGGAAAAGAAGCTATCACAATTTTATTATTTATTATAAGAATAGGTGTGTTATTTCTTCAAATCAGTTTGGAACATACGGTCTGCGCGCAGTAAATGACGCCAGCAGGATACCAATTCCTGTGATTCTTGTAGCACGTTAAGGTATACCATGGAGGCTTTTACGTTCACGTCACGTTCCTGTATGCGGTCCATTTGCTGTTTTCGCAGGGTGGAAATCTTATTTTTCAACAAAGCTCCTTCACGCAGCAAAGCATCGGTTTGAGTGTAATCCTTATTGGCAAGCACTTCTGTAGCGCGAGCCATCAGTGCGGTCATTTCGTCGCGGACAGGGATAAATTCATTGGTGGCGCGTTCTGATAACGGAGTGAATTTATTGTCTACGTGCTCTTTGCAAGGGTCACAGATACGTTTCAGACAGTAGAGCATTTGTTCGCAGCTATTACTACCCAAATGGAACCAGGTGTTCTTTTCGATGGCGGTAAAGTTGTCTATGCGGCGCAGACCCAGAATCTCTTTGCGGCGTATTTTTTTCAGCATTTCCTTCTGGCTGTCGGTATTGCTTACGGCTTTACGCAGGGCTTTCAAATTCTCGTTGATGAATCCGTCGGTTATTTGACGATAAGTTTCGTTGGTAAATGTCATTTCGGCTACCAATGTGTTATTAACGTGCTGGCGGAGCAATGTCCAACGTTCTTCTTTGTCTTTGCTGGTAATGAGGCGTGCGAATATATCGTCTTTACCTTTATCTTTCTGTTTTTTGCTGTAGTTGATATTGCTACGCACCAATAGGAATATGGCGAGTGCAATCAAAGCCAGCATAGCAAATGTGCCGCCGTAATACATAATGAGTGTTACCACAAAACAAATAGTGAAGGCAGCTCCGGCAGTAATGAACCAACCACCGATGACGGAAAGAACTCCGGTGATGCGATAGACAGCACTGTCGCGGCTCCATGCACGGTCGGCTAACGAGCTACCCATGGCAACCATAAAGGTAACATAAGTGGTAGAAAGAGGAAGTTTCAGAGAAGTACCCAAAGCAATGAGCAGACCTGCCAATACCAGATTGACTGAGGCGCGTATCAAGTCGAATGCAGCACCGTTTTCCATGATCATAACATCTTTGCAGAAGCGGCTGTCGGCCCAACGTTTCAAGTTGTCGGGCAATACCTTGGCTATGTTTTCTGAAGCGGTCATGGTGGAACGGACAATACTACGTGCCACGGCTGATGAACCGAACATTTCATCGCCTTCATCCTGGCGTGAAAGGTCTACCGACGTTTTTACAACATTTTGCGCTTTCTTCGAGGTTATCAGGGCATATACCATAATGACTCCTGCTAAAAATAAGAATAAGAATGGGGTAGTGGCGGGACCATTCAGTGAATCCATCAGATAACCCATCGGATTACCATTGCCATTCGCCATGAAGTCGGTATATGCGGAGAAACCGGCTAAGGGCACACCGATAAAGTTCACCAGGTCATTGCCGGCAAAAGCCATGGCTAAAGCAAAAGTACCCAACATAACGACCACTTTAAATACATTGATTTTGCACCAGTGCAGTACTTGCATCAGAATGGTGAAGAATACAAAACTGCAACTTACCAACATCAGAGTGTTCTCTTGAATCCAATGCTTGTTGTCAGGGGTCATAAAGGAAGAGTCTTTCAGTCCTTTTATCAGCATGAAATAGATAATGGCTGTTACGGCAACACCGCCAAACAAACCAATGGTGTATTTCAGTTTCTTGGTATAATTAAAGGTAAAGAGAAGGCGTGAGAGGTATTGTACCAATGTACCGAAGAAGAAGGCTACGGCTACCGAGAGGAAAATACCCAAAATGACGGACAAGGCTTTTTCTGTATTCAGCAGGTCGGCAAAGCCCAACATGCCGGTTTCGTCTCCTGCTATCTTGATGAGGGCTAATACAAAAGTACCTCCCAGCAGTTCAAACACCATAGATACAGTAGTTGAGGTAGGCATTCCTAAAGAGTTGAAAATGTCCAGTAAGACGACATCCGTTACCATAACAGCCAGAAAGATACACATCAGCTCCTGAAAGTAAAATTGTTCAGGGCGGAAGATGCCGTGACGTGCGATGTCCATCATACCATTGCTCAGTGTGGCGCCAATAAAGATACCAAGGGCGGCGATGGCGATAATGGTTTTGAATGATGCTGCTTTGGCACCGATAGCGGAGTTCATGAAGTTTACTGCGTCGTTACTGACGCCTACTACCAAATCGAATATGGCTAGCAGAAAGAGGAATACGACGATTCCCAAAAACATTGTTTCCATAAATTTTGTTCACTCTATTTTTAATGGGCGCAAAGGTAGAAGAGCTATGTTATGATGAAATGTCATATATGTTACATTTGTGTTACAATCCGGGTTTTAGGACAAATATGAACCGATAAATAATATTTCACCTTTTTGTGTGGAAGATATAAACTGAAAATTCATACCTTTGTAGCCCAAATACTTAATCTATAAAAAATGTCAGAGGCTAAGAGAATAAAAACCGCATTGGTATCGGTTTATCACAAGGAAGGTTTGGATGAGATTATTACCAAACTACACGAAGAAGGAGTAGAGTTCCTCTCAACAGGCGGAACACGACAGTTTATTGAATCATTGGGTTTCCCGTGCAAAGCGGTAGAAGACCTGACTACTTACCCCTCTATTCTGGGCGGACGTGTAAAGACATTGCATCCGAAGGTTTTCGGAGGTATTTTGTGCCGTCGCGGTCTGGAACAGGATATGCAACAGATTGAGAAATACGAAATTCCTGAAATAGACTTGGTCATCGTAGATTTGTATCCGTTTGAGGCAACTGTAGCCAGCGGTGCGGAAGAACAGGCTATTATCGAAAAAATAGATATAGGCGGTATCTCATTGATACGTGCTGCTGCAAAGAATTTCAATGATGTGGTTATTATTGCCAGTCAGGCACAATACAAACCGTTCCGCGATATGTTGCTGGAACATGGTGCCACCACCTCAAGAGAAGAGCGCCGTTGGTTTGCCAAAGAAGCATTTGCTGTTTCATCTCATTATGATTCGGCTATCTTTAATTACTTTGACGGTGGGGAAGGCTCTGCTTTCCGTTGTGCAATGGAAGATCAAAAGCAGCTTCGTTATGGAGAAAACCCGCATCAGAAAGGTTATTTCTATGGTAATTTGGACGCGATGTTTGACCAAATCCACGGAAAAGAAATTTCTTATAACAACTTGTTGGATATCAATGCTGCCGTTGATTTGATTGATGAATTTGATGAAATTACTTTTGCTATTCTGAAACATAATAATGCCTGTGGCCTGGCTTCACGTCCTACTGTTCTTGAAGCATGGAAAGATGCCTTGGCAGGTGATCCTGTTTCTGCTTTCGGTGGTGTATTGGTTACTAATGCGGTTATCGACAAGGAAACAGCAGAAGAAATCAATAAACTCTTCTTTGAGGTTATCATAGCCCCTGATTATGATGTGGATGCATTGGAAATTCTGGGACAGAAGAAGAACCGCATTATTTTGGTGCGTAAAGAAGCCAAGTTGCCCAAGAAGCAGTTCCGCTCTTTATTGAATGGGGTGTTGGTTCAGGAGAGAGACTTGGATGTGGAAACTGCTGCCGATTTGAAACAAGTAAGCGAGAAAGCTCCGACGGCTGCCGAAGTGGAAGATATGTTGTTTGCCAACAAGATTGTAAAGAACAGTAAGAGCAATGCTATCGTTTTGGCTAAAAACAAACAATTGCTGGCAAGCGGTGTGGGTCAGACTTCACGTGTGGATGCCCTGAAGCAGGCAATCGAGAAAGCCAAATCGTTTGAATTTGACCTGCATGGCGCAGTGATGGCAAGTGATGCTTTCTTCCCCTTCCCTGACTGTGTGGAAATCGCTGATAAGGAAGGTGTGAAAGCTGTTATCCAGCCGGGAGGCTCTGTAAAAGATGAATTGACGTTCCAGTATTGCAATGAGCATGGAGTAGCCATGGTTACTACCGGTATCCGTCATTTTAAACACTAATATAATAGTTTGAGAGGGTGTGTCAAAGGAAGATAACCGATTCCGGCTTTGACACATCTTCTCATTATACCTGTCAATTAAATAAAAATTATGGGATTATTCTCCTTTACACAAGAGATTGCGATGGACCTTGGCACTGCCAATACCATCATATTGAATAACGGAAAGATTGTAGTGGACGAACCTTCGGTCGTTGCACTCGACCGTCGCACTGACAAGATGATTGCCGTAGGCGAGCGGGCTAAAATGATGTATGAGAAAGAGAACCCGAATATTCGTACTGTGCGTCCTTTGCGTGACGGTGTGATTGCCGATTTTAATGCTTGCGAACAGATGATGCGCGGGCTGATTAAGAAGGTGAACATGGGTAATCGTTTTTTCTCTCCTTCATTACGTATGGTTATCGGTGTGCCTTCAGGCAGTACAGAAGTTGAACTCCGTGCCGTTCGCGATAGTGCAGAACATGCCGGCGGACGTGATGTATATTTGATTTTTGAACCTATGGCTGCTGCTATCGGTATCGGTATTGATGTGGAAGCACCCGAAGGAAATATGATTGTCGATATAGGTGGTGGTTCTACCGAGATTGCCGTTATTTCATTGGGCGGTATCGTGTCGAATAACTCGATTCGTATTGCCGGTGACGATTTAACGGCTGATATTCAGGAGTATATGAGTCGTCAGCATAATGTAAAGGTGAGTGAACGTATGGCAGAACGTATTAAAATCCATGTAGGTGCGGCATTGACTGATTTAGGCGATGATGCTCCCGAAGATTATATTGTTCGTGGTCCTAATCGTATTACTGCTCTCCCTATGGAAGTACCTGTCAATTATCAGGAAGTGGCACATTGTTTGGAAAAGAGTATTGCCAAGATTGAAACTGCTATCTTGAGCGCATTGGAGCAGACTCCTCCCGAGTTGTATGCCGATATTGTGTTGAATGGTATTTATCTGGCAGGTGGCGGTGCTTTGTTACGCGGTTTGGACAAGCGTCTTACCGATAAGATTAATATTCCGTTCCATATAGCCGAAGATCCTTTGCTGAGTGTAGCCAAAGGTACAGGTATTGCACTGAAGAATGTAGACCGTTTCTCATTCTTGATGCGATAAGATATTAATGAAGAAATAAAGATGAGAAATCTGCTGAATTTCTTTTTAAAGTATAATTACTGGTTCCTCTTTGTTTTACTGGAGGTAATCAGTTTTGCTTTATTATTCCGTTTCAACAGTTATCAGGGAAGTGCATTCTTTACCTCAGCCAACCGGGTTGCCGGTGCGGTGTATGACGCAGCCAATAATGTCACCGGATATTTTCACTTGAAAACCATCAATGATGAATTGGTACAAAAGAATGTAGAACTGGAACTGCAAGTGGAACGCCTTCGTGAAGCCTTGACGGAAGCGACAGGAGACAGCAGTGGTATCGAGCAGATGAAACAGGAAGCCTTGCAGGGGTATGACATCTTCAAGGCGAGTGTTATCAATAATAGCATTACTCATGCCGATAATTATATTACTATAAATAAAGGTACGGCAGACGGTGTGCGCAGTGAAATGGGGGTAGTGAACGGAAGTGGTGTGGTAGGTATTGTTTATCTTACTTCTTCTCATCATTCCATCGTTATTCCCGTTTTGAATTCTAAAAGCAGTATCAGTTGTAAAATAAAGAAGAGTGATTATTTCGGTTTCTTGAAATGGGACGGTGGTTCGTCTGAATATGCTTACGTAAAAGATATGCCTCGTCATTCATTATTCTCTTTGGGAGATACCATTGTGACAAGCGGACACAGTGCCGTATTTCCTTCAGGAATTCCGATAGGGACAGTAGACGATATAGCCGACAGTCATGATGGTCTGTCTTACTTGCTTAGAGTCAAGCTCTTTACAGATTTTGCTCGTCTGAATGATGTTCGCGTTATTGCGGAGAAAGGGCAAGAGGAACAGCTGGAATTAGAAAAACAGGTTAAAACGAATAAGTAGAGTAGACTGATGATTACTTATCTGCAAAGAATAGAGTGGTTTATCGGGCTGGTACTGTTGCAAGTGCTGGTATTAAATCGTATGCATATGAATGGATATGCCACTCCTTTCTTTTTTATTTATTTTATTCTGAAGTATAATTCGGGTGTAAGTCGTAACACATTGATGGTGTGGTCGTTTTTACTCGGATTGACAGTTGATATTTTCAGTAATACTCCCGGAATGAACGCCGCCGCCGCTACGTTATTGGCTTTTATGCGTGAGCCTATCCTCAGGTTGGTGACGTTACGCGACAGTGCCGAAGACTTTGAGCCGGGCATCAAGAGTATGGGGATTTCTCCTTACTTTCGGTATATTCTGTTGTGTACATTCCTGTTTTGTAGCATTTTGATGGTGATAGATACTTTCTCGTTTTTTAATCTGCCTGTATTATTATTGAAAATATTGACAGATGCCTCCATTACAATTGTTTGTATATTATGTGCCGAGGCAATAAGGAGGAAGAAATAAGTGGAAAGAGATTATAATCTGGAGAAGCGGAAATATGTGATTGGTGGATCGGTTGTTGTTATTGTACTGATTTACCTGATACGTCTTTTTACCTTGCAGATTATGAGCGAAGACTATAAAAAGAATGCAGACAGCAACGCTTTTCTGAATAAGACACAATATCCCAGTCGTGGTGTGATGTATGACCGTAATGGGAAATTATTGGTTTACAACCAACCGGCATACGATGTCACTATGGTGATGAAAGAGGTGGTAAATCTTGATACACTTGATTTGTGCCGGACGTTGAATATTACTCCGGAATACTTTAAAAGGCGTATTCGTGAAATGAAAGATCGCCGCTCTAATCCGGGTTATTCTCCTTATACTCATCAGGTCTTTATGACCCAGCTTTCTGCCGAAGAATGTGGAGTGTTTCAGGAGAAACTGTTTAAATTCCCCGGATTTTATATCCAGAGACGTACCATCCGACAGTATAATTATAATTCAGCTGCTCATGTTTTAGGTGATATTGCCGAAGTTTCCAAACGGGATATAGAGGCGGATGATTATTATGTGCGTGGAGATTTTATCGGTAAACAGGGGGTGGAGCGTTCTTATGAGAAACAATTGCGTGGAGAAAAAGGAGTGGAAATATTGCTCCGTGATGCTCGCGGGCGTATTCAGGGACGCTATATGGACGGAAAATATGACAAGACTCCTGTACCGGGCAAGAATTTGACATTGGGGATTGATGTTGAGCTTCAAATGCTTGGCGAACGACTCTTGGAAGGGAAAATAGGAAGTATTGTTGCTATCGAACCCGAAACAGGAGAGATATTATGTATGGTATCTTCACCTACTTTCGACCCTAGGCTGATGGTGGGACGCCAACGGGGAAAGAATCACTTGGATTTGGCACGCGATAGTTGGAAACCTTTGTTGAACCGTGCTATTATGGGGCAATTTCCGCCGGGGTCTACCTTTAAGACATCACAAGCCCTTACTTTTCTTGAGGAAGGTATTATTGTGCCCGAGACACCTTATTCCTGTTATCATGGATTTGTACACGCAGGCCTTCGTGTAGGTTGTCATGCCCATGGCTCTCCTCTGGCATTGGTTCCGGCTATTGCTACTTCATGTAATGCTTATTTTTGCTGGGGACTGTATCACATGATAGGAGCCAAGAAAAAATACGGTTCGGTACAGAATGCGATGTCTACCTGGCGTGACTATATGGTTTCGATGGGGTTTGGATATCCGTTGGGTGTAGATCTTCCGGGAGAGAAGCGGGGAATGATTCCGAATGCAGAGTATTATGACAAGAATTATCGGGGCTCTTGGAACGGTTTGACTATTATCAGTATTGCCATCGGACAGGGAGAGGTGACATTGACTCCGTTACAGATTGCCAATTTGGGAGCGACAATAGCCAATCGTGGTTACTATGTTACTCCCCATGTGGTAAAAGAAGTGGAAGATGAGCCGTTGGATACTCTGTATAGTACGAAACATTATACGAAGGTGAGTAGCCGGCATTATGAAACGGTGGTGCAGGGGATGCGTGCAGCTGTATTGGGTGGTACATGTCGGGGAGCCAATATTCCCGGTATAGAAGTTTGTGGTAAAACCGGTACGGCACAGAATAGAGGTAAAGACCATTCTGCTTTTATGGGGTTTGCTCCGATGAATAATCCGAAGATAGCTATTGCAGTTTATGTGGAGAATGGAGGATTTGGTGCGGTATATGGGGTGCCTATCGGAGCACTGATGATGGAACAGTATTTGAAAGGAGAATTGTCTCCTGACAGTGAGGTGAAAGCTAATGATATACAAAACAGGAGGATAGATTATGGCATACACGAGCGATAATATGTTGAAGTCGATAGACTGGATAACTATTTGCATCTATTTAGCATTGGTTATCTTCGGTTGGTTCAGTGTATGCGGGGCCAGTTATGACTATGGTGAAATAGATTTTTTCAGTTTCGATACACGTGCCGGTAAGCAGTTGGTGTGGATTTCCTGTTCATTGGGGTTGGGATTTATTTTGTTGATGCTCGAAGATAAGCTTTATGATATGTTTGCCTATATTTTTTATGGGGCAATGATGTTGCTATTGCTTGTCACTCCTTTTTTGGCCGAGGATACGAAAGGTTCTTATTCATGGATTAAGTTTGGACCTGTCAGTTTGCAGCCGGCTGAGTTTGCCAAGTTTGCTACGGCTTTGGCTTTGGCTAAATTTATGAATGTTTATGGATTCACCATGAGTAAGCTGAAGTATTCTCTTCCGGTAACGGGGATGATATTACTGCCCATGTTGCTTATTATATTACAGCGTGAAACAGGTTCTGCATTGGTCTATCTGGCTTTTTTCTTCATGCTGTACAGGGAAGGAATGCCCGGCTCCATTCTGTTTGCCGGGATTTGTGCTGTGGTTTATTTTGTGGTTGGCATTCGTTTTAGTCAGGAGATGATGGCAGATGACTGTACATCGGTCGGGGAATTTTCGGTCTTGCTGTTGATAACGATACTGTCTGCCTTGTTGGTTAATTCTTATTGTAAGAAGAAGCCGGTGGTGTGGTATATTCTCGGTTTCGGTTCTGGAGGGACCTTACTGGCGTTGCTCTTTTCTTATTATGTGATTCCTTTCGATATTACGTGGTTTCAGTACGGACTGTGTGTGGCATTGGTTTTTTATCTCATATTCCTTTCCATGCGCGAGCGTATGCGTGATTATTTTTATATTGCTCTGTTTGCTATTGGCTCTGTGGGTTTCCTTTTTTCTGCCGACTATGTATTTGAAAACGTGCTTGAACCTCATCAACAAGTACGTATAAAAGTGGTACTGGGAATGGAGGAGGACTTGGCAGGGGCCGGGTATAATGTGAATCAAAGCAAGATTGCAATCGGTTCGGGAGGACTGTTGGGAAAGGGGTTCCTGAATGGGACGCAGACGAAGTTGAAATATGTTCCCGAACAGGATACGGATTTTATTTTCTGTACGGTGGGTGAGGAGGAAGGTTTCCTGGGTTCTGCTATTGTGTTACTGCTGTTTATGACTCTGATTTTAAGGTTGATAGTTATTGCCGAAAGACAACACACACGCTTTGGACGTGTATATGGTTACTCGGTGCTGAGCATCTTCCTGTTTCATCTCTTTATCAATATAGGAATGGTACTCGGATTAACGCCGGTAATCGGTATTCCATTGCCTTTCTTCAGTTATGGAGGCTCTTCTTTATGGGGTTTTACCATCCTGCTTTTTGTATTTTTGCGCATTGATTCGGCACGAGGAAGTCATTAAGGTTTTTCCAAACGGATTCCGACATCACTGATTCCTTTCAGTGGATTGTCTGTCATGATATGAACGATGCGGATATTTCTGGAAGCACTGTCTTGGGCGATTGTAAAAGAGGGTGTATAGAGCTTGGTAAATTGATATAGTCCGCCGGGACCATTTCCGTTCCAGTTTCCTGTTTTATCGGCAAGGAATAATTGCAGTGTATCTGTGGTATAGGTGGATGTGTCTTTTACATTTGTGCTGATATTCATCCATAAATCACGATACGGATAGCTTTCCTGATGCCTGATGCCGATAGTCATTTCATACGTTCCCGCAGGTATTGAAGCCGGAAGGGTATAAACAAGAGTATCACTCTTACTCCATCCCGTTGTAGGGATGGATTGATAAGAGTGATAAACCGTATTACTGTGACATGCTGTCAATAGTAAATATATTATCGGCAGGCAAGCTATTTTATTCTTTATCAGCCACAGGAGCTTGTGGCTTGGAATTGTTGTTCTGAGTTGTTTGGGCATTGTTACCGTTATTATTACCATTTTTATTGTTGGCAGAAGCGGTGTTCTCGCCATTGCCTGGACGCCGGTTACGGTTGCGCTCGCGGCCGTCTTCACGGTTGCGTTTTCCCTCTGCTCTGTTTTCTTTATTTTCGCGTGGAGGTCTTCCTTCCCCTTTGGGTGGGCGGCCTTCTCCTTTCGAAGCTCTGTTTTCTCCTTTGGGAACTCTGTTTTCTCCTTTGGGAGCTCTGTTTTCCCCTTTGGGTGGACGTCCTTCGCCCTTCGGCTGGTTATCTTTGAGCTGTTGAGGCTTGTTACCGTTGGTAGTACTTTCGTTATTGCCGTTGGTTTCTCCTTTTCTTTTCTTTTTACGATTGTTGTTATTGCCTTTGCGTTTGTCAAAACGGGTTAGGCTTTCCTGTTCCACTAAATCAACCGGTTGTTGCGGTTCGTTTTTCTTGATGGTTTCCAGCAAGTTTTCCGGTTTTTCACCACGTCTGTTCATATTGATGATTTCAAAGGCTCGTCGTGCAGGGATTGTCACAATGTTTGCCATGAAATTTTTGTCGGTGGAGTAGGTAATGGAACCTTTTAGTATATCAGCCTTGAAGAAGTAGAAAGTGCCGTCGACAGTTTCCAATGTGATTTCTTTACTCGGGAGTCGTTTTTGTGCTTCCACGTATGTGTCCACCTCATAGTTGAGGCAGCATTTCAGTTTGGCGCATTGTCCTGCCAGTTTCTGCGGGTTGAGTGAGATGTCCTGATAGCGAGCCGCACTGGTAGAAACAGAAACAAAGTTGGTCATCCATGTGGCACAACACAGTTCGCGACCGCAGGGACCGATTCCTCCGATGCGTCCGGCCTCCTGCCGTGCACCGATCTGCTTCATCTCGATACGCACGCGGAAAGTCTCTGCCAATACTTTAATTAGCTGACGGAAGTCAACGCGTTCATCGGCAATATAGTAGAAGATGGCTTTGTTGCCGTCACCCTGATATTCCACATCACCAATCTTCATGTTCAGATTCAGGTTCAGCGCAATTTGGCGTGAACGAATCATCGTATCATGTTCTTTGGCTTTTGCTTCTTCATACTTTTCCATATCTACCGGTTTTACTTTGCGGTAGATTCGTTTAATTTCGACATCCGGTTTCAGGTTTGCTTTGCGCATTTGCAGTGGAACGAGTCGTCCGGTCAGTGTCACTACTCCGATATCATGTCCGGGACTTGCTTCCACGGCAACAATATCGCCTTTGTCCAGCTTCAATTTGTTGCTGTTCTTGAAATATCCTTTGCGCGTATTCTTGAACTGAACTTCAACCATCTCCTGTTCCTCGGCATTTCCGGGAATATCAGCCAGCCAGTCGTAAGTATTCAGCTGTTTATCCTGTCGTCCGCAGCCTTTGCAATACAAACAGCCGCTTCCGTTCTTTAATTTAAACTCATTATTCATAGTGTTGTTATATATATGTTATTTCTGCACCAGCAGCACAATCATTTTAAGCGAGAAATCAAAAAATACCATCTTGGCATTTACGTTCTGTTCTATATGTTGCTGTGCTTCACTTAGTTCATTCATTATTCCCATTACGTTTCGTTCGTTGACAAACGGAGCGAAACGAGTAGAAAAGTTTTGTTCTTCATTGCTCATATATACCAGGTCTCGTCGGTGAAAATTGAATATGAAATTTTCACGTATCATGCGCTGGCAATAAGTAAGGAAGTTTTTTTGTCGTTCGCGTCCCATGCTTGCCACTCCTTCGCTCCATCGTTTCATATCGCGTATCTTGCGCTGGTAGGACAGACGCATCAAACTGACAAATAGTTCGAAAAACAGTTTGTTTTCTTCACTCAGATGAATGGTTTCCAGTGCTTTCAAAAAATTACCTTCAGAGCGGTGGGCAATATCATTGGCATCTTGTGCTTGCAATCCGTATTTGCTTTGCAGCACTTGTGCTATTTCTGCTTCATCAATTCCATGAATGTTGAATCGTTGGGTACGGCTTTGAATTGTTTGCAAGAGTGCATCCGGTTCTTCCGATACAAGAAGGAAAACGGTTTGTACCGGCGGTTCTTCTAATAGTTTAAGTAGCTTATTACTGCATTCTACGTTCATTTTTTCGGGCAGCCAGATAATCATTACTTTATAACCTCCCTGACTGGATTTCAAACTGAGTTTGCGCATAATCTCATCGCTTTCTTTGACAAATATCTGCGCTTGCTGATTCTCTGCTCCCATCTCTTTTAACCAATGGTTAAGGTTGAAATAAGGATTATTCATTACAAATTGCCGCCACTCCGATATGAAGTCATCGCATACTGTATCTTTTCCGGCTTTTTTCTTGATGACAGGGAAAACGAAATGAAAATCGGGATGTGCCAGTTTGTTGAACTTGGTGCAACTGGGGCATACGCCGCAAGCATCATGCTCTCCACGGTTTTCACAACAAATGTAACGGGCATATGCTATCGCCAAAGGTAACTTTCCAGTACCTTCGGGACCGCAAATCAGTTGGGCATGGGGGATTCTTCCCTCTTTCACTTCGGCAATAAGCCGTTGCTTTGCTTCTTCTTGTCCTATTACATCTTTAAAAAACATCAGCCTATATTTAATATATTACTTTTGCTACTTCTTTTACGCTTTCTACGGCACTCACCGTATAGAAGTGGATACTTGGCACGCCGTATGCTATCAATTCGCGGCATTGGTGGATGCACCATTCCACTCCGAGGGCGCGTGCTTCTTCATCGGTTTTGCATTTCATGGCTTCTGAGGCCAATTCTTGTGGAAGATCAATCTTGAATGTTTTCGGTATCATGCTCAATTGAGATAATTTGCCGAAAGGTTTGATCCCCGGTATGATAGGTACATTGATACCTTCTTTATGCACCCTTTCCACAAATTCAAAGTACTTACGGTTGTCATAGAACATTTGTGTCACGGCATATTCCGCACCGGCTTCCACTTTTTTCTTTAGCCAATAAATATCTTGTTCCATATTGGGTGATTCTTCGTGTTTCTCTGGGTAGCAGGCCACTCCATAGCTGAACGGTGTTCCTGTCACCTTGATGGGAGAACCATCGACGAATAGTCCCTTATTGAAATCATTAATCTGTCCTTCCAGTTCCAATGCATGGCTGTATCCGTTTCCTTCGGGGACAAATGCGGATTCGTGTTTGGCTTTGTCACCGCGTAATACCAACAAGTCGGTAATGCCCAAGAACTGTAAGTCCAGCAATACATATTCCGTATCCTCGCGGGTAAATCCGCTGCATAGGATATGTGGCACAGTTGTTATATTGTATTTGTTTTGCAGTGCGGCAGCTACGGCAACCGTTCCGGGACGGCGGCGCATACGTGCGCGTTGGTAAAGACCATTTCCAAGGTCTTTGTATACATATTCGCTGCGATGGGTGGTGATATTGATGTACTTAGGGTCAAATTCACGCAATGTATCCACCGTCTTATAAAGCTTCTCAATGCCCGTTCCTTTCAGAGGGGGCAATATCTCAAAAGAAAACGCCGTTTTATCGGTGCTTTTTATTAAGTCAACTACTCTCATTCTTATATCTCGTCTCTTGTGCCTTCTACGGCAAAATTACATATTGGGGCAAAAATAAGAAAAATATTGTAGTTTAAGGAGGTGAAAAGAGGATTTATTTTTTCTCTGCCTTATAATAAGGTGAAAACCATAAGGCAGGAAAAAACTTTCATTGATGTAAAACCGTGTTTTTTGCCAAAGTAAAAAACTGTTTATTTAAAGGAAGGGTGTAAACATATTGGCGAACCAGCCAACAAAGCGTTTCCATGCGGAACGCTTTTTGTATTCTTCCTTGGTGAGCAATGTGCTGTCTTTCTTGTCATCTTCAAACATGCTGCTCAATTCGTGGGTTGTTTCTTTGTCAAAGATAAAGGCATTTACTTCGTAATCGTAACGCAAACTCCGGCTATTTAAATTTGTGCTGCCCACGGTACAAAACAAACTATCTACCATCATGATTTTAGAATGATGGAACCCTCCGTTATAGATATAGATTTCAGCTCCTTTTTTTCTGAGTTTGTTTGAAGTGTAAAAAGCTGCATCAGGGGTAAAGGGGATGTCTGATTTGCCGGGAATCATTATTTCCACCTCTACTCCACGTTTCAATGCTCGTCTGATAGCTTTCTTTATACTGTGGGTGGGTGTGAAATAGGGATTTACAATCTGCACTTTATGTTGTGCGGCGTCTAATGACTTAACATACATACGGCGCATTATTTTGGGGCTTTTCCGCGGTACTCGGTCGACTATTGCTACCGTTTTGCCACCGGTCTCAATGGAATCATTGAGCAAAGGGTAGTACATTGCTCCTCCGATATGCTGTTTGGTGCTTTTATTCCACATTGTAAGGAAGATATCCTGAAGATTGTTTACGGCATCACCTTCGATGCGGACATGCATATCTCTCCAATCACCTATTTCAGGCAGACCTTTAATGTAATAATTGGCTATATTCATTCCTCCGGTATAGCCCACTTTGCCGTCTATTACCACTATTTTGCGATGGTCACGATGCAGGGCATGGTTAATATACGGAAATTTAAAAGGATCAAACTTCACTATTTCAATTCCTTTTTTGCGTATGGCTTTCAGATGCTCTTTTTTCAGAGGCTTGTTGTTTGAGAGGTTGCCAAATGCATCGAACATGGCTCGTACCTCCACTCCTTCTTTTACCTTTTCGCCTAATAAATCGAACAGGGCATTAGCAATTGAGTCATTACGGAAGTTAAAGTATTCCAAATGAATGTGATGCTTGGCTTTTCTTATTTCTTCAAAGAGGTCGATAAATTTGGTATGTCCGCTTTTTAACAGTTTCAGGCGATTATTTTGGGTGATGGGGATGCCTGATTCTTGCAGGTAGCTGATTACGATAGAATCGCTGTTTGCTTCTTGTGCAAGGGTAGTTCTGCAAATGGAAAGGAACAGTATAAAAAGAATGGTTAGATGAGTATGTCTAGTTATATCGATTTTCATTGCTTTTAAAATTAGGGTCGCAAAGGTATTTATTATTCTAAAGATGACCAAGTTATCGGTATTATTTATATTTAAAAGCGTAAAATAGAACAGGTAAACCGGAAAAACTTTCTTTCTGTTCTGTATTAATTTATAGAAGAAATTGATAAATAGAACAGTTAATTTGGTATATAGACCTTTGTTACTTCATTTAAGTAGAGTACATTTGCAGGAAAACACTAAAACTTAAATCTATGAAATTATTTTGTTGTATTATTTTAGGTGCGTTTATGGTAATGTCGGCTTCTTGCGGTCATAATAGCAAAGAGACTAGAAGAATGCAGACAGTAAAAATAGACACTGTTTTTTCTGTCGAAGGGCAAACTCCTTTGCAGTTTCCGGGGAAGGTAAAAGCTGCTCAGGACGTTAATTTGTCTTTCAGAGTAAGCGGAACGATAGGCAAAATTTGTGTGGAAGACGGAGCCCGGGTAAGGAAAGGTCAGTTGTTGGCACAACTTGATCCTACCGATTATCGGATTCAGCTGGAAGCTACCGAGGCCGAATATCAGCAGGTTAAGGCTGAGGCAGAACGTGTGATGGCTCTTTATAAGGATAATGGAACGACTCCCAATGCCAATGACAAGGCTGTGTATGGGCTGAAGCAGATAACTGCCAAGTATCAACACCACAAGGATCAGTTGGAATATACTAATCTCTATGCTCCGTTTGACGGATTCGTACAAAAGCATTTGTTTGATGAACATGAAACGGTGGGGGCGGGGATGCCGGTTATTTCGATGATCAGCCAAGGAGCACCGGAAGTGGAAATAAATCTGCCGGCAGCAGAGTATATTCGTCGTACACAGTTTACCCGTTATCATGCTACATTTGATATTTATCCGGGCAAGTTTTATCCGTTGGAATGTATCAGTATCACCCCCAAGGCAAATGCCAATCAGTTATATTCTATGAGATTGAGAATAGTGCAGGATGGTAAGCCTTCTCCGTCCCCGGGAATGAATACTATGGTTACTGTTTTTTGCAGTGCAGGTGATATGCATTCTCTGTCAGTGTCAAGCGGGGCTGTTTTGCAAAAGAATGGAAAGGCAGCAGTCTTTGTTTATGACCCGTCGAAAGGAACGGTGAGAAGTTGTGAAGTGACTGTACTCAGACTGCTGACCAATGGACGCAGTGTGATAACTTCGGATGCATTGCAGCCGGGAGAACTTGTCGTGTCATCGGGAGTGCATCATATAGAGGATGGCGAGGTGGTGAAACCGTTGCCGCCTATTACATCAACTAATGTAGGAGGGCTGTTATAATGGATATTAGTAAGTGGGCATTTCAAAACCGTAATCTGGTTTATTTCTTGGTGGCTGTCCTTCTTTTGGGAGGTGTTTATTCCTGCTATGAGATGAGTAAGCTGGAAGACCCGGAGGTTAAAGTGAAATTGGCGATGGTGGTTACCACTTATCCGGGAGCATCGGCGCATCAGGTGGAGTTGGAAGTAACGGATGTGTTGGAGAAAAATATCCGTACCATGGGTAATATAGATAATGTGGAGAGTTATTCTTATAATGACTTATCTATTATTCAGATAGAATTGTTGAGTACGGTGAAGGATGAGGATGTGGAGCAATGTTGGGATATGTTGCGTCGCAAAGTGGGAGATGCCTGTGCTTCGCTTCCTCCGGGGGCAAGCGCACCAATGGTGAAAGATGACTTTGGCAATGTATATGGCATGTTTTATGCTTTGACCGGAGATGGGTTGACGGATAGGGAGTTGTCTGATTATGCCGAACTTATCAAGAGGGAAGTTAGTGACCTTGAGGGGGTGGACAGGGTGGAACTCTACGGCACAAGACCGGAATGTATCAATATCTCTTTGTTGCAAGACCGGATGGCAAATTTGGGAGTGAAGCCTGCCGAAGTGCTTGCCACATTGAACGGGCAGAACAAAACGACTTATACGGGGTATTATGAGAATGGAGATAATCGTATTCGTGTAACGGTCAACGATAAGTTTAAGACGGTAGATGATATCGGAAAAATGTTTATTCAGGGACACGATGATGATCAGTTGCGTTTGCGTGATATAGCGCGAATAGAAAAGAGTTATGAGAATCCCACACGTAATGAATTGTTTTATGATGGTGAGCAGGCTTTGGGACTGTTGGTAGCTGCTTCCAGCGGTACGGATATCATCAAGGTAGGCAGTGCGGTGGCACAGAAGCTTGACGATTTGAAAGGAAGCCGCTTACCGGCAGGAGTGGAGTGTCATAAAGTGTTTTATCAGCCGGAGCGTGTGGGTGATTCGTTGGGTACATTTGTTATCAACTTAATAGAGTCTGTGGTTATAGTTGTACTCATTCTGATGTTGGCAATGGGCTTCAAGAGTGGGGTTATCATTGGAATCAGCCTGGTGGTAACGGTATTTGGTTCATTTCTGTTCTTGCTGTCTGCCGGCGGCACGATGCAGCGTGTGTCCTTGGCGGCATTTGTGCTGGCAATGGGGATGCTGGTAGATAATGCCATTGTGATTATCGATGGTATCTTGGTCGATCTGAAGGCAGGTAAACCTCGTATGGAGGCGATGACAGCCATCGGAAGACAAACGGCGATGCCGTTATTGGGGGCCACTCTGATTGCCATCATTGCTTTCCTGCCTATTTATATGTCACCGGATACAGCAGGAGTCTATACGCGCGATCTCTTTATCGTATTGGCGGTATCGCTATTGTTGAGTTGGGTATTGGCGTTAATTCATGTTCCTCTGATGGCAAACAGGAGACTGAAGAGTGAAATGACAACGGGAGAAACGAATGCCCGTGTGTATAAAGGGCGTGTTTATGCTTATCTGAGAGCTGCTCTTTACTTTGGCTTGTCTCATCGCTGGAGCTTTGTATTTGCCATGGTTGGTTTATTGGGGCTCTCTCTTTGGGGATATGGTTATATGAAACAAGGATTCTTCCCCGATATGGTTTACAATCAGCTTTATATGGAGTATAAATTGCCTGAAGGGACTAATTCGACGCGAGTTGTCCATGATTTGCAGGAAATAGAGACGTATTTGAAGAGCAGGAAGGAAATAACCCATGTTACGACTTCTGTTGGCGGAACTCCCGGACGTTATAATTTGGTGCGGAGTATTGCTAATCCTTCTCTTTCTTATGGGGAACTGATTATAGACTTTACTTCACCGGAAGAATTGGTGGATAATATGGACGAGATTCAGTCTTATCTGTCGCAGGCATATCCTGATGCGTATGTCAATTTAAAGCGTTATAACCTGATGTTCAAGAAGTATCCTATTGAGGCACAGTTTATGGGACCCGACCCGGCGGTGTTGCACCGTTTGGCAGACAGTGCACGTCATATTATGGAAAATACTCCTGAGGTACGCCTTGTGACGACAGATTGGGAGCCGCAGGTTCCGGTGCTGACAATAGAATATGACCAGCCGGCCGCACGTGCTTTGGGGTTGAGCCGCAACGATGTCAGTCTCTCTTTACTGACAGCTACCGGAGGAATTCCCATCGGTTCATTTTATGAGGGAATTCATGCCAATACAATCTATTTGAAATGTTTGAATGAAGAAGGGAATCCGATAGAAGATTTAGGTAATACACAGGTGTTTTCTTCTATACCGTCACTCAATGGTCTGCTGAATGAAGAAATGATGGTAAAGTTGAAATCGGGTTCATTGTCAAAAGAAGAACTAGTGGAAGGTATTATGGGCAGCACTCCATTGAAACAAATTAGTAAAGGAGTGGACGTAAGGTGGGAAGACCCGGTGGTTCCGCGTTATAACGGACAGAGAAGCCAGCGTGTGCAGTGCTCACCGGCTCCGGGACTTGAAACGGAACAAGCACGTTTGGCTGTTGCTTCGCAGATAGAAAATATTCCTTTGCCCGAAGGTTATACATTGTGTTGGCAAGGAGAAAAAATAGCCAGTACGGATTCTATGAAATATTTATTCAAGAATTTTCCATTGGCTATTATCCTGATGATTGCTATCCTGATTATGTTGTTTAAAGATTATCGCAAACCGATTATTATTTTCTGTTGTATTCCTCTTGTCTTTGTGGGAGTGGTGGCAGTCATGCTGCTCACTGGAAAGACTTTCAATTTTGTTGCGATAGTGGGGACGCTGGGATTGATAGGTATGTTGATTAAAAATGGTATTGTGTTGATGGATGAAATAACGTTGCAGATAAACCGGGGAGTTGAACCGACAGCAGCATTAATCGATAGTTCGCAAAGTCGTTTACGTCCTGTGATGATGGCTTCTCTGACTACCATCTTAGGTATGATTCCTTTGTTGACAGATGCCATGTTTGGTTCATTGGCAGCCGCCATCATGGGAGGATTACTGTTTGGTACACTCATAACATTACTGTTTATACCTGTTCTTTATGCATTATTCTTTCATATAAAACAGACTGACAAATGAAAAAGATATCTATTTTGATTGGTACTTTATTTTGCTCATCAGCTTTATTTTCTCAAGAGGTGTTGAGCTTGAAGCAATGTCGTGAGATGGCTCTTCAATATAATAAAGAAATGGCAGCTTCTGCCCGGCAGACAGAAAGCGCGCGATATATGGCTAAAAGTTATAAAGGAAATTTCTTTCCGAATTTTACGGCGAGTGGGACCGGTATTTATAGCAGTGCCAGTGGGCATTATGGTATAGAAGGAGGAAATTTGCCGGTGTTTATGCCTAATTCATCCGGTCAATTTCTGCCCAATGGCGGTTTCTCTTATTTCCCGGGAATTGATTTAAAGTATAAAATCGGGCTTATTTATATGGGAGGAGTGGAAGTTGAACAACCTCTCTATATGGGCGGAAAAATTATGGCGGCTTATAAAATGTCTGTATTGGGCAAGGAGATGGCACAAATGAATGAAACCCTGACGGCTACCACCGTTATTTTGAATACCGATAAGGCATATGCCCAAGTAGTTAAAGCTAGGGAAATGAAGAATGTGGCCGATAGGTATCATACTGTGCTGGTTGAGTTGCATAAGAATGTGGAAAGTGCATATCGTCATGGGTTAAAGCCTCAGAATGACGTGCTGAAAGTGCAGGTAAAATTGAATGAAAGTGAACTCAATATGCGCAAAGCAGAGAACGCATTGCGCTTGGCAACAATGAATTTGTGTCATTTTATTGGTAAACCTTTAATTGCAGATATACAGGTGTCGGGAGACTATCCTGAAGTGAAAGAGAATATAATGATGCAGGTATCGGATATTACGGCTCGTCCTGAATATGGCATTTTAAATAAACAAGTAGCTATGGCAAAACAGCAAGTGAAATTGAATCGTAGCGAACTGTTGCCTAAGGTTGGTGTTAAAGGCTCATATAATTATATTCATGGTTTGGAAGTAAATGATGAAACATTTTTGTATAAAGGAGGATTTTCAGTCTTGTTGAATGTCAGCGTTCCTCTTTTTCACTTTGGAGAGCGTATCAACAAAGTGCATGCCGCCAAAGCTAAGTTGGAACAGACTCGTTTGGAGCAGGCTGATATGAATGAGAAAATGCTGTTGGAATTGACTTTGGCTGCTAACAATTTGGATGAGGCTCGCTTAGAAAGTGAACTTTCCGACCGTTCTTTGCAACAGGCAGAAGAGAATATGAGGGTGAGTAAGAAGCAGTATGAGGTGGGTTTAGAAACTTTATCGGATTATCTTGAAGCTCAAACTTTATGGCAACAGGCTTATAGTGTACAAGTGGATGCTCATTTCCGTCTGTATTTGAATTATGTGGAATATTTAAAGGCTACCGGAACTTTGTCACAAAGCAGTTCATATTGAAATGTCTTTTAAAAAGATGTAAATTCGTGGGAACAATGGGAGTTTCATGAGAACAATCATTAGTAGCTCTATGCTGCTTGAATACTTCTATCTTCAATCAATAGCAAATAATGTCTGTTCTTACAGACGCCCTAATTCCGGGTCAACAGAAATTTAACGGGAACAGTCCGGTTGATCGTGAAGTACCGGTTCACTTAGGATTACTTGTTATTCTTGGGTCACATCGTTTTCTTGGAGATTTAAATATCATATCACTAACCAAAGGAAGAGTAAGCCGTTTCTTAGGCTCAGCCAAGTCCTTTTAAACAGAAGATTATTACAGTCCGCTATAATAGACTGTACAGTCCATTGTAGCAGACTGTACGGTCTACGGTAACGGACTATACAGTCCACTGCCGAAGACTGTAGTAATTCGACTGACAGACAGGCATAATCGAAAGGACGAAAATGCTTAGTCCGACTAATGAAACGACTTAGGGAGTTTTAATTCCCCCAAGTTTTCAAACTGAGTCATAAAATCCCTCAGATTGTTACGTTGATCCTTGATCCGCTTGAGTCGGTAAACCAGTGCAATTCAGGTATAAAAAAAGAGAGTTACTTTTGTGTAACTCTCTGATTCTTTGGTGATCCGCCTGGGTCATGAACCAAGCGTTATTTCTTCCTCAACATCAGTGCTTTCAGAAATTTTGGCTTTGCATCCGTCACGCTTTAGTCCTTAAAAACTGTCTGCAGTTGTCCGGTGTCTGTCTGCCAACATCTTGGGTTCAAATGTACGCATTATTTTTGGATTATGCAAACCGTTGAAAATAAACATTCTAAGGTTAGTGCAAGGTGCAAGCTATATATATAGATATATACTTGCACCTTGCACTAAAAAAAATAGCCTTATTAAATCCGATGCTTCTTCCTAAAATCAGTTGGATTACAATCTTTGTATTTCCTGAATAGCTTATTCAAATGGCTTTCATCTGTAAATCCAAGTTCTTCTACTATTTCACTAATTCTCATTTCACTATGTAGAAGACGGCTTTCCACCATTTGCATTTTATAATTGAATATATATTGCTGCATGGTTTCATTGGTCTGCTTTTTGAAGTACCTTCCAAGATAGTTGGGGGAAATGCCAAAATGTAGGCTTATCGCTTTAGCCTTTATCTTTTCGGGATAGCAAATGTTGGATTGGATATATTGCAAGATGTTCAGTGACTTTTCTTCCGAATTTTCATTTATTTGTTCAGGCAGGAACATGGCAATGTTACGGGCAACAACAATAACAATCGTGTTGATTAACTGCGTAATAATTTCACTACTGTATATGTTCCTGTTTACATATTCACGAATAATCGCTTCTATCATAGGTCTTACCAGCAACTTGTCGGTTTGGTTGCGTAAGATACAGCCGGGGCGATGGTTGGCGTGTTGTAGTATAAACTCTAACCGCTGGATATTCTCCGCACCGAAGACTGCCGAATGAATATAGATGTCATTGAATTTTATATAAACAAACTTTGTGGTAGTATGAATGTCGAAAGAATGTATATCACCGGGAGTAATCATAAAAAGATGCCCGTCATGATAAGGAAACCTATTATTATTTATCCATTGAACACCTGTTCCTGATAGTATATAGACCAATTCAAAGAACGTATGGTCATGCTCCTTTAATTGCGACTCGTCCAGTTCACTGAAACTGATTTCAAACGGTTGGTGTAGATTTTCCCTTTTCATTTTATGTAATCTGCTATTCAGGTGTAAAGATACAAATAAAGAGAAAAAGAATACAGATTTTATTTCATGAATATGTATAACTTTGCCACAAATAGAAAAATAGTAGTAACTTTTATCATGAGTAGGTATGAAAACAGAATTGGAAAAATGCTTGTCGGGCGAATGGTACGATTGTCATGCTCCCGTATTTATGGAGTTTAAAAGAAAGACGCATGAATTGTTGCTGAAATACAATTCATTGCCGTATGATTGCAAAGAGGAAAAGTATGCGTTATTGAAAGAAATGTTTGAAAGCGTTGGCGAAAAGGTTTCGGTAGGGCATTCTTTTATATGTGATTATGGCTGTAATATCCGTATAGGAAGCAATGTCAGCATAAACACCGGATGTACCTTTGTGGATTGCAACAAAATCATAATCGGAAACAATGTATTGATAGCTCCAAATGTACAAATCTATACGGCTACTCATCCGGTGGAACTGAACGAACGCTTAGAACCTGTAGAAAAACAAAATGGTATAGAATATATTCGCCACACGTATGCTTTGCCCGTAACCATTGAGGATGGCTGCTGGATTGGTGGCGGTGTTATCATCCTGCCGGGTGTTTCCATTGGTCGGGGAAGTGTCATTGGGGCGGGAAGTGTTGTCACTAAATCCATTCCGTCAAATAGTCTTGCCATAGGAAATCCATGTAGGGTAATTCGGGAAATCAATACTTCGTATAGCCATGATTAAATTAGTCGCTTTTGATTTGGACGGTACAATAGGTGATACCTTGCCGATGTGCATACAGGCTTTTAAGGAAGCCACACAACCCTATGCCGGACGTGAATTGTCGGATGAGGAAGTAGTACAGACATTTGGACTGAATGAAGAAGGCATGATAAGATGTGTGGTTGATGAAGCATACCAGCAACAAGCGTTGCACGATTTTTATGTAATCTATGAAACATTACATAAAACAATGTGTCCGAAACCTTTTGAGGGAATACGTGAACTGATAACCTTATTGAAGCAAAAGGGCATTATAGTAGTGCTTATTACCGGTAAGGGAGCGAAAAGTTGCGATATAACACTGCGGCAATTCAGTATGGAAAGCTGCTTTGCAAAGGTCGTTATCGGAAATGCGGAAAGAAACGTCAAGTCGGAAGCGTTGGAAGAATTGCTGCATACTTATCATTTGTCAGCAGATGAAATCGTGTATATCGGAGATACGGTTTCGGATATAAAAGAATGTCAGAAAGCGAATGTGAAATGTTTGTCTGCCGCATGGAGTATTTCACAAAGCGAAACATTAGAAAGTCATAATGCTAAGAATGTGTTCTATTCTATATCGTCCATATCCGGCTTTCTCTTATCTCGAATAAGAGAAATATTTGATTGATAATTATAGATTTTGAAAAGATGAAAGAGCTTTTAGAAAACATTTTATCAGAAATAGATGTAGAGATTGACGAGATAGACCTCTATGGTTATGATATTGTCGAAAATTCTCTTTCAATGGTACATCATTTGCAGGCGGTTCTCAATGATTTAAAAGCAAAACTGCAAACTTATTCTTTTCCAGCCAAAGAGGATGAAATTACATTCTTCAAAACACAGAAACCGGAAATTCTTGGCAGGCTGCTATTCTTCTATAAGATTTATCGGATAGAAACACAATGCCCCAATGGTAGTAATGATGTAATCAGAAACTATATCAATAAAGAATTGGATAACCTGACCTACTTCTTTAACCGTAACTTGGACTTTTACCAATATTATCGCTCTCATTCGACATTGTATGATGAATATTATTTTGTTCGTGGAAAGTCTGATTTACGCCTATGTACCGATAGCGCACAATTCGATAAAGACCCGAATTTCTCCACCGGATATGATTATAAGGTGGCTAAAATCATAGCCAATGAAATGCTGCGTATCTATCTGAACAAAAGACTGGTAAAATTGGAAACCAACGCCCAAGTAGAAGACAACCTGCAAAAGTGTCTGAAATATCCTTTTCGTTTCACGGGTAAAAAGGTCTTTCTAATAGAACTGGGGTATTCTCTTGTTTCTTCGGGTGACATTAACAATGGCAACGTGGAAATAAAAGAGATGATGAACTTTCTCGGTACGGTATTCCAAGTGGAGTTAGGCGATTATTATGCCGCTTATATTGCCATGAAAGAACGGAAGAAAGACCGGACGGCATATCTTAGCCGTTTACAAGACTGCTTAGTCAAACGAATGGACGAAGATGATAGTAAATGACAGGTTTCTATTTTTCTTTTCGCCAGTGTTATATTGTTTTCATTCAATCCTGCCATATTGAAATCTTGCTTTCAATCAATCCAGCTATCAATATTTCAATAAAACAAGATTGCAGGATTGCAAAATAACTCATCGGTCGGGGAACGCCCAGCGGCAAGGGGCGGGACCACCCGTCCCGACGAGCGAAAATCTTTAGTTAGGGAATGCCTTTCTTTCATTGGCAACACGACTTTGGAGTGAATTTGCCCAAGGTGTTTTGCGGCACGGAAAACAGATTTGTGTGCCACAAATCACACCTTGCTGTTATCTGACGATAACATGATTTCATCGGCTGGCAATCCTGTGTGCAGCGTCCAGCTTTTGAGCCAACATTTCCATGTCGTTACTTACCTTCAAATTGGTAATCCTCGCATAAATTTGAGTAGTCCGGATATTGGTATGACCTAAAATCTTAGATACCGTTTCAATGGGAACACCATTGGCAAGCAGTACCGAAGTCGCACAAGAATGCCTTGCGACATGATAGGTTAAGGTCTTTTCAATTCCGCAAATGGCTGCGATTTCTTTTAAGTAATCATTCATTTTCTGATTGCTGATAACTGGTAAAATCTTACCGTTTGGCAATTTGTCTTTGTACTTTTCCAATATGGCTTTTGGTATATCCAGCAATCGGACGGTAGATGTAACATTTGTTTTGTGTCTTTTCCGTATAATCCACAAATTACCGTCAAATCCGGTGCGAATGTCCTCCTGCTTTAACTCGCATACGTCAATGTAGGAAAGTGCCGTGTAACAACTGAAAATGAACAAATCACGTACCTGCTCCAACCGTTTAGAGCTAAACTCGTGGTTGTAAATGGTGGTAATTTCTTCCATAGTCAGGTAATCCCTATCGGTACGTTCAAACCTTACCCGATAACTCCCGAAAGGGTCGGCAGTCACTAAACCCGTATTCTTGGCAAAGTTTACTACCGTGCGAAAACGTTGTACGAACTTCATAGCCGTATTATGGCTGCACCCATAGTTATTCTTGATATACAACAGGAAATCTTCAATGAATACCACATTTATATCTTTAATGAGCATATCGGAAACGGAGTATTTAAACTTCATAAACTCCATAAGCCGTTTCTTTGTCAGTTCATAACGTGAATAGGTCTTGTCTGCGGTATTCATTTTGACCTTTTGCAAATACTGTTCGTTGTGCTGTTTATCGCCACGGGCTATCTGCAGTACGGGACGAAAACCGTCTACACGCTGTCCGAAAAGGATTCGATTGCCGATATTTTTCCCAAGGACAACACGGTTGTTCTGCTTTATGAAAACACAGATGAAGATAACATTGCGGATATTGCAATAGCCTTGGAAGAAAAGGACGGCGTGAAGACTGTCGTTTCATATCCCACGACAATAGGCAAACAGTGTACCGTAAAGGAAATGTCGGATATGCTCTTAAAGATGAGCGAGAGTTTACAAATAGACGAGAAGCTGTTGAACATTGTTTATTACCATTACCGCACAAACGGCAAGACAGATCCCTTGACATTGTCTGATTTCGTTAGGTTCCTTTCGGATACAGTAGCAGTTGATCCGATATTCTCCGGCTGTATTGATGAAGCCTCTGCCAAACAGCTTGCAACACTGAAACCGTTGACCGACAAAAGCAATCTGACCTCTCCGCTGCCGCCTGCTACGCTTGCACGGTTTATCGGCTTGGATGCAGAGCAGGTAACGCAACTCTTTATGCTCCGCTATGGAATGGAATATGCGCCGGATAAAACCATGTCACCATATGAGCTTGTTTCCTTCATAACGGATAATATTCTCCCAAAGCCCGAATATGCCGTCATGTTTGACGATGCGGCAAAGGCAACGCTGTACCAGACGAAGGTGATTGCTGACGCTGTAGTAAGCGGTAAAGAATTTACGGTCAAGGAAATGGCTGAGTTTGTTGGGAAGATAAGCGATAAATTTAACGAGAACACGGTGGAACTGCTCTATCTTTACAGCGCAAGCCTTAAACAGGGAAACGCACAGAGCACCATGACTCCGGAGGCGCTGGTAAAATATATTGATAAGCTGGCATCCGAACCGTCATTTTCGTCATTGCTGACCGCTGAAGGGAAAAACGGCATTGCAAAGGCGAGAGAGCAGCTTGCTGACGGTGCGCGACAGCTTAAAGGCGAAACACATTCCCGGATGACCGTTACGACGGAATTACCGATTGAGTCGGAGAAAACTTCAGCATTTGTAAAGGATATGATCAAGTTATGTGATGAAAAGCTGTCCGGAGAACACAATCTTATCGGTAACAGCATTATGGTAGATGAAATGGATTCCGGATTTGGT
>ERZ773224.163-NODE-163-length-92248-cov-7.357218_pt1 | contig 92248 bp, 86 predicted proteins | sample MGYA00580526_ERZ773224 | MGnify/ENA primary metagenome ERZ773224 (study PRJEB29015, sample SAMEA2737743) | human gut metagenome | biome: human gut; feature: human-associated habitat; material: faeces | place: China | collected 2012 ... | reverse complement strand
TTGTTTGTTCCTAGTTGATAGTTTCCATTGTATCCTACTTGCCATACGCTTCCATCTGCGTCTAGTAAAGCGATGTGATTTTCTCCTGCAGATATTTGGATTATGTTATTTACTTTTTGCATTTGGATTGGATAATAGTTTGCATTATTTGATGTTGTGTATCCTATTCCGAATGAACCATAGTAGTTATATCCCCATGAATATACTGTTCCATATTTTGTTAGTGCATAACTTGATACGTTTCCAGCCGTTATTGCTATTATGTCTTTTAAATATCCTTCTCCGTTTGGTCCTTTTACTTGTGTTAATGTTTTTTGATTTGTTGTATTTCCATTTCCTAATTGTCCATAGTCATTTCTTCCTGTTGCCCATACTGTTCCGTCTTCTTTTAGTATTAAAGTGTGACCATACCCTGTTGCTATATCTTTTGCATCTGTTATTTTTGTTGTTATAACTCTATTAGAGTCATCTATTGTTTGTGTAGCAAGTTGTACTGGTTGTGTACTATTAACAGTATTACCTGTTCCAAGTTGGCCATATCCATTGCTTCCCCATGTCCATACTGTTCCGTCTGATTTTAATGATACAAAATGGTTATATCCTCCTACTATTTTAGGTTGAATTTTTCCTTGTGTTCCATTTACATTAATTTTTACTGCTGCATATAAATTATTTTCTTTGTTATATAATTTTATAAATGTTGTTCCTGTTGCTACTGCTGTTACTTCTCCTGTTTTTGCGTCTACTGTTGCTACTTTTTCGTCCATTGATTTAAATGTGCATATTGAGTTTGGAACTTGTTTTAGTAATAGGTTGAATTCCATATTTGATGTGTAATTTATTTGTGCTTTTTCTCCTTTTACTTTTAAGTTTATTGTATCTTTTTCTACATTTATTTTTTTATTACTTATGCACCAAGGTGTTGTAAGATTTTGTGTTGTATCATTTCCTATCTCTCCATTTGAGTTGTATCCAACTGTGTATACCATACCATCTTGGTCTGCTATTACTCCTGTATTATATACATCACTGTTTGTAGTTGATGCCATTGCTATTATGTCTTTATCTGTTTCTACTGGTGTAGCATATGATCTAGATGATGTGTCTTTTGTAAATAAGTTTCCATAGCTATTGGTTCCTATAACATATATTCCTTGGTTTTTTCCTTCTTGATTTTTATTTCTTGAGATAAATGTTGTATGTCCTCCAACATGGATGTGTTTTGCATCTGCTACTTGTTTTCCATTTGTGTCTAATACTGGTTTTATAATGTTTGCTGTTGATGTTGTTGAGTCTCCTAGTTGTCCATATCCATTATATCCTACACTCCATACTGTGTTGTCTTCTTTTAAGACTATTTCGTGGTAACCTCCGGCTGCTATTTCTTTTACATTGTATAATATTTTTCTGCCTGTTTGGTCAAGCATTTGTTGTGGTAATGAATATGTAGAAGAATTTCCTAATCCAAATTCTGAATAGTCATTATATCCTACATTCCATATGCTTCCATCTGCGTCTAACATCATTAAGTCATAATATCCTGCAGAAATTTGTGTAATATTAGATACTTTTTGCATTTTAGTTGGATAGTAATGTGCGTTTGTATCACCGTAGTTTTGTCCAAATTGGCCATATCTATTGTATCCCCATGCATATACTTCTCCATTTTTTGTTAGTGCATAACTTGTACTGTCTGCCATTGCTACTGCAATTATGTCTTGCAAGTATTCTCCGTTTGCGTTTATCTTTACTTTTTGGAATATTTTTTGAGTTGTTGTGTTACCATTTCCTACTTGTCCATATTCATTTCTTCCAGCTGCCCATACTGTTCCATCTGCTTTTAGTATTAATGTTGTATGTCCTCCTGCTGCAACATCAATTGCATTTTCTACATTTTGTACTTTAGTTGTTCCATCTTCTGATACTATTTGTTCTTTTGCTTGTACTGGTTTTAGTTGGTTGCTTGTGTTTTCTGTTCCTAGTTGTCCATATCCATTGTAGCCCCATCCCCATACTGTTCCATCGCCTTTTAAAGATACAAAATGATTTGCTCCTGCATCTAATTTGGCTTGTGTTATATTTCCTTGTCCATTAACGTTTACTTTTATTCTTGCATATATGTCGTTTGTTTCGTCGTGTAATTTTATTGTTGTTGTTCCTATTGATTTTGCTGTAATTGTTCCGTCTTCTGCTACTGTTGCTATGTTATTGTCCATTGATGTAAATGTTATTTTTTCTGTTGGTATTGTGTCTGTTAATAAATTGAATCCCATTTTTGCTTTATATTTTATTTGCTTTGTTTCATTTATGTTTTCAATATTTATTATATTATTTTCGCTTACATCTATTTTTAATTTACTTATTGACCATGGTGTTCTTAAGTTTTGTACTGTTTCGTTTGCCATTTCTCCATTGCTATTGTATCCTACTGTCCATACTTTTCCTTCGTCATTTATTATTGCTCCTGTTTGTGGTCCATCGTAATTTTTTGTAAATGCTCCTGCTAGTATTGTTTTTTCTTCTTCTACTTTGCTTAAGTACACTCTATCTGTTGCATCTTTTGTAAATAGTGCTCCATAGTCGTTGTTTCCTGTAACATACATTCCTTTTTCTGTTATTAATGCTGATGCATCTCCAGCGGCATAAATATGTTTTATATTTTGTACTTTTTCTTCATTTGATATTTTCATTGGAACTATTATTGATTTTGATGTTGTAGTTCCGTCTCCTAATTGTCCATATCCATTATATCCTACTGCCCATGCACTTCCATCTTCTTTTAATATAACTATATGTTGTCTTCCTGAAGCGACTTCTTTTACATTGTAAAGTGTTTTTCCATTTGTGTCTTTTATTTTTATTGGTAATGATCTGTTTGAGTCATTTCCTATTCCTAATCCATAATTACCGTTATATCCTACTGTCCATACACTTCCATCTGAATCTAGTAGTGCTACTGCTGTATCTTGCCCACTCATTTGCATAATGTTTTTTACATATTTCATTTTTACTGGTAATAGTCTAGTTGTTCCATCATTTACTCCAAGTTGTCCATAACGGTTATATCCCCATGAGTAAACTTCGCCTTCTTTTGTCATTGCATAACTTGAATTTCCACTTGCAGCTATTCCTACTATATTTTGTAAATATCCCTTTCCGTCTTCATTTTTTACTTGTACAAATTTTGTTGTTGTTGTTCCATTATTTTGTCCTAGTTCTCCATTTTCATTGTATCCTGTTGCCCATACTGTTCCATCTGATTTTAGTACTAATGTAAATTGATTTCCTGCAACTACATCTATTGGATATGAGTGGTTTTCTGTTTCTGGCATTTTTATTTCTTCTGGCTTTGTTCTACTTGTTTTGTCTCCTAACCCTAGTTGGCCATATCCATTGTACCCCCATCCATATAGTTTCCCGTCTGCTTTTAGTCCTATAAAGTGATTGTATCCTCCTACTATTTTGGCTTGTACTTTTCCATCTTTTCCATTTACATTTACTTTTATTGCTTTGCTTAAGTTATTATAGTTGTCTATTATTTTTACATATGTTGTTCCTGTTTTTACTGCTGTTATTATACCTTCATTATTTACTGTTGCTATGCTTTCATCTAGTGATTTAAAACTTATATCTGTTCCCAAAAATTTATTTGTTAGTAGATTTAATCCCATTTCTTCTTTGTATTTTATTTTAAATGTATCTCCAGCTACTTTTAGGTCTACTATATTTTGGTCAACTGTTATTTTTGAGTTTGTTATACACCATGGTTGTGTTGTGTACGTTTCTGTTGTTCCATGTCCTATTTCTCCGTTTCCACTATAACCAATTGTATAAATTCTTCCTAATTCGTCTATAATTGTTCCTGTTTGATAGTCTGTGTTTCTTGTCATTCCCATTGTTATTATTTTTTTGTCTGTTTGTCTTTTTGTTAGCATATATGTTGTTGTTGTATTTCCTGCAAATGTTTGTCCATAGTTTGAGTAACCTGTTGAGTATAGTTGTTTATCTCCTGTTGTTACAAGTGTTGCATTTCCCTTTGTTAAAATGTGATTTATATTTGTGATTTGATTTTTATCTTCACTATTTAGCATTGGTACTATTAATGTTCTATTTGTAGATGTATTGTCTCCTAATTGTCCATATCCATTATATCCTACTCCATATGCTCTTCCATCATCTGTTAGTACTATTGTTTGAATGTAATCTGATGATACTTCTTTTATTCCTGTTAATATATTTGAGCCATTTGGATTTAACATTTGTTGTGGTACTGTTTGTGTGCTTGTGTTTGATAGTCCTAATTGTCCATAATCATTATATCCTGTACCCCATACTGTTCCATCTGCTGCAACCATTGTTGCGAAGTTTTCACCTGCTGATATTTGCATTACATTTGATACTTTACGCATTTTTACTGGTGTTCCATATGCTGATGTACTTGTCCAGTTTTGACCAAATTGTCCATATCTGTTGTATCCCCATGACCATACTGTTCCATCTGATTTTAATGCATGCATTGTATTTGATTCTGATTCTATTGCTACTACATCTGTTAATCCTTGTACTTGTATGAAATTATATTTTGTACTTGATGTTCCATCTCCTGTTGTTCCATATTCATTATATCCTGATACCCATACTGTTCCATCTGCTTTTAATACTGCTGTGTATTGGCTACCTGCTGTTACATCTATTGCGTTTTCTATGTTTGTTTTTGTTGGCTCTGTTCTTGTTGTTTTATCACCAAATCCTAGTTGTCCATATCCATTATATCCCCATGTCCATACTGTTCCATCTGATTTTAGTGCTACTTGGTGATTTTGTCCTCCTGCTACTTTTGGATATGTTATTCCATCTGTTTCATTTACATTTACTTTTACACTTCCATAGATTTTGTTTGTGTCGTCTTTTATTCGTATATATGTTGTTCCAATTCCTACTGCTGTTATTGTTTTTCCATTTACTGTTACTACTGATGTGTCTAATGATTCATATTCTAAGTTATAATTAAATGTTTGGCTCATTAGATTGTATCCCATTGATATTTTTGGTGTTATATTTGATGTTTCACCTTTTTTTAAGTTTACTATGCTGTCTTCTACTAAAATTTTGTAGTCACTTATGCTGTATGGTCTGTATGCATATGCTACATCTGTTGTTCCATTTCCAAGTTCTCCTTCTGCACTATATCCTACTGTGTATACTCTTCCTATTTCATCGATATATGCTGTTGTTTGATATTCTGGATTTCTTGTTATTGCCATCGCTGTTGTTTTTTGTTCTGTTTTTGTTTTTGTTAGTGCTGATAAATTTGAGTTGTTTTTTTGTACTAATTGTCCATAATTGTTATATCCAACTGAGTATAATTCGTTTTCGTTTGTAATTGCAAATGTATTGTATCCTTCTGCATAAATTGATTTTATGTTTTTCATGTTGCTTCCGTCACTTGATTTCATTGGTTGCAATTTTGTTTTTGTACTTGAAGATCCGTCTGCTAATTGATACACATTATTGTATCCTGTTGCATACATATTTCCATCATTTGTTAAAACTACTGTATGATATATTCCTGTTGCTACTTGTTTTACATTTTCCATTTGAGCTGTTCCGTTTATGTTTTTCATTTTTGACCATGTATATATTGTTGAGTCATTTCCTATCCCTAGTTGTCCTTCTGTGTTTCTTCCTGATACATAAACTGTTCCATCTTCTGCTAGCGCAATTGTATAATGTTCTCCAGCTGAGATTTGTTTTATTCCTGCTAAAGTTGTTTTTGTTGCACTTGTTCTTGATGAAGTATCTCCAAATCCCATTTGTCCTTTTCCGTTATATCCCCATGTGTATACTTCGCCATCATTTGTTATTGCATATGATGTGTTGTATCCGGCTGCTATTGCTTTTATATTATCCAATGCTTCGCCATCGTTTTTTATAACTTGAACAAAGTTTGTTTTGTTTGCAGTTGTTCCATTTCCTAATTCACCATTTCCATTGTATCCAGCACTCCATACTGTTCCATCTTCTTTTAGAACAAGTGTATAGTATGCACCAGTTGCTATGTCTGTTGCATTGTCAATACCCATGTATACTGGTGTTGAGTAGTTTGTTGTATTTCCTTGTGCTAATTGGCCGTTATTATTTTGTCCCCATCCATAGACTTTTCCACTTGCGTCCATAGAGACAAAATAATTGTATCCTCCTACTATTTTTACATTTGCTGTTGTTGCATTTTTCCCTTTCATGTCATAAACATCGCTTAATGTAACCTCGTAACTATTTCCGTCACTAAATTTTGCTGTTTTTATTAAATTTACACTTACTTTGCTTACTGCTACTATTGCTGCAATTAGTGCTAGTGTAATTAAAGCGATTAGACTTTTTCTTTTTACTTCTTTCTTTAGTTTTTGGCTTAACATTGTTTTCTTCATACCTTCCTTTGTAAAATTAATATTATTTATTATATATTTTTTGTGTTTTTTTTCAATGTAGGAATTTTCTATATTACAATGTTTTTTTTATACTGGATTTACGGAAATAGAAGGGTTACAGGTTTTTTGACTTAATTTTACATTTTTTTATTATTTTTATTACAAAAAAACAGATCAAAGCCCTATTGTACATAATTTGCTTTAATCTGTTTTATGTTTATTTTTATTTTTATTCTGTTACACTTGCACTATTTATTCTTGTTATTTGTCCGCCTTTAATTTTTATTTCTGCAGTGTTCTCTGCAGATGTTACATAGTAGTATTCTTCGCCATTTCTGTCTATTTTTATTATGTTAATTTTATCTTTTTCTAGATTTTTTTCTCCTATTTTTTTGAATTGCTTTATTGCTAGTTCTTTTGCTTCTTCTTCTGTTATTTCTTCGTTTTCTTTTGTTTTACTGCTTACTACAGTTATTCCGCTAGGTGTTTTCTTTGTTTCTGGTTTTAGTATTATACATAGTGATGTTATTAATACTATTAAGCATATTGTTGTTGCTATGTGATATGGTGTTAATGCTCTTTTTAGTTTTCTTTTTAGTTCTTTCATTTCATTTCCTCCTTTGTTTTTTACATTTTATCATTTTTCTTTTGTTTCGTATATAGTTTTTTTGAAATTTTTCTGTAAAATGTACTAACTGATAGTTACTATTCACAGTCCATAAACTGCAACAACTGATAATTGCGTACATAATTTCATGTAATTTTTAAAGAGCACGACGAATAGACCCAAATGCGGGTCTGTTTTTTTACCTATATGTTTATTTTTTTTTATTAACTTATTGGTTTTGTTTTAAGTAATCTACAAAATTCTTTCCTATCCACTCCGCACGCATGAAGTGAATTTTCAAGAATTTTGTATGCGTGCGATTACTTTTACACTCTCATATTTATCCTTACATAAGGCCTATTCGTCTATTATATATAATTTTTTATATTTAAAATACACAACTACATATATTATTATAAATCCATTTTTTTATAGTATATATATATTATTTTTCTTTACATTTTATGTAGAGTTTTATTACATTTGTTTATTTTAGTATTATTTCAATCTCTTTTCCTTCGTATTTTATCTTATAATCCCTTTTATTTCCTCTATGTTTAATTTCAATTTTGTCTTTATCTAATTTCTCTGATATTGAATCACTTAGAACGATTTTTACTTGTTTTTTGTAAGTATCTCCATCTAAATACTTGTCGACATCTATGTATTTATTGTTTTTACTTATTTTATCAAGTCCGCCTAATACAAACTCTCCTTTTTCTTCAACATATACTTTTACATTACGTCTGCTTGATAGTAATATTAATAGTAATATTGCTGAAATTAGACATATTATAGAGGCTTTTTGTTTACTACTATTGTCTTTTGTTCCTTTGTCTTCTGCTTTTTCATCTTTTACACCAAGTGTTTCTGTTGGTTTTGTCTCTGGTACTTTTGTTGGGTTTTCTTTTGTTATTGTTGGTTCTTTAACCTCTTCTTCTGGTTGTTGTTCTTCTGGTTGTTCTTGATTTTCTGTTACATCATTTCTTTCTATTTCTACATAGTTTTTCTTTGTAGAATTATTATCTTTTGTTATTTCTTCATTTTTGTTTGTTGTGCTGTCTTCTTTTGTTCCATTATCTTTGTTATCTTCTTTTTTGTTATCATCTTGTTTAGGTTCTTCTTGTTTTTCTGATACTTTTACTACAAATTTTGTTGTAAATCCACCATATGTTATTGTGATTATTTGTGTTCCTGGGGTTGTCGCACTAAATCCTGATACCATGTTTGGGGTTACTGGTATTGTTGTTATTCCGCTTGATTTTACAACATCGATTGTTGCTCCTGTTATGTCTAAGTTTTCACCATATTTGTATTCTGTTTTGTCTGGTTCAGTATTTACTGATATTCCTTTTATTTTGTCTTCTACTTTTACTTGGAAATTTCCTTGTAATCCTTTGTATTCTACTTTTATTGTTTGTGTTCCTTCTGCTTTTGGATTGTATCCTGTTATCATGGCTCCTGTCATTGCTGTGCTTTCTGATATTGCTCCACTTGCCATTATTATTGATACTTTTCCTCCATTTAGTTCTATGTCTTCTCCATATTCGTATTCTACTTTTGTAGGTTTTTGTATTTTTAGACTAGCTATATAGTCTTCTACTTTTACAACAAATTGTTGTGTTAATCCTTGGTATGTTACTGTTAATATCTGTGCTCCTAATTTCTTAGAATTGTATCCAGATATCATATCTTTTGTAATGTTTATTGTTTCTTTTGTTCCACTATCTTTTGTTATTTCTATTGTACCACCTGTTAGGTCTAGGCTTTCTCCATATTTGTACTCTGTTTTTGTTGGTAGTGTTTTTATTTTCATTTCACTATATCCGTCTTCTACAGTTATACCAAATGTTTTGCTTATTCCTTTGTATGATACTTTTACTATTTTTGCTCCTACTGTTGTTGTGTCAAATCCTGTTATTGTCACATCAGTGTTTGTCATTGGAATTGCTGGGGATGCTATTCCACTTGCCATTACTGGTGTTACTTTTCCTCCTGTTAAATCCATTTTTTCATTTACTTTGTATATTAGTTTGTTTGGATTTGTTAGTTTTATGTCTTTTATATAGTCTTCTACTTCTACACTATATTGTGTTGTTTTTCCTTTGTATGTTATTGTTATTGTTTGTTTTCCTAATTTGTTAGGATTATATCCTGATACCATGCTTGTTGTAATATCAATATTTTCTGCTTTTCCACTTGATTTTATTGCAGATATTTGTCCTCCTGTTATATCAAGTGCTTCTCCATATTTATATTTTGTTTTTGTTGGTTCAGTTTTTATTTTTATTGATTGTAGATTGTCTTCTACTATTACTCCGAACTTTTCTGTAAATCCTTCGTATGCTACGTTTATGGTTTGTGCTCCTTCTTTATTTGGATTAAATGTACTTAATTTTACTTGGCTATCTGTAAGTGCTATTGGGGTTGTAGCAGTCCCACTTGCCATTATTTTTTGTATATTTCCTCCTGTTAAGTCTAGTCTTTCTCCATATTCGTATTTTGTTTTTGCTGGTGGTGTTAATACTATTCCTTTTACATAGTCTTTTACATTGACTTTGTATTTTAGTTCTTGTCCACCGTATTTTATTGTTAGTTCTTGTTGTCCTAATTTTGTAGGATCATATCCTGTTACCATTTCTTTTGTGATTTGTTTGTCTTCTGGTCCGCTTGGTCTTACAATTGTAATTACTCCATTACTTATATCTAATGGTTCTCCATATTTATATTCTGTTTTTGGAGTTGTTTTTAATGTCATTGAAGTGATTGGATCTTCTACTGATACAGTATATGTTGTTGTTTTTGTAACTCCATTTTCTGTATAACTTATTGTTAGTGGTAATTTTGTGTTTTCTTTGCTTGAGTCAAATCCGCTTACCATGTCTTTTGTAATGTCTATTGTTTCTGCTTTTCCTGTTGCTCTTGTTATTTTTAATTTTCCGCCTGTTGTGTCTAATGTGTCTTTTATGTTGTATTTTACCTTTGTTGGTAATGTGTCTATAGCAACTGATTGTATTGTATTTGCTATTGTTATTGGGTAACTTGTTGTTCCTGTTACTCCGTTTTTTGCTGTATATTTTAATGTTAATGTTTTACTTAATTTATTGTCTTTTCCGTATTCTGAGATTGTTGGGTTCATATTTAATGCCCCTCCATCTTTTTCTGTTATTACTGCTGATGTTATTGGTTCTTCTTTTGTTGTTCCATCTGTATATGTTACTGTGATTTTTCCACCTGTTAAATCTATTTTGTCTCCGTGGTTGTATTCTGCTTTTGTTGGTGGTGTTATTGTAATTTTTGCAACGTTGTTGTCTAGTTTTATTCCTAATGTTGTTGTAAATGTTTTTCCGTTTGTGTAACTATTTGCATCTTTGTCTGCATATGTTACTGTTAAGTTTTGGGCTGTTAATGATGTTTTATTATATCCTGCTACCATGCTTTCTGTTAGAGCTCTTGGGGATGTTGCTCCTGCTTTTGCATATGTGATTGTGTACATAATGTTATTATTGTTAATTAGATCTTGTAATTCACTATTGTATTTTCCAGTTATTGCATTTGGGGCAATGCTTATTCCTGTTACATAGTCTTTTACATTTACTTCGTAACTTGTTGTTTTTCCTCCGTATGTTATTGTTATTGTTTGTTTTCCTAATTTTGTTGGATCATATCCACTTACCATGTTTTCTGTTATGGCAATATCTTTTGTTCCACTTCCTTTTGTTACACTTATTGTTCCTGTGCTTACATCTATTGCTTCGTTGTATTTGTATTCTGTTTTTGGTGTTTTTTTCATGCTTATTGCTGTTACTGTATCTTTTACTGATACATTGTATGTTGTTGTTTTTGTTTCACCATTTTCTGTATAACTTACTGTTAGTGGTAGTTTTGCGTTTTCTTTGCTTGAGTCAAATCCTGTAACTTTTACGTTGACGTCTTTTATGCTTACTACACTTGGTGTTCCTGTTTGTCTTGTTACTAAGATTTCTCCTGGGTTGCTTCCGTCTGTTGTTAAATCTATTGCATCATTTACATTGTATTGTGCTTTTGGTGTTGTGTGCATTTTGATTCCTGTTATTTTGTTTGTTACTTTTATTTGGTATGTTGTGTCTTTTCCGTCATATGTTACTTTTATTGTTTTTGTTGCTGTGTTGTCTTTTCCAAATGTTACTTTGGTTAAGTCTACTGTGCTTCCGTCTGTTTCTGTTACTTTTACACTACTGTCTGTTAGTGCTTTTTCTTCTGTGTCTCCGTTTGCTTTTGTTATTGTTATTTTTCCGTTACTTAAATCTATTGTATCTCCGTATCCGTATTCTGTTTTTGTTGGTTGTGTTTTTATTGCTATTGATTGTGTTGGATTATCTAATGATACTTTTAAGTTTGCTATAAATTTTTGTCCATTTGTTGCACTTATTGGATCTTCATCTTGATATGTGATTGTTAGTGCTTGGTCTGTTACTTTTGTTTTATTATATCCACTTACCATGCTTTCTGCTAGAGCAACTGGGGTTTTGGCTCCTGCTTTTGCATATGTGATTGTGTACATAATGTTATTATTGTTAATTAGATCTTGTAATTCACTATTGTATTTTCCAGTTATTGCATTTGGGGCAATGCTTATTCCTGTTACATAGTCTTTTACATTTACTTCGTAACTTGTTGTTTTTCCTCCATATGTTACTGTTAGATTTCTTGTTCCTAATATTGTGTTGTCAAATGCTTTTCCACTTGTTTCTGTAACTGTTGCATCTTCTAATTTTATAGTATCTGTTAATGTAGATTTGTAAGTTACTTTTATTGTTCCATTTGCAGTTGAAAGTGGTTCTTTATATTTGTATTCTCTTTTTGGATTTGTAACCATTTCTATTTTGCTTATTTCGTCTTCTATTTTTATATTATATGTTGTTGTGTATTGTTTTCCGTTTTCTGTGTATGTTACTTTTATTGCTTTTGTTGCTTTTCCATTTGTGAACTCACTTGCTGCTGGACTCATGTTTATTGGGCTTCCATCCGCTTCTGTAAGTGTTACATTGCTATTTCCTATTGATATTTTTGCAATTGCTCCACTTGCGTAGTTTCCATTTATTACTCCACCATTTGAAGTGAATGTTTCGCCATATCCAAATGTTATTTTATTTGGTTTTGTTCCTATTGATATATTGTTTAATATATCTTTTATTGTTACTATTTGATTATTTGTAAATTCTCCTGTTGTTATTGTTAAATTTTCGTCATATTGGTGTTTTGTATCAAATAGTGATGCTTCTGGTCTTTGTACATATCCACTTACCATACTTTTTGCTATTGGTTTGTCTATGCTTTTTGTTCCATCTGCATAATTTTCTACATATGTTGCGTCTTCTATTACTTCATCAAGTGTTGTGTTGTAATTAAATTGTGTTGTTGGGAATTTTACAGTAACACCTGTTGCATAATTTTTTAATGTTAATTTTATTTTATTTGTTGCCGTTTCTGTTCCATAACTTACACTAAATTGTTGTTCTGTTAGCGTGTTTGGATTATATTTTGATGTATCTATTTTTAATGAATTTGCTCCAACTGTAAACTTTCCTCCACCTGTTGTTGATACTGTTGCAACTACGCCATCAAATTTTAATTGATTTGCAGGTGTTCCATATTTGTTACTTGCTGTTGGTTGTGTTGTTACTGATACACTTGATATAGTATCATTTACTACTATGTCAAAACTTGCTGTTTTTCCTTCGTATGTTACTGTTATTGTTTGATTTCCTGCTTGTAATCCATCTCCTCCGGCAATTGTCCATCTGCTTGCTACTGGTACATCATTTATGCTTGCAACTTTTTTGTTTACTGTTACTTTGTTGTTTGTCATATCTACTGCTGTTAAACTTTTTCCACTTTTTGTTCTTGGTGTAATTTGTCCACCTGTTAAGTTTATTGTATCACCATCATTATATGTTAATGTTGTTGGTTGTTTTGTTATTGATATGCTTGTTACTGGGTCTGTTATGCTTAAGTTCATTGTTGCTGTTTTATAATGATATGTATATGTTATTGTTGGTTTGTCAACATTTGCTTTTGTTGCACTTGTTGTTAATTCTTTTGAGGCTATGCTATCTTTAATCTTTAGTACTTTTGTTTTGGATACTCCACTTGCATTTTTGTATACTGCGTTTAGTTCTCCACCTGTATAATCTATTGTGTCTCCGTGTTCATAATTCATTTTTGTTAATTGTTTGTTTACATTTATACTATCTAATAAGTAATATGAAAAGTCTACTGTTTTTCCTTGATAGTTTAATGTTGTTTTTTTGTTTGCGTTTGCAGTTGTTGCACCTAATGTTAAGTCTCCTGATGTCAATGCGTCTTTCATGTTTATGTCTTCTGTTGTGTTGTCACTGTATGTTGCTGTTAAAACACCATTTGTAAGGTCTAATTTTTCTGTATTATAGTATTCTGTTTTTGTTGGTTGTGTTTTTATTGCTATATTTGTTAGTGTTTTCTTTGCACTTGTTGCAAATCCATCAAATTTTAGGTAGTCTGAGCCTACTACTGATTTTTGTACTCCATTTGGCCAGTATACTACTTGTAGTCCTTCGCTTAATCCTGTTGCTGGTACTAATGAAAATGTTGATGTGTCTAGGTCTTCTAGTGTCATTCCATCTGCTAGTTTAAACATGAATGTTCCTACTACTTCTCCATCTGATATGTATTGTTGTCCTGGGGCTACTGCTCCACCTGTTCTAATTCTGCTTTCATCTGTGTATAATTCGTTAATTGCTTGCGTTCCCCAACCTATTGTTGCAAAATCTTGGTTTGATTTTGAATTAGAGTTTGTAAATCCTGTGGCATTTTGTATAAAGTATTTTTTATTTTTTCCTGATCCTGTATATGATTCTTGTGCAGGTATCAATTTACTATTATCATATTTTAAGTTTATATCTGCTCCATTTACTGTTGAGCTTCCTTTTACTTTTAAATCTATGAATACTACTCTTGTTCCAGAATAGTTGTCTGTTGTATCAACTGTTCCTTGATAGTAATCATAATAATAGTAATATGTTTCATCCGTCCAATTGTCTTCATCAACTGTGTTTACATCATCTATTGGTCTTATAGATAATTCATAATATGGTTCTCCGGCTGCAGGAGTTGCTGCTTGTGATTCTTGCAATAGTACGCTATATGGTGAGAACATATTTGTTATTATTGCTACTAAAAGCATTAGTGCACATATTTTCGTTTTTGTGAAAAATTTGGTTTTTTCTTTTAATTTTTCCATTTTTCTTTTTCCCTTTCCTTTCATTTTTATTCTATTTCTCTTCCTTCTGAGTAGTTTGACATTAATGTTGACATATCTAGTATTTGTATTTCTTTGTCATCATTAAAGTCGTATTTTTGTTCATATTCATCACTGGTTGAATCTTTTCCATATACACTCATAAGTGCTGTTAAGTCAAGTATTTGCACTACTCCGATCTTTGTTTATGTCTCCTGCTTTTAGTTCTTTTTCTCCTAAGTCTATAGTTTCTCCTTCGTTTACTGTTTGCTTTGTGTATATATGATCTAGGTATCCTGGTTTATCTAGTAAAATATCGTATGTTCCTGGAATTACATATATTTCATATGTTCCATCATCTTTTGTATCTTCGTCTTTTGATCCTAATTCTAGTAGTTGTTCGTGTATTGTGTCTGTTTTTCCGTTTTCTACTGTTCCCCAGTCTATTATTTTGCTTACGTCTTCTGATTTATATATTCTTATTGTTGCTTTATATATTCCCGTTGATTCTGTTGGCAGTGTTTTTATGTTCCCTTTTATTGTTCCATATGGTTTTTTTATTGTTATATGGTATTCTTTTTTGACTCTTGTGTCTTCTGCTATAACTACTATTGTTATTTGTGTGTCTTCTTCGCCTATTTTGTTTAGTGTGATTTCATTTTTTTCTCCGCTTGTTATGTCTTTTTCTTCATATGTTATATTTCCGTTTTCGTCTTTTATTGCATTTCCTTTTTCGTCTCTTTTTGCTATTTTTAGTTTTAGTGTTGATTTTTCGTCACTTTTTATTGCTATTAAGTCTATGCTGTCCATGTATTCTAATAGGCTTAGTTCATAGTCTTGTGTGTTTTTGTCAAATTTTGGTGTGTATTCGTATTCTTTATATTTAGTTTCTTGTTCTTCTTCTGTTACTTGCTGTTCTTTACTTAATATGATATTACTTAGGTCTGCGTTTTTTGATTCTGTTTTGTCTGTGAATCTGAATGATGTTTGGTCTTCGTAGTATGTTTTTCCTCCGTCTACATTTATTTTTATTCCTGTTTTTGGACTATTATTGTTTGATGTTTCTAGTTTGAAACTGCTTATATCAAATTTATTTGTGTTCATTTTGAAACTCATTTTTCCTATTAATACGTCTCCACCTGTGTCTACTATCATTCCTACATTTTCTTTGTTTTTTATGTGTTCTGTTTCTGTTACTGGCGGATTAAATGAGATTATTGCTCTCATTCCGCCTTTTTCTTGTCCATCATATGGTATTGTGAATAGTTCCAATGAGTCTGTGAATTCGTTTTCAAATTTGAAGAATTCTGTTTCGTCTTCTGTTTCTGCATTTGTTTCTATATTTGATGGGGTGTATTGGCTTGTGTCGTATGTGAATCTGACGTCGAATCCTTTGAATTCTATGTCATGCCCCCAGAGTTCGAATATTATTTGTTTGTCTTGGTTGTCCATTGTGTTTATTGTTGTTGCTCTTAGTTCTAAGTATTGGTTTTCTGTTGGTATTACTGAAATAGAGGCTGCTTGTGTGTATATTGTGTTTAATATTATTATTGTGGCTATTATTATTGTTGTTATTATTTTTGTTGTTTCTTTTTGTTTTGTTTTCACAATTTTCCTCCTCTATTTCTTTTATTTTTCTTGTTTTGTTTATTTAATTTTTTATTATTTTGTTTGCTTTGTTGTTCTTGTTTGTTTTGCTTGCTTTTCTTCGCGTTCTTTCTTAATATTATAAATATAAAAAAACAAGTGTCAACTGCACTTGTTTTTGTGTTTTTTTTATTTTTGTTTACGGATTTTTGTGTTTTCTGCCTATTTTTTCCTTTTATTATTTTTTTTTTATATTAATATTACATTTTGGCATTTTTTGTAATATTTTTTCTTTTTTGCTTTTTTCCGTAGTGTTTTATGATTTTGATAATACTATAATCTTTTTATTTTTGCAACAAAGAATCCCTCATATAATTCTGTCGGTTTTACACATAGAGTTCCAGAAATTTTTGTTGGAAGTATTGGTAATTTTTCCATTCCTTCAAAGTTTATAGGAACAATTTCTATGTTTCCGTGTTTTATAACTGATGACACAACATCTTCGTTTTCGCAATCTAATATCGAGCATGTTGAATATACCATTTCGTGCCCTGGTTTTAGTAATTTTATTGCTTTGCTTAATAATGTTTTTTGTGTCTTTGATGACCTTTCTATTAACTGTTCTGTAAAATATTTTTCTACATTTGCATCATTGTAGTCTAATGTTCCGCTTCCGCTACATGGAGCATCTAACAAAATTTGGTCAAATGAGAAAAAGTCGTCTATAAACCTTGAGTCTTTTGGCATTATGAACACACATGTTGCTCCTTGTTTGTCTACATTGTATTTTAATCTTTCTGCTCTTATTTTGTTTTTTTCACATGCAGTTATGTGTGCTTTGTTATTTGTAAGTGCGGCTATTTGCGTTGTCTTTCCTCCTGGTGCTGCTGCCATGTCTAATATGTCTGTTCCTTCTTTTGGTTCTAGTATTATTGGTGGTAACATTGATGATAGACTTTGCAAATAGATTTTTCCGTTTTTGTATATTTCCATTTCTTGTATTGTTTTTTCGTCTGCATTTTTTATTATTAGTGCTTCTTTGCTCCATTTTATTGTTTCGTATTCTATTTTTTCTTTTTCTAGTTCTTTTTTTATTTCTTCTATGTTGTTTTTTATTGTGTTTATTCTTAGTGTTGTTTTTCTTTTTGTTTGAAATCCTTCTATTATTTCTTTTGTGATTTTTGTTCCATATTGTTTTTCTAATTTTTCTTCTAAAAATTTCATTTTTTCTCCATTTCACTCTTTTATTAATGCTCTTTTGGAAATGAGTCCAGAGATATCTTAGTCTTCGGCTTACCCCTGTTTGATGTATCACTTCTGAATGAGACATTTTTTATAGTTAAATATTATCATATATATTATTGTTTTACAATTATTAACGGAAATTTTTGGAATTTTTTTTAAAACTATTGACAAATTTGTTTTTTAGGATGTATAATATATTAGTCAACACATCGCGGGGTGGAGCAGTTGGCAGCTCGCAGGGCTCATAAAAATGAGACCACGAGAATGGCTATAGCTTAACATTTCGGGATTTTTTTATTGCAATGATTGATACTGTAAGAATTGCTAAAATGCAATAAGAAGAATTTAACAGAATTAAAAAGAAATAAAACGAATTAAAATATAAAAAATTTATAAAAAAATTAGGGATAAATTAGGGATAAGTCAAAAATAAAAAAATAAAAATTAGGGATAACTTTTAGCTTACTCTCTCTAGCAAAACAGAGAAAGTAAAAATTAGATAAAAGTTACCCTCTTTTTTTATCCCTAAAAAAATTAGGGACAAGATAAAACAAAATATCTTTTCCCTATTTCTCATTTTTAAAGGTGGTGATAAAAATGTTTTGGTGGGGACTAATAGTTGGGCTTGTATTAGGTGCTAATATAAGTCTTTTTTTATATGCAATGATAATTGTAGGAAAAGAAAGTGAAAGGAAGATGAATAATGACAAAAACTAATTTAGAATATTTAATAAAAAATACAGACTTTTTCTCAAATGAGTGTATTTTAAAAAATTCACTTGCAGTTAGTGAGTCTGAATTAAAATCAATAATAAGTAAAGAGCTAAAAAATATGGAAAATAGTGAAATTGATAATTTTATTTCTTCCCTACTAGATTTATATAAAATCGAAATATTAAAGCAAGATAAAAAAGCATATAGGAGCATAATTCAAGAAGTAAAAAAGGAAGATATAAATTATATAACAGAACATAAACACCCTAGAGGTAGATTTATAACTGTTTTAGATGACGGTATGGCAATGTATGTTTCCACAATTAATGACTTATCTGTGGAATATTACACCTCAAAAAACGAAATGATTGCAGATATAATATTAAAACAATGTTTTAGTGTTAAATATGATTCTAAACAAAATAATATTACTATTAATGCAACCATAAAATCAGCAGATTATGTTTTTAGTAAAGATATTCTTAAATATATTAAAAACAATTTAGAAGATATTACAAAAGAAATATTAAAAAGAAATATCTTACTAACATATAAAAATCAAAATAATTATGATTTATTCAAAGAATATTTGCAAAATACAGTAACAAATATCTTTTATTCTCCAGCAAATGAAATGCCTAAAAATATAAAAGTTGGAGATATGCTACAGACTAAATATTGTGATACTGCAACAGTAATTGATATTGATATAGAAAGTCAAACGCTAAAACTAGATAGAGAAATACAAAATGATATTACAATTTTTACAGATGTAATAAGCTATAAAAATGAAAATATTATAACAAAAATTATATCTCCACAAGAAGATATAGAAATGGAGGCATAAATGAATACTCGTTGCTTTGCATATAAAGAAAATGGAACTTGTTTTGCATTAAAAGAAATGTATTGTAAAAAGGAACATTGTAGTTTTTATAAAGATAGAAATAAAGCGAAAAAGGAATTTTTAAAAGATTATGATAAGTGTAAAGAAAAATTAAATAATGATATAGCAAATCATTTTAAGAACTTGTAGTTCTTTTTTTTTGCTCCAAAGGAGGTTGATTTAATTGATTTTAGCAAGTCTTTTAGCTAGTAGCAAATATATTATTGTAAATAAAGATTTAATACAAATATTAGGGTTAAATGAAGCTATTATTTTAGGAGAATTATGTAGTGAATATTCTTATTGGGCCAATATTAATAAATTAGAAGATAATGAATATTTTTATTCTACACGAGAGAATATTCAAAAAAACACAGGAATTACACCACATTTTCAAAGAATAGCAATGAAAAACCTAGAAGAAAAAGGAATAATATATACAAAGAAAAAAGGAATACCTTGTAAAACATACTACAAAATTGATGAAGTAAAAGTAATAGAATATCTAAAAAAGGCTCAATTATTCCCAGAAAATTCAGTAGTTGATGAGATGAACTACAAGACATTAACAGAACAAACAACAAGCACTCAACAAGAAGAACAGCAAGACATCAATGAGGTTGATATAAATAATAATAATATAAATAATAAAAAAAATAATAAAGAAGAACACACACACGCAGAAACAACAGAAAGCAAAAAACAATTTGCAGAAAAAGTCTTTATGACACAGGCTGAATATGATGACTTACTAAAACAATATGGTACTGAACTAACTAAACAACTTATTGAGCAATTAAATTTGTATAAACAAGCTAAAGGAGAAAAATACGATAATGATTATGCAGCTATACTGCGATGGGTAACTACTAGAATACGAGAAATGGAAAAAGAAGAACAAAGCTATAAAAATTTTAAAAATAAACAAAAAGCAAATACAAAGACATTTGCTAATTATGAACAAAGAGAGTATTCGCCAGAGTTTTTAAATAATTTAATTTGTAATTTTGATGGCAATGCTTTAGATAATAAAAATTAATTGGAGGTAAACGAAAAAATGAGAAATGTATTTAAAAAATATTATGAAATGTCAGATGATACAAAGGAAATGTTAGCAGAATTATATATGATTCATGAACTTGAAAATTTAATACCAGAATATGAGAATCTTGATATATCAAGTATGAAAGATGAAGAAACGATAGTAAAAATTGCAATTGAATGTTGGTACTATAGCAATATTGATGGTGGAGAAATTATTAGAAGAATTTTAGATGTTTTAAGTGGTAGAGATATTACTGTAGATGATTTAGCACAAATTGATACAGAATATTTAATTGACTTAATTACAGAAGATGAAACAGATTTTAAAGAAGATCCTAATAAAAATATCATATTATCAGAGTTTGTATATAAAAATTATAAGTGTGCATTTTTTAGAGATGGCACAAGATTAATACTTACATTTGAAAAAAATAATCATGTTGAAGTATGTATTTTCAATACGTTTGAGGAAATTCTATGTTTTGTTATTGATAATAAATTAGATTTGAAGAAAATACCTATTGAACAGTAATACATATAAGAAAATACAAAAATATTTATATAATTATAAAAACATAGATAAGACTATAAATGCTATAAAACTTGATATGATAGATTATAATCATCTAGGTTATAATAATTGGCTTAAAGCTATATCTAATAATGGTAAAACATTAGAAGATAAGATTATAGATATAGAAAATAATCGTAAAATATTAAAATTGCAAAAATGGAAAAAGCTAATTAGTGAAATACTAGAATGTTATAAAAAAACTGATAATATAAAATATCAATATATTTGTTTAAAATATTTTGAAAATAAAAATGTTGAAGAAATACAAACTCAATTAAAATTGAATAAAAAAGAACAAAGAGATATGCAAACAGTTATACTGCAGCATATCTTTTTGTATGCAGTAAGAAAAAAATTATTAAGACATGAACAATGAGAGGTAATTATGAAAGTTAGTAAGAAAAAAGCAAATGAAGTTATCAAGAAAATATTAGGTTATATTCCTAAAGAAATGTCAGATAATGAATCTACTTTTGAATTTTATAGTGGAATGATTAAAGTTTCTATCTTCAAATATATAGAAAAATACCATTATAGCAGAGAATACAAATATTTTGATTTGTATGATAAAGAAAATAACAAGTTTGTTAATTATAATGGACCAACTATTACTTCACACATATATATACGAAATGAGGCAAAAGAAATTATAAAACTAAAAGCAGATAATTTACAAACAATTTCTTTTGAATATAACGAAGAAATGGAAGAAAACAATATGGAATTAGAATAATAGAAAGGAGAATTTATGGCGAGATATATTATAAAAATATGGGAAACAGAAGATGAAAGAGAACAGGGATTGTCAGATATTATTGAAAGTAATTTATCTGATATTCAAAAAACTATAGAAACAGCAAAAAAATTAATGAAATCACAAAACTATAATGCACTAGAAGTTCAAGATACAAAACAAAAAGTAACATATTATTCTCACACTCCAGAAGAAGAAAAAACTTTTGAAGATGAAATAGAAAAAGCTAAAATTCAAGAGAAAATTAATAAGTATGCAAAGTTAGTTTATAATAATGAACTTCAAGATGACGGAGAAAATGTATTAGGGTTAGTAGTAGATGTAATTAAACATTTAAAAGACATTAAAAAATATTTTGAAACAAATGAATCAGAATTAAGTCAAGAAGAAATTGATGGTATTATCGAAGAAACAAATGACTTAATAAAAGAATTAGAACAAAATTATGATAATGAAGATTATGTTTCATTATTTACACAGCCTATGTCAGGTTTCTATAGCATAAATGAAGAAATTAAAGACATATTAGATGATTTATTTGATTATTATGAAAGCCAACTTGAAAGAATGGAATTTGGAAAATCAAATATTAAAGATGTAGTAGATTATTATTTTGATAATAATGGTATTAAAAATTTAATGGATTACGGAGCAGACAGAGATGGAGAGGCTATGTCTACTATTTCAAGTATGTATGAAACTATATTAGAAAATTTAAAAATTAATTATTCAAATGTTTTTTCAGATGATGTAAGTAGTGGCAAATATACAACAATAATTGAATTTGACAAGTTCCATAAAATTCAGGTAGATACAAAATCCAGATACGGTGCTGAAGATATATATGATAATGTTCAAAGTATAAATGACGTATATAAAAATTATTTAAGAGAAAAGGAAATGGAAAAAATACAAAAAATTAAAGAATTAGACTTAAAGGGAATTATGACGAATCATTATTCATTTAATAACTTTGAAAAAATAGCAGATTCAAATGAATATAAGACTATAAATAAAAAGGCACTTTTCTCAAGTATGTATGAAAAAATCTTGAAAGAAATAAATATAGATGTTGCATTTGTTACTATTGATGAACTTAATAAAAATAGATATAAAACAACAGTAGTATTTCCAAATGGACATTCAGATTATTATTATTCAAATGATTTATGTAGTAAAGAAACAGCAATAAAAAATATTGAAAATATGAGAGATTCCTATATTAAAATGCAACAAGAAATGGGACAAAATGAGCAAGATATGGAAGTGGAATAAAAATTTTTGAAAATGGGCTGAAAACAAAAAATCAACATGTTAATATTAAATTAAGAGGAGGAATAAGTGGAACAAATACATGACATTAAAGAGGCTGTAGCATTATATGATAAAGGTTTATCAAATTTAATTGGTAATGCTACTGAATGGAAAGAATTTTTACAATTCAATTCTAAATTCTACAAATATAAATTCCACGAAAATTTATTACTATATGCTCAAGATAAAAATATAACAGCTTGTGCAACATTTGATGAATGGAAAAAAGTTGGTAGATATGTTAAGCCAAAACCTCATTCAAAAACATTAAAAACAATATATCAACAAAATGGTAGATTATATTTAAAATCTGTATTTGATATAAGTTCAACGAATAGCAAATACGATGTAGATTTTAAACTTTGGGAAACAACAGAAACAGAAACTATAAATATTCTATCAAATAAATTAGATATATATTTAGGAAATACAGAAGACAAATTAAGTAACATAGTATCTAGTTATTTAAGTGAAATGATAGGAAATACTGAATTAGCTGAAATATTAGAATTATCACAAGAGCAAATATATAATGATGACTTTTTAAGTGCATTTTTTGAAAGTGTAACAACAGTAGTAATGAACAGATGTGGTGCAGAATATGAGCCAAATTTAGAAAAATTTGAAAATATCAATGATGTCCAAGTATTAAAAAAACTAGGGTATATAGTAAATAAATGTAGTTATGATTTAATTAGAATTGTAGAATTAGAAATTAAAGAAAGATTAAAAAAACAAGAATGGGAGGAATTGTTTAATGAAAGAAATAATATTAAAGAAAATGAGCAAAACATTGGAGGAAACAAGACCAGTGAAATATCAAGAATTGATAATGACAGGGACAATAAACGAAATACTGGAGAATTATTCACAAGAGATAGCCAGTCAAGAACAACAAATAGAAAAACAATTAAGAACAAAGTATCAAAAACCAGACACAGACGAGTTTATCGCACTAGCACAATACGAAAATATGATACGCAGCTTGAAAATGGAACTAATGAACAACATGATAGAGGAAAAAGTAAAAGAAATGTAGGTTATGAAGATGGAGTAGTACAAACTACTCTTTTTAATTTGCCACAAATTAATGAAGAATCTAAAAAACGAACACCAGTAGAAAGCACTTTTTCAGGTTATAAAGTTGGAGATTTAGTTTATTTAGAAAATGATGAGCCACAATACATTAAAAAAATTGATATTGAAAAAAATCAAGTTTTAGTTAGTATAAACCCTAATACAGATGTGATATTACAGAGATATTCTATACCAGACTTTGAAGATAAATTATACAATAATCCATTAAATGAAAAAGTTATAGAAGAAAACAAACAAAATGATTTAGAAAAATTAGCAGAAATAACAGATATAAACCCACTTATAGAAAATGAGGAAATTGTTCAAACACCTCCCCCACCTGCACTATTTAAAATTTCTGATGACTTGAAAAAAGATAGTATTGGTTTGAAAAAGAAATATGAAGAAAACATAGCAGCGATAAAATTGTTAAAGCAATTAGAAGATGATGATAGAGAGGCAACAGATGAAGAAAAAAATATACTTGCAAAATATAATGGTTGGGGTGGTCTTTCTAAAGCATTTGAAGAAAGTTCGGAACAATACTATGAATTACAAGAATTATTAACTCCAGAAGAATTTAAAAGTAGCAGAGAAAGTGCATTAACCTCTTTTTATACAGAGCCATATATTATAGATTTTATGTATAAAGCTATACAGAGATTTGGAATAAGTGGTAAATGTAGAATTTTAGATCCATCTGCAGGAGTAGGAAATTTTTTAGGTAGAATACCTACAGAACTTGAAAATAGTAAAATAACTGCTATTGAAAAAGATAATCTAACAGGAAGATTACTAAAAAAGATATATACAAATGCAGATATTCAAGTAAAAGGTTATGAAGATACAAAATTAAATAATAACTATTATGATATTGCTATAAGTAATATTCCATTTGGAGATTTTGGAGTTTTCGATAGAAGTTATGATAATAGTTTGAAAATACACGATTACTTTTTTGAAAAGACACTCGATAAAGTAAAACCAGGTGGAATTGTAGCTTTTATAACAAGTAGATTTACCCTTGATAAACAAGATAGTAAGGTAAGAGAATATATTGAACAAAAAGCAAATTTTATAGGTGCAGTAAGATTACCAAATACAGCATTTAAGAAAATTGCAAATACTGAAGCAATATCAGACATTATATTTTTGCAAAAAAAAGGAAAAGAATTAGAATATAAAGAAAATTGGATTGATACTTTTGAAATAAGAGATGGAATACATATAAACGATTACTTTACTAATAAAAGATATATGATTAAAGGAAATATAGACTTTTCAACAAATCAATATGGAGAAACATTAGACATTGTACCAAGTGGAGATTTAAAAGAACAATTAGATGAAACACTAAAAATGTTACCTAGCAATATTGTTGATATGCAAGAATTAGGCCAAGTATATGTTGAAGAAAAAGGAGAATCAATACCTGTAGGAGAGCAATATAACAATGTAAAAGATTATACTTATACTGAAATTAACGGAACAATTTATTATAGAATTAATGATTATTTATATGAACAAAATAAAAACCAAACTGCTATAGAAAGAATAAAAGGACTTATAAAAGTAAGAACAGCATTAAAAAATCTAATTGACATTGAGAATAAAGATGTTCCAGATATTGATATAATTCCATATCAAGCAAAACTAAATCAAGTATATGATGAATTTGTTAAAAAATATGGTTATATAACAGATAGAGGAAATGACCTAGCATTTAGAAATGACGCTGATTACCCTTTATTAATATCATTAGAAAAACAAGATAAAAAAACAAAACAAATTACAAAAACAGATATATTTACAAAAAGAACGATTAAGCCATATAAAGAAATTACACAAACACAAAATGCAAAAGAAGGTTTAATTGCAAGTATTAATCAAAGAGGAAAAGTTGATATAAAGTACATAATGAAACTATGTGGAAAAGACTATGATACAGTTATTAAAGAATTAAAAGGACTTATATATCATAACCCAGAACTTGCAAAACAGGGAATTGACGAAGATTTAGCGGGTTGGGAAACTGCTGACCAATACTTATCTCGGAAATGTAGTAGAAAAATTAAGAATAGCAGAAAGATATGCACAAGAAGATGAACAATATGAGGAAAATGTAATGATGTTAAAAGAGATACAACCAGCTAGAATACCGGCAAGTGATATAGAAGTAAAATTAGGTGCAACTTGGATACCAGAAGAATATATAACACAATTTGTTAAGGAAAAATTTAAGTTAGAAGATAAAGATATTTCAGTATTTTATCAAAAAACATTAGGTAGATGGATATTTGATATACGAGGATATTGCAGTAATGTTGAGATTAATACAATTTATGGAACAAATGATGTAAATGCACTAGACTTAACAAAAGATGCCTTAAACTTACATGCAACAAATATATATGATAGAGTTGATGATAAAAGTGTATTAAATAAAGAAAAAACAATGTTAGCTAGACAAAAACAAGATTTAATAAAAGAAGAATTTAGAAATTGGATTTTTGAAGATTCAGAAAGAAGAAAAGTATTAGAAGATATATATAATAGGCAATTTAATTCAATAGTAGATAGAGAATTTGACGGAAGTCATTTAACATTTCCTGGTATGAATCCAACAATAACATTATTACCACACCAAAAAAATGCAGTTGCAAGAATATTATTTAGTGAAAATTCTACACTACTTGCTCATGTTGTTGGAGCTCGGTAAAACTTATGAAATGATAGCAGGTATAATGGAAATGAAAAGACTTGGAATTGCTCATAAACCTTTGATAATTGTACCAAATCATTTAGTACAAGAAACTGCTAAAAGTTTTTATGAACTCTACCCTAATGCTAATATTTTGATAGCAAACAAAGATGACTTTCAAAAACAAAAGAGAAGAATATTTGCAGGAAAAATTACTACTGGAGAATATGACGCTATTATTATGGCACATTCTTCTTTTGAAAAAATGCCTATGAGCAAAGAAGTTGAAGAACAACATATCAATAAGCAAATTGCTGAAATTGTAGAGGCACAATTAGATTTAAAGAATCGCTCAACAGTAAAGCAATTAGAAAGTGCAAAACAAAGATTAGAAAAAAGATTAAAGACTCTATTAGAATCTAAACCAAAAGATAATGTTATAAATTTTGAAGAAACAGGAATTGACTATTTAATAGTTGATGAAGCACATTTATTTAAGAATTTAATGATACAAACAAAGCTGAATGATGTAGCAGGTGTAACAGGTGCAAGTTCTCAAAGGGCTTCAGACCTTTATATGAAAACAGAGTTCTTATTAGATAAACAAAATGGAAAAGGTGTAGTTTTTGCTACAGGAACACCTGTGTCAAACTCTTTATCAGAATTATATGTAATGATGAAATATTTAGAGCCACACATTTTAGAAAAAATGGGAATATATAGTTTTGATGAATGGGCTTCTACTTTTGCAGAGGTTACAAATTCTTTAGAATTAGCACCTAGTGGAAATGGTTATCGTGTTAGACAAAGATTATCGAAATTCCATAACCTACCAGAGTTAATGTCAATTTTTAGAATGGTAGCAGATATAAAAACAAAAGAAGATTTGAATTTGCCTGTACCACAAATAAAAAATGGAAAACCAACAATTATAGCATTAGAGCCTAGTAATGAATTAGAAGAATATATGCAAGAAATAGTTAAAAGGTCAGAGGCAATACAAAGAGGTAATGTTGATCCAAAAGAAGATAATATGTTGAAGATAAGTAGTGATGGGAAAAAAGCAGCATTAGATTTAAGGCTTGTAGATTCAACACTTGGAGAAACTAAAAATTCAAAGGCAAGAGCAGTAGCAGAGCAAATATATAAAAATTGGGTTGAAGGAAAAGAACAAAAATTAACTCAAGTTGTTTTTTGCGATTTATCTACTCCAAATGCAGATAGATTTAATGTATATGATGAAATAAGAAAGATATTAATTGAAATGGGTATTCCTGAAAATGAAATCGATTACATACATAATTCAAAAACAGATATACAAAAAACAAAAACATTTCAAAAAGTTAGAGATGGAGAAATTCGTATATTTTTAGGCTCTACTAATAAAATGGGAGCTGGTACAAATATACAAGATAAATTAAAAGTATTACATCATATTGACGCTCCCTGGAGACCATCAGACATAGAACAAAGAGAACGGAAGAATATTAAGGCAAGGCAATATGAATAAAGAAGTGGAAATAATAAGATATGTAACAAAAAAGAGTTTTGATGCTTATGTATGGCAAATATTAGAAACAAAGCAGAAATTCATATCACAATTATTTGCAGGTAGCAAAGAAATAAGAACTATGTCAGATATAGATAATACAACAATGAATTTTGGAGAAATAAAAGCAATTGCTACAGATAATCAAGAAATTATGGAAAAATTTGAAATTGATATGAAAGTTCAAGCATTAAAACTAAAAGAGCGAAATTATAATAATCAAAGATATACTTTTGAAGATAAGTTAAAAATTTCTTTGCCAAAGCAAATTGAGAGAGAAAATGATTTTATTGAAAAATGTAAAGCAGATTTAGAAATTAGAAATCAAGAAACACCACAAGAATTTAGTATAGAATTAAATAGCAAAGTATTTAATGACCAAAAAGAAGCAGGCGAAGAAATAATAAAAAGTGTAAACAAAAATATTGATAAAGATATATTATACGAAATAGGAAAATATAGAGGGTTTACACTATACCTAGTAAATAAATATAATGATACAGAAATTCATTTTGCTAAAAATGGTAAATACTATGTTCGTTTAGCACAAATACCTAGTTTGAATATTCAAAGATTAGATGAAGAATTAAACAATTTTGAAAATGAAATTGAGCAAAGTGAACAACGAATAAAAGGTTATAAAAGAGAGATGGAACAATGTAAATTGGAATTAGAAAAGCCATTTGCAAATGAAGAAGAATTAAAACAATTATTACAACGTCAATCAGAATTAAATAATAAATTAAATTTAGATAATAAAAAAGATGAGCCAATTTTAATTGAAGATGAAACAAAAGAAGAAAATCAAGAAAGTGAATATTCGCAAGAATGCGAAGAAATGGAGGAATATGATTAAATGTCAGAAAATAAAACAATGAAAGAGCCTTTACCTGTATCATTTACAGATAAGGGTTTTATTAATTCAAAATTTTTAAAGCAATATGACCTAGAAGGTCAAATATATATATTAGAGTATATGTTAAGAAAAGAGCAATGGAAAATTGAGAATGATAAAATTATTTTTCCAAGTATAACAAATGATATTCAAATGAAACAAATTACAAAATTACAAGAATTAGATTTAAAAGATTTTTATTTTGATATAAGAGCAGATGAAGTCAACAGATGTTCATTAATGGGAATAAACTCACAACTTCGATTTATACAAGTACAAAAGAAGAAAATACAAGATGAAAAAGAAAATGTAAAAAGTGAAATTAAAGAAAATAATTTGAACAATGAAGATATAGAAATGGAGGAATAAAATTTGGAACAAAAAGAACAACTTTGTAAATATTATTCAGAATTATTTTTTAAAATGCTACTAAAAAAAGCATACAGAAAAGTAAATTTGAAAGAAATTAAAATTACACACAATATTAGTGATACAGGTGTTTTAAATATCATTGCTACAGATGGGCATTATAGTTATGATATGTATATACATAAATTAGAATATAAAAATGAATCTATTGAGGTGTTTGAAATAAGCAGATATAGTGAATTTAGTACATATAGCGATACTAAAATATTTAATCAAGTTACTCTTGAAGAAATAAAATAATTTAAAAGTAACCTAAACTATAAAGAATTGAGGTGGTTAAATTGAAAATATAAATATAAATTAGTAAAATGCAAATAGCTTTATTTTTTTTGAAAAAGGAGGTTTCAAATTGTTTGGAATTAATAATAATCGAAAAGAACAAGAATTAGTAAGAACAATGATATTAGAAGAAAAAATTAGAGTATACCCATTTAAAGATGTTTATAGAGTATATGGAGATACTTTTGAAAACAGAGCAGCACTAAAGAAAGTAGGAATTGCTTTTAAAGAACAATATGATGGTGTAATAATCACTAAAGCAGATTTAGATAAATTTTTGGAAAATGATACTCCTGTTAGAATGAAAATTAATCAAGTAATAGAACAGTCAAAGCAAAATAGCAAAGACGCTATAGCACAAAGTATTGTAAATGGAGAATTATCACTATATCTAGCAAATGACACATATAAGGTTTATGGTGCAAAAATGAATCAAAAGAAAGATTTATATAATGCAGGCTTTGAGTTTAAGGAAACAGATTCTGAATTACATACTAAAAACTTTACAATGAGTAAAGAAGATTTTGAAAAAACATTTAGTCCACAAGTTATAGAGTATGTAGATAAATTTAATAAAAAGAAAAATTATCATAAGCAATTAAATGAAAGCCATACAATAGAAGATAATGAACAAGAAATGGAGAGTGCATAATGAAAAATATAAAAATGTTAATTAGTAAAAATGGTTTTGAAAAATTAAAAGTCCTTATGGAAGAATGGTACTTAACAGAGTGTATTGTTAATAATAGTTCAGAGGTTGATGATGTAAATATAATCAATAAACCTACTCTATTAGAAAAATTACACGATTTAATATATTTTAGAAAAGATAATTTAAAAGAATATGATATAGATTTTTTAGAATTATCATTAAGAGAATTAAAAAATAAAAAAGATATACCTTATTGTTACATTTTGAGTGAAAACAATAAGGTATTTTCAATAGTTGAAAACAATTTATCTTGTGAGAAAATAAAAGAATTTCAAAATGAAAATAGCTTTGAAATGGAATAGGAGGAATAATTTTGTCAGATGTAAAAATGCCAAATCTACAAGCAGTTTTTGGTGGAAATAAAATTACAGAAAATAAGTCTGTTATAGAAGAAAAGCCACAAGAAACAAAGCAAGAAACTGTAGATAAAAATACAGATAAATTTGAAAAAATATTAAATCTAAATATAAATAATTTAATTGAATTTAAAGAACATATATTTAATGAAATATCAGAAAATAAATTTGAAGAATTAGTAGAAAGTATTTCTCAAAATGGTGTGCTTGATCCAATTATAGTTAGAAAAAGTACAGATAATAAATATGAAATAATAGCAGGACATAATAGAGTTAGAGCATGTAAAGCATTAAATATGCAAACAGTACCAGCAACTATAAAAAATGTAGATGATGATACAGCAAAACTTATAATGATAGACACAAATATCAACAGACGTGATAAGTTATTACCTAGTGAATTAATGAAAGCATATTCAATGAAAATGGAAATATTAAAAAATTATAAAGGTGGACAACCTGTCCACAATGAAGGAAACTCAACGGAGAGTAATAAAACAAGAGAAAAAATTGCTGAACAAGAAAATGTTTCAGGCAGACAAATTGCTAGATATTTAAGACTAAAAGAACTAATACCAGACATTTTGAGATGTGTAGATAAAGATTTGATACCATTTTTAGCAGGTGTAGAATTATCTTATTTAAAAAGCCAAGACCAAGAAACTATAATATCAATTTTAAATGATAATCCTACATTGAGAATTTCAGTAAAACAATGTGAAATGTTGAAAAATAAAAAAGATAATTTGACAGAAGATTATATTTTAGATGTATTAAATAAAAAGACTGCAAAGCAAAAACCTAAATTCACAGGAAAAGTAAAACAAAATTTAGTAAAAAAATATAAAGATAAATTTAAAAATGATGATGAATTTACTGAATTAATTGAAAAATTGCTAGAAAATTATTTTAATTCTACCGTAAATTAGGCATACATTTGTAATACAAATTTTAAAAAGTAATACTTGTTGAGGGCTTTGCCCTCAAGCAGTTCGGGGGTGTATGTAATACACCTATTCTTGCACTACAGTGGTTGAGTAAAAGCAAAGGAGAATAGCAAAGCTATGGAAGAAAAAAATAAGAGATATAAAAGAATATCATTCTTTATAGATACGAAAAGCAATGACGCATTAGACAAGCTATCTGCAAAAAGCAACTTGAACAAGTCTGAATTGATTAGGAATTTTGTTGCAGAGGGGTTAACAGTAAAAACTACAAGAGATGACCTAGATTTTATATGTAAAGTTATTTCAAAGCAAATAGAAGTAACTCTAAAAAAGGATATTGAAAGAATTGTAAGTTTAATTATTAAAGATATATTAGCCTCACAAAACACTAATTATTTATGTGTAGAATTGTTAAAAGATAAAAATAATCTTATAGACATTAGAGAAATAAAAGAAAAAGCTGACAGATATGCTATTGAATATCTAAAGAGTAAGAATAAAAGCAATTGAAAAATATTCCAATTTATGGTAAAATGTATATAGCCAATTAGTTAGGAGGTTTTGCCTATGAAAACATATACTGAAATAGAAGAAAAGCAAGAAGAATATAATAAAAAATATGATAGTTTAGATAAAAACGATGAAAAAACAAAAGAAGATAGAATTATCTTTGGACATTGGGTTGATTTCCTAGACGATTTGCTTGATTGGAATATGCTAAAATATGCTGAAAAAATAGGTTTTGATTTTGAAAAAAATGATGAGATGTTTGAAATAACAGATGAAGTAAAAAAGAAAATTATAATAACAGAAGAACAAGCAGAAGAAGAATTAAAAATAAGAGAAGAAATTTGTAAAAAATACCCTTATGGTAGTTGCAAAAACGAATGGTGGATTAATGGCATTAATATAGATATGCTTGAAAGAGATATTTTAAAATGGGTATTAGATAAATAATATTGTAAATATGAAAGCACTTACATAAGTAGGTGTTTTTATTATGCTCAAAAAGGAGGTGTTAGTCCGTTGGCATTTGACGTTTTCTCACAAGTCAGATGTCCTTCACCAAATAAAAAAGATACTGCTATAAAAAATTACAAGCATATTTTCTATATATCAAATAGAAAACATTGTTTAAAAAATGAGTATGGAAATACTCTATTTGGAACAATTTATGATTTCGATAGTATTGATAAAACTGACAATAAACAAATATCAAATTACATTTATGAAAAATCTAAAAAAGGAACAAATATGTATCGTGGTATAGTATCTCTTGCAGAGCAAGACGCTATAGAACAGGGATTAACAAATAAAGAAAATTGGGAAACTATGTTTATAGATAGTGTTTCGCAGATAGCAAAGAATTTAGGAATATCATTTGCAAATCTTGAGTGGGTTGCTACAGTACACTATAAAAAAGGAAATCCGCACTTGCACTATGTCCTTTGGGACAGAGAACAAAAAGTGAAAGACCCTTTTATAAAAGTTAGTACACAACACAAAATAAGGAATGCACTTAAAAGAAATATATACAAAGATTACTATATTGAAATGATGAATAATAAAAATCAAGCAAAGAAAGATTTGAGAAATGAACAAATAAGGCAAGAATTTAAAGCAATAGATAAAAATTATTGTAATAGCAAAATAGCTTATATCAATTTAGATAAACAGTTAGAGAAAGAATTAAAAGAAGATTTAAAAACTATAAAAAGTATGCTACCTACAGAGGGACGACTTAACTATGCTTTTATGCCAGACAATGTAAAAGAAAAAATTGATGAATTTATAGATAAATTAATTGAAAATAATTTTGACTGTAAAAAAAGCTATGATAGTTATATTGATTCTTGGAAAAAAATAACAGAATTTTATGAAAGTATCTATAAAGAAAAGATGTTATACCATGCAGACATAGAGGCTCATAAAATTCTTGGAAATCAATTATTGCGATATTTCAAAGATGAGAGATATATGTATTATAGTATTGAACAAATCATACAAGATTTATATTATTTATTATCTCAAAATGAAGAAAGAGAAAAAGCCTTTTTACAAATGTATGTATTTAATAAAGATTTATCAATATATGCTAAAAGGGAATATGCTTTTAAGCAGAAATTCAGTAATCATATAGAAAGAGGTATGTAATGGGACATGACAGTAATTTTATGAGAATAATGTATTGTTTTCCAGAACAAGAACCTAAAATACTGAAAATTGAAAAAGAATTAGAGGCAATATCAAAATTAATGCAAACACCGTTTTTTGAAACAACAATGTATAAAGGAATGATTTTGATATATGATCCAAAAGGAATTTTAAAATATTCAAAAGTACAAAAATTAGATGGACTTAATTTAAGAGGTCCTTTTATTTTTGCTGGAAATGATACATTAGAGTTAGATTTTAAAAGTTTAAATATCGAACAAATTAGATATTTACAAAAACATATTACACAAGAAAAGCAAATTGAAGAAATGGAAATGTGAAAGGAGGAATTTTTATAAAATCTAAAAAGGTATTAATAATTTTGATAGTTTCATTATTGCTAATACCATTTTGTATGATATTTTCTAGTATAATTCATTTTCAATTATCGAAGATGAATTTTGTTTTAGATATATCAGTTATAATTAAAAGTATAATTTCAAATAGAAATCACTTGTTATTATTTATTTTTACTCAAGCATTTGCAGAGTTTTTTATATTATATTTGTTTTTATTCAGTAAAAAGAATGACTTATCTACAGAAACAAATGCAATTACTAAAAATATACGAACACCAAAAATCTATGGTAATGGTCAACATGGTACTGCTAGGTGGAGTACAAAAAAGGAATTATTGAAAAAAGCTACTATTAATACCCTAAAGACTACTAAAGATGGAAAAATTAAAAAAGTAAATTTCTCAAAAGGTGGTTTAGTAGTAGGGTTAGAAAAGAAGAAAAATGAAAATAAAATTGTTTGTATTTCCGAAGATTATCACTCTCTTATTATAGGTAGCACAGGAGCGGGTAAGACTAGACGATTGCTATTACCTAGTGCAATGAACTATGCCCTAGCAAGTTGCTATGGAAAAAACAAAAATAGTTTGGTATTGACAGATCCAAAGGGCGAATTATTCCAGTATTTATCGCCATATTTTAAAAGTTTAGGTTATAAAATTATAACGATAGATTTTAAAAATCCTTTAAAATCTACAAGATATAATTTTTTATCCCCAGTTATTGAGGCTTTTAAAAATGGAGATATTAGAAAAGCAGAAGAATACTGTTGGGACATTACTCAAGCATTAGTAGGCAATGAAGAAAGTAAAATGGAAAAGATATGGAAAGATGGAGAAATGAGTATTATTGCAGGTACTATAATGACAGTAGTCGCTGAAAATATGGACCACCCAGAGTTTCAAAATCTAACTAATGTTTATACTTTTATTTCTGAAATGTGTAGGTCTGAAAATGGAAAAATGCCTATAAATTACTTTATAGAAAATTTACCACCAGACCATCCAGCAATTAATATTTTTGGTATTGCACGTATTGCACCAGAGAAAACTCGTTCAAGTTTCTTTACATCTGCATTAACAACCTTAAGGCTTTTCACATCTCAAACAGTTTATGATATGAGCTGCGAAAGTGATTTTGATTTAAAAGATATTGGTACTGATAAATATTTTGTAGATATAATTTTACCAGATGAAAGATTAACCTACTATTCATTAGCCTCGTTATATACAAAGCAACAGTATAATGCTTTAGTAGAATATGCAGACTCTCATGGTGGAACTTTAAAAACTAGAGTAGATTTCTTATGTGATGAGTTCCGGAAACTATGCACCAATAGAACGGCATACGGAAATATGCTTACAGTTGCAAGAAGTAGAAATATATTTTTTCATTTCTTCTTACAACGGATTTTCACAATTAGTTAAGGTGTATGGAAAAGAAACAGCAGATTTAATAAAAGATAACTGTCTTTTATGGATTTACTTAAAAACTGCTTCATTTGAAACTGCAAGTGATATTAGTAAAAAACTAGGAAATTATACAACTACCTCTGATAGTAAATCTAATTCATATACTAAAAATCAAAGTGGTAGTAGTAGTGAATCAATAAATTTAGTGTCAAGACAACTATTAACAGAAGAAGAAATATTACGAATAGAATCGCCAGAGGCAATTGTAATGATTACAGGCTCACACCCTTATCTTGCAACTCTTCCTGATTTATCTCAATATAAATTTAATGAAATGCTAGGTCTTGGGGACAAAAAGAAAAACACAGAGATAAGAGAATTGAGGGAAAATTCAAGAATGCAAAGAGAGCCTAAAAAGATTGAATTATGGGGGATTTGGGGAGAATACTAAAATATTAATTTCTTTTTTTTACTCTCAAAGCAAACAAAAGTTTGAAAATAAGTATAAAAATTTTGGAGGATTTATGTATGAAAGAAAAAATAAAAAAGTTTATAAATATAAAAAGAATAGGAAAAGTAGGACTTGTTTTAACAAGTCTTTTTTGTTGCACAAATACTTGTTTCGCAGCTATTCAAGATTCAAAAATAGTTACAGGAACTGAAAGTTTAATATCTGACCTAACAGGTTGGTTATTAGTTTTAGCACCAGTTTTAACAATACTACTTGTTGGTTATTTCTTTTTAAGAAAAGCAGCAAGTGATGAAATGGATGCAAAAAGATGGGACAATAGAATTAAAGTTGCAATTATTTCTTGTATTGGAGTAGTTGTTGCAAGTGGTTTAATTAATGTTATTATGAATTACTATAAATAACGGAAGTGAGGTAAAAGTTTGGAAAATATATTAAAAACTTTATTATCTTCCATTGTTTCAGGTGCAAATGGTGTTATTAATTTATTAATGAATACTTTAATGGACATTTGCTTTCATGCTGAAAACACTATATTAAAGGCAGATGTAAATGGAGTTCAAATTTCTTTAGATGGACTACAATCTATTATATTATCATTTTCAATAGGCTTAATTATTCTTAAAGCATTGAAAAAAGGTTTTGATATGTATGTAATGTGGACTGAACGGAGAATCAGAACTACCTATACGGAACATATATAATGTTTTTTGTAAGAGCTATTGTAGTAGCATTATCATTTGAGTTTTTATTTAATTTAGTAATAGAAATAGCAGAGATGTTTGGAAATGAATTATTAAATGCTCTGTCTTTGGACCTTATGCTACCAGATTGGGGATATGTTGTAGAATTTTGTATGACTTCCCTATTTTCAAGTATCACAGGTATTGTAGCAATAATATTATTTGTTATTTTATATGTTCAATTTTTGGTTAGAGGTGTAGAAATTCTAATATTACGATTAGGCTTTCCTCTAGCTTGTATTGGACTTATAGAGTCAAATAGTGGAGTATTCCAAAGTTATTCGCAAAAATTATTTAAAAGTGTATTAACTGTAATAGTTCAAATAGTGCTATGCAAGTTAGGTTTAGCATTAGTTTTTACAAGTCATTGGTTTTATGCAATAGCAACTGTGATGATGGCATTAAAAACACCATCTTTCTTACAAGAATTTATGCTAACAGGTAACTCTGGAGGTATGAGTGCAGTTATTATGAATACAAGTAAAACTATAGAATTATCAAGACAAGTAAAAAACATAATTACAAAAGTAAAGTGAGGTGTTAGCTTTAAATGGACCAATTAAATATATTAAATTTGGTAATTAGAACTACCATCATACCGGCTCGGAGTTATTCTTCGAGTCATTATTATTTTAATAAAAATGATGTATGAAGATGAATCGAGTGCTATGTATAAAAAGAAATTAATGAATACTATTATTTTTGGAGTAGTTACAGAACTTATATATGTAATTTATGACATATTGAAATACTATTACCAGTAAGGAGAAATCATGGAAGATAAAAATATAAATACAAAACTATATATTCCTAGCAATGTAAAAACTCGTTTTGAGTTTATACGTGGGTTTGGAATAAACGAATTAATAGTAACTAGCATAGTAGTTGCTTTTTTAATTGGTATAGCATTAATAATTTATTCTATCACAAATGAATTAATTGTACCTGTATTAATTGTTCTATTAGGTGGAGCAGCAATGGTAATTATTACTGCAAAAGATACAAATAATTTATCTGTGCTAGATATGATTAAAAATATGCTTGAATTTGCAAGTATGCAAAAAATATATGAATACAAATATTTTGATAAATGGAGGAACTAAATGTTGTTTGGATTATTTAAGAAAAAAGATAAAGATACAGTTTTATCAACAGCACAGCAAGAAATTAATATATTAGATATAAAAAATAACTTAATTTACACAAGAGATAATTTGATTATAGCAATTTTAAAAATAAATTCTCTTAATATGCAATTATTCTCTAAAAAAGAATTAATAAACAAAATAAAAGATATAACTTCTGAATTATCTACAGAAACAAAAGAGTTCAAAATGACCTCTATTGCTAGACCTGTAGATGTAGGAAGTTTAATAGATTTTTTAAGAAATATACTAAATAATTCTACAGATAGCATTCAAAAAAGATTATTAAGAGAAAATATAAGAGAAACACTTAATTTAACACTTGTAGGAGATGCAGTAGAAAGACAAAATCTCCTTATTATAAGTGAGGTTTTAAGTGATAATGCAGAACAAGAAATACAAAAAAGAGCACGTGAAATAGTGCAAAAATTTGATAATTGTGGAATGAAACTAGAAATACTAAATGACCAATATTTAATACAAGTATGCAATAGCTTTACAAATATGAGTGTTGCAACAAAAGAAGATTCAGACTATCAAGATTATATTCCACATTTAGTAGCTTAAGGAGGTTTGAGAATTTGAAGAAAACAGATTTAAGAACAATTAGAGAAAATAAAATATTACTTAATATTTTAACCCCTATTTCTCGGAATAGAATATAAATCAAATAGAATGAGAATAGGAGATACTTTTGCTAAAATATATACAATAGTTAAATACCCTCAAAATGTTTCTATTGGGTGGTTATCTAAAATAACAAATATACCAAACACAATAAGCACTCAAATATTTCAGCCAACTGATAACACTTTATTATTAGAAAATATATCAAAAGGAATAAAACAAAATGAGGCACTACTAAATTCCATAAATGACGCAGTTGAAAGACAAAGAATTGAAAGAGAAATAACATCTGCTGAAGAACTTATTAAAAAGATAGATAATGACGGGGAAACTGTAGGATATATGACTATTGTAATAATGGTTATAGCAGAAACAGAAGAAGAACTTTCAAAAAGGTGCAAGAAAATAGAAACTAAATTATCAAGTATGCAAATGAAAATAAGATGTCTTGCAAGTTTAGTGAAAAATGCTTTTCGATGTGTTGTTCCCTTTTTTAATTCAGATAAGAAAATAAAAAATATAGCAAAAAGAAATGTACCACTTTCTACTTTTGTTGGTGGTTTACCATTTGCAAGTAGTCGGATTTAATGATGGATCCGGCTATTATTTTGCTCGTGATATAGATGGTGGAATAATTGCACTAGATACTTGGAAACGTGGTAATGATAGAACAAATAGCAATTTTGTAATAATGGGAACGGCTGGAGTAGGAAAATCTACAGTAACGAAACATCTTATTTTAAACGAAATAATGATAGGAAATTCTTGCTTGATAATTGACCCAGAACGGAGAGTATAAAGACCTTACATATAATTTAGGTGGAGATTGGATTGATGTTTCAGGTGGTAATGATAGAGGTAGAATTAACCCATTACAAATTAAACCTGCACCACAAGATGAAGAAAATGAAGAAATAAAAGGCATTTATGATAAAGGCAAAGGAATTGGAGAAATGGCATTACATTTCCAAACATTAAGAATATTTTTTAAATTGCTATTTCCAGAGTTAACCTCTATACAAATGGCAATATTAGAGGAAGTTTTAGAAGATTTATATAATAAATTTGGTATCTATTGGGAAACAGATATATCAAAATTAGAAAATACAGACTTTCCTATTATGACAGACTTATATGACTTATTAAAAATACACTATGACAGAGAGATAAATACTACTAGAAAAGAAAATATCAATATATTGTTATCATTAGTTAGACAAATATCAGAGGGTGCAGATAATACCATATTTAACGGACATACAACAATACAAAGAAATAGTAAATTAGTATGTTTAGATACAGGGAATATACAAAATGCTAGTGAAAATGTAAAAAAAGCACAATATTTTAATGTATTATCTTGGTGTTGGGAACAAATATCAAAGAATAGACAAGAAAAAGTAATGTTAGTAGCAGATGAAGCCTATTTATTAATTGATAAAAACTGTTTACAAAGTATTGCATTTCTTCGTAATGTGGCAAAACGTTGCAGGAAATATGAGCGGAAGTTTGGCGATTATTTCGCATTCGATAATTGATTTTCTTGACGATTCTGTAAAAATGTATGGACAAGCAATACTTGATATGGCAACTTATAAAATACTAATGGGAACAGACCGGAAGAAATTTAGAAGATACAATGGAACTTTTTAAGCTAACAGAAAGTCAAGCAGATTTTTTGTCAAACAAGAAAAGAGGTTATGCAATATTGATTATAGGTGCATATAAAATACTTGCAAAATTTGAAATATACCCTCACGAATTTGAGTATTTTGGGAAAAGTGGTGGTAGATAATTGGCAGTAAATCCAGCAGTAATAAAAATAGCTATTATGGTATTAAAAGATAAGAAAAACAGAGAAAGAGTGCTAATAGCGATAGTAACAGCCTGTATGATTATCTTATTATTAGTTTCAATGATTATCTATATTATAATGGAGCCGATTAATCAAATATTAGTAGCACTAGGATTAAAAGAAAATGAAACAAATGCTGAATTTAACGAAATTCAAAATATAAGATTAGAAAATGGAGTTAAAGAAACAGTAAATCTAACCTTTAATGGAACATATTGTATGCCGATAGAAACAGAGTATGGTTATACAATAACTAGCGAATTTGGTTATAGAACACACCCTATTACAGGTGTTTATAAATTACATAGTGGTATAGATATGGTAGGCAAAATACATGGAAATATATTATCTATAGCAGATGGCGAAATAGTATGGGCAGGTGTTAGAGGTGCTTATGGAAATTGTGTAAATATAAAGCATACTAGCATAGATGGTACTATTTTTTATAGTTTTTATGCACACTTATCGCAAATTAATGTAATGCAAGGACAAACAGTAACACAAGGACAAGTTATAGGTTTACAAGGTGGTGCAAAGACAGATCCTGGACATGGTAGTTCTACAGGTAGTCATTTGCATTTTGAAATAAGATTATCGCAAAATGGAAATTATCAAAATCCTAGAAAATACATATTACAAGAAAATTAAGAAATGAGGTGGTTAAAGTGATTTTAATGATTACAAAGGAGAATGAAAAACTTATATCAGAGGTATGTTTAGAAAACAATATTGAAGATTATCAAATATTAACAACTGTAGCAAATTTATATAATTTCACAGTAACGGAATTGAAAAGTCTTAATAATTTTACTCAATTAGTAATTGATGTTACCTCTATCAATGACACAGAAAAGCAACTAATAGACGCAATAGTAACCTTAAAAACTATCTATATGGATTTACGAATAACAATATTAGCAATAGGTTATCAACCTGGCAATACTTTACTATCTAAATTGTTTAGCGAATCCATTTTTAATTTTGTAACTGCTACAGAATATCACACACAAAAAGAAGAATTTAAGAAATGTCTAACTGTCGGAAATTCATATAGTGATTCTATAGGCTACAGATATAAAGAAAATAGTAAAGATACACAAAAAAGCAAAGTGATAATAAAAAAGGAATATAGTAAAAAAAGAAATAGTGTAAGAATTGGAATTGTTGGAACACAATCACATATTGGAGCAACAACACAAGCAATTTTAATGTGCAAATTTCTTAATTCAATTGGACTTCATTCTTGTTATGTTCAAGCAAATACAAAACAAGATGTAGAAAAAATTGCAACTATGAACAATGTGTCTAATATGAAAGATATGATTACTTATAATGGTGTAGATATGTTTAGAGAGTTTATTGATAATAAAAATACAGGCTATGACTTTTATATTTATGATTATGGCGACATTGATAATCTTAATGTTAATTCATACATAACTAATGATATTAAAATTGTAGTATGTGGTACTAAAGAGTGGGCTTTTGTAAATATCTCAAAGGCATTTGAAAAACTGAATAAAATACAAAATGATATAGATTTTATTTTCAATTTTACTGCAAAGGAAAGTGAAAAAAATATTTTAAAAGGCTTGTCAGAACTTAAGAAAAACATATATTTTTCAGAATATGCACCTAACCCATTTGATGACGAAAAAAATCAAAATATATATCACAGAATATTAAAAGAATTTATTATAGAAAAGACAAATCAATTAGAAATAATTGAAAAAAATAAGTTTTCAATTAAAAATATATTCTCAAAAGGAAAAAGATAATGAAGAAAAATTTTTATAAAGAGTATCAAAAAAAGCAAAAACTAGCACAAAATTATGATGAAACAGACAAGATAGTAGTAGAAAATCAAAGTATATTACTGAAATTGCTATCGTATTTTATTGCATTTATTCGTAGTGTATTTAAACTATTACTATTTTTAATAATAATTATATTGCTATCAATTGGTGCTACAGTTATTTGTAATAATTTGCTACAAACAAATTTATTAAATATAATTGGAGGAAATCTATGAAAAAGAAATTACTATTATTTATGATACCTATTTTAATGGTGTCAACAAATGTATTTGCTACAGATGTAAAAAAGGAAGATACAATAACAAAAACTATAGTTATTAATAAGACAGACGAAAGCAACTTTTTGAATTTATTAGATGATACTATTGAAATTGATAATATTAAATATAATTTACAAAGTAAAGATAGACTAGAATTAGAAACAACAAATAGCAAAATGGAAGAACAAACAAAAACACTTGAATTATCTACTAATAGAAAAGATAAGATATTACGTAGTTTTGAAGAAAGTATAAAATATGATGATGGAGAATTTTCAGGAGAATTATATAGACAAGATAATTCACTAAAAGTAACTACAATTAAACATGGAAAATATGAAAAAGTATTTACTATTGATAAACAATATACAAATTTAAAAGAGGCAGATTTAGACTATATACCAAAAGAAATAACAGAAGATGGTTATACTTATTGTCTAACAAAATGTGATTGGAATATATCAGAAAATGAAGATATACAAAATATTTCTATGCCTAAAAGTTATACTGCAGCAACAACTTATAAAACAGTTAAAACATTAGAATACCCATATACTTATAAATGCGAATTGACTTATAATGGAGAGATTAGTAAGGTATCAAAAGATACAATTCAATATACATTAACATATAAAGAACAAGCAAAAGAAGATATTAAAGAAAATAAAACATCTATATTACCATATCTTGGTGGTACAGGTGTTTTTTTAGTTATCATTTTCTTTATATTACCCAATGCTAAAATTACAAACTATTACGATGGAAAATATCAAACGATTAAGTATATAAGGGTGTCAACAAGAAATCCAAAAGTAAATTTAAAATATCTACCAAATGCTAAAACTAATGCTTTTTCAATTAAATTTAGTGATAAGCTAGACAAAAAACTTACAGGAAAGGCAGTAACAATTATAACCCCTAAAGCTACCTACCAAAAAATGATAATAAATAAATCTATAAAAGTTCATTTGTAGAAATGGAGGAATTAAATTGAAAAATAAAATCACAATAGGAATAGTTATTATTTGTATTATATCTTTAGTATGTGGAATTGCAGTATTTTTCTTAAATAGGCAAGAAACAAAGTCGGAAGATTATGATGAAATATCAAACAAAGTAGAGAATATACAAAATACTGATAACATTCAAGAAACTGAATTTATGGAATTATGGGACACTAATGTTATTGGAACATTAGAAATACCTAGTATAAATTTGAAATTAAGTATTGCAGATGGCATTGAAAATGATGTTATAGCAAAATATATAGGACATTTTCCTAGTACAGCACTTATCAATGGTAATGTAGGGCTTGCAGGACATAACACACAAGAGTTTTTTGCAAACCTAAAAAAAATAAAGAAAGGAGATGAGATAGTTTATAACTTTCTTTTAGGTACTAAAACATATATAGTGGACACTATTGTAGAAATACAAGAAGATGATTGGAGCTATTTAGAAGATACCGAAGATAATAAAATTACACTTATCACTTGTATAAAAAATCAGCCAACGAAAAGACTTTGCATTCAAGCTACAGAAAAAATATAACAAATTTTGAAAATGGGCTGAAATCTTCTTTTGAACACGTTACACTTAATATAAGGAGTGTGATAAAAATGTATATAAAAAAATTTATTTGTGGTATTAGTATTATTGTAATGATTATAATTTTAGTCGTAATTGCTATTATTTTCAAAAATAAGCAACTTTCGTTATCAACTAATAAAGATACATATATAGAAGAACAAAATGTAATTAAAAGTGAAAATATCATAGATGATATACAAGAAGAAAACACAAAAGTCGAAGAAATTAAAACAGACTTGCAACAAGAACAAGAAAAAATTAAAAATGATGATATAATTACACCAATACAGACTTCACAAGATAAAACTAATAAAAATATAACTAAACAATATGATAAAAGTAGTAGTTCAACAAATCAAGAAGAAATTAAATCAACAAATGTTACAAATGATATAAAAGTAAATACAGAACAAAATGAATCTACTATACAAAATCAAGAAACAAAACAAGAAACAGTAAAAAAAGATACACCTAAAAATATAAAATCTTATGTAAGAAATACTACAATGGAAAATACAATGAAAGAATATATTGAAAATAATCCTAGTGAATATATGTTACAATATGGTTTTATTGTTAAGCAAGATCCATCGATAGTAAATGATACAAACGAATTTACTTATACTGAAATAAGAGTAAAAGGAAAAATAGAAAAGAAATTTGGAACAATAAGAATATATGCACAAGATGTTTTATTAGATGGTGTATATCAATTTACAGAATGTTTTATATTATAAAAATAATATTTCAGAGAAGAACACTTTTTAAAGGTGTTCTTTTAATTTTAGGAGGGATTTTATTTATGATAAAGAAATTATCAAAAAAGGCAATTTATATAATGCTATTAATTATTACATTATTAAGTTCATTTCAAGGCATTGTTTCAGCTACAGAAATAAACAATGCTTTTATACAATATTCTCACGATTGTGGTTATCATTTACAATATTGGCATAATAATAAATGGTACTATGTTATAACAAGCTATGTAGAATATACTGCACCAAATGGAAAGAAATACCCAGCATATTGTCTTAATTCTGACAGAGATGGTGTTTCTGCAGGTTTGGACTATAATGTTAGTATATCAAATGTGCTAGATGATGATAGAATTTGGAGAGTAATTACAAACGGTTACCCATACAATAATTTAGGCTTAAATAATGATGACGCATTTGTTGCTACTAAACATGCCGTTTATTCTATTATACACAACAGAGATGTTCGTAGTTATTATCATGGTGGAGATGAAAGAGGAAATGCTATTGTAGATAAAATAGAATATTTAGTTAATATTGGTAGATATGGTACAGCTACACAAAATTCTGCACAAACTTTTGCTACTAAAATAGGTGGTTTTTCTAAATTTAATGATAATTATTACTCACAAGAATATAGTGTATCTTCTAACATAGAAATGTCAAGCTACGTAATAACTGCAATAGCAGGATTTCCAAATAATTCTTATATTGGAGATGTAAATGGAAATGCTAAAACAAGTTTTTCAGTAGGAGAACATTTCAAAGTATTTGTACCTAAATCAGAGATTAAAAGCAATTTTTCAGCAACAATAGCAATACAAAGCAAGTGTAAAACATTCCCTGTTTTCTATGGTAATTCTCCTAGCACAGATTTACAAAATTATGCTGTTTGCTATGATCCATACGGAGATGTTCAGGGAATTACAACTTTAGATATAAATGTTTATCAATCTACAGTAAAAGTTCACAAAGTAGATGAAGAAACAAAAGAAAATCTAGAGGGAATAACATTTAATGCTAAATATAAAGATACTGGAGAAAATATAGGAGATTTTAAAACAGATAAAAACGGAAATATTACAATAAATAATTTAAGACCTTCAACAATAGTATTAACTGAAAAATCTACTACAAAGCACTATATATTAAACACAAAAGAGTTTGAAGTTTCAGTACAATTTGGAGAAACAAAAGGAATTGAAATATCAAACTTGCATAAAAAGGGAAATTTAAGAGTTTTCAAAGTTGATAAAGACAATAATCGTGTTGCACTTGGTAATGTTGAGTTCGACTTATATAGTGAAGAATATCAAAAAGTAATTGGAACATATCGCACAGATGTCAATCGGAGAAATTTATGTAGAAAATTTAAGAACTGGCGATTATAAATGGATTGAAAAGAACACTCGGAAAATGGTACACATTAAATACAGAACCTACAGAAGTTGAGGTTGAGTGGAATAAAACAAACGATTCTGTAATACAAAATGAACTTAAAAAAGGTAGTATTCGTGTTATTAAAGTAGATAAAGATGATAATACAGTTAGAATACCAAATGTTACTTTTGAAGTATTAGATAAAAATAATAATGTATTAGAAAAAATTACTACAAATGAAAATGGAGAGGCAACAACAAAAAAATACCCTATTAGAGATTATGAACAATTAAAAATTCATGAAATAGAAACAGACAAATGGTATGTTTTAGATGATGAAACAAAAACTGTAAAACTAGAAGCTAATCAAATAAAAGATATTACATTTACTAATGAAAAGAAAAAGGGACAAATTCGTGTAATTAAAGTAGATATGGACAATAATGAAGTGTTACTAGAAGGTGTTACTTTTGATGTATTAGATGAAAAAGGACAAGTTGTAGATACTATTAAAACAGACTCAAAAGGCGAGGCAACAACAAAAAGATTACCTATAGACCAAAAATATACTGTTTTAGAAAAATCTACATTGCAAAATTATGTATTAACAAAAGAAACACAAACTGTTACTTTAGAGCAAGACGAAATAAAAGATATTACATTTGAAAATGAGAAGAAAAAAGGACAAATTCGTGTAATTAAGGTAGATATGGACGATAATGAAGTATTACTAGAAGGTGTTACCTTTGATGTATTAGATGAAAAAGGACAAGTTGTAGATACTATCAAAACAGACTCAAAAGGCGAAGCAACAACAAAAAGATTACCTATAAACCAAAAATATACTGTTTTAGAGAAATCCACATTGCAAAATTATGTGCTAACAGAAGAAACACAAACTGTTACTTTAGAGCAAGACAAAATCAAAGATATAACTTTTGAGAATGAAAAAATAAAAGGTTATATTGAAATTACAAAAATAAGTGAAGATGATAATAAATATAATGGTGTAGCTGCGGGAACACCTTTAGAGGGAGCTATATTCGATATTTATGATAGCGAAAATAATATTGTAGATACTGTAATTACAGGAAAAGATGGAAAAGCTACAACTAAATTGCTTGTTAAAGGCGAATATACTGTAAAAGAAAAATCTAGTGGAAGTATTTACTATTTACTAAATGAAAATGAATATAAGGCAGAAATAAAAGAACATAAAGAAATTGTACCATTAACAATAACAAATAAAAGTGTTGAAATATCTGTAAGTGTAGAAAAAACAGGTTATATTGAAACACAAAAAAATGATACAATTAAATATGACTTTTCCAATATTGCAAATAACTCAAATATCTATTTAGATAGTTTTAAATGGAAAGATTATTTACCTACAGATTATATTAGATTAACTGAAATAGTAACAGGAACATGGAATCAAGATATAACATATTCAATTACATATAAAACTAACTTAAGTAGCGATGAAAGAATATTAGTTGAAAATCTAAACTCAAAAGAAAATCATAAAATAGATTGTACCAACATTGGCTTACAAGACGGAGAATACATTACTGAATATTGTTTCAATTTTGGTAGAGTTGATATAGATTTCAAAGAAGAAATCGCACCATCTATATTCTGCAAAGTTTTAGATACTGTAGAGAATAAAGATATATTTACAAACAAAACAGAAACAACTGGAGAATATGAAGATTTAATAGATACAGATGAAGATGAGTGGACAACAGTTGTATATGAAAAAGATGTTCATGCAAAGAAATTACCAAAGACAGGTAATTAAATTTTAGAGAGTATGACTTTAATAAAGAGTTGTACTCTCAATTTTTTTGTTTTGGAGGGTATATGAAAAATATAAATAAGTGGAAAGATTTTAAATTTGAATATGGAAATGATAAAGAATTTTCAAATTTATCAAGAAATATCAAAGCATATTTAAAACGAAATTTACAAGAAAACTATGAACTAATAAATTATAATAAAGGTTATTTTTATGTTTCAGGTTTTATAAAAAATACTGAAAATAATAAATATATGTATTTCTCATTTCCAGATGTTAGATACGATAGTACCTGGTATAATCATATTCTGTATCGTACTGCTGAAAATGAAAAAGATTATACAGGTGGACACAATAAATACTGTAGTGTAGAAGATTTAATCGATAATATGCAAAATTCCATTAAAAGTGAGGAAATATCACATAACAAGTCAGAGTGTGAATATGAACTCGAATCTGCATAGGGGAAATATTATAAAGTTATTAAGTTTATTTAGTCGGTATTCGGTGCATTTGAAAAAGCACTAGAAAGATTAAATATTAATTATGAGCTTGTAGGATTTTCGGAGATAGACAAATTTGCAATTCAAAGCTATTGTGCAATACACAATGTTGATGAAAAGTTAAATCTTGGAGATATAAAAAGTATAAATGAAAAAGAATTACCAAATTTTGACTTGATGACTTGGGGATTTCCATGTCAAGACATAAGTATTGCTCGGTAAATTAAAAGGATTGCAAAAAAACAAAACTAGAAGCGGGTTATATTATGATGGTTATAGAATATTAAAAGAAAAAAGACCAGCAATAAGTATTATTGAAAATGTAAAAAATCTTACAAGCAAGAGATTTAAAAAGGAATTTGAAAGCATATTAAAAGATATTAAAGAATTGGGGTATAATAATTATTGGCAAATATTAAATGCAAAAGATTATGGAATACCTCAAAATAGAGAACGTGTTTTTATCATATCTATAAGGCAAGATATTGATAAAGGCACGTTTTGTTTTCCACAAAAAGAGCAATTATTGTTGAAACTTAAAGATTTATTAGAAACAAATGTTGATAATAAATACTATCTTACTGAAAAAGGTATTGGAAGATTAATAAAAAAGAATAACAAAATAATAAGAGAAATGAAAAATCCAAATGTTAGTGCTTGTATAATTGCAGGTTATCACAAAATGGACGGAAGAAATAGTCAATACATAGCTGATAAAAATGATACAGTACAAAGAATTGGTGGAATATATGATAATGAAGAAAGGACACATCAAGCAGGTAGTATCTATGATCCAAAGGGAATTTCGCCAACACTTGTAGATATGTCAAGAGGAGGGTTTAAACAACCAATGGTTTTAGTTAATGAAGGAACACACAAAGGTTATTCAGAGGCAACTGTTGGAGATTCCATTAATATATCTTACCCTAGTAATATTAATAAAAGAGGTAGAGTTGGAAAAGAATTAGCACAAACAATAATGACTGCACCTAATATTGCAACATTAGAAATGTTTAACCCATATAACAATAAACAGATAACAGATATTGCACCAACCCAAACAGCAAACTGTGGTAGTACAACCTCAAGTGCTACAGTATTAATTTCAGAAGATAATAAATACTATTTAAGAATAAGAAAACTAATACCTTTAGAGTGCTTTCGTCTTATGGGGTATGATGATAGTGATTTTTATAAAGCAAAAAATATTGGAATATCTGATACACAATTATATAGACAATGTCGGTAATAGTATTGTTGTTAATGTATTAGAGAAGATATTATACAATATTTTATCCCTAATTGATATATAGAAAAATGGGCAAAAAAATTAGGGAAAAACTTCAATTTCCCTAATTTTTCTCCTAAAAAATGTCAAAAAAAATTGCTTGCTAAAACTAGCAAACAACTGATATTACTTGGTTGCGGAGGATAGACTCGAACTATCGACCTTCGGGTTATGAGCCCGACGAGCTGCCAACTGCTCCACCCCGCGATGTATCGACATTTTTTATTATACATCTTATACACTGTTTTTGTCAATAGGTTTTGAGAATTTAACAAAAAATGTCTGTTAAAACTTTATATATTATATGCTAAATTCTCTAAAATATTACTATTTTTAATCTTCCCTACCGATAATTTTTATAAAAAATGTTGTACCCCTTAACTATTTAAAGAGTCAAAATGTAATTTTCCAGCTTTCATATCTAGATAACAACTAGTTATTGTAAGATTTTTAAAAAATATTTCAATTTTATCTTTTGATACAATTATTTTTTGTATAATAGATAGAATATCTACATTTTCTATATTCATATTAATGACACCTAATTGTTGTTTAATCATATCTGTTAAAAATGTTTCTTCTATCATAGTATCATTATCACATTTATTTTTTCCATATTTTAATCTATAATTACATCTATAATTTATTTTATTTCTTTCTTTACGACCGTTTAAAAGAGTGATTACACTCTGCACATTTTATTAAACCTTTATATTTATTCATCACTTACTCCGTTATTTTTTCTTTTAATAGTATATCATAAAAAAATAAAAAGACAAAGATATATTAGAAATTAAATTCAAATAAATTAATATTAGCTAAATAAAAAAATGGTGTAAATTGTTTTAATTTAATTTATTTTATGATAATATAGACTTAAGATAAATTTGTTTATTATACAAAAGAAATATAGTAAGTATAGCAATAGACTATTGTTGATAAGAATTATTGAAAATATAGATATTTTTTAGCGAAAGGAGGATGTATTTATAGAATTAGTATTATTTCATTGTATGATAAATTAATAAATTAAATTTTTATATAAAGGAGAATGTCAAATGAACTGTAAAAATTGCGGAGCTGTTTTAAATAGCAATGATTTATTTTGCAAACAATGTGGGCAACCAGTAAATAACGAATCTAATAATATGAATAATACTCAAAATCAAACAATACAAGGTCCATATACCAATTCATATTCTAACTATAACGGACAAGACTATCAACCAAATCAACAATATAACAATTATAATAATTATAACAATACATCAAACAATGGAGGTGTTGGAAAATTTATATTAATTATTGTCTTAGCAATAGTATTTTGGGTTGTAGGATGGTTCTTAGGAAAGATGATGTTTGGAGAAAAAGATAATACAAATAATTTAGATAATACATCTTCATTATCTAGCTTAAATTCATCTAATTCATCAACTAATAAAAACACTAACAAAGAGAGTAATAAAAATACAAATAATAATTCTGCCACAACTTCTAAAAATTCAAGTTATATAGTTACTGATAGTGGTGTGAAAGTATATTTTGATGTCGAGAGTACATTAAAAGAAGATACAAGTTCTAGTGATGAAGAATATAGATGTTTTGAAAAAATAGGTGAAGATGATGATCTAACTGTTTGGGTTGGTGAAGAATATGCTACAATGAATGAATATATGTCAGACATAGAAGATAAGGCAAATCGTAGAAAACAAAATAGTGAATATAGCAATGTTCAATTATCAGAAGTAAAAACAAAAAATGTAAATGGCAAAAATTTCTCATTAAGAAGTCTTACTTATAATATGGGAGATACAGAATTTAAAGATTTATATATAGCATATGAAATAGCAAGTGAATCTTTATATGCAATTGAAATTGAAGAATATCAATTACTTACTGATGAAGAATTAAATGGACTATTGAATATAACTATCGAAAAATAAATGAAAAATGGAGAGGTTAATTATGATTAATAGAGTTTTTTGTTATTCAGATGAAGAAGCAAAAAGAAATGGAAATAGTGTATCAATTGGTAAAATGATACTTCAAGTTATTGGTATGGTTCTTCTTCTAGTTGTTGCAATGTTTGTATGTTTCGCTATCTCTGATGACTTTATGGATAATCCTATATTCTTATTGCTTTTAGTATTTGGTTTTATAGGTTGGGTTATATATTATGCAATAAAATTTAATTTAAAATTTCATTCTCAACTGATGGGATTTGCAACAGATACAAATAATAATGTATATTGTGCTACTAAATTAAATAACGGAGAAGAATTCGTTATTGGGGGTATGGCTGCCGGAGGAATTATTGATGCAGTTTTAAAAGATAGTAATAGCTTTGCAGGAAATATGGCAGAAGGAGTTGGTGCAGCAATGACACTTTACTCATTGAATAAATCAGCAAAGATAATGCAAAATCCGGAAGTAATAGCAAAAATGGTAGAATGTGCAAATACAACTACTGGTGCAGAAGTAAGACAAATTTTAAAAGTTTATAATTATACTCAAAACTCACATAGTGTAAAAATTAGATGTGATTATAAAATAATGAGAACAGGAAAAATCAAATATAATAAAAATATAACTATTTATAAATCATTTAATTGCTTTGATGATTTAATGAATGCTATATTAAATAATAATAGGGGGAACTAAAAATGTTTTGTAATAAATGTGGTAGAATAATTGAAGAAAATACTAAATTTTGTGGAGGGTGTGGTACACCTGTTCCAATTCAAAATAATATACAACAAAATGAAAATATAGCACAAAATATTGAAACACCAAATATTCAACAAAATAATAATGTAAATCAAAATAATGAAAATTATGGACAAGCTCAAGCAAACTCAAATTATAACCAAACATATCAAAATTATGATAATATAGTAAATCCAAATATGAAAAAGTATGCTATAGGTTCTATTGTTATTCCAGTAATATCAATTATTGTGTATTGGAATATAGGATTGACAATTTATATTGCTATATTATTAGCTGCTTTAGGATTTAATTGGGCTAAAAAAGGAAGATTATATAACAAAACATTATCAACAATAGGATATGTTTTAAATGGAATATTAGTAGGAATGACAATTTTAATGTTTTTCGCTATATTAATAGATAGATTTGCATAGATTTTAAAAGTTAAGAAATGTGAAATTAATCATGTTTCTTAATTTTTTTATCATGTTCTGGATAATATATTTTCTATGTTGCAGATTATTCATTATTCTTGAATTTGTATATAAAATATCTAGTAATAGGTAATGTATAAAGGAGGGAATAATATTGGCATTAGATAAATTAGAAATAGGACTAAGAATTAGAAAAATAAGAGAAGAAATATATCATGAAAATCGTACAGATTTTTCTTATAGATGTTCTATTACAGAATCTCATTTAGGTCAAATAGAGCGTGGAGAAATTTTAGTAAGTATGAATGCATTAGATAAAATTGCTATTTCTACTGGCACTGATACTGATTATCTATTATATGGAAAAAATGACGAGGAAGATAACAAAATAAGAAAACAAATAAATAAATTTTTAGATAGAAGCGATCAAGAAGAATTAAAAATATATTTTAAATGTTTTGCTTCAATTAAGGAATGTATTGATATAAAAAGCAGGAAAGAAAAATAGCTTTCTCTGTTTTTTTTATGTTCAAAAATAAGTTAAAAAATTCCTATTTATTTTTGGTAAAAACCATTTACTTTTTCAAAATTATATGATAAAAATATATTGTAAGACTTTATACAAATGAATCGAATAAAACACAATTTAGGGGGAATTTATTTTATGAAAAGAACAAAAGTATTACTTATATTATTTTTAATCTTATGTATTAGCATTATACCTTTTAGCTATGTTAATGCTCATTCTGTTGATTTAGATCCAGAAAAATTGATATCATTTCCTTGGATTATCTCAAATGGAGAAGGAACAATATCGATAGATAAATCTCAAACAGGATATTCATTATATTATCAAGCAGTTGAAATACCAAATTCTGATTATGTTAAAATGGAAGAAATACAGACTAATGGAAAAACTGCTTTGGATGCACTAGATGGAGAATTAAAAGAATTAGATGCAGAATGTGATAATTTAAAAACTACTTATGATGAGGCCTTTGATGCATGGCAAGCAAAAGTTGAAAGTGGTGCTAGCGAAGAAGAAATAGAAGCAGCAAAAACAGCATATGAAACAGCAAAAACAAATTATCAAAATAAAGTAAAAGAATATAATAACAAAGTAGCAGAATATAAAGCTAAATCTGAAGAAATAAATAATAATATAAAAGCTTTAGTTCCAACTTATGTTGAAAGTAATTGGGTTAAGACAGAAGATGGAAAGTTTTCAGTAGATTTATCTCAATTCTCTGGAGATAAAGCATTTGCTGTATGGGCAAAATTAGTTGGATCAGATGGAACAATATCTTATGATGAAGAAACATATACGATGTCAGGGACAAAACCAAAAGAAATTGCAGTTGAATCAATTAGTTTAGATAAAACATCATTAAATATAACTGAAGGAAACAACTATACTTTAGTTGCAACAATAAATCCTTCTGACGCAACTAATAAATTAGTTATATGGTCAAGTGATAATGAAAATGTAGCTAAAGTTGAAAATGGAAAAGTAACAGCAGTATCAGAAGGTACAGCAACAATTACTGCCACATCAAAAGATGGAGGACATACAGCTACATGTAAAGTAACTGTAACCAAAAAAGCTACAACTCCAACACAAGATAATAAAGAGCCAGATTCAACAATTGCAGATGGAAAATTACCACAAGCAGGAAGTTCAACATATATTATTGTTTTAGCTATATTAGCATTAAGTGTTATAGGAATTATAACTTACAAAAAAGTAAAATTTTTAAACTTTAAATAAATCAAAAAATAAAAAGTGTAAATCTACACTTTTTATTTTTTTGACTTTAAATTATAAAATTAAATAAGAATAATAGAAAAGCTATTACTAGATAAAGAATACCATTTTTTCTCGCTTTTTTTGTAGCATCTTCCATTGTTTCTCCATTTTTTAATTTATCTTTTTTTACAAGTTTATCAGCTGGTAATATTAAATACGATATACCACCGATAGCCATAATAATTATACATACAATTAAAATCATATCTAGCATAGTAATTCCTCCTATAAAACTATTTATTATTTTCCACTAAAGAATGCTTGTGTACCAGATGAAGAACCTAGTGCTATTAAATAGTCTGTACAACCTATTGGTAATTGAACTGCAAATTTACAAGATACAATTTCTCCTTTTGTATAATTATTAGGAGTCATGTTGGTAGTTGATACAATATATGTAGCACCATTATATTTTATTGAATTATTATCTCCAATACCTGTTATTTTTGTATCTAGCTTTGCAGTACTATCTTTTTCCATTTTCGTTAAATCAATACTATATTCTATAACAGCCCATTCCATATTTTCTTTTGCATCTTCATATTTATAGATAGAAGAACTATTATTTAAATACTCTTTAAGCTCTTGTGCAGCACTTGAACCTCTTGTAACATTTGTAACTCTTGCTGGAACATCTACATATTCACTTGAAACATATTTTGATGCAATACCCCATTCTCCAATAGACAATGGATTTTGTTTAGAAGATGCTTTTCCAGTAGCAGATGTTGATGCGGATGAATTTGAAGAATTTTCTTTTTCTGTAGTAGTTGTATTAGCATTATTATTTATATTCGTATTTGTAGAAGTTTGCTTGTCAGAGTTATTATTTGTTTCACCAGGTTGTAAAGAATCTACAGTTGATTGTCCTATTTTATCATTTCCTATTTCTGGTTTTTTGTTAAAATTATTATATATAGCATAGGAAACTATTCCTAAAATCAAAGCACCAATGATAACTGCAATTATAATAACAGTCGTTAAACTTATTGATATTTTGTTATTTTCCATTGTAATTCCCCCCTTTCTTTTGTAGCATTTTTTATATTTTATAATAACTACCTAAAAAAAGCAATAGAATGTTATTATATAGATAAAAATTTAATCATCTTGTTTTGAATATGAAAAAAACTCTTAGAATTGTCAGTTGACAAAGTTCTAAGAGCTTTTCTTATTAATGAATTACTTGTACTGAGCATGATGCCGCACTGCGACAAACCCATTAGATGTTTTTTCGATATAAGAATCTATCTCTATCCAACCATTAGCTGAATTATGAGATTCTCTAATCGAATCTAGCACTTTACGGGCGGATTCTTCAGTAGGTCTTGCGAAAGGTGACCGAAAGGTCTCCTCATATTTAAGTTCTTTTCCATCATGGTACTTTGGTGCTTTCATTTCAGCATACCTCCTTGAGATTTATACTTTTATTATAACATTTTTTGGTTTTTTTGTCCATTTTTAGAAACGGCTCCAACCGCCTCCGCCACCACCAGAACCACCTGAAGATGAACCACCTCCATATCCACCACCGGAAGAATAATTACTACCTCCACTACTAGATGAAGGTGATCCAATAGTAGAATGCGATTTTGCATTATGTATTAAAGAGCTAATAGTATGCTCTAATCTTTTCATATTTTGATATTGCATATATTGGAATATCATTGATTGTAGTTCATCAATTGCTTCATAATCTATTACTCTAATTTCCATCTGCTTCAAAACTTGATTTGAACATCCTAGTGTAACAGCTGTAACAAAATATCTATCCCATAATATAATTTCAGGTAAATCCTTTGTTTCAAATCTTCCAAAGTCTTTTAAAAATCTCTTATGAGCTAACCATTTAGAATATTCAATTGCACCTTTTTTAGTTCTTCCTTTATCAAGCAATAAAATTTGATTATTTACAAAACTTAAAATTATAGTTATTAAATAGTAATTCAAAACGCTTATATACCCATTTCCATTTATAAATAAACCTAAAATAATACTAATTAAGCTAAATGTAACAGCTAATGTTTTCAAAATTTTATTAAATTTATCATCCTTTTTAAAATATTCTTTTCTTTTTACTTCCTGCTCTACATTTTTTTCGAATTTTCTAAAATTTCTTATTAAGGTATTAGATTTTGACACATCAGTCCCATAATTTTTTAACTCATTCATAGAACATCTATTATTTTTACCAATTGTATTAAATAATATTTCTATAACAGTATTTTCTACTGTAGTTTTGCTAAATTGTTCTTCAGGTAATACAAAAATAAATTCATCTTCAAAATTTGGATTTTTTTCTAATAATATTTTTTTCTCAGCAATTAAATCTAATATTGTTACTAGAAATGTTTTTGTAGTTATTTTTTTGTTCATTAGATAATCGATTATATATGCCTTATCAGTGCTAGGAAAATCTCGATAATATTTTTTATAATAGCTTTTCCTTTCAAAAAATAATTTGATTAATTTTAATATACAAATAACTCCTAATATATAATAGCCTATAACAACTATTTGTAATATTGTACGCTTATTCTCAAGTTTCTTTTTATTTAGCATTTCTTGTAGTTCATTAACTTTAGCATAATATTCTGCTTTAGCATCTTCATCAAATCCCTCATCAATTTTTTTAATTAAAGAGTCAATTCTATATTGAGAAATGCTATTATACTCAATCATATAATCATAGTTCCATTCAACAGATTCTTTCCAATTTTGATTAACTGCTTCTTTAAAGTTATTTAATTTTTCTTGATATTCTTTCTTAAGTGTATCATTCCATGTAAGTTCTTCTAATAATTCATTTGCACTGTTATACAAAAATATGTAAGGAGTTTCATCTAATTCTAAAATTATTTGACTTAATCTATTTTCAATATACATTTTCTCTGTTTCTATTGATGCAGTGTTTGGATCAGCCATTGCCTTTTCATATTTTAAAATATATTCTCTACCATTAACATTTGAGTTTTTTTCTGCTAGTGGTACTAATGCTTTGTCAAACATAATTCTTAATGTTTCATATTTATATGGTGCGATATTGGTATCTTCTAAAGATAAAGTTTTATAATCAATTATACTACAATTCCCAGTAGCTGGTCCATGAGACCATATCATTACATTATTATCTGCTTGTGGTAAATGGACTATAACCTTGTAATCTAAAATAGTTTCAGAAGATACATTCTCTACGAAACACCAATATAATTCAGCTACATCATTATGCACTACAACTGCATCTTTTATAGTATATTCTATATAAAAAACTTTCTTTTTTTTGGCTGGGCAATATATTGAAATATTCACCTCATCGCTATCTTCCGTGATAGTATAAACACCATATTTTCCTTTGGATGCTTTTTCAACTTTTTTGAATTCTTTTTCTGTATTATTAATATCTTCAATGGAATTAAAATTTGATTGAGAAATATCAAACACCTTTATATCTATAATTTCTGTTGCATCATAAATATCTGAATCTCCTGAGAAATTGCTATATATTCCAGTAAACGGATATGCATTATATTTTTTAAATTCTATTTCCCTATTAGCTCCATTATAGTCACCATTTAACCAAATAGCTTCTTTTACCTTTAAAGAACCATCTGTATTTATTGTTACATCTTGATATAGTAATTTTTGATTTTCTGTTTCATTTGCAGCATATACTTTATTTCCTAATATTCCTATAAAAAGTATTAAAAAAGTTAATAATATAAATTTATATTTTCTCATAGTACACCTCATTATTTTTAATATATTTACATTATATCAGAAATAATTTTTTTGTCATCTATTTTTGAAAATAAAATAAAAATTCTAATATGAAAATCAATATGTTTTTTGAATAAAAAGAGAGTGTACTATTAATTTATATCCTTAAAATGTGGATACATTGCAACAATTACATCTCTAATAATTTTTAGTTCTTTCTCATTGCAACGGCTAATAATATTTTGTAATATTTCCTTGTCTGCGTAATCTTTTTCTTCCATTTCTATACCATATAAAAGGTCATCAGCAGGAATTTTTAAGACTTGACTTAATTGGTGTACTGTATGAATACTGCAACTTTGTCCACTTTCTATTTTAAATATAAAGTTCTCGGTCCTATCAGTTTTCTCTGCTAATTTTTCTACAGTCATACCAATACTATTCCTAGCATTTTTAACTCTTATTCCAAAATTTTTCCAGTCATTGTATTCTTTACCTTCCATTTTTGTCCTCCATTTCTTCACAAGAAAAATATTTATTCTTCAAAATCAATTATTCCATATTTCGCTCACTTTTATTATTGACTATAAAGAAATAAATAAATTCCTGCAAAGAAAGTAAAAGGTAAATAAAAATACGACTAAAAATCGCTTACTAACCTATATTCTTTTTTTTATCATTTTAACATACTTATTTTTTAATTTTGTATAAAATTTTAATTCTACATGAGAAATATCACTATCTAATATTTTACCACTTTGTTGAATTTCGTACATATATATATTATTTCGATACATAATTTGCTTTACTATTTCTTGTTCTTCTATATTATGTGCTTTTAATGAACACAATACATATATATTATTACAAAAATGATTTAGTTCTTTTTCTGATACTTTCCCAATTTTATCGATAACATCTTTTTTTATCATATCTAGTAATTCTTTTTTGTAATCTTTTTCTAATAATTTTTCATATTTGCCAATAAGCTTTTTGTTTTCTTCATCATATTGTCTAGTAGCTTTTAAATATATAGCTATAGAATTATCAACCTCCACACTTTTAATGTAAATATCATCTTGTTTTGCATTATTAGCAATTAGTAGATCTAATTCATCTTTTTTCCTCTGAATTTCTTTTTGTAATTTTTCTAATTCATATACCATAATATACCTCCCATTTTATATAATAATTTATTCTTAAAGCAATATTGAACGACACGTCTTTCAAATAATAGCATAAAAAAATGATAAAATCAACCTGTTATCAAATAAAGAAAGGCGAAATTTTATGAATAATTATAAAAATACATATAAAGATTTAAACGGAAGAAGAAATGTTACAGGTACTAATATTAATTATTATAGAACACAAAAAGAATGGTCTGCACAACAACTATCAGATAAATTAATGATTGAAGGTCTTGATATACATAGACAAGCAATTTTTTCAATAGAGGCAGGAAAAAGGTCAGTTTCAGATTATGAACTTTGTATTATTGCTGAAGTATTAGGAGTATCAGCTGATATATTATTAAAACCATTTTTAGAATATGTGCGAAAGGAAAATAAATAAGGAGACTACTAACTTTAAGCTAGTAAATCTCCTTTTTAATTTTTGTTTTCTTGTTTAATTTCTTTTAAAGTTCTTATTTCATCTCGATGAGTAAATTTTATAAATTGACTTATATTTACATAGATATATTCTAATTCTTCTTCCGATATTATATTTAAAATGTAGTCAATCTTTCTTCTTATTTTTTCTCTATTTTTACTATCATCTTTTTGTAATAATAATTCTTCTATTGTATAACCCGTAATTTCAGATATTTTTAAAAATATTTCTACATTGGTTACTTTGCTAGTTGCATTTTCTAATCTTGTAACAGTATGTATGCTTACACCAATTTCTTCAGCAAATTCTTCTCGGGTCTTTTTTATCTCTTTTTCTCTAATTTGCCTAATATTTTCCCCAATTTTATCATAGTCCATTTCTTAATCCTCCATTATATAAATTTTATAGTTCTTAACAAAAAAATTACATATCAATTTTGCACAAATTAATATGCCAGAATTGATATGTAATTCTGTTTAAAAGCACTATATTATAATTATACGATTTATACATATTGTTAAATACGACAATTTTCAACAAAAAGCACCGACAAGTTTCGACACAAGTTAATTGTAATTATATGTATAATTCTGTCAGAATTTGTCTGTTAGAGTTTGAAGTAATATACAAAAGATAAAATAATTGAGAATGTACCAATGATATTTAATCTTTACTTTAAAACTTTAACAGTCATTTTTTTGTAAAGGAGGTTAATTGTAATTTAATATAAGGTTACTTTCAAATTTTGATGGACAAGTTCCAATTCAAAATTTGGAGGTAAATATGAAAGATTATTTAAAAGAAAAACTTACACAAGAAGAAAGATTAACAATATTAGGTATAATATGGAAAGTTGCACGTAAATACAAAAGAAAATACTATAATGAACAAAAGAGATATTGTGAGATTATTGACAACATTGATTTGACTATTGAAGATACTTACACATTTTATAAATATAATTTACAAAGTGAAATACTATCATTGACTCCTCTTACAGATGAACAAAAATGTGATATTGTTATGGAATTTGATTCACTATTAAGAGAATCATGCCTATTTGAACTAATAAGAACATTGACTTTTAATGAAAAGTTGGTGTTCTTTTTGTTTAACCTGGAAGATTATAAAAATATGGAAGTAGCAGCACTCTTAAATAATAGTGAAAGAACTATATTAAATAGAAGAAAATCTATAGATAATAAAATCAAAAAAATGAAAGGGGAATTGTAAAATGAGTAATATTTTTAATAACTATACTTTAAGCAATGAGGAAATAGAAAAAATTATAAAGGATTTTAGACAAGATATAAAAAATGCCTCTAAAATAAATGGAAAAATAGATGAAGATTGTGAACAAAAAATAATGATTGCAATATATCAAAAATTAAGTAGAAATAGAAAAGAATAAAATTTTTTTAAAAATTTTTCAAAAAATTTCCGATTTTTGATGTTTGGGTGGCATTTACCTAGTAGAAAGATAAATTTTAAAATTTTGAAAAATGGAGGTAAATGCTATGGACATTAAAAAAGCTATTGAATATGCACAAGTTGCACTTAAAAAAGTACAAGAAGAAAACAAAATCAAAAATAAGCAGTTAACAGCCAAGCAACTAGGAGAAACAATGTGGCTAATGTATTACATATATGATAATGAACAAATACATCAAAAAGCTACAGAAATTATAAATAATTTGGAGTTGAAAAAATGATTAAAATTTTAATTATGTTAGTAGTGTTTGGCTGTACTGTTTTGAATATAAAATCAAGATTTAATAAAAATCGAAAATCAAAAAGAAATAAAATTTATAAAACACCTAAATTATCAAGTTTAAGAGAAAAAGATTTTAGTAATTACATAGATAATATCACAAAAGATTTATAATAGTCTTTTTGTATTCAAAAACTGTTATATAAAAAGTCAACCATTATTAGCTGAAAGGCTTGATATGAGTAATAAAGAAAAAATTATTGTTTTGTTTTTTAATGAAAAATTATCAATAATAGAAATTTCTGATAAATTGAAAATAACAAAACAATATGTTTCAAAAATAGTTAGACAAGATACAAGATATGCAAAAGAAAGAGAAATTAGAAAACTAAATAATAAAGAAAAACAGAAGAAAAGAGTTAAAGACTACATTTACAACAAAAGAAAAAAAGAAAGACAAGAAAGATTAAATGCTATTGTAGAAATGCAACATATTCAAGCAAGTTGTGAACTATCAGGAAGAAAAACTATAAATAATCGTGCATATAGAAATTGGAATAGTAGCATTTATGAATATCATAATAAAACAAAAGAATACAGAATAAAGAAAGATTATAAAGATAAGGTATCTTATGCAGTACCTAAAAAAATAAAATGGGAATAAGGAGCAAATATAATGAATACTATTGATGAAAAGATAGGTCTTAATATAAAAGAGGCTAGTAAGCTAATGGGAATAAACGAAAAGCTAATGTCGGAATTAACCCATGTAAAAGGTTTTCCTTGTATAAAGTTCAAACGAAGAACTGTAATTAACAAATTAAAGTTACAAGAATGGTTTGACAAAAATAGTGGTAGGTATTTTTAAATATCTGCCACTTTTTTTGAAAATGGGCTGAAATCTAAAATTGAGCACGTTATAATTAAGGAAAATCATTATATTTTGACTTATTCTGTTTCCTTAATTAAAAGGAGGGAAAATTTTGAAAGAGAAACAGAAACAAGATAATGATAAAAAAACAAGAAATAAAAATGGCGAAGGTACTTTCAGAAAAAAAGGAAACAAATGGGAAGGCAGAGTATCAGTTAAAATAAATGGTAGATCCGTACAAAAATCCGTTAGTGGAGATACAGAAAGAGAAGCAAGAGATAAAGCAAAATTACTAAAAAAATTTTATGAAGAAAAAGAAAAGAAATATGCTTATCTCAAGATAAAACAATCGGAAATTACATTAGAAGAATGGATTAAAGTATGGATTAGAGATTATAAAAGATTAACTATTGCTGAAAGTACATTAGCAGGGTATATAAGTAAAATTAATTCATATATTAGACCATATTTTAAGGGAAGAAAAATACAAGAAATTGATAAAAATGACATTCAATTATTTGTAAACTATATGGGTACATTAAAGAAGAAAAAAACAAGAGATGATAAGGAAAGAAAATCAGGGAAATTATTATCAATAAAGACAATTAAAGATACAGTAAAAATATTAAGAATGATTTTCGCAGATGCCGAAGAAGAAATGGAATTAATACCATCTAATCCAGTAAAAAAACCTAAATACCCTAAAAGAAAAACAAGCAAAAAGAAAGAAATATTAAGTATAGAAGAACAAATAGCAGTAACTAACTTTTTGTTATCTGAATATAACGGAATTGCATATTTAACTTTATTTGTTCTAGGAGTTAGAGCAAGTGAGTTAGCAGGTTTTTTATGGAAAGATTTAGATGACATAGTAAATGGAATTAGTGTAAGTAGAGGTTTTCAAATAGTTGATATATATGATGATGACTTAAATAAAGTAAGGTCTGAAAGAAAATATACAGAATTAAAGTCAGAGGCTAGTGAAAGAATTATACCTGTTATGCCGATATTAAAAATAGCATTAGAAAATTACAAAGCTGAAATAATGAAACAGCTAGGAATTAAAGATGAAAAATTATTAGACAATGAAAGTATGTTTAAGACTAAAAACGGAAATAATATAACTTCAGATTATTTAAGACATAGATTACAGTATGTTTTAAAGAAGTATGGTTTTGAAAAACATATTACAGTACATGAATTAAGACATACATTTGCTACTAGATGTTTGGAAAGTGGTATTGATATGAAAACAGTACAAACATTTTTAGGACATGCAGATTATAAATTAACTGCTAATACTTATTCACATGTATTAAGACAAACAAAAAATAATCAAATTCTAAAATATAATACTTATATAACAGATACTATACAAAAAAGTTTAGAAGATGTTATGAATATAACAGAAGAAACTGTAAAAGATCCAAAATTAAAACAAAAGGCTATTGAAAATATGAAAAAGAATTTTGAATTATTAGTAGAGGCAAAGTTTAGAGAAAAAGAAGAACAATTAAAAGCTAAAGAGCAGCAAGAAAATATACCTAATAATAATGAAATTGAAAATACTAATATTATTCCAAAAACAACTCCAGTAAAAAGATATACATTAAGAAATATAACAAGGAAAAAAGTAGCTGTATAAGTATTCTATTGGTCTTGACATATAATATTAAAAAGTGTAATATAAGCATAGTTAAATAAGATAGTTTAAAAGCAAATTTACTATATGAATATAAAAGTGGTTGTAGAAAGAAATTAGGGAAAAACTAGGGAAGAAACAAAAACACATTCTTCAAACTCACTAATTTCAAGCACTTGAAGATTAACATTCGTCGGGCTCATAACCCTGAGGTCGGTGGTTCGAGTCCATCCCCCGCAACCAAAATACAAAGCATCTACTTTTAGTAGGTGTTTTTTTATTGCAAATTTTCGTAATTTAATATCTGCATAAAAACTCTCTTCCTTTTATCTAAAAACATTTATTACTGCACAAAAAGAGGGATTTTCTGTGGTACCCCCACGATCCCTCTTTTTCTATTTATTATTATTCAATTCTTTATATCTCTTAATTTTCATAGTAGAAGTTTTTTCAAACTCTCCCTCTTTAATCTCAAGAGCCTTAACTGCTTTGTAAGAAGTCAATTTTTTATTTACTTCTTTGATATTTTTCCAAATTACATCATAAATTTCTTTTTCAGAAATGTCCCCATGTAGTTCTTTGATTTTGTCATAATCTGGAATAACCCTTGCAGTAATAATCAATTCTTTTTCTTCTCTTCTGCTATTTGCTTCTGGTTTTTTACCATAAACCATAGATTCTTTTATTTCATCTACTTTGTCTAATAGCATTTCGATTTCTTCTGGATATATATTTTTTCCGTTTTGTGTTACTATAACGTTTTTGCTTCTTCCTGTTATAAAGATGTACCCATCATCATCTATATATCCGATGTCTCCTGCATTGAAGTATCCATCTTCGTCTATTACCTTTTTAGTTTCTTCTTCATCTTCATAATATCCTAACATTAGAGTTGGTGATTTTATCAAGATTTCTCCTTCTCCGTTTTCGTTTGGGTCTTTTATTTTGATGTCTGCTTGAACTATTGCTTTACCTGCTGAACCTACACATGGCTTGTATTCTGGTGTTAATGCTGCTATTGGTGCAGTTTCTGTTAGTCCATATCCTTGTAGGAATGTGATTCCTATATCTTCAAGCCAGTTACCTACTTTTTTGTCTATTGGAGCCGCTGCAGATACTATGATTCTTAGTCTTCCTCCTAAGTTGTCATATATTTCTTTGAATACTTTTTTCTTGATGTCTATTCCTGCTCCTTTTAGTGCGTTTGTTACTGATATCATTGTGTTTACCATTTTGTCTTTTTTGCTTTTTACTATTTTTTCATTTATTTTTTTGTATAGACTTTCTACTAATAATGGTACTGTTAAAATTGCTGTTGGATGCGCTTCTTGTAAGTTTGGTACTATGTATCTTAGTCCTTCACATACTGCTATTGATGCTCCTGTTGCCATTGGTAGTAAAAATCCTATTGTTGATTCATAGCAGTGATGTAATGGTAATACTGAAAATAGCATGTCTATTGGATATAGTTTTACATATGCTGTTACTGCATTGATGTTTTCTGCTAGGTTTCTGTTGTTTAGCATTACTCCTTTTGCATTTGATGTTGTTCCTGATGTGAAGAATAGTATTTTGAATTCTTCTGGGTCTATTTCTATTTTTTCGAAACTGTTGTCTCCTGATTTTATTATTGATTTTCCTAAATCTATTAAGTATTGTAATCCAACTTCTTTGTCTTCTAGTTTGTTTTCTGATTTCATTTCAATAAAATATTCTACTTCTGGAATGTCTTCTTTTATTTTTTTGATGTCTTCTGCTTTTTTTGGTGAATATATTATTGCTGACGCTCTTGATCTTTTTACTATGTTTTCTAATTCGTTTAGTGGTAATTCTCTGTCTGTTGGTACTGCAATTCCTACTCCACATAGCATTGCCATGTATGATACATACCATCCGTATTGTGTTTCTCCAATTATGATTACTCTTTTATTTTTTAGGTTTAGGACATTTGTTAATGCCGTTCCAAGGCCAAATACGTCTTCTTTGAATTCTTTGTATGTTGTTATTTTGTACGGTGTTTTGTGGTCTGGTTTTTCTAGTATACAGTCTTCTTCTGGATATTTTTCTACTGTGTTTAAGAAAAATTCCCTTACTGTTTTGTAGTGTGTCATGTCTTCATATGGTGTTTCTCTTTTTTTCTTTAGATTCTTTTTTTCTAGTTTTTCGTAGTCTATTTCGTTTAATTCTTCCATTACGTCCATTTTCATTTTTTTGAATTTCATCTTTGGAACTTTTATGTCTCTTAATCCCATTTTTCATTACCTCTTTTATTTTTTTTCATATTATATACGATTTTGCTTATTTTTTCAAGTATTTTTTATTATAATGCTCGGTCAGTTTTTTATTTTCGGTTACTTTTTTACTGCTTTAGACTTTTATTAATTCTTTTATTTTTTCATATTTTGCATCCCCTATTCCCTTTACATTTTTTATTTCTTCTATTGTTTTGAACTTTCCATTTTCTTTTCTATAGTTTATTATTTTTAGAGCAGTTGAACTACCTATTCCTGGTAAAGTTTCTAACTCTGTTTGAGTTGCAGAATTTATATTAATTTTTTCTGTGCTTTTTGTTGATGCAGTACTGGATTTTGTTGCATTACTTGTTGTGCTTGATTTTTCATTTGTATTACCACCTGAATTTTTGCTTTTTCCTGATACTATTTGTCCGTCTGTTTCTTTTGTTACATATGTTGTTGTTTCGTCTGTAACGTCATTTTTGTCTTTTTTATTCGGAATGTATATTTTCATTCCGTCTTCTAACACATATGCTAGATTAATTTTGTCTATAAAAGCGTTTTCCGTAAGATTTCCTGCTACTTCTATTGCGTCTGCTATTCTACTGTTTTCTGCTATTTCGTATAACCCTGGATTATGTACTTCACCAGTTATGTATACTTTTATCTTATTTTCTACTGCTATATTTTCTTCTGTATTTGTTCCTTGTGACTGTGTGTTTGTCTCTTCAACTTCAATGTTTTCAACGCTTTCATCTTTTGTTTTAAAGTAATATGTGGTAATACCAACAATTGTTACTATTAGAATTATTAAAATTATTTTAAAATTTATTTTTTTCAATTTTTTCCTCCTTTATGTTAATTTTTCTATTGATATTTTTCTTAATTTATTATATATTAAAAGGTAGTTTTATATATTAGAAAAATTGTATAGTGTTACTAATATATATTATAAATGTTGCAATGTAGGAAGGATTAATCTGATAATGAAATTAAGAAATTTTTTTGTAATAATATTTATACTAAGTTTATTTTTTAATATTTCTGCAAGTTATGCAGATTCAAATGATGTAAATATATCGGCAGAAAGTGCCGTTCTTATAGATAGTTCTAGTGAAAAGGTTTTATTTTCTAAGGATGCCGAAAGGAAAATGTATCCTGCTAGTACAACAAAAATTTTAACGGCTATTTTGGCAATTGAAAATTGCAATTTAGATGATGTGGTAACTGTTCCATATGAGGCTATTTCTCAAATACCTTCTGGATATTCTGTTGCTGCACTTCAGGCTGGAGAGCAAATTACTGTAGAACAATTGCTAAAGGTTATGATGGTTCATTCTGCAAATGATGCTGCAAATGTTCTTGCTTATCACGTTTCTGGTTCACTTGAAGGTTTTGCTGGCTTGATGAATCAAAAAGTTGCAGATTTGGGACTTGAACATACACATTTTACAAATCCAAGTGGAATGCAAAATGAAAATCATTATACTACTGCTCATGACTTGTCTTTAATAATGAAGTATTGTATGAAAAATTCAACTTTTAGAACTTTGGCAGGTTTAAAATCATGTATAATTCCTGCTACGAATAAATATGAGGAGCGTATTTTTAAAACTACTAATGATTTACTAATTTCTGATAATAGAGATGTTCAAAGTAATTATTATTATAGATATGCTATTGCTGGTAAAACAGGATATACGACTGAGGCAAAGAATTGCTTGGTTTCTGTTGCTAATAAAGATGGATTTGAGTTGATTTGTGTTGTTCTTGGTGTTGGTGTTATACCTAATAATTTGAGTGGAAAATTTTTGGATACTAAAAAATTATTTGAATATGGTTATAATAATTATGCTATTAAAAAGATTAGAGATAAAAATGCTATTGCTACACAAATAACTATATCTAATGCTACAAAAGAGACTCAAAATTTGGATTTATTGCTTTCTGATGATATTACTGTTTTGACTTCTCAAAATGCTTCAGAATCTGATTTCTCGCCTACTATTACATTAAATGATAATTTGTTTGCTCCTATTGCTCAAGGTCAGGTGCTTGGTAAAATAACTTATACGGTTGATGGGGTTGATTATTCTTCTGATTTGATTGCTGCTAATAATGTTGAACTTTCTAGTTCATATGTATTTGCAATCCAAATTGTGTTGATTGTTATAATTCTGTTTTTACTATATAAATTATTATTTGGTGGTAATAATAAGACTAAAAATTATAAGAGAAAATCTTTTAGATTGTTTAAATAAGATTTAAAATTTTTATATTGATTCTAAATTTTATATTGATTTAAATTTTTTATTGATTTAAAATTTTGCCGTAACCTACATTTTTTTATTTTGTAGGTTACGGTTTTTTATATTCTGTTTTTTTAGAAATCTTTTCCTATAACTATTGTAACATCTACAGTGCTTCCAGCTACTTTATTTGTTGTTATATCGCCTTTTCCTAAAACTTGTTTAATATTTTTCAAATTTTCACTTGTAACATCTTTTTTGTTTGTTATTATTGTTTTTGCTAATGTTTTTTTATTTTTTCCTGTTTGTTTAACTGTATATCCTGCTTCTTCTAATAGTTTTTTTGCTTCAACCAATTTACTACTATCTCCTGAAGCATTTTGTAATTCTATTTTTATGTCTGTTGGTGTTTGTTCTTCTTGTTCTGTTGTTATGATATTTGATGTTTTATTAGATACTGTGTTGTTTATTGTGTTTGTTTCATCACTGTTTTCTTGTGCATCTGCATAGAACATTGATTGTATTAATTTTTTTGTTTCTGTTTTGTCTGCTACAAATATACTTACACCATTTGTTTTTGAAATATCTGGTGTTGACCCTGGCAATGTTGCTGATGTAATGTTTTCTGAGTCTAATTCTACTGCATATGGAATGTAGTCTTTTGCTAATGATAAGTTTATGTTTGTTTCTACATTTTTGTGTGCTATTTCTAGTATTTGACCTATTTTAAATATGTTGCTTGGTTTTAATGTTTGTTTTAGTGTTGCAATTATAAAGTCTCTTTGTGTTCTCATTCTACCAAAGTCGTTGTCTCCGTATTCTGTTGGGTATGATGTTTGTCCTACTCCTCTTTGGAAGTTATTATGTCTAAAGCGTAATAATTGTTCTGCTTTTGCTCCATCTATGTGTTGTTCTCCTGCTTTAAGGTCTATATGTAAATCTTGTGATGTGTCATCATATTTCATGTCAATTGGTACATTGAATTCTACTCCACCAATTGCATCTACTAATTTGATTAATGCTTCTGTTCTTACTACTACATAGTATTCAATATCTAAACCTGTTAATTTGTTTACTGCTTCTAGTGTTTTTTCTGGTGTTTTGTTTATGTTATATAGTGAATTGATTTTTTGTGATGAAACTGCTTTTTTTGTGTTTGTTCCAGTGAATGTGTCTCTTGGTATTGATAGTAAGTTTGCTTTTTGTGTGTTTGGATTGTATGATGCAACCATTATTGTGTCTGTTAATTCTGCGTCAATATCTGTACTTACTCCTAATATTAATACTTTTATTTCTTTTAAATCTTTTTTGGTGTTTTCATCGTGTCCCACTACTGTTGCTAGCATTCCGCTTAAGCCTCCACCGTTTTTTATTGTTCTATATGTGAACCATCCTATTGCTATTAATAATATTATTACAATAACTAGTAATACTTTTTTCCATCCTTTTTTATTTTTTCTATCTTTTTTTTCTCTTGTTTTTGCATGTTTATTTTTTTCTTTTGTTTCTTTTTTTTCTTTCAAAATAACCACTCCTAAATTTTTAAAAATCATGATATAAGTATAGCAAAAATATAAAAAAAACGCAATAAATTTGCGCTTTTTTGTTTAAATTTTTATTATTTTTTCATATATATTTTTTGTTATAAATGAGTTTTGCATGTTTTCGTTTATGCTACTTTCTGGATTTATTTTTGCTACAACTCCCATTATTACTGCTATTACAAATACTATTATTATTCCTCTTAATATTCCATATGCAAGTCCTCCAACTTCGTTGAATTGTTTTAATATTGGTAAATTTGCTACAAAACCTAATAGTGTTATTACTACGCTTAATGCTATTTTTACAAGTATGAATAATACTATTGCTGTTACTGCATATATAATTTCTCTGGCTATTTTTTCTGCTTGTTGTGGCAATATTTCGTTTTCTACCTGCTCTGCTACTTGATTTGTTACTTGTGTTGATATTTTATTTTCGTCTTTTTTTTCATCATCTTTGTTTATTGCTTTTGATGCATTGGTTATTATTGTATTTTTTAAATTTGCTTCTAATTGTGTGTTTTTTATTATGACACCTGCTATTGGTCTATATAAAATTAGTGTTATAACTATTGCAATTATTCCTGCAAATAGTTTTGCTCCTAATTTTACTAATCCTTTTTTGTATCCTAAAAATGCTGAAAGTATTAATATTACTATTAAAATTATATCAATTATTATTCCCATATTTTTTCTTGTATAGTTCCCTATACTCCCCTTTCTTTATAAATCTATAATTTCTATATTATCTCTATATATTATTCCTGCTATTGAGTTTGATAGAACAATGCTTGTTATTTCTTGGTCTGCTTTGTATTTTTTTACTAGCCATCCGTTTGTATTTATAAAGTCTACTTCTGACCCTAAATTTAATGCTATAATATTTCCACTTGTGTATATTTCTTTTGTTACTAACTCTGCAGTGTATAATGATGTGCTTTTATTTTCTGAATTTATTATGCTTACAGCTGAGTCTGCTGTAAATAGTCCTGATGATTTTTCTTCTATTGTCATTGATGCATTGTCTAAGTCTATTGATGCAAATGATATTTTTTTGTCTTTAAATTCTTGCATTGTTTCTACTGTTTGGTCTGTTTTTATTTCTGTTATTTTGTCTGTATACATGCATAATAGTTTGTTTTTGTCTTGGTATTTGATGTTTGTTATTAGGTCGTTTTTGTCTGCTTCATATATTTTCTTTATTGCATTTTCTGAGTTGTTTTTTGCATCATCTATTGACATTACTTTTACATTTGATTGTATCATTGTTCCTGATGTGTCTACTTGTGCTATTGCTAGGTATTTGTTGTCTTCTGATATTGATGTTGCTACTGCTCTTGTTGATGATAGGAATGTTTTGAATAGTGCATTTCCTTGGCTGTCGAATAGTTGTATTACTGTTTTGTAACTTGTGTCAACTATTGTTACTGCTACATATCCATTTTTGTTTATGCTTATTTGTGATATGTTTCCTTCTATTTCTCTTTCCCACAATATGTCTTTGTCTGCAATTAGATATATTTTTTGTCCTTTTTCTTCTGCTACTGCTAGGTATCGGTTTGATTGGTTGAATATTGGTTTGGATATTTCTAGTGTTAGTTCTTTTTCTTCTTTTCCTGCATTGTTGTATATTTTAAAGTTGTTTTTGTTTAGTATTCCTATGTATTTGTTGAAGGCGTATATGTTTGAGTTGTTTTCGTCTTCTATTTCTATGCTTGTTAGGTTGTTTTGTGTTTTTTCTTTTTGTAGTATGTTTTTGTCTATCCATGTTCGTGCTTCTTTGTTGTTTATGTATGTTATTGTTATTCCTGCTATTGCTGCTACTATTATTAGTGTTATTATTGTTATTATTATTTTTTTCTTGTTTATCTTTTTTTCTTTTGGTTCTTCCCAGAAATCTTTCATGTGTTTTCCTCCTTTGTTTGCTGGTTGTTTTTTTCTATTTATGTTATATCAGTTTTTGGTTTTTTTTGCAATATTATTGTGCTTATTTTTTATATAAAAAGAACATGCTTATGTTTTTGCATGTTCTTTTATTTTTGTTGCTATTTTAGTTTTTCAATTTCTGATTTGGATAGGTCTGTTACTTTTATTATTTCTTCAGTTGTCATTCCTATTTTTAATAGTTTTTTTGCTATTTCTATACTTTTGCTTTTTTCGCCGTTCTTCCTTTCCAACTTTTGTAGCATAACTAATTGCATTTATTCTATCCATTTCCCATTTTTCTCTTAATTCTGCAAGTCTTCTTACTTCTGCATCTCCTGTTAAATAATTCATTTCTTTTCTTGCATCTTTTAATGTTTTATTTTTGTTTTCTGCCATATCAATCATCTCCTTATTATCATCATCGATAAAGGCCAACCACTGATTTATTTTTTCGTTCATATCTGGCTTTGCTTTTCTAAACTTTGGTAATTCTATAAAATACCATTTTATTCCTGTTAATACTTCATAATCTCTGTGTTTATTCAATACAATAGCCGTTTCTGATATGTAATCTTCTACATCTAACATATTGAATCCTAATATGTTTATCATTATTATTTGGCTAATATCTTCATATTTTATGCCTTTTTTAGTTTCTCTTGATTCTACTTTTCCGGCATACATTGTTGTCCTTTGTTTGAAATTTCCTTCATCTCTCATTTGCATTTCTATTGAGACTATTGTTCCATCTCCAAGCTTTGCTTGTAAATCTAATCTTCCGCCTTTTTCTTCTTTACTTAGTTTTTCTAGGTTTACTTCTTCTCGTATTTCAATGCTTTTTATATCCATTTTTAATAGTGCATTTAGAAAATCAATTAGATATTTTTCATTTCCTTTACGTGAAAAAAATGCTTGAAATATTACATCATTTTTTAAATTTAATATTTTTTCATTTTTTTGTCCTTCTTTTTGTTTTTTATTTACCATTGCTTGTCCTTTCTAAATTATACTAAATTTTTTTACTTTTGGCAATACTTTTTAGTATAATTTAACATATTATTTACAATTATAAGAGACAATTTTAGACTATTAAAATATTATATATGCACGCAAATACAAGTGTATTAGGGTTATCAACACTTCTTGTTTTATTTAATGATATTGGAATATTTTTAGATTTATTTTTGAATTTTAATCTTTACTATTTTTTATTACTTTTTTGATTTTTTATGGAATCCTTTGATTTTAGTATTTTGATTAAACTATTTCTCCGTCCTCCCTAAGTTGCTTGAATTAAATCTTTTTTAAAAATTAGTCATGCAATTGTCTAATTAATTGCATGACCCTATATTACCATAATTTTATGTCAATTGTCAAGAAGAAAATTTCGACAAAATATGACATTTCAACTTCTTTATTTTTTTATATTTCTATTTTATTGCATATGCTTTCTCCGGTGAACTTCCATCTCCTGAGTTTACTTTATCAAGTTGAACGCTTGAATTTAGTGTTATTACAGGACGATATGATAGTTTTGAAAATGCTTGATTGCAATTTGTAGCATATAAATCATTATATGTAACTTGTCCTTCTTTTATACGCCTTAGATTAAAACATGCTCCACCTGCACTTGCAAATGCACAACGAGATGAAAGCCAGTATGTCTCGTCATAATCTTTTAAATTTTGAGATATAAATAATTCATAATATTTTTCGTTTGAAAAAGAATCTTTAGTTAAATATTGTGTAAAATTTGTATTTTTCAAAGTCTTTGATTCTGCATAAGAAGCATTAATTATATAATCTCTCTGTTCACTTTCTTTTAATTTTGTTTGATTATTTAATGCATCTGCAATGTTATTTTCTTCTAGTATAAATATATTAGGATAATATATTTTTTGGGGATTATACTCAGTATTATCAAGTTCAGGTTTTTTCAACATAAATTGTGTAATATCATCAAATTTTAAATTTTGTGCATTTTGTGTAAATTTTGTATTAATATATAGTATTTTACATGTATCATCTAACAGTTTTACTGCATTATTATATCCATTAAAACCATATAATTCTATCTTATAATTCGTTGGCTTACTGCTAATTAATCTAACATGTCCATCTTTTACATCTAAAACTCTCCAATCTAAACTCTCTTGTTTTAATGTCTCTGTTTTATTATATCCGCTACCAGAATATTTTATTAAGTTTGATATAAGTGTATTGTAATTTTCATCCGTATCTGTAATTGTATCTGGCTCATATTTTATATAATCACCTATTTTTATTTTTCCACTATTAAAATTTGAAACCAAAGTATTATCTATATGTTGATCCATTTCTTTTTCATATTTATCTAATATTTCATTCTCTTGTTTTTGTGCATTTTCACTCTTTTCTTTCGCCTCTTTTACCTTTTGAAATATCTCTGTATTTGTTAATGCAGAGATTGAAATCCCTGATAAAATTAATAAAATAACTATTGTTACTACAAGTGCTACAAGTGTTATTGCATTATTACTTTTTATTTTTCTTTTCATTAGTATCTCTCCTCTCTTCTTACAAAAATATATTATCATTTTCGAGTTATGTTGTCAACTCAATTGAGTTAACTTTATAATAATTTATTTGTTATACTAATATTTAGGTGATTATATGTTTTTAAGTTTAGCAGTTAAGAAGAGAATTGAACAATTATGTGATGAAAGAAATATAACAATAAACAAAATGTGTACAATCTGTGGAATTACACAATCAACATTAGCAAATATAAATACTAGACCTAATACTAATTTAAATATTTTAACAATAATGAGAATTTGTAGAGGGTTGGATATTAGTTTTGATGTTTTTTTTAATTCTACTTTATTTGATATTAATAATTTAGAAGATGATTAAAACAAGGTATAATATTATTTAAATATTACATCTTGTTTTATTTTTATATTATTATTTTTAGTACACAAATTTTATTATAATACTATTATTTTTTAAATGCACAAATCTGTATAATCTGTATCAGTCCAAAAACACCCAAAATTGGATAAAGCAAATTCACCAAATTAGAAAAACCAAAACCAGAAAAAATAACAGAACTAATACACATCAAAATCGATATAGTATTAAAACCCCTTTTATTATTCACAACATTTTTTAAAAATCCCATTCCCAAAGAAATTGCAGTGGTAAAAATAGAAATTAAAATAATAATTCCATATATCTTCTTAATTTTCGGCCAAATGTTGCTTATAGCATATACTGCAGGCATTTGCAACTGTTTAATATCTACGTCTACATTAATCAAAAAAAGAAAAATAACACTTAATAAAATAATCATAATTATGCTAACAAGAATCGAAATGTATTTTATGTTTTTATTTTTTAAAATGAGCTCTTTTATGGAAATCAAAACCGGTATTAGTAAAATACAGTTGTAACTTGCATACAAGATGCTTGTTATAAACCAATTTTGAAGTAAACTTTCATTTTTTTGTGAACCTATATGGTTGTTCAAAGTGTTGATATCTATATTTTGAATATTTACTATTCCGTATTACTAATACTACTGCTATTAAAATTGGAATTAGTATTTCATTTATTTTTACAATTCCTTTTATGTTTGTTTTAAATAGAATTACACATAAAAAGGCCAAAATGCTACTTCCAATAAAACTGTTTAAATTTATTTCTTGTTCTAAATATGCTCCAAAGCCTGCTATCATTACATAAAATGATATTAAAATGAATATGTTTATAATTGAGTTTATTAGTTCTTTTAATTTTTCTTTTTTTATAAAGTAGTCTAAAAATCCTTTGTAGTTTTCTATGTTGTTTTCTTTCGTTATTTTCAATGTTTTATATATTGTAAATCCTATAATTCCACTTGATATTATAATTCCTAATATTCCTTTGACTCCATATGAATAAAAAAATATATAAACTTCTTGGCCTGATGCAAAGCCTGCTCCTATCAATGTTCCTATTATGACAAATACAACTTTTAAAATACTCATAAAAAATAAGCCCCATATTATTTTATGGGACTTGCTTTATTTTTATGATTATTTTTTTCTTCTTCTAACTCTCCAAACTATAATTCCTATAGCAATTATAAATAGTGGAACAAATGTGATTATTCCTAAGATAATTCTGTTTTCTTGTTCTGTTGCAGTATATGTTACTGCTCCAGTACTCTTTCTTACAGTGATATCTTCTTCTCTATTTGATAAGTATGCAATTGAGTTTAGAACTAAATCTTTATTTTGTCTATATGCTACCATTGGAGTTTGTGTTGACTGTGTTAGTTGATAGTCTGATACGAAGTAATTTTCTCCATATATGATTAATTTTGATTTTACTTCTTTTGTGTCTGTTTCTTCATTTGCTTCGGTTACTTTCTTGTCAAATTGGGCTCCTACTAAGAATGCTCCTTTTTCTTCTCCGTCTTGTGCAGAATTTGATTGATTTTTAAAGTTTGTTCTAAAATAAGCCTTTTCACTTGTTTTTACTAATGCTGTTTTTGTTGTGTTTAGACTTTCTAGTTCTTCGTCACTTGCTACATTTATTTTTGTTGCATTTATAAATATAACTCCTTCTGAATTATATAGTTTGTTTGTTGCATCTGCATATTGTATTTCTGGCATAATTAGGTCTGGTGAATTTGATACCATTTTGCTTGAGTCTGTTTCTCTGATTATTCCTATTTCAAATGGTTTTACGCCATATAAAGCCAATATTTTATTAACATTTGGCAAGTCTACTTGTTTTGCTAGTGCTGCGTTTAACCATAAAATGTTTCCGCCTTTGTTTATATATTCTGTAATTGCATTTGTTGCTACGCCGTCAAAATCTTTTTCTGGTGATGCTATTACTAGAGTGTTGCAGTCATCTGGTACTTTTCCTGTTGATAGTATGTCTAATGTTTCTACTTGATTTACTTCATTTTGTAAATACATATTTAAGTATTGCATTCCACTTTTTAGTGTAAATGAACTATATCCATTTAAGAAATATACTTTTGGTAATTCTTCTACTGATACTGTTCTTATTGCTGCTGTTAGTTTTTCTTCTGCTACGTTTACTGATTCTCCTGTTGATGTATCATATGTGTATAAATCACTTGAAGCAAGTACTTTGTAGTTGTCTCCAGATTCTACTATTATTCCATTGCTTGATGTTTCGATTCCATATTTTTGTACTAAGTCTGGTCTACTGTCTTGTGTTACTGCTTCTACTTTTATTTTGTCATTTACTTTTGTATATTGTTTTGCTAGGTCAAGTGTTGAGTCATCATCTGAATATCCAACAAAATAAATGTTTATATCTTTGTCTATGTCTTTTACTTTTTCTTTGCTTTCGCTTGTTAGTGTAAATAATTTGTCTTCTGTTAGGTCAATTGGTGTTGGATTTATTTTTTTCATTAATACGCTTATTCCAACGAATACTGCTAGTATTATTACTACTAATAAGAATGTTTTTGTTCCATTTATTAGCCATCTTTTTTTAATTGTTTCTATAAATTTATTTGGTTTCTTTTCTTTTTTGTTGTCGGCTTTGTTCTTTTTTGCTTTTTTGTCTAATTTTTCTGCTGCTTTTTTTGTCTTTTTTTCTTCTTTGCTTAATTTTCCTGTTGTTTTTTTCTCTTCTTTGCTTAGTTTTTCTGTCTTTTTATCTTCTTTCACTTTTTACCATTCCTTTCATTTATGTTATTAATTTGATTTTTTCAAATTACTATTTTACACTTTTTCTTCTTTGCATTGTTGTTATTGTTAATAATAAGCATGTAATTGTAAATGTTAAAAATGTAACTGTATTTGCTATGTCAATTTGTCCTTGTGTATATTTGTAAAACATATTTATGAAAGAAAAACCTTCTAAACTTGAATTGAATTCTGGTAGAACCCATGTTATTATGAAAAATCCTATTGAGATTATTCCAGCTATTATTTGGTTTTCTGTTAAACTTGATGTTAACATTCCAAATGAGATATATGACATTACAAATAATAAAAATCCTAGCATTGTTGCAAATGTTGTTGTTAGTTTTGGTACCCCGTAGTGGCATAAAATTCCAAAGTACATAAATGTACATAATTCTGTTATTATTACTATTAATAGTGCTGCTATAAATTTACCTAATACTATTTTTGTTATGCTTACAGGTGATGTTAATAGTAGTTGTTCTGTTCCTGTTTTTCTCTCTTCTGCAAATGACCTCATTGTTAGTAATGGTATTATAAATGCTAAAACAAGTATTGTTGGTAATGTATAATAAATGTATTCAAAGTTTACATTTCCAGAGCTTACTACACTAAAGAAGAATGATATACTGAATGCTATTAAAAATACTCCAATAAATATGTAACCAATTGGTGTGTAAAAATATGATTTAAATTCTTTTTTGATGACTGCCCACATTATTTTTCTCCTCCTTCTATTAATTTCATAAATGCATCTTCTAGTGTTGTGTCTGCTTTTTTCATTTCGAATATTGTTATGTTTTCTTTTGCAAATTCGTTAAACACTATTTTTCTTAAATCTACATCTTTTTCTGATTCAAGTACATATTGTTTTGTACCGTCTTCGTTTTCTTTTATTAATTTGATGTCTTTGATTTCTGGTATTTTTTCTTTTATTGTTTCCATTTTGTTTTCTGTGTCTTCAACTGTTACATATGTTGTGTTGTTGCTTTCTACTTTCTTCTCTAGGTTTTCTGGCGTGTCAATGGCAACTATTTTTCCTTTATTTATTATTATTACTTTGTTACATATTTGACTTACTTCTGATAATATGTGTGAACTTAGTATTACTGTATGTGTTTTTCCTAGTTCTTTTATTAATGCTCTTATTTCTGTTATTTGTTTTGGGTCTAGTCCTACTGTTGGTTCATCTAATATAAGGATTTTTGGTTCTCCTACTAGTGCCCCTGCCATACTTACTCTTTGTTTGTATCCTCTTGATAGGTTACGTGTTAGTTTTTTTTCTACATCTTTTAGGCCTGTTTGTTCTATTATTTTTTCGACTTTTTCTTTTCTTGTTTTTCTGTCTACTTTTTTTAGTTCAGCCATGTATGTGACAAATTCTTTTACTGTTAGGTCTGAATATAGTGGGACTCCTTCTGGCATGTATCCTATTTGTGCTTTTGCTTTTTTTGGTTTTTTTGATATATCATATCCGTTTACTATTATTTCTCCTTCTGTTGGTTCGATATACCCTGTTATCATGTTCATTGTTGTACTTTTTCCTGCTCCGTTTGGGCCAAGTAGTCCTATTATTTCACCTTCTTCTATTTTGAAGTTGATATTATCTACGGCAGTAAAGTTTCCGTATTTTTTTGTGATGTTTTTTACTTCAATCACGAGAAATTCCTCCTTACATTTTTATTTTCCGTAAGACTTTTGTCTTGCTTTGTTGCTACTATAATATCATTTTGTTTTTTTGTTGTAAAGTTTTTCACAAAGATTTCACATTACGGATATATAGTGTTCAGTTTTTTTAAGTTATAATTCATTGCTTATGGTTATGATTTTATGATCTGTGAATAGTAACATACTCAAAATTTTTTGTATTTTTTTGCTATTTTTCATTGACATTATTATTTTTTTGTGTTATTATAGTTATTGTTCAAACGTTATGGGTCAATAGCTCAGTTGGATAGAGCACACGCCTTCTAAGCGTGGGGTCGGGGGTTCGAATCCCTCTTGGCCCACCAGATAACATCTATGATTTTCATAGGTGTTTTTTTTTGTATGAATATATATCTTCAGATTTGGGTATAACTAATAGTGTTATATTGCTTGTTTGTTTTTATTTTTTATTCTTTATAATTCAGTATTTTCCAAGGTTTATATTAAATATGATTTCATATTACCAATTGGTTTAATTTATTAAAACGCCTTGATATACTTTTATTATAATGGATTTAAAGTAATATGGAGGTATAAAATGAAGTCTTTAAAAAAATTTGACATTGATAAAGTTCTTGGCGAGGTTTTTAAAGAGTACCGCGTCAAAAATAAATTTACACAAGAAATAATTGCTGAAAAATTAGGAATTTCTGTAAAGTATATTTCTAGAATTGAGAATGGAACTGGCGGAGTTAAAGTTGAGACTCTTGTTAATTATATGAATATTTTGGGAATTTCTCCTAATGTTATTTTTGAAAAATTGATTGTTAGTAAAGAGTTGGAGGCTCAGATGGAGTTGTCTAAAAAGGCTAGTAAGTTGTCTAGAGATAAATTGAATTTTGTTTTGTCTGTAATTGATTTACTTGATAATATTTAATTTTTTAAAGAAGGACCTTTTTAGTTCCTTCTTTTATTTTATCTCTTCTATCTCTTCTTTTTTTAGTCCTGTTATTTTCATGATTGTTTCCTTTGTGAAATTTTCAGCAAGCATTTTTTGTACTATTTCTTTTATTTTTTGCTTGCCACCCTCTAATCTACCTTCTTGTCTTCCTTCTTGTCGTCCTTCTAATCTACCTTTCTTCATTCCTTCTTGTCTTCCAATATTTATGTATTTTTCATTTTCTGCTAATAGCATTTCCATTACTGCCATCATATTACCACTTCCTTCCTCGATTTTTTCTAAGATTTTACTTGCGTTTTCTGTGCCTATTCTTAATGACCAAATTTCTTTTACTATTCTTCTAAATGTACTTTTATCTTCTTCTTTTATTTTGTTTTCTATCTTTTCTAATGCTTGTACCATTTCTATTTCGTCTTTGCATTTTTCTACTAACATCATTTTGGTTATAAATATATCATCTTCTAGTAGTTCTTTTTTACTAAAGTCGTTAATGTCTATTAAGTTGAAGTCTCCGTCTATTAATTTGACTTCTTTGAAAAATTGTTGTTTTTCTATTGTTTCGTTTTCTATTTTCCATTTTGTTTTTCCTGTGTATAAGACAATTGGTATTACACTTGGTCTTTTTTTATCTTCACTGGCACTTCTCATTATCCCATTACTATAATCCAATAATCTATATGGCATATCTTTGTCTATTTTTGTTTGGTGTTCTATTAATAGAAAAATGTTTTTGTCTTTTATTCTGTATACAATATCTGCTTCTTTGTTTTTGAATTTTGGGTCTATGTAACTACTGTTATATTTTTCCAATTCTTCTGTTTTGATGTTTAGTCCAAGAAATTTGTTTAAAAATTTTGATACGTCTGTCTTTTTGTCTAGTACTGTTCTGAATATTTTGTCGTGTTCGTTGTTTATTCTTCTGGCTTTGAGCTGTTGTCTTATGTTTCTTTTTGTATTTATTGTTGACTTGCTTGTTTTTATGGTATCTTCTTTGTTTTGTTTTACATTCTCGTTTGTTTTGGTTTTTTCATTGTTTTTGTTCTGTTCTTTTGTATTGTTATTTTTATTTTTTTCGTCGATTTCATCTGTTGAATCTGGAATGTATTTTTCACTGACATCACATAGCATAAATTCTGTTGTATGCTCTTCTTCGTACTTTTCTTCTTCGTCTTCTTTTGATAACACTTTTCTTAGAAAAATTGAAGATATATCTAATTTTAAAATGTTTTTTAAACAATCTTCATATGTAAATATTATCATATAACTCCTTCTTTCTTAATTATATTGTTCTTTATTTACTTTGTCAATATTGATTTTACAGTAAATATGATAATTTTTTTATTTTTCTTTACCTCCCTTTTTTTCTTTAAATTTGTTTGAATTATTGCCCTGAATTGGACTTTTTTGAATTGTTTTTTGTCCTAAGTGGACTTTGAAATTTTTGATTTAAAAATTTGTGGATTTTAAAACTTTTTCTTTAAAGTGTAACTGTGATATCACAGACTTTTTGTAATTGCAATAGTTTTTATAAATATCGTTAACTTTTCATGTTAATTTTACTGTTTCTATCTTTTGTTTTAATTTAAAAAAGGACTAAAGGTTTGCTCCTTTAATCCTCTCCTCTTGGGTAAGTGCTATTTCTTCCATAAATTAGCACCTAGCCAAGTGCCTTCGGCACTTATGATATTTTAGACTTTAAGACTGTTATAACTGGGCGCACCCCCATACCATCTTCGTCCCTGCCGTAGTAGCTCTCTTCAAAGTAGTTGTAGCGACCGCTCACATACCACACGCTACCCTTGGTTTTCGCAGACCCAAGCCAATAATACAAATAGCCATTAGCTGAGTTTGCCTTTCCCCATAACATAGTATTAATCTTTGTGTTTGAACTTGCTTTTGATTTTAATGCATTAGCTTCTTCATATGATAATAGCCTACTTGAAACTGCCCCTTTACTCCTTCCATAACTTTTTGCTTTTCCTATGGCATCTGTTGCTGTATATCCTATAAAATCATTTAAATTAAATGGTGAACTCGTATAACTACTACCCCAATAATTTGTACTTGAAAATGCACATGTAGTTGTTTTTCTTTCAGCATTTTGTTGTGCTGTTCCTGCTGGGTTTAAATTATATTTTGATATTAAATTCACAGTATCACAATTATTGTCCCATTCTAATACATAAAATTGTTCTCCTCCTACTGTTACTTCATCACCTATTGATTTAGTTGGAACTTTTTTATTTAATTCGTCTAATGCGTCTTTTACACTTATTGTAGTTGAAGTACCCGGTTTTGTATAACTAACCTCTGTTGCTGCCAAAGCATATGCTGCGTAAACACCAACATTAAAACACAATACTAATGCCAAAATTACTATAAAAACAATTAATGCAGTTTTCAATTTTTTATTATTTTTCATCATGTTTGCTCCTTCCTTTTATTTACTCTAAGAGAGATACTTACCTTGCAATAAGCCTCTCTTAGCATTTAAAATTTTTATCTATTATACAAAGCATCTAATGCTTGTTTAACATTCTCAACCTTCCAACTTGAATCGCTTGGTGTATAAGATACATCTGCTGCAGTTGGTTTAGTTATTGTAATAGTAGCACTACCTGTTGCACTTGTGTTGGTGTGGTTTCCATCTCCTGCTACATATGCTTGTACATATGTTGTTCCTATTGCAGTTCTTGATGGTTTAGTTGTGCTCCAACTTCCCCAACTACTATTATCTGTACTTGTTCTATAGTAAATTGTACCACCTGAACCTCCGCTTACTGTTATTTCATGTGCATTTTTATCATATTTTGCACTTACTGATGTTAATGTTGGATTTGTTGCTGCTACTTTGTTTATTGTAAATGATTTTGTATTTCCTGTTAATGTGTAGTTTCCAGCTTTTGCTCTTCCTCCAGTTACACTGCTTATGCTTGCTTTTGATGTGTAAGTTCCGGCATTTATTGCAGATGTTCTTGTTACATTTATTGTTTCTCCTGTTATTCCACTTGTAGCACTTGCTGTTGGTGCTTGTACTCTTCCTGTATAGTTAAATGTTGTTGTTGTTCCCCATGTTACTGCTACACTCTTTGGATTTATTTTCCAATTTACTGTTTTATTTGCTGTTGTTTTATCATTCCATTGATAATTTGATGTGTTTGTTATTTTCAATACTATGTTGTATGTTCCTGCATCAGTTGCGCTTCCAGTTGTTCCTGTTTCTATTGCAGATCCTGTTGGAGCTGTGTATCCATGTAATATTGCACTTCCTGTGTATGTATATGCTTTTACTGGACTTCCTGGTATTGTTACTGTTGCTTTTGCTATTGTTACCATTCCTATATATTTTGCTGCCACACCGTTGTGGTTTCCGTCTGCATCTACTTTTGACCATACAAAATATGTTCCTGCATTTGTTCCTGTTACACTTGTATTCCATGAAGTTGGTGCAGTTGTACTATTTGCTCCTAGTCCATATTTTATTGTTCCTCCTGATGCACTTCCGGCTTTAGATAATAGGCTTTGTGCTTTTGTGTTATATACTAATCCTGTTGCTAATGTTGGATTTGCCATTGTTGCATTTACTTTGTTTATTGTAAATGCTTTTGTGTTTCCTGATAATGCATAGTTTCCTATTTTTGCTCTTCCTCCTGTCACACTACTTATGCTTGCTGTTGATGTATAACTTCCTGCGTTTCTTCCAGTTGTTCTTGTTACATTTATTGTTTCTCCTGTTACTCCACTTGTAGCACTTGCTGTTGGCGCTTGTGCATTTCCGTTGTAGTTAAATGTTGTGGTTGTTCCCCATGTTACTGCTACTGTCTTTTTATTCATCGTCCATGTTATTGTTTTTGCTCCTGTTGTTCCATCACTCCATGCGTGGTTTCCATCTGGTGTTGCAGTTGCTGTATATGTTCCTGCATCTATTCCTGATGTTGTTCCACTCCATGTTATTCCGCTACCTGTTACACCTGTTTGGCTTTTTCCATTGTATGTTTTGTTTGATGCACTTGCACTTGCATTTTTTGCTCTTGCTACATTTATTGTGTATGTTGCATCTTTTGTTACTCCTGAATTGTTGTCTTTTGCGGTAATTACGTATGTATATGTTCCTGCTGGTGTACTAGCCGCTATATTAATTGTTGTTCCACTTATACTTATATAGTTTGTTGCTGTTCCTGATGCATTTTTTTCTGTTTTTTCTGTATATGTATAACTTCCTGTTCCGTTACTTGCTCCGGTGATACCTGCAGTTTGAGTACCTGTACTAAATGTTTTGTTTATTGTTTGATTTGCAAAGTTTAATTGATTTGCAGTCCATATAGCATAAAGTTGTAGTTTTCCACTTGCTATTCCATATTGTCCATCTACATATTTCCATATTCCTTTCCAGTTTGTCCAACCATATCCATCATCTGTTCCATTAGTTTTAGTTGTCCAACCTGCAAATGTATATCCTGTTCTTGTATATCCATTTGATGCTATTGTTACATTTTGGTCATATGTTGCTGTGGTGTTTGCTGTACTTCCTCCTGTTGCTCCATTTCCGTTATATGATATTGTGTATTTATTTGGTGTCCATCTTGCATAAAGTTGCAATTTTCTATTTGCTATTCCATATTGTCCATCTACATATTTCCATGTTCCTTTCCAGTTTGTCCAGCCATATCCATCGTCACTTCCGTCAGTTTTTGTTGTCCAACCTGCAAATGTATATCCTGTTTTTGTGAATCCATTTGATGCTATTGTTACACTTTGGTCATATGTTGCTGTGGTGTTTGCTGTGCTTCCTCCTGTTGCTCCATTTCCGTTATATGCTACTGTATATGTATTTGCTGTAAATGTTGCAGTTATTGTTGTTGCTGTAGTTACTGTTCCACTGGCTACTGACCATTTACTAAATGAGTAACCTGTTTTATTTGTTGCGGTAACTACTTTTAAATCTTTTGTTGTTGTCCCGCTTGTTATTCCCTTTATTGTTAATTTATTTCCACTTGTAGTGAATGTTGCTCCACTTATAACATTATAACTTGATGTATCAACTGTTCCCATGTTTGTAGAGTTGCTATTTATTGTTGTTGTATAAACTGCAACTGTTTTGCTTGCTTTATCACTTGGTGTTGTGTAGTTATTTGCATTGCTATTTATTGCTCTTACATATACTGTTCTGTTTCCTGTTGTTCCTATTATTGTATTTAAATAATCTACTCCACTTGTTGCGTTTGTCCAGTTGTTGCCATCTATACTTATTTGATATGATGTTGCATTACTTGCTGATGACCATGTTACAATTCCTGCAGTTGATATAGCAAGATTTGTTGGTGTTGCTACTGTTGCTTTATTTATTGTAAACGCCTTTGTGTTTCCTGTTAGTGTATAATTTTCTTTTCTTGCTCTTCCTCCTGTTACACTGCTTATGCTTGCTGTTGATGTGTAACTTCCTGCATTTGTTCCAGTTGTTCTTGTTACATTTATTGTTTCTCCAGTTATTCCACTTGTTGCACTTACTGTTGGGGCTTGTGGTTGTCCATTATATGTAAATGTTGTAGTTGTTCCCCATGTTACTGCTATAGATTTTGGATTCATCTTCCATGTTATTGCTTTTGCATTTGTTGTTCCATCACTCCATGCATGGTTTGCATCTGGTGTTGCATTTGCGGTGTATGTTCCTGCATCTATTGCGGATGTTGTTCCTGTCCATGTTACGTTTGTTCCTGTTACTCCTGTTTGATTTGCTCCATTATATGTCTTGTCTGATGCTCCTGCATTTGCAGTTTTTGCTCTTTCTATTTTGATTGTGTATGTTGCTTCTTTTGTTACTTTTGAGTTGTTGTCTGTTGCTACAATTACATACGTATATGTGTCTGCAGGTGTATTTGCTGATATTGTTATTGTTGTTCCATTTATACTTATATAATTTGTATCTTTTTGTGCAGAATTTTTTTCTGTTTTTTCTGTATATGTATAATTTCCTGTTCCATTGCTTGCTCCTGTAATGTTTGCTTTTTGTTCACTTGTACTAAATGTTTTGCTTATTGTTTGATTTGCAAAGTTTAATGGGTTTGCATTCCAGTGTGCATAGTATGTTGTGTCTGTTACAGGTGTTTTTGTTGTGCTAGAAATTTGTGTTCCTCCTGCTGCTTCTGTATACCATCCTGCAAATGTATATCCTGTTCTTGTTGGTGTTCCTAGTGTTCCTAGTTCTGTATTATAAACTTTTTCTACTGTTTGTTTATTTGTTGTTCCGTCTTTTACGTAGTTTTCATCATATGTGATTTTTACCATTGGTATTGTTACTTTTTGGGTACCTATACATTTTCCATTTCCCAAATTATCGTATGCATAAATGTGTGTGTTATATTCTCCTGCTTCTGTTTTATGGTCTGTTATATTTACATGATATACCCATGTTGTTCCATCTGATTGTTTTGTTCCTTTTGAACTTGCTCCTGTTTGCCAATTTGGTTGTATGTCATCTTGTCCTTTTGCTTCTGTCCATGTTGGGAATTGTACTCTATTTACTCCTGAACCATTGTCCTTTACTCCATAAACATATACATCATATCCTGCAGGTGTTACATTTTTTATTTCTATATTTGTTGCTGTTGGTGCCGTTTTGTCTATGTTTGTTATTGTTTTGTATATTTCTTCTCCTGCATTTGTTCCATCCCATAATCTTGCATATATTGTTCCGTTTTCTGTGAATTTTTGTGTATTTGTTGTTTGCCATTCTCCATTATCTTTTTTAGTTTGTAGAGCATAATTCTTTTCTGTTGTTGTTACCGTTGCAGTTACTTCTTGCGTTGTCCAATCATTTGGTGATTTTGTAATTGTTGTGTTTGCATCTGTTAATTTTGGTACTGTTCCTGTTTTTGTTGAGGCTACTTCACTTATATTTCCTGCTACGTCTTTTACCCATACATAGTATTTGGTTGATTGTTTTAGATTTTCTACTACTGTGTTGAATACTTGTGTGCTATTATCTAGTTTTGTGAATGTTTTTGGCATTGTTTCACTTTCTGATATTGCATATGAGTATATTCCGCTTGCTTCATCTGTTGCTGTTATTTTTATTGTGTTTGTTGTTACTGATAGACTTTTTACTATTGGTTTTGTTGTATCTATATTTGTAACTTCGTGTGAAGCTGCTATACCATAGTTGTTTCCGTCTGTTAAGGCTGCATACATTGTTCCGTTTTCTGTGAATATTTGTCTGTTAGATGCTATCCATCCTGATGTTGAATTTTTGCTTGTTGTTAATGTAAAGTTTTGTCCATCTACTGTTAGTGTTGCTGTTACTTCTACACTTTTATTTGTCCATTCATTTGGAACTGATGCAAATTTTATTTCATTTGAGTCTATTTTTGGTACAAGACTTGTTTTTATTTCGTATTCTTTTGATATTTTTTTCTTTCCGTTTGTATTGATTGCTACTGCCTCAATTACATATGTTGTTTCTTGTTTTAATTTTGTATATTTAAATGTGTTTTGGTCTGTTGTTCCTGCTAAATCAAATTTTTGTGACCCTTTTTCTTTTATGTAATATTCTATTTTTCCGCCTTCATTTCTTCTTGTTGTTACTGTTGCTGTTATTGTGTTTGTTGTTGCAGTGGCTTTTTTTATTTCAATTAGAGGGGCTAGTTCGTCTTCTTTTCCTAAGTAGTCTGAACCGTCTAGACCTACTTTATATACATCTCCATCTACTTTTACCTCGAAGAACCATTCTGTTTTTCCGTCTTTTTCTTCTGATGTTACTTCACTTACCTCTATGTCTTTTCCTCCGGCTTTTTTTATTTCTTCTAGGTCATTTTTGACGTCTTCGTATGTGGCTTTTATTATCTCTTCATCTGTTCCTCTTATTTGCTCGGTTTGGTTTATTTTTAGTTTGGTTTGTAATGTTGTTGCTATAGCGGCTCTTTTGTGTTCTAATTTTGTGTCTTCTGCTGCACGGAATATTCCTGTTCTTGTTATTCCTTGTATTGATATTGACGCTAAAATTAGTAGTACCACTATTGTTACTACTAGTGCTACCATTGTTATTCCGCTTTTTTTGTTCAAGAATTTGCTTGAAAAATTGTTGTTTTTCTTTTCTTCTAAAGTGCTGCTCTCTCTCTCTCTCTCTCTCTCTCTCTCTCTACAGTATCAAGGCTTTTAGGTTCCGTTCTTGTACCTTTTATCATCTTTTGCTTTCCCCCTTGTTTTTTTCTTACTCGTTTATTTTATATATTTTTATTACGTTTTCTTGTGCCTAAAATATAACATATTTAGACACTTTTTGCAATTTTAAATGTCTATGAAAGCATTGATTTTAGTGGTTTTTTGTTGTTCTGTTGTAATTTAAATTGTCTTACGGAATAGGCTTATAACAGATTTAAATAATGAAGAATTTTTTATATTTCATTGTTGTAACTAAAATGTTATATATTTGTAATAATTTTTCTTTTCATTTATTTCACTGGCTTTTCAGTCTTCTTTTTGATTTAATTTGTTTTTTTATGTTTATTTTTTTTATAAATTTATTTCATTTTTTATCTTTTTGCTGAAAGACCTACGGAATAGCGAAAAAAAGATTGAAGGTACATTTTCCTTCAATCCTTATTTTTTATTCTTTCCAGAATGCTTTGTATGTTTCGAAAGCAGAATATATATCAAATTTGCTTGTTACTTCATATGGTGCATGCATTGAAAGCACTGGTACTCCACAGTCTATAACATCTGTTCCTTTGTTTGCTAATATATATGCGATAGTTCCTCCACCGCCAATATCAACTTTTCCAAGTTCTGCTACTTGATATTTTATATCATTTTTTTCTAGTACATTTCTAACCCAGGCAACATATTCTGCGTTTGCATCTGATGCTCCTGATTTCCCTCTTGCACCTGTGTATTTGTTTAGGCTTATTCCTTTTCCTACATATCCTGCATTTGTTTTGTCTGATACTGATGCATAAATTGGGTCAAAACCTGCGTCAACATCTGATGATAACATTTTTGAGAAGCAGAATACTTTGTCTAATAGATTTGGTCTGTTTACTCCTAATTTGTTTAACATTTCTGATATAAAGAAGTCAAACATATGTGATTCCATTCCTGTATTTCCCATACTTCCTATTTCTTCTTTATCTGATAAAATGCATACTGCTGTGTTTTTTACATTTTCTAATGTCATTATTGCTGCAAGTGATGTGTATGCACATACTTTGTCGTCTTGTCCATATGCTGCTACCAGCCCTGCATCAAATCCTAGGCTTCTTGCTTTGAATGCTGGTATTATTTCTAATTCTGAACTTTGTAAATCTGCTTCTACTATTCCGTATTTTTGGTTTAAGATGTTTAGAATATTTAGTTTTACTTTTTCTTTTGCGTCTGTGTCTTGGTATGGAATGCTTCCAATTAGAAGATTTAGGTCTTCCCCATCTATTCCGTTTTTTAGTTTCTTTTCCATTTGTTCTTGTGCTAAATGTGGTAATAAGTCTGTTATTGTAAATATTGGGTCATCGTCGTCTTCTCCTATATTTACTGTCATTTTTTCACCATTTGGTTTTACTATTACTCCATGGATGCTTAATGGAATTGTTGTCCATTGATATTTTTTGATTCCTCCATAGTAATGTGTTTTGAAGTATGCTAATTCTGTGTCTTCATATAGTGGATTTGGTTTTAGGTCTAGTCTTGGTGAGTCTACATGTGAGCCAATAATGTGAACTCCGTTTTCTATGTTTTCTGTTCCTATTATTGCTAGATACATGCTTTTGCCTCTGTTTATAAAGTATATTTTGTCTCCTGGTTGTAGTTTTTCAATTTCTGCTATGTCTTTGTATCCGTTTGCTTGTGCCATTTTTGTGGCTTCTACTATAAATTCTCTTTCTGTTTTTGCTTTATTTAGAAAGTTCATGTAGTCTTTTGAAAAATTGAATATTGCTTCTTTTTTTCTTGTGTCTACTGCGTTCCATCCGTTTTCTTTTTTGTGAAATAGTTTTTCTTCTAAACTTTTTTCCATTTTTTATCACGTTCCTTTCTTTTTTGGGTATTAATTTTACCCATTGTCTTTTGTTTTTTTCTTAGTATATCACTTTGTTTTTTATTTTTCCACCTTTTTTTGTATTTATTAATTTTTTTAGTAAATAATAGTTATAGATTTAAATTTAAAAAAAGTTTATATTGTTTTTATTTTTGTTAGTTATATTTTTTTATTATCTCACATTAATTATGTTCAAAAAGAAAATTTAATTCAATCAAAAATATATAACTAACAAAGATTTAATTATTATACTTACTCTTATAAATTCTTATAAATATAAAAAGGAGATTTTTTATGAATTCTTTATGGTTAACTGAAAATAAAAATAATAGTAAATTTGAAAGTTTATCAAAAAATATTAATACTGATGTATGTATAATAGGTGCGGGAATTTTTGGAATGACCTGTGGCTACTATTTATCAAAAGCTGGGCTAAATGTTTCTATTATAGAAAAAAATGAAATTGGGCATAAAACTACAGGCCACACTACTGCAAAAATCACATCTCAACATGGTCTTTTTTATACTTATTTGGTTGAAACATATGGTGAAGGTTTTGCAAAAGATTATTTGTCTGCAAATCAGGAAGCTATTGAAAATATCAAAAATATAATTGATGATGAAAAAATAAATTGTGATTTTGAAAGACAATCTAATTTCGTTTATACTACAAACCCTAATGAAGTCGCTCAAATTAAAAAAGAGGTTGATGTTCTAAACGCTTTGGGCTTCCCTGCAAACTTTGTTACTAAAACTGGCTTACCTTTTGATGTTGCAGGTGCTGTGCAGTTTAAAAATCAAGCTCAATTTAATCCAATAAAATATCTAAATGGTTTGACTAAGTGTATTTCAAAAAATAATGGTGAAATTTTTACTAATACTACTGTTACAGATGTGAAAAAAATAGGAGATAATTTTTATATTTTTACTCCAAATAATGTTGTAACTTCAAAATATGTTATACTTGCTTCACATTATCCTTTTGTGAATTTTCCTGGGATTTATTTTTTTAAGATGTATCAAGCTTCTTCTTATGTAATTGGTGTCGATGTAAAGAAAACTATAAACAATGGTATGTACATTACTGCTTCTGATCCAACTTTTTCTTTTAGAACTGCAAATTATAATGGCAAGAAAATTCTTTTGCTTGGTGGTTGTGGTCATAAAACTGGTACTCCTGCACCTTATGAGGATACTTATGGTACTTTAGAAAATTATGCTAAACAATTATATCCAAATTGTGAAATTCTTTTTAGATGGGATACTCGAGACTGTATTACTCTTGACAAAATTCCATATATTGGACGTTTTTCAAATGTGATGGACAATATTTATGTTGGAACTGGTTTTAATAAGTGGGGAATGACTACTTCTAATGTTGCGGCAAATATTGTGTGTGATATGATTTTGGGCAAAGAAAATAAATATGCTTATGTGTTTGATTCTACTCGTGTTCATCCTATAAAAAATAGAATCGAAGTTAAAAATATGATTACTGAATCTGTTAATTCTCTTGCTATAAAAAAGTTTAAAGATTCAACTGTTAATTTTGATAAAATTCCTATTAATTCTGGCGGAGTTATTGATGTTAATAATCAAAAAGTTGGTATTTATAAAGATACTTCACGGTAATATTTTTGCGGTTAATCCTATCTGTACTCACCTTGGTTGTTTGCTTTCTTGGAATGATGCAGATAAAACTTGGGACTGCCCTTGTCATGGTTCTAGGTTTGATTTTATGGGTAAAAATATTTATGATCCTGCTTTTGAAAATTTGGAGATTTTTGATTTAGGGTTATAATTGTTTAAAACTAAAGATATTTTTGGTGGTTGTAAATTTTTAAATATTTTATTTAATTAATGACATCTTTCTGTTTTTTGTTTATTTTTCAATATTTTACCCAGTTCAAAAAATTAAAGCAACAAAATTAACATAAAAATATAGACACATATA